>VFSW01001820.1_pt1 | contig 32287 bp, 23 predicted proteins | sample 5358111 | NCBI WGS metagenome assembly VFSW01 (sample SAMN11554181, study PRJNA540505) | mine drainage metagenome | isolation source: sediment from site ElyBrook_90M | place: USA: Ely Copper Mine, Vershire, VT | collected 2017
GTGGCTCACTTTTTAACGACCATTTTTGGCTCAATTTATCACGACCGGAAACACACATGGTAGAAGGATCGCGGTCACTGTCGTTAATAAAGAAACGGGCCAGGTGATTCGTGAAATCCCGCCCAAGGAAATCCAGAATCTATATGTCAAAATGAGTGAGCTGGCCGGGATAATGTTCAATAGGGAGATTTGAAAAGTCAGCAAATCAAGTTATAAGCTCACTTGGCTGCTTGTTGGTCTACTTGGAGTCGTGGTCAGGTAGAAATGCGGTGTGTGGCAGCGAGACGCCAGACATGTATCACGTTTCCAGCCCTATTCTCATCCAGCCGTCAACATTCCCATCATCCATATCGCAATTCTGGAGGAACAAGAACATCATTAATTACTACTTGAAAACCTGCATCTTCAGTTAGGTGGGCGTTTTGTGGATAGCAGGAAGGACGCCAGCCTCCGCAGTAACTGAAGATCGTCGGTCCCACCCTTGCGTCTTTCATCCCGAATTCAGCGATCCGGATCGATCGGCCAAATCAACGAGTAGTATTTGTAAGTGCGCTTACCCCACAAGACAGAAAATGCGGACGGTACGTCTTCGCTGGACCTGCCGATTGAGGCCGTCACCCGATTCTACCGCTGGCGCCGTATGTGAACTACAACTTCGTCAACGGCGACATCCACCAGAACACCGGGTATATCGAAGGCGAGTTCCGCGGCGGCGGTCCGGGGTACAACTACTTCGTGATGCGTTTCGCCCTGGCACAGCTCGGCGGTCTCTTCCCGCAGGGCAGCACCGTGCGTGTCGGCTCATGGTCCGAGGCGGAGAGCAACCTGTACCACCACTTTGCCTTCGACCCGCTTACGGCGACCGATTGGGCAATTCCGGGACCGTAGAAACATCAGTCCAGTTTCAAGAGTTCCAGATGCCGCGCATCAAATACACTGGATCATTCGGAAATCAAGAGAGAAAACGAGGAATACGGTCGCGCCCCGCTTCCCGGGTGGCGGCATCGCAACGCAGAGGCTCCCCAAAATGTCCTTGACAGCGGATGAGGGTTTCCCTATCCTCCTGAACGAGCGGACGGGGTCCCGGCTGACTCCATCCGAAACCGATCGAACGCTAAGCCACTGGAAAAGAAAGGGGATACCATGCAAATCAGAGCCATCGACGGCCATCGACATATCGTTGTGAAAGAAGCGGTCGCGGCTGCCAGCAAGCTCAACCCTGCCAAATCCACCAACCTCTATCCCTCGGGCGTCAACGAACGATCCGAGCAAGTCAACCGCAATAAGGGCGGGGTGTGGGACCGCAAGATGGCGGGCATGGACGAGAACCTCGCCGATCTGGAGGCGGCGGGGATGAACATGGGTGTTTTGCAGCCGACGCAGACCATGTTCTTTTACTGGGCCGAGCCCGCCGCGGCCGCGGAGCTGGCGCGGATGGTCAACGAATTCACTGCGCAGGAGGTCCGGAAGCGCCCCGCCCAGTGGGTCGGGCTGGCCACCCTTCCGCTCCAGGATACCGAGCGTGCCGTCCGGGAGTTGGCCCACGCGGTCAACAATCTCGGGCTCAAGGGCGTTGTGATGGGTTCGAACGTCAACGGCCGCGGCTTCGACGAGGAGGCCTTTTTGCCCTTTTTCGCCAAGGTCGAGGAACTGGGCATCCCGATCTTCATTCACCCCAACAACCCCGCGGGGGTCGAGCGGATCCGTAACTACTACCTGGCCAATTTCCTGGGCCTTCCCCTGGAATCGACCATCACCGCCGCCCAGTTAGTCTTTGGGGGGATCCTGGATCGCTTTCCGAACCTGAAGATCTGCCTTTCCCACGCCGGCGGCGTTCTGCCCTTTCTGGTCGGCCGGCTGGAACACGGCCAGGCCGAACGTCCGGAGGCCCGGGAGCACTGTAAGCACCCTTTCTCCTATTATCTGAAGAACTTCTATGTGGATACGATCACCTTTCGGCCGGATACCCTCCGGTTCGTCCTGGAATTGATGCCACCCGGCCATGTCTTCCTGGGAACCGATTATCCCTACGACATGGCCGATACCGACCCGGTGGGGGCCGTGAAGGGCGCCGTGCGGGATGAGTCGCAGTGGCCCCCCATCCTGGGCGGGAACCTGGCTGCGCTCCTGGGGCTCTAATCTGGCGGGGCGGCGTGAAAGGTCCAGAGGAGAGAAAACAGCCACAAGCGAAGTTTCACGAAGGGAAACGTAAAAGACAAAAGGAGGCATGGCAATGATCGACTACCCGAAGTACAAGAAAGTGCTGTTCTGTACCGATTTTTCGAAAATTTCGGATTGCGCCTTCGATTATGCCTTCGGCATCGCGAAGCGGGATGAGGGCATGCTCTACATCCTCCACGTCATACCGATGACTCCCCAGCAGTATCATCTGGAACGCCACCTGACCAAGAAGCAGTTGGACAATATAGCGGCAACCCTCAAGGAAGATCGTGAAAGGATGTTCACCGAGAAATACCTGAACTTCATCAAGGATAAGACGAAGGTCACCGTCGTCACCGAGTCGGGCCATGAGGACGAGAAAATCCTCGAGTTCATCCAGAAGGAAAAAATCGATATCGTCGTGATCGGCACGCACGGAAGAACGGGCTTAGAACATGTCTTCCTCGGCAGCGTCGCCGAAAAGATCGTCAGGCGGAGCCCGATCCCCGTCTTTGTCATACCCTATAAAGACAAGCCCTGCCCCGCCTGAAGATTACGACGCCGAGATGGCAGCGGCGGCGTCAAAACCGCTCTTCACGCAGTCTCCGATGCCGATGCCGCGATAGCTGCTGCCGATGAGATACAGGCCCCGGTGCTCCTTGCGCAGTTCGTCGATGGCCGCGATCCGTTCCAGATGGCCGACCGTGTACTTCGGCATCCCCTGAAACCAGCGGTATACCTTGGAAAAAACGGGAGCTGCCGTGAGACCGACTATCTCGCGCAGCTCTTCGCGGACAATGGTCACCAACTCCTCATCCTCCCGGGAAACGAGCTCTTCGTGATGGCCACCACCGACGAAACTCCTGATGAGCAGGGTGTCGCCCGCCGCCCGGTGCGCCCATTTTATCGAACTCCAGGTGCAGGCGTTGATCCTCCGGTTCTCGACGCGGGGGACAATGAACCCGAAGCCGGGTAGGGGTTTCCCTATGTCGCTTTTCCGGAAGGCGATGGAAACGGTCGCCGATGAGGACCAGGCGATAGCGGAGAGGCTGTTGCTCAGTTCCGGATCCATGGCGCCGATGATTTCTTTGGTGACAAACGAGGGCGTGGCGAGGACGACCGCATCGAAGTCGGCGGTCGTCCCATCGCCGAACGTCAGGCGGTAGCTGCCTTCCCGCTTCGCCAGGTCACGCACCTCCGTTCCGGTCCGGATCCGCTCTGCGCCGATGTACCGAACGCACCCCTGCACCAGCTCCTGCATCCCCTCTTTCATCGACATGAAATAGGGTATCGGCGGAGCCGCCGGATTTTGCGGCGGCCGATTTTTCATCGCCGCGACCATGCTCCGGATCAGGCTGCCCGATTTCCGCTCCATTTCGACGAAACGGGGGAATGTGGCAAGGACGCTCATATTGTCCGGATTGGAGGTGTGAATACCCGCGACCAAGGGCTCGGCGATCTTCTCCAGACACTCCCGGCCCAGCCGGCGGGTAACGAACTCGGCGAGGCTTTCGTCCTTGAGATCGCAGCGGGGTGGGACGAAAAGTTCCTTGCCCATCCGGAGCTTCCCCGGCCAGGAGATGAGACGGGACCTCGCGAGCGGCATGATCATCGTGGGCACCATGAGCATCACCCCCTCCGGAAGGGGATGGAGGCGCCCCCCGGAGAAGATGAAGGTGCCCTTGTGCTCGTCGTTCGAGCAGAGCATCTCGCCGGCGAGCCCCACCTTCTTTATCAGTTGCACCGACCAGTATTTCTCGGGAAGGTAGCTGTCGGGTCCGCCTTCGACGGTGAACCCATCGATCTTTTCCGTGCAGAGCTTCCCACCGACCGCTTTTTCCTTTTCAAAAAGGGTAAAGTCCAGCCCCTTTTCCTTCAGGTCGACGGCGCAGGCAAGGGCGGAGATCCCACCGCCGATGATGGCCGTCTTCTTCATGGTTCTGCTATCGTTCATCCGCGTCATACTTGATAAGCACTGGACCCCGGCGCCTGTCCCGGACTGCGATCCGGGATTCGCCGGGGTGACAACTTTCCACTGGTTCGCCTTGGTTACGATTTCCCTTAGGGCCCTGATGAACGGCGCGCCGGCATTGAGAGAAGGAATGCGCCGGAAGGAGAGCCCCTTCCCCAGGGCATACTGCCGGTGGGTGATATCGATGTCGTAAAGCGTCTCGATGTGATCGGCGGTAAACCCGATCGGGACCTGGACGAGGCGCTTGAAACCGGCGGCGGCGATCGCATCGATCTGCTCCTCGACGGTCGGGCTTATCCAGGGCTCCGCCGCGTTCGCCGGGATGCTCTGCCATCCGAGAGCATGGGCTCCGATGCCGGTAAGCGAGACGACCAGCGCAACGGTTTCCTCGATCTGCTGCCGGTACGGCTCGCCCGCAAACCGCATCGGCAGGCTGTGCGCCGAAAAGAGGGTAAAGGCTCCCTCGTCGAAGGAGTCGCCGCGGATCGCCTCGACCCAGCTTTCGATGAAGAGCGGCTCCTTATACCAGCTGTGGATAAAATCGACCGGCATGTGAAAAGGGTGTTTTTCAAGATAGTCCTTGGCGACGTCGATATAATTTCCCGTGGTGACGCTTGTGAAGAAAGGGGAAAGGAGAAGGACATGAATCCGCGCCGGTCCCGCCGCCGCCGTACTTGCCAGGGCATCGGCGATGAACGGCCGCGCATACCGGAACGCAGGAACACAGATATACCCCGGCCCGAGTGCATCGTTCAACGCCCTTGCCTGCCCCTCGGTAATCCGGCAAAGCGGGGAAAAGCCGCCGATTTGCCGATACCGTTCGACGACGGCTTGCATGGCCGGCGGGGGAAGCTCCCTGCCGATGAACCGCTTTATGAACTCCGGAACCTCCTCGAGGCTGCGGGGACCGCCGAGGGTCACCAGGATTACGCCGGTCTTCATTTCCGTGCACTCAGCTCGTGGACGAGGTCGATCATGTACTGCACGTTGTCGGTCGGCGCGGTGGGGAGGATGCCGTGCCCGAGGTTGAAGATGTGGCCGTTCCTTCCCCCCACCCGCTCCAGAATCTCCCGCACCCGCCGTTCGATGTACTCCCGCGACCCGTGAAGGGCGACAGGGTCGAGGTTTCCCTGGATAGCGGGCCCATAGTCCAGCGCCTTCCAGGCCTCGCCGACATCCGTGCGCCAGTCCAGTCCGAGTACATCGCCGCCCGCTTCTTTGATGAGCGACAGCAGATGGGACGCGCCGAAGGCGAAATGGACGCGCGGCACCGAGGCGTTTAAAGATGCCAGCAGCCGCTTCTGGTGGGGCAGGACGAACTCCCGGTAATCGGCCGACGAGAGGCAGCCGACCCAACTGTCGAACACCTGGACGGCCTGGACGCCCGCCTTGATCTGGTCGTTGAGGTAGACGATCACCATATCGGTGAGCTTTTCCATCAGCAGATGCCAGGTGTCCGGTTCCCGGTACATCAGGGATTTGGTAAATACATAGTTCCGCGAGCCGCCCCCCTCGGTGATGTAGCTCGCCAGGGTGAACGGCGCACCGGAAAAACCGATCAAGGGCACCCGGCCGTTCAACTCGCGCTTCACCATCCGGATGGCGTCCATGAGATACGCCATCTCCCCCATGGGATCAATGGCCCGCATCTTTACCACATCCGCCCGCGTCCGCACGGTGTTGTTTATCTGCGGGCCGTCGCCCTTGGTGAATTCAAAGTCTATCCCCATCTTTTCCAAGGGCAGCAGGATATCGGCAAAGATGATGGCGGCGTCGAGTTCAAAGCGCCGGATGGGCTGCAGCGTTATCTCCACCACGAGCTCCGGTGTCTTGCACACTTCGATAAAGCTGTGTTTTGCCCGCACCGCGCGGTACTCCTCGAGGTACCGACCCGCCTGCCGCATGATCCATACGGGCGTGCAGTCGACGCTCTCCTTTTTGCATGCTTTCAAAAATCGGTCGGCTCGTGACATGAACGGCATTCTCCTCGGTAAATTGACCGTTATTTATAAATCAGATAGCGTCAAAAAGACAGAAATTAATTGCACTATCGCACGGGGCGCGGTGAGCGATCCCCGTCTGCTTGCGCGTGCTGAATATGCACGTCACGTTCGCTTTGTGCACATTTCCTGCCGATTCATTGCTCGGCTGAATTCAGCGACTGAATCGATGATGGCTCCGTGCTGTAAGAGCACTGTTTCGTCCCGCCATCGCTACCGGATCTTTTTCCCCGGAGGGAACAGGATATCCGCTGCAGCTTCTTTCCTGCCCCGTTAACATGATCTTAGTGTTCGATTCTTTTACATTATCGCGTATCTTGCCGGCACCGGCTATGCCGGCAGGAGGAATGAAATCGCCGAATCCGGGTGCGTTGGCATCGGCATTGCTACCGCCCAAGGACTGGCAACTTCCGGCGCGCTGGGTAACGGCCATGCAGAAGCACGGACCCGGAGCTTGGGGAGCGGGCCTGAAAAAATTATCGGGGTAAGGGAGTATGTATGAGAGCATCAAGATGTATCGTATGTTGTCTGGCTGTCTTCATCCTGGGTATCATGCCGGGCATCCTCAAGGCGGAGGAGTTCAAGATCGCCGTTCTGCAGGACGACCGATTCTCCGCGCAGAAATATGAGCCGCTTGTTGCACACCTTGCTAAGGCAGGGATTAAAGTGAGCTTGGTCGAAGCGCCGACGTATGAGACCGTTGTCAAGATGGTGTCGTCGGGCGAAGTCGATGCGATGTTCAACGGCCCGGGGATACCGGGTTCGATGATCATGATTTATCACCTGAAGCAGAAGAGGCTTTTTTCGAGTTTCAAAATGGACGATTCAAGAGTGCAGCAGGCGACGTCTCCTCAAAGTTTCCTCAATTGAGAGGGACGTTGCCTCCCCCAGGAATAACCGCTCAAGCCGCGTGTTCGACTCCCGCGGGCACCGAAACAAACCGATAGACGCGGCACCATTCAGCCCGACCGCCTGCGGTCGGGCTGAACATTTTCTCCTTGACTTACCGGGCCGCTTTTCTTACCCTCCGGACACATACGCACACGTACTTACCAACCACCGATAGGATGAGGGGGAAGACTATGGAGATCACCGTGGAAGAACGGGAGATGCTGCAGAAGATCATGGACAATCGATACACCGGGGGCGGCTACCGGCGTGCCACCTGGGTTGAGATGATCTGCCGCACCGAAGCGGACAAGGCCGTGCTGGCCGCGCTCTGCCAAAAGGGCCTGGTCGAAACCGGCCTGGGAGGAACCGTGGCGGGCGATCCCTACGATGCCTGCTGGTTGACGCCGGAAGGGCTGGCAGCCAATGAGCAGCGCATCCCCGCCGCAAAATAACCAGCGCGCCGCGGCGGCGAAGGCCGCTTGAGAAAAAACGGGTAATCGCACGCAGGAGGAAACCATGAAGGTCACCGATACGATCTATGCCATCCGCCATCCCTTCCGGCTGTCGCTCGGAGAGGGCCGGTTCGCCGAGAGGTTCGTCTACTCCTACCTGATCGTGGGGAAGACGATCTGCCTGGTCGATACCGGCGTCGCGGCCACGGTCCCCCTGATCCTCGACACCCTGAAGGAGCTGGGACGGTCGCCGCGGGAGATCTCCCTGATCCTTTTGACCCACGCCCATCCCGACCATATCGGCGGGTGCGCGCCGATCAAAAAGCTCGCCCCGGCCCCGATTGCCGTCCACCCGACGGAAAAGCGCTGGGTGGAGGATGTGGAGCTGCAGTACCGGGAACGCCCGGTCCCCAATCTATTCGAGTTGGTGCCGGAGGGAGCGCCCGTCGACCGGGTGCTGGCCGACGGGGAGACCATCTCGTGGGAGGAGGGAAAGACGATCAGGGTCATCGCGACGCCGGGGCACTCGCCCGGATCCGTGTCATTCTTCTTCGAGGAGGAAGGTGCCCTCTTCTCGGGAGATTCCATCCCCGCCGCTGGCCACATCCCGATCTATTCCGATCCCGTGGCGTCGCTGGCGTCCGTCGAGAAGCTGAAGCGGGTCTCCGGTGTCAGGGTCCTCTTCTCGTCATGGCACGATCCGATCGTCGGTGGGCGGATTGCGGAGACGCTTGACGAAGGGGGGCGGTACATCGGACGGATCGACGCCCTCATCCGGGAGATCAACGCAAAGGATCCGCACCTCTCCGGGGAGGAGCTCAGCCGGCGGGCACTCGAGCGACTGGGGATCACGATGCCCCGGATACTCCCCATGATCGAGGCGTCGTTCAGAAGCCATCTGCGGTAACATCGGCAAAGCGCTTCCGGTCTTCGGGAGCCCCGCGTCGCTCTTTTCCGTGACGATCCCGTTCACCCCTGCTGCACCGGCGGCGGGGCATGCCGATCACCACACCGCGCCTTCGCCCCCAAGCACGCCGCCTTTCACGGGATATTCACCACCCGGATGACAAGCCAGGCGACGAGCGCTGCGCTCAGGATCCAGATCGAGACGATGACCGCGGCGGCGACCTTCGCCAACCGCGTCGCCCGGCCGACGATCTCTTCCGATTGCCGGCGGCACTCCGCAAGGACCTCCTCGGGGATCAGCCGGATGACGAGCATGATCCCCAGCGGGATGAGGACCAGATCGTCCAGGTACCCAAGAACGGGGATGAAATCGGGGATCAGATCGATCGGGGAGAGGGCATAGCCGGCAACGAGAAGGGCCAGGGCCTTCGCATACCAGGGGACCCGCGGGTGGCGCCAGGCCAGGTAGAGCGTGAAGGTCTCCTTCTTCAAGGCGCGCACGCGCTCTTTCCAGGACGTGAATGACCTCATGCTGGTTATCCTAAACGGCATCAGCCGCCGGCACCTCCCCAAACGAGGGGCCTGTCAAGAAAATTCGTCAAATGCCCTTATGTATGTCAAGGGGATTTTGCAGTCTCTCCACAACTTGCCGCCGAGAGCTTCAATTGCTCACGGCGTTTATTCTGACCTCGACCGAGTGCTCCCGGCGGTCGTCCACAAGGGGAATCGACTTGTCGGTCTGCTCGACGCCATCAATCGTCACACCGGCCCGGCCATCGACGGTCGGCGTGCGCACAACGGCGATGTGGTAGACCGTTTCCCGATACCGGTAGTGCACCGTGAAGCCCTCCCAGTCTGCCGGGAGGAGCGGTGCGAAACTCAGTCTGTCCACCGTAAGCCGGAGCCCCAGGAGCGACTCAACGATCAGCCGGTACATCCAGCCGGCTGACCCGGTGTACCACGTCCATCCGCCGCGGCCGGTGTGCGGCGAGAGCGCATAGACGTCAGCCGCGACGGCGTAGGGTTCCACTTTGTAAGTTGCAATTGACTCAGGAGACCCCGCATGGTTCACTGGATTGATCATGGCCATCAGTTCCCAGGCGCGCCGGCTGTCGCCCAATTGGGCGAAGGCCATCGCCATCCAGATCGCCCCATGGGTGTATTGCCCGCCATTCTCCCGTACGCCGGGGACGTATCCTTTGATGTAGCCGGGATTCAAATCAGACTTGTCGAAGGGTGGGTCCAGAAGTTGGATCAGCGCCTGGTCCCGGCGAATAAGTCGCTGATCCGCCGCCTCCATGGCCATACGCGCTCGTTCGGCATCACCTGCGCCGGAGAGAACAGACCAGCTTTGCGCAATCGAATCAATCCGGCATTCGGGATTACTCATCGAACCAAGCGGCGAGCCGTCATCGAAGTAAGCGCGGCGGTACCATCCGCCGTCCCAGCCATGTTGCTCGATGTTCCGGCGCATCTGAGCCGCCTCTGCCGCGCACCGTTCGGCGAAGGGGTGATCGCCGCGCCTGCGGGCAATCTCAGTGAATTGCATGAGCACATCATACAGGAAAAAGCCCAGCCAGACGCTTTCACCCTTTCCCTCCGCGCCCACCAGGTTCATGCCGTCGTTCCAGTCGCCGGAGCCCATGAGCGGCAATCCATGCTCGCCATAGTTGAGACCTCTCAGGATGGCTCTCACACAGTGTTCATACAAACTGGCCGATTCTTGAGACCGGCCGGGCAGATCGTAATAGGAATCCTCATTCGCGTTTATCGGGCGACCCTGAAGGAAGTAAATGGACTCATCCAATACACCGTAATCCCCCGTGCTCCGGACGTAGCGGCACATTGCCAACGGCAGCCAGAGGTAATCGTCGGAACAGTGTGTGCGCACGCCACGGCCTTGAGGAGGATGCCACCAGTGCTGTACATCTCCCTCTGGAAATTGACGGCCCGCGGCAATAAGAAGGTGCTCGCGCAGGAGGCGCGGCTCGGTATGGATAAGCGCCATCGCGTCCTGCAACTGATCGCGAAAACCAAAGGCGCCCCCGGACTGGTAGTAGCCGCTCCGCGCCCACATGCGGCATGCCAGCGCCTGGTACAAGAGCCAGCCGTTGGTCAACATGTTGAGGGACTGGTCGGGTGTTTCCACGTTCACGGCGCCGAGCGTGTGCTGCCAGTACTGCCATACCGCTTCGAGCGCCTGGCGCGCAGCAGCAGCTCCCCGGAAGCGACGCACCAGGTTACCGGCGTCCTCGGCGTCCCGCCCAACACCGAGCCGGAAGACGATTTCCCGTTCCTGTCCGGCGGCCAGTTCGAAGGAAACCTGGATCGCGGCGCAGGGATCCAGGGCGGCCCCCACCCTGCCGGAGAGCCGCAACCGGGTCATCGCGGCCGGAGACGCGAGCGTGCCGTTCCTCCCCAGGAATTCCGTCCGGTCGCCGCTGACCGTCCGCGTCGCTTCGTCCACGTCGAAAAAGGCGGTCCGGTCGGGGAACTCCGTATTGTAAGGGTTCCGCGCGAAAAGTGCTCCGCTCACGGGGTCAATTTCGGTGATCACATGCATGGTCGTTTTGGGCCGCAGATCGCCCAGAACCCATTCCGCATATCCGGTAGCGGAGAGCCGGCGTGATCGATCCGACTCGTTTTTCACCTTCACCACCGTAAACTTGATCGCTGCGTCCATGGCCACGTAAACCCAAACCTCGGAACGGATGCCGCGCTCTGTGTGCTCGAAGACGCTGTAGCCGAATCCGTGCCGGGAGGCGTACGGCATCGCGCCGCGGCTGGGCAGCGGCGTAGGAGACCAGAAATGGCCGCGCTCCTCATCGCGGAGATAGAACGCTTCCCCGCTCGCATCGCTCACGGAATCGTTGTACCAGGGTGTGAGACGAAACTCGTGGGCATTCTCGGCCCAGGTATAGGCAGAGCCGCTCTCAGAGACGACGGTCCCGAAGTGCGGATTCGTCAGGATATTTACCCACGGCGCCGGCGTCACCTGATCGTGCGTGGTGGTAATGATGTACTCGCGGCCATCAGGGGTAAATCCGCCGAGTCCGTTGAAAAACAGCAAATCGTGGCGGGGCAAGGCGGCAATCGCCGGAGGAGCGGCACGGTCAGTCCGGGTCGGGGTAAGTCGCGGCATGGTAATAGCCCCAATATTCCTGCGGTTGATCTGGTCCGCCAGCATCCCCCGGTTGTCGGTGACGATGGCGCGCGCAACCGTTTGGAGCAGGACGCGCTCCTCGCTCGATATCTGGTCCGCAGGTCTTACGAAAATACCGCCCGGTTGGTCCGTCAAGTGGGCTCCGACACCCGCAGCAATGAGCCCCATGATCTGTTCCTGGAGCTGTTGCCGGTAACCGGCGTGATCTTCGTTCCAGATCACCAGGTCCACCGCCAGTCCTTTTAAACGCCAGTATGCGTGAGCCTGGATGAGTTGACGCACCAGGTCTATATTCGCCGGATCTTCAATCCGCAAAAGGACGATCGGCAAATCACCGGAAATGGCATATCCCCAGAGACCCGATTGCCCGCGGTGATTCCTGATGATGACGCTCGCATCGGCGCGGAGCGTTGAATTGGCGTAGATCACCGAACCGGCGAGGCTTCCATAGAGCTGTGCGTCGGCTTCCGTGGCATTGATCTGCCGCAAAAAGACATCGCTGTGCGTCCACGCCAGGTCGAAGACCCGATCTGCGAGACGCCGGTCCTGGTATTTCCCGACCAGGCTTACGGTTGCGTCGCGAGTCTCGCCGATGCCGGAAACAATATTGACCGTTGCCGTTTCTTCCGCATCGAGCGTGATTCGATAACGGATCGAGACGATCGGATCCAGCACGGAGCCCTCGCTGCCGGAGAGGGCCGCTGCGTCACCCATCGCTTGCGGGTCGGCAACCGTATTTCCGCGGCCGATAAACCGCAGGCGATCGGTTTCATAAGAGATTTCTCCGATGTCCGCTCCGTGCACGGCCATCAGATGAAACATCCAGGGAGCGTGCTCACCTTGGGAGCGCGGCCGGCGCGTGCAGAGAATCGCCCGCTCACGGCGGAGGATCTCGGTCTGAACAAAGAGATTGCTGAACGCCGGATGCAGCGCATCCGCGGCCGGTGAGGCGAGGACGACCTCCGCGTAACTCGTGACGTCAATGGCTCTGCGTTTCCCGGAACGGTTAATGATGGTGATGCGGCGAAGCTCGATGTCATCCTCGGGCGAAACGGCAATTTCCGTATGCGTGTCAAGGTCGTGGACGCGGCAGCGGTACTCCGCTTTCGACTCCGAAAAGATCGTTTCATACGTATCCGCTTGTTTAAGCGCCGGTTGATAGGCCGTTGACCAGAATTCCCCGCTCGTCACGTCGCGGAGGTAACAGAAGGTGCCCCAATTATCACAGGTGCTGTCTTCGCGCCAGCGGGTGACGGCAATGTCCTTCCAACGGCTGTAGCCGCCACCCGCGTTCGTGATCATCACGTGGTATCTGCCGTTTGACAACAGGTGCACTTCCGGTTTCGGGGTGGTTGGGCTGGCAAACACGCGGACCGGCGCCTCCGCGCCCATGGATTCTGTATGGCGGTCGGAGAGCTCGGCAGTCCGCGCGGTGAACGCCGTCGCCTTGGGAATTCGCTCCTGGAGCAGCAGCATGGTCGCCTGGAAAATGGGTTCCGACTCAAATCGTTTCTGCATCGGACGGTCCAGAAGCACGTAGGCCAGAGAGAGGAAGCTCATGCCTTGATGATGAGCCATGAAGGAGCGGACCACGGCGCTTGATTGTCCGCGGGGTAGACGGGAAGGAGTGTAGTCGATTGCCTCGTAGAAGCCATACGTCCCGGTAAAGCCTTCAGCCGCGAGCCGTTCGAGATTCAGGCATGCCTCTTCGGGTGCTACCGTCAGGGCCAGCGCCGAGGCATAGGGTGCAATGACCAAATCATCGGCGAGCCCGCGTTTGAGGCCCAGGCCGGGTACGCCAAAGGCGCGGTACTGGTAGTTGAGGTGAACGTCGATCGCGTTGTAGCCGGATTCCGAACTGCCCCAGGGCACTCCGCGTTTCCTCCCGTACTCGATCTGCCGGGCCACCGCCGCCCTGCAGGTCTGGTCAAGCAGTGTGTGTTCGTATGTCGGCATCGCCAGGAGCGGCATGAGGTATTCGAACATCGAACCGCTCCACGAAAGGAGGATCTGCTGTCCGCCGGCAGTGGTCAGCAGTCGCCCCAGGGCGAACCAGCTTTCCTGCGGCAGCTGTCCCTGCGCAATCGCTATGAAACAGCAAAACCGTGCTTCCGAAGCCAGCAGATCGTAATAACTCGGGTCCCGCCGACGTTCACCGACGTTGTACCCGATAGCCAGGAGATTGCGGGTCTCGTCGAACAGGAAGTCGTATTTCATCTTATTAGCGAGTTCGTCGATTCGCCGTGCCAGTCCTTCGATAGCCCTCATCCGCGCTCCGGCGCGCATGTTTGCCTCCGCAAAAAGCTGATGACGTTCGCCAGACCTTACCCGCTCCGATGTCTCGTCAAAGATTGGGCGACCTCCGTTTACCTGCAGAAGTTTCGCCTCAGGGTCGGCCAATTGGCGCAACGTCGGGACTTCATCGATATCCGGCATCACCCCGAGATTGCCCGAAGATAGCGGCAATGATGTCCATCCCGCGAGAAATTTCAGTTCTTCGAGGTTGGCCCAGCATTGCTCGGCGAGGGCATCCGCCCACCGTCGTGCCTGGCCCTCGGAGTCCCCATCGAGAGCATCGACGCCGGCGACGATTCCGGCGGCAGACGTTGCCAATCGATCAAGGTACAGCAGCGCTAACGCAAGCGTGGTGGGAGGTGACTCGATTGCGGACTTCAACGATTTTTGCAGTTGCACGAGTTGGTCCGACGCGGTTTTGCCAACCACGTCCTCGAGGACGCGGACGGTGTCGCTGATTCCCTCAAACACTCGCGATCCGAGAATCGGGGCGTCGGGGAGTGCGAGCAGTCCCTGCCGCAGTGTCAGCAAATGTCCGGCAAGGTTTCCGCTGTCCACCGTCGAGATGTAGGCAGGCTGCAGCGGTTGCAGGGATTGCGTGTCGTACCAGTTGTAGAAGTGGCCTCGGTAACATTCCAATGCTTCCATCGTATGGAGTGCATTTGCCGTGCGCTCGATGAGTTGTCCCGCCGGGATGTAGCCGAAGTCATAGGCGGACAAATTTGCGAGAAGGGCCAGGCCCATGTTGGTCGGCGACGTGCGATGCGCAATTACGGCAGCGGGATGCTCCTGAAAATTGTCAGGGGGCAGCCAATGATCTTCCGGGCCGACGAAGGTTTCGAAAAACTCCCAGGTCTTGCGGGAAATCTTCCGGAGAAAGGCGGTCTGGTCAGCCGTCAGCTCTGCTTCGCGACGGGTAAGCGGCCGGCTGATCCACCAGGCGACAACAGGAGAGACAAACCAGAGGCACAGTATGGGCCAGGCCACTGCTAATGAAAGGGGTCTCGATAGTATCAGATCGGTGACCGCGGCACCGGCAAGAACCGGCGCGATCCACATGGTCCGAAAGGCGCCGGCCAGGTCTGTGCGGCAATTGCGCTCCTGGTCGTCCGACGTACTCCATTCGAGAAGCCGCTTGTGGGTGATCAGCATCCGCCAGCCTGTGCGCATGATCGCATCGAGACTGAAAAACGCCTCGTAGGGAAGGCAGGCGAGCGTGAATGCCGCCTGAGCGAGGCGCCGGCCGGTGGAATGCAAATTGGCAGCGAGGTGCTGGCCCAGGAGCACGTCGCCCGGCTTCTGAAGCACTTCCACGAGAGAGGCGATCAGAGAAGGGATCAGGATGATCCCGAGCACCGACAGGGTCCAGAACCAGGCCGATGGCAAGACCGTCCAGCCCGAAAGCAATAGGAATGTCAATGCCGCGGGCGCGAGACTGCGCCGCAGGTTGTCGAATAGCTTCCATTGGGACAGCCACGAGAGCGGATTTTTTCGAAGACGCGCATCGGAGCCGGGGACATTCGGCAATAACCATCGCACGAGCTGCCAATCGCCGCGAATCCAACGATGCCGACGGGTCACGTCCGCATCGTAGCGAGACGGATATTCCTCATAGAGCATGACATCGCTCAACAGCCCCGACCGCACGTAACACCCTTCCAGAAGATCGTGGCTGAGGATCCTATTTTCGGGGAAACGTCCTTTGAGAGTCCGTTCAAAGGCATCAACCTCGTAGATGCCCTTGCCGATGAATGAGCCTTCGCCGAACAGGTCCTGGTAAACATCGGAAACGGCCCTTGTGTAGGGATCGATGCCGGGCTCGCTTCCGCACATTGCCGCATACCGCGAACGGTTCATGCCGGGCAGGCTCACGGCAACCCGTGGCTGGAGGATGCCGTATCCCTCGCGGACAAGTTGCTTGTCTTCGTCGTATCGGGCGCGATTCAGCGGGTGCGCCATGGCACCCACAAACTGCCACGCCGCATCGCGCGGCAGTTGCGTATCCGTGTCCAGGGTGATCACATACTTCACGCCCGATAAGACCGCCCGGTCGCCGACAACAAGCGCAAAGCGATCCCCCGCATGTTCCCCGTCCTTGAGGAGAGCATTCAAGTCCGCAAGTTTCCCCCGTTTGCGCTCGTAACCCATCCAGATCCGCTCCTGAGGATTCCAAAGACGGGGGCGATGGAAAAGGAAGAAGGCTTCACCCGGGGAGTGACTATACTTGGCATTCAGCTCTTCGATCCGCTGCCGGGCAAGCTGCAACAGCGGTTCGTCCTCAGTCAGCGTTTCCTCCTCGGCGTCTCGAAAATCGGTCAACAGGCCGAAGTGCAGGTTCGCGTCCCGATTTGCCAGGAACCGCACTTCAAGCGCCTCGATCAGAGCCTCTATGTTCTGGCTGCTTATGAGCATCGTCGGAACCACGGTCAACGTGCGGAATTCCGGCGGGATTCCCTTGGAGAAGTCCATACGGGGCAGCGGATGTGGTGTCGCCAGCAGCGTTGTCAGCCAATTTACCAGGGCAACTGCAAGCTGACTTACGCTGAGAACCGAGAGGAGCACGATCAGAGCCATTGCCCATCCCGGCAACACGCCGACATGCGCCTTTGCCAGCATCCCCCCAGCGAAGATTGTTGTTATCAGGGCGATTGCACCCAGATAGAGGAGCAAAGGAAACCGGCGGCTCCATCTCTCCAGATGCTCAGATAGGGAATGGCGTACCTCCAGCGGTTGTTCGAGTTGCGGCAACCCCTTATCGATCAGGTAGAAGCCGACATGCGCCGCGCGATCATCACTGCCGTTTCCGACCGCACCCTCATGTGCCAGCCTGATCGCTTTACGCGCCACCTCGCTTTCGGAAAAGCGGCTGTGTTTCGCTATCTTTTCAACAACATGTCGGTAACGGTCACGGGTAGAAAAATCCATTTTGCCGTAAACGCCGCCGGGGTCCTCGCGCAGCACTTTGTCGACAACGCTCATGGACTCGACGAACTCTTTCCAGTCCATCGCGCTCAGAAAACGAAGGCTGCCGATGCTGTTGCTCATGGATACCTGATCGGCAGCCTGTTGTTGGTTCTCCGCCTGCACCATCTGCCGGATCGTCTGGCCGCACTCGGATAGTCGCTGCTCAAGCCAGGTAAGCGGTAATGAGAGGGCAGGACCCTGTCCCTGCAGCCGGCGTGTCATTTCCGCAATAAACGAGCTCACCAACGGCGGGTTCGATCGTGCCATGTCTGCGATCACCAGAATCAGGCTCTTCGGGTCCTTCGCGGCGCTTTCGGTCATCTGGTCTGCCCAATAATCCGCCAGGTTGCGGTCGATTCTATCGGTAGCGATCCGGGTGGCAACACGTCGGAGATTCTCGATCAGCGCCAGGCGCAGCATGATGGGAATTGCCCATAGTTCGCCTAACTTCAAGGATGTGACGGTCTGGTAGGCTGCTACAAATCTGCTGAGAATCTCCGGATCTACCCGCCCATCGCCATGCGAGATCATTTCCAGTGCAATGTCATAGACGCGCGGCAGAGCAGCCGATGGACCATTCATCAGGCGAGGGAGTTCCCGGCTGTACCCCTTCGGCAAATGTCTCCGGGCGGTGCGTATCTGCTCTTCAATCAGATAGAAATTATCGAGCAGCCATTCCCCGGCCGGCGTAATCCGGCGGTTGGTCTTTACCGCCTCCGTCAGCAAATTCTGGACGCCGATCAGGATGCCTTCATTCTCGGCCAGTCGTCTCAGAAGGCGATCCGGAGGGTGTCCGGGACTTAACGTGTGTGAGTCTGCGAGCGTTTTGCCATGTTGCTCCATTTGATCGGCGCTGAATAACTCCGCTCGCAGCGGCGGCTCGACACAGGCATACTTTTGTACCAAATCGTTTCCGCGAAGGCTTGTCCACAAATGAGACAGGTTCTCGAAAATGGTCTTGGTGACGGACTTCACTTTTCAAACCTCCTCTATCCGTGAAAATTGTACCACACTTACCAAGGTTATCGCCAGATGACTGATGCAAAAAAGCAAGAGCAGTCCGATCAGCGCAGGCGACCAATCCTGCAATGCGTCGGCATGCGCCTTCATCAGCAACATCCTGACGAAAAGCAGCTCAGGGATCGCATTACGGCTCATGTTCACTGTAGTGGACTCCTAAACGACAAAACCCCATTTCTTCAATTACGAGAAACGGGGTCCCAGTAATTCCGCTCAATTTCCCCCATACGTTTGGGGTTAAACGAAAGGGTTATCTTCTATGTACATTTGACCTTCATAATTGTTACCCTCGCATAATTTTCAATGAATAACACCTTTTTTTCTTACCTGGATATCGTTACCGTAGATGCTGCCGGCGATTTCCATCGATCGCTTGTTGTGGGTGATCCGAAGCTCATCCCCGCCCTTGCGCAGGCTGCTGTGCAACAGGTTGTGATTAAATCTCCTTGACATACAAGACTCCCTTCCGTATCCTCAGCTTACACAAAAAAAGGCTTTTATCAATCATCTCCAGAGCGGAGAAAAAATCCGGAAGAAGCAGAGGCTGTAGACGAAGCCGTGCAGTGAGGACAGGAATTCGACTTTGATTTTAACCCAGACTGATTTGGAGGAATGCCGATGAAACAAGACATACTGGTTCCCTTTGACGGTTCGGCCAATGCTACGGAGGCCCTGCGAGTGGCAATCGACATGGCTAAGGCGTTCAAAGAAAAAATCGTCCTTCTCAATGTTCAGCCGAGCTTCGAGACACCGCATACCAAAGAGTTTTTCAGCCAAAAGCAGATTCATGATTATCGGGTCCAAATGGCTGACGAGGCAATACAGCCGGGCGAGGACATTTTGAAACAGTCCGGCGTCGAGTTCATTACTAAGTTGCGGGTCGGAGATCCCCGTGACCAGATTTGCCAGGAGGCCCGGGCCGACAGCGCGGAAGGGGCGGTATGCAAGGACCGTGGTATTCGCTTGATTGTGATGGGATCGCGGGGTCTGAATGCGGTTCTGGGAAGCGTGCTGGGCAGTGTGAGTATGGGGGTCCTGCATCATGCCCCCTGCCCGGTAACGATAGTGCCCTACTCCTGCGCAACCTGAGAAATGGAAAACGGCGCAGTAACCAAATCAACACCGGAGGATCACCCATGAAGGCATTTTACAAATGGACGGAGCTCGAAGCGGAGTTGATCACCCCAAAGTATTCCACGGCCTTCGGCCCCAATCTGAAGGCCGAAACCATGGAGGTGGGGTTGTTCACTTATCCCGCCAACACGCAGGCCAAAGAGCACGCCCACCCCAACGAACAGGTGATGGTGGTCCTCAAGGGCCGTGGAAAATGGAAGGTGGGGGACGAGGAAAAGATCCTCGGGCCGGGCGAACTGGTTTACATGCCGCCCAACGTACCCCACAGCCTTCAGGCATTGGACGAAGAGCTGCAAATCATCAACTGCAAGTCCGTGGTGCCCGGCTGGAGCGTCAAGCACGCCCGCTGGGAAAAGGAACCGGTTACATGAGACAGCTAATAAAAACCCTGTCCTGCTTACTGATTGCTCTCCTGGTGTCAGCCTGTTCCGGTGACGATGCCCCGGTATCGAACCGCACGGTCTTTACCCTGGATGCCAACGCCTCCGGGGTAATCGAAACCATCAACAACATCGCCGACATGACGGTGGTGTCGAAGGATGCAAGCGACCTGAAGGCCGAGTACCGGGCCGGGTTCGTCCAGGGGAAACTCCAGGGAAAGACCATCCTGTCGGCCCGGGACAACAACTGGGACATTGCCTACTTGACGGATCCGTCCCATTCCTTTCCCAAACAGCATGGCCCGACACTCGCGGAGCTGCAGAAGACGGCGGCGATCCTGAACGGCAATTACAACGGGTTCATCACCCACCTCAGGAATCCCGCTACCGACGCAGAGGTTGCGTACCGCCTGAAGCGTCTCCTCTTTCGGATGCTGGGGATCTACCACGGGGCAACTCTCACGGAGCCGGCATCCCTCGATTTTTCGGGGGCCTGGCTGCCCGACGGGAGCTTCTTCCGGCCGGAGGAACTGGATCTGGGCTACGAGACCACCGGCCTCTCCTTCCTGGATGTCTATTTCCTGAACGCCTTCAGCGACGTGATGGATGTGATTTCCTTCTCGCCGGAACTAGCCCCCGGCGGGATCACGACGGTGGATTCTCCGGACAAGTGCTCCGCCTTCCTGAAGCGCACCGGAGGCGAGGTGATCCTGACCCACAACACCTGGGACGGGTTCCTCTCCCAGACCATGACCCAGACCCTGGCGGTCAACGGCGATCTGGTGACCCTGAACGCGGTAAATCCGGGGATAATCGGTTCCAACACCGATTTCGGGTTCAACAACAAGGGGATGATGTTCAACGAGACGACCCACCGGGCGTCCAAGGGGCAGGTAAAGCCGAACGGGCTGTGGACGTTCTGGCGTGCCGCGCTGGCGGAACAGTTTTCGGCATCGATCGACGACTTTTTCCGGTACATCTCGCTCGACAACACCGGAACCTACCTGAACGGCTACATGCTGGTCGACGCGGATGCCAATGAAACGGGCCTGGTGGAAATGTCCTACCGCTGCTTTGTCTACTACCGCTCCAGCGGGGGCGCATACACGGTGAGCAGTCAGTCGCTCGACGGCGGCATCTGCTCCACCGACTACGACGCCGAGATGGTTACCCCCGACTACCTGATGGGGATCAACTACCCGGCCTCGCTGCAGGTACGGAGCGATCTGCTCTCTACCGACAACCGCCCGGCCCGGCGGCAGCAGATCAAACAACTGCTGCACACCGAGACCCACCTGGAGACGGCCAAGAGCGTGATAACCATCACCGATCCGCACAATCCGCTGTCGTTCTTCGGACGCTGGGACCTGGGCTACGGCGAGACCGACTACCCCAAACAGATCCCCGACGGTTCGTTCGATTCCAAGGTGGCCTCCACTGCCATGGTTCGCGCCTTCATGGGGTTGTCCGGGACCCTCGACACTTCGGCAGTAAACACCGGTTTCTGGATGCTCTACGGCACTCCCAAGGTAAACGGCACACCGTTCATCTGGAGCCAATCATCATGGAAATGGCAGAAGTTGCGGGATGTCCCCGACCGGGTCGACGGCAGCTTTACCCTGATGCCGCTGTACCTGAGGTAGTTGGTTGGGCTGCTTCCGCTATGTCCGCCGGAGACCCAGGTACCGGTCGAGCACTGCGCTGAGCTGGGTCAACGTGTACGGCTTGGCGAGGTAGTCGTCCATACCGGCCGCGAGGCAGAGTTCCCTGTCGCTCTCGGTTGCATGGGCCGTGAGTGCGACGATCGGAAGGCGCCTGCCGCGGCGATTGTCCAGGTGACGGATCTCTGCGGTCGCGGCGAATCCGTCCATTTCGGGCATCTGACAGTCCATGAGGACCAGGTCGTACGTGCCCGCCGATACCGCGTCGACCGCCTCTTTGCCGTTATTGGCAACATCGACTTGACAGCCCAGCTTCTCCAGCATGGCCACACCAACGGCCTGGTTCACGACATTATCCTCAGCAAGGAGTATCCTGCCCGTATGTCCTACCACCGCGGGCGAGACCGGCGCGGGATAAACGCGAGGCGTTTCCCGCTCCGGGGGGGCAAGAGGGAACCGGGCGGTGAATGAGAAGGTCGATCCTTTTCCAGGGGTGCTCTCGACCCCGATCTGTCCCCCCATCATGTTCACAAGCTGTTTACAGATGGTGAGACCGAGGCCCGTCCCCCGTATCTGCGGGTTGTCGACCCATCCGCCTGGACAAAGGCCTTGAAAATCAGTTTCTGGGCCTCGGGAGAGATCCCGATTCCCGTATCCCTGACCGAAAAGCGGAGCAGTTCGCCTTCGCCCGCCGCCTCCTGCCGCTCTACCATGAGGGTAATCGACCCTTCTTCCGTGAACTTGACGGCATTGCTGAGCAGGTTGGTGAGGACCTGATGCAGGCGAACCGCGTCCCCCCGGAACATCGGCGGAAGGTCAGCGGGGATGACATGGGAGGCATGGAGGCCCTTGGCGTTTGCCTGCGGGGTAATAAGCTCAACGGCATGGATGACGGTATCCCGGAGGTTGAAGACGGCATTTTCCAGCTCCACGGCCCCGGCTTCGATTTTGGAGAGGTCGAGGATATCCCCGATGATGGCAAGAAGGGTCTCCGCACTCCGACGGGCGGCCTCGGCGAGGTGACGCTGTTCCTTATCGAGCTTCGTACCGAGGAGAAGTTCCGTCATGCCGAGCACCCCGTTCAGGGGTGTGCGGATCTCGTGGCTCATGTTCGCCAGGAACTGCGACTTCGCCTGGCTCGCTGTCTCGGCGACTTGTCTCGCCAGTTCCAGCTCCTGTTCCGTCCGCTTTCGCTCCTCGATCTCGGCGCTGAGGAGTCGGTTCGCTTCCGTTATCTCCTCAGCCATGATGGCCTGGTTGAACCGGGATGCGAGGTTCTCGGCGATATGCCGGCTGATACCGAGGGTGCTGAACAACATGATGGCGATGAAGAGGATTGACAGGATGCCGACAAGCGTGAGTTCCGGCGTGCCGAGATAGATCATGTAGAGGGCAAAGGGCAGCATCGACGGAATGAGGTGTGATGCATAAACCCAGCGGAGCGCCATCACGAAGGGGAATGCCCCTGCGGCTGTGCCGATGAGAATGGCCGTGACGATGACCTGAAGATGGGGATGGTGCACGGGAAAGAGGACGGTGCCGGCGTATCCCCACTGCAAACCGTACACAAAAGTACACAGGGAGAACAGCCAACCCCAAAATCGGGCCTGTTCGGGTGTCGCCTTTGATCGCTTATAGAGAGCGCCGAGAATAAAGCGTAAAGCGACAAATACCATGGACCCGACAAGCCACCACGTCGACCTCGGCCCCGGGTAAACGCCTTGAACGATCCACCAGACGACGATGACGGGAACCATCGAGACGACGAGCGACGGGGTGGCAAGGCGGTAGACAAGCGCCACCTGCTCGTGCAGGACGAGCTGGTCGATCGTTTTCCCCGTATGTGGCTGCGGGAGATGCTTCTGTCCCATATCCATAATCGCGTCCGGTCTGCCTTGCGCTGTCTCAGATGGCTTCGAGAATTCGCGAGCGTGATCGATTCAGGTAAAATGCCGATCACCGTTTCAGGTTATCGGTTGAGGTATTCGTATCACATCCGGAGCAATTAAAACAGTGCGACATCCCGTCGAAAGCGGGTCGCCGCGCATCGCTAGCGTCCCCGCCGGCCCGCATCACGGCATTGCGAAGAGAGCTTCATCTACTTCTTCCCTGCCCTCCGGCCTTGATTACCGCTCCTGGATCGCTACGTATCGTGCAATCTGTAGGCAAACCGGCGAGCAGTTCACGGAGGAAAGGCCGCTTCCGCAAGCCGCCGATGTCGCCGCGGCTGAAGCCGAGTTTCCACCGTATCAGGTCGCCGGTGTCGAGGACCTTTTGACATGCCTTGTCTGCCAGTGGGGTTTGATCGACTGATAAATATTGCTGCCGGGTCAATTGGAGCAAACCGGCCGGTCTGCTCCAAGGGGTTACTCACGCCAGATTGTTGTTACTCGTCCGCATCTTCCCCTTCGGGGACTACACCTGCATATTCCAGAACGGAAAGAGATGCCGAGGGGTTGGGCATCTCCCTGGATGAATCACCACCCTTGGGAGCCTGCGTCTGTTGACCGGCCAACACGGCGAGTTTTACCACCTGCACCTTTCGATACACCTCGGCATAACTCTTTTTTACTCCGTTCACGGTTAAAAGGTCGTCAATCGTAATACCAAAAAGCCGTTCATTTTCTTGAAGATACGGTAGAATCAACTCCCAATCCTTTTCACTCAGAGTCGTAAATTCGCCGCCGTTGAGCTGTTCGTCACTCACGTTCTTATACGGATCGCGCAGGAAAATAGCACCACCGGAAGCGAGTGAGAACAGGTTAGAGCCGGGATACGGTGTATCCTGACTCGTAACCTTGCCGTAGCGGTCGAAGGAAATACCGTTAACAACGACGAACCCGCCGCCGTTCAGCGGATCGCCGGCCATGAACGACTCGGCGAGGTAATCCAGACAGGTACCGTTGAGAACGATGCGCGGTCGGCCGACGGCGTTGATCAGGGGACGTCCGGCCGCATTACCCATAATATAGGCTTCTCCGCCCTTGGCACCATACATAAAGGTCTGACCGACATCACCAAATAAGACTATCTTGCCGCGTTTCATGATCTGACCGATCTGGTCCTGAGCATTGCCATGAACGGTGATTTCCATACCGTCGATCCCCGAAGCCAGGTAATCGCCGGAGCTGTCATAAACATCGATGCGCACACCGTCGGACTCTTGAGAAAAGCCGCAGCCGGTAAAACGCTGGCCTTTACAGCCGTACACGATGAAACGCTTCCAGCCCAGATTATAGGCTGCCACGATCAAGCGGGCATCACAATCATCACCCTCAGGTGGAAATTTACTTGTATTGATCACCAATATCTTTTCTTTGCCCTTCGGCGTTCGGAGCGACTTTCTGGTTGACCAATCGATATGACCGTATAGTCCATCGGCATTATCCTTGAGCCTGGGAGCAGATTTGAAGATTTTCGTCAGATGTTCCCTGATGATGTCGAGCGTCCAGGCGCGTTTCTTATCACCGGCGGGTAAACGCATATCATTCAGGTATGTCAGCACTTCAATGGCTTTGGCTTTTTCATCATCATTTAAAACAGCCAGTTTGACCATTTCCGCGCAAAAAGCCTTCAGGGTCTTGTAAGACCAATTTTGCAGATTCGCTCGTGCATAGTCTTTCAGGGCACCGGTCTTGAGTCCTGCAATGCCGGTATCCAATTGCTGCAGTTTATTGTTCGCGGCCAAAAAAGGCGGCATCGCCGTATCGTCAATCCGGACGGGCTGGCCGAACTTATTCGCACAATTCAACGCCCGCGAACCGTCGGCGGTTTTCTTCACCGTAAAGATGAATGCGCCGCCGTCGGTGCTGCTCCCGCCCCGGGCATTCCAATACCTGTCGGCGATCGGGCAGAATCGTTTGTCTTCGGCTGCCATGCTCTTCAGCGTGGCGTCGATGGCCTGTTTCTCGGAGCAAATCAGGCCGATCTGCACCTCGTTATCCTCCATCGCAAAGACCTGCGGCCGCAACATGGCCGTATCGGTGATGCCGATCAACTGGAATTGATCGTTATACACATCGTTGCGCGCGATGATGAAGAACCAGGGACCGTCCGGCGAGGTGTGAACATGGTTCTGCTGGATCGCCCGGTAGATCTTCTGTTTCTCGGCGGGGAGGCTGTCGAAATCATGCTCGGTCGTGGGGGCCATGGCCTCGATGATATACTCTAAGGGATACCCGAAATTCCTGTTCCAGAGATCGAACAGTTGTACGGAAACCTCGGTATCCGTGAGGAACTGCGGAGTGATGTTGTACTGCCGCAGGTACTCGCTGATCGAATAGTAATTCGCGAAGTCGCCGTTGTGCACCAGGGCTTCATCCATGCCGATAAAGGGGTGGGCGCCGCCGGGATGCCAGACGCGCCCTTTGGTGGGATATCGCTGGTGGGCGATCCAGCCGTGGGCCTTAAAATTGTCCAGCAGATAATATTTAGCGACCAGTTCCGCGTAACCCACGATTTTCAGGATCATCAAATTCCGGGCATGGGAGAGGACAAACGCCTGCTTCTCGCCCAGCGAGGCATAGAACTTCTCGTTCAGATGATACGAGTTCTGGTACACGAACTCATCTTCGGCACGGCGCGGGTCCAGGTCTTGCAAGCCATTATCGTTGATGAACTTATCCAGGACATTCTGCTTAGCCCGGACAAAATACCGCATCACATCCGGGGGCCGGATGTCCAGTCCCTTGATATCCCGATAATCATCTGCTGTCGGGATGAGGCCGGATTTGTGAACCTCGAAACAGGGAGAAACAAATTCCTTCTCAACCGCCGATGCTACTCGAGGATCAAGTAAAGCTACCTGAAGCATGTAGTGAGTGTCGAGCACATTTTGCGTAACACCGAGGCTTTCCGGCTCGAGGCCGACTGCGGCTATGCCGCCGCCCTTACCGTTGCCGCGGTTATGCATCTGGACCGAGGGCTCGAAGATGTGTTTACCGCTCATCGGGATATTGGCGATAAAACCGGTCACCCCGCAGCCGCCTTCTTCCGCCGGCTTCCCGTTTTCGAACGTCCCGGAAGGCAGCTTGGCCCGGGAAGCCACGATTTCATCAACCATTTCGTTCAAATTCCGCATCTGTTTCAACCTTTACAGGATTAATTTCTTCTTCGGGGTCGGCTGATATGCCCGCCGATTCTCTTCGTCCAGGTAATCCAGGTTCACCAGGAGGTCGGATCGGCCAACCAGTTCCTTTATACTGCGCATGCCGTACTGACGCAGAAGCTCGCACCATTGCTTGCGCCAGGCGGAATACATGTTCACCAACCGCTGTTCGGTGTATTCCTCGGAAATTTGATGTCCGAGCTCGGGGTCCGTCGTGGCGATGCTCCGCGCACAGCCGCGGCCGCTCTCGCAGTTGGAGCAGCGCACGCACTCCAGAGCAATCAGGTCAGCGGTGCCAATGACGGCCCCGTCGGCTCCCAGGGCAATCGCCTTGGCGACATCCGTGGCATTTCGAATGCCTCCACTGGCCATAAAGCACATCTCATCACGGACACCCTCCGCCACCAGGAATCGATGGACCTTGGGAATGGCATATTCAATCGGCATGGCGATATTTTTCTTTGCAATGTCGGGAGCAGCGCCTGTTCCCCCATAGCTTCCATCGAAATGAATAACATTCGCTCCGGCATAATAGCTGCCGACCGCCACCATATCCGCGTCCGACGGGGTCGAGACCTTCACGGAAACCAGAGCTCGCGGATTGATTTCCTTGATCCAATCCAGATGTTTTTTATGGTCTTCCACCGAATAAACGCTGTGGAACGGGAAGGGGGAAAAGAGAGAACTGCCGACCACCGTCTCGCGAATTTTCGCCACTTCGGGAGTCACTTTATCGCCTAAAAGGTGACCGCCAAGACCCGGTTTCGCTCCCTGGGCATACTTAAATTCGATCATCGGACTATGCAATATCGTCTCTTCGCGAACGCCAAAAAGACCGGTAGCCACCTGAGTGATGATATTGTCACGATGCGGCACGAAGGCATCGGGATACCCCCCTTCGCCGGTACAGGTGAAGGAATTAAGCCGCTTGGCCGCCCGCGCCCTACCTACCAGGACAGGTAACGCGGTTGAACCAAAGGACATTCCGCCGCTGTAGCAGGGTTGCGAGATAACTCGTACCGGCCGGCCATCATTGCGCTTATTCAAGCAAATGCTGGTATCGATTTCTTCATCGGGAATATCGAGATAATCATTTGGATCCGGGATTTTAAAGCGGATTTTATCGAATCCGCCGTTGGAATAACCGAGACTATATTCCAGATCAACATACGGCAGATTACCTGTTTCGGCCATATGCCAGTGAGCCAGAATCATTTCGGAAGTCCACCGATAATCGCCGATGGTTTCTAAAATCGGGTTCAATTTGACCGATAACGCTCGCTGGGGACAATTCTTCACGCAATAAAAATCGTTCGCCTGACACTTTGTCCCGATGCACTTATGTTCTAACGGACGCACAGGGCGGCTGTATCGGTCATATCTCACGTGCACCCCGTATGGGCACAGTTTTGCGCAGAGCCCACAAGCAACGCAATTCGCGTTTCTTTTCACGAGAAATTTACCGATAGGATTACGATATCGCGAAGGAGTGTGCACAATCTCCGGTAATATCTGTTTTTCCCTGCAGCGAACCTTCGATTTCACGTTTTTCATGTCTACCCGATCCCGGTCACTTTCCTTTTTCCGAAGATGGGACTGAAACTGTCCCGTTCCAAGTCGTCAAACCACATCGACCGTCCGATCTCTCCCCGCATCCGTCTGGCCTCACGGATGCCGCAGGCTCCCATGACTTCGAGAAGCTGGTTGTGCCAGGCGGCAAGAAGATTCACGATTCGATTCTTCCCCCAGTCGAGTTCGACGGCTTCCAATTTTACCGGACAGCTCTTCCCTTCCGTACACCGTTTGCACAGACGACATTCCAGGGCGATAAGGAGCGGAAGGTCGATTCCCACGGCGTCTGCCCCGCAAATCAATGATTTTGCCAGGTGTTCGGCCATGGCGATACCACCGGAGAACACCAGATTGATTCGATGGCGGATCTTATTCTCGACCAGCTTCACGTGCACTTCGCGAATCATATCCTTCAGGTACCGAGGATTGTCCGTCCCGACCTCCCGACCGTCATCGCTGCCATAGAGATGCAGCGTGTCCGCGGAGGTCCGCGCCAATTCCGAGGCCCTCGCAGCGGCATTCGCATCCAGGGGCAGGCCGATCGCGATGAATAGGTCGGGGTTGATGGCCTTCAATCCGGACAAGGCCTCGTCGAGCGAAGGGGCATAGGCGATCTCAACCATCCGGCTGTTCTTTATCAGATCGGCGTAGCGAACGTAGGTATACTTCGTCACGCAGGGGACGAGGTTCGCCGCATAGGGCGAAAAAAAGGGCGTGTACTGCTCCGCTTTGATAAACAGCAGCGTCCCGATCGAACTCGCGGCGGCCGCCATCGATTGTAAGACCGTTTTGCTCAAAACCCCGAAGGCCGGTTGCTGCAGGACAACGGGCAGCGGAATTTCCAGGATCGGAGCCTCTTCCGAAGCCATCGTCATATCGGCGTTGAACCGGAGGCGCATCGGCCGCTTGGAGAGCTCCACCATCGTATTGATGTACTCCCGGCCGTGAATGCCGTCGCGGGTGGGACGGACGATTTCCGACATGTCCGTCCAGATCGAGTCGAACCCTTCATCGGCAAAGGGGCCGCGGTAACCGGCGCCCGAGACGGGAATCGAGCCGGTATGCGCCTGTGCCCAGGTGGAGTTGATGATTCCGGCTTTCCAGTAATCGTCCCCCAGCGTGCGATACTCCGGGTTGATCGCGAGCGAAAATATCCCCTTGGTGCATTCTTCGACGCAACGATAGCAGCTTTTACAGGTATAGAGATATTCCGGATCGGACATGGTGCTCCAGTGGACAAAGTTGTCCTTAAAAATATGAAAGACACAACGCTTCTTGACGCATTGACGGCAGCTTCCGGCGCACTCTTCCCTGAATTCCACGGTCGCGTACTTGCCGATCGGCGGAAACCGCGGATCGGCTTTGTGGGCATGAATACTGTATTTTTTAGGCATCCTGGACCTCCGGACGCACCGGCTCGGGACGAGGGGAAAGTCCGGCAGCCTTCACAATCTCACCAACCTTCTCTTCCCATTCGATAGCCATGATATGAATACCGGATAGTCCCGGTATCTCACGCAATTCCTGAATGGTTTCGAGACAAATCTTGACGCCTTCGGCCGCGGCGTTTTCTTTCGCCACCCCCTCCATGCGCTTGATCATTTGCTCGGGGATCATGATCCCGGCGACTTTGGTCGCCATGTATTTCGCCATCCGGGCGGATTTCAGAGGCGTTACCCCGGCCAGAATGTACACTTTTTCCGTCAACCCTTTATCACGGGCCTGTTTCATCCATTCCTTAAAGCGCACCAGGTCATAAACGCACTGGGTCTGGATAAAGTCCACACCGGCGGCAACCTTCCTGGCTAAGCGAATCACCCGGTACTCGAAGGGATCGGCGAACGGGTTCTCCGCCGCGCCGATAAACATCCGCGGAGCCACATTCAATTCATACCCGCTCATATCCTTACCCTCATCCCGCATGGTCTTGACGGTATGAATCAAATGCACCGAATCGATGTCAAAGACATTCATCGCCCCGGGTTGACTGCCGAAGGTCTGATGATCGCCCGAAAGGCAGAGCATGTTCCGGATACCCAGAGAATAGGCACCCATGATATCCGACTGGAGCGCGATACGATTCCGATCACGGGTAACCATCTGCATGACCGGTTCCATTCCCAGTTGCACGAGATGAGCGCAGGCTGAAATGCTGGACATTCTGACTATGGCCGTTTGATTATCCGTAACATTCACGGCATCCACGCATCCTTTTAACAGCCCGGCTTTTTCGCGGATTACCTCTGCATTGGCGCCGCGCGGGGGGCCGATCTCCGCAGTGACGGCAAATTTCCCTTCATTTAATATCTTCTGCAAGTTACCGCGGCTCATATCTCATGATCCTCTCTATGCACTTTCCTCGGTCCGCCGGCCTGACTGGAGCGCCAGTCCTTCGGTGGCACATACTCAGCCAGTTTATCCAGTTGACCGGTTGCCGCGGCATGATCGATAATCAACTGCCAGGCACAATCCGTGTCGGGATTGACTTCGCATTTCCCTTTACTTGAACCGCCACAGGGACCATGAAAGAGTTTCTTCGCACAGCGGCTGATCGGACAGATCCCACCGAAGAGGTCCACGACACAGTTGCCGCAGCCCAGACATTTCTCGGTAAACAATCCCGCTTTTTCCAGGATTCCGATGAACGTGGTATTCACACCGGGTAACAGCGGTACTTGAGGAAAACGGCTGGAGACCATTTGCACCCCGGCGCCGCAGGCGAGTGAAACCACGGCCTCGACATCGGCAACTTTGGCCGCGGCTTCTTTAATGAACTCGTCTTCGCATTGCCGTTCCACCGTCTGTTCTTCGATCCTGATCGATTTGCCCTCCAGTTTAAGAGAAAGACGCAACGCCGAGGCCAACGTGGCTACTTCATCCTCACCACCGGCAAAACAAGTCTTCACACAGGTCCCACACCCAAGAATGAGAATCCTGGAATACCCTCTGACCTTGGCTTTGATTTCCTCTAACGGTTTTTGTTCACCGACAATCATAGTTTCACTCCCGTTTAGATATCAGGCTGCCGCACTGAGGCCCCATTCGCCTAATTCTGCTACTGTTTGCTCGATGATCCGTCGGGCGGCCGCTTCATCACCCTGGACGATGTTGAACATGTTCAGCCGGCGGCCATCAATCCCGATTTCATCCAAAAGCTTTTTTACCCGCGCGACCCGTTTCGCCGTTCTGAGGTTGCCTTGCACGTACCGGCAGGAATCGACCGGACAAACCAGAACGACAACCGCATCGGCCCCGGCTTCGAAAGCCCTCAGCAAAAAGACCTCCCTCGAGATACTGGAGCAGGGCATTTTTATCCCCTGGATTTCGTAATCGCCGCCCTCCAACGAAGCGGTGTCGTTCAGGGCGGTGAAACAGTGGAATACCGCGATTCGAGGTTTGCGAGTGCGAACAGGAGCCTTTTTGGTTGACATTCGAAGCACACTTTCACGATACATATCATCCTCCTTCGGTTCAAAAATGTTCCAAGGAAAAAACGATTGCCGCCTTACCACACTGTAACCGCTATTGTCAAACAATCGCAAGAAGAGATCAGAGGTCGTCCGGTTCAAAAATGTTCCAATGATAAAGCGATTGCCTTTTTAGCACAACATTACAGCGATCGTCAAACAATCATAACATACATCAGGAGGTCGTCCGGTTCAAAAATGTTCCAATGATAAAACGTTTGCCGCTTTACCACCATATGACTGCGATCGTCAACCAGCCGTAAAATAGATCAGGAGGTCGCCATAACGCGCAGGAATTCAGGCGATCGGCGAAGAAAGTCCAAGTGCGCCTCAAAGACCCCTACGAGAAAGCCAATGGGCGACTTTTGCAAGATACGCACCAAACAGAAGAATGTCGGGAAGAAAGGGCGCGGGAGGGTTAATTGTGCTCGCGGGTCTTGCGGAAGGCGATGTCGGGCCACTCCTCCATGATGAAGCCGAGGCGCCATTCGCTCGAGGCAAGGTAGGTCAGGTGGCCGGCGGCGTCCCGGGCGAGGTTCGCCTGGCACTTCTTCTCGAACTCGGCAAATCGCTGTTTGTCGTCGCAGGCGACCCAGCGCGCCGCGGCGTAATCGATCTGCTCGGTGGAGGCCTCCACACCGTATTCGGTCTTCAGGCGGGCCATCGTCACGTCGAACTGCAGGACCCCGACCGCGCCGAGGATGTAGTCGTTGCCGATGAGCGGCCGGAACACCTGGACCGCCCCCTCCTCGGAGAGCTGGGCAAGCCCCTTCTGGAGCTGCTTGATCTTGAGCGAGTTCTTGACGCGGAGCCGCCGGAAATGCTCAGGGGCGAAGTTGGGGACCCCGGTGAACTGGAGGGGCTCCCCCTCGGTAAAGGTATCGCCGATCTGGATCGTGCCGTGGTTATGGATCCCGATGATGTCGCCTGGGAAGGCCTCCTCCACGTTCGTCCGGTCCTGGGCCATGAAGATCGTCGCGTTGGAAAGGACGATCTCCCTGCCGATCCGGTGGTGGAAGACCTTCATCCCCCGGGTGAACTTCCCCGAACAGATCCGGAAAAAGGCGATCCGGTCGCGGTGAGCGAGGTCCATGTTCGCCTGGATCTTGAAGACGAAGCCCGAGAATCCCTCCTCCAGCGGAG
>VFSW01001821.1_pt1 | contig 32280 bp, 29 predicted proteins | sample 5358111 | NCBI WGS metagenome assembly VFSW01 (sample SAMN11554181, study PRJNA540505) | mine drainage metagenome | isolation source: sediment from site ElyBrook_90M | place: USA: Ely Copper Mine, Vershire, VT | collected 2017
CGCATAGGCGTTCTTCACGCCCGGGAATTCGTTCGCGATCTTTTCGAGGTCCTGGAGACGCTTTACATAATTCTCGAGGGTGCCGCGGCGGGCGCCGGGGCGGGCGGCCGAGAGGACGTCGGCGGCGGTCACCACGTACGCCTCCGGGCTCGCGTACGGATAGTCGTCGTGGTGCGACTGCATGGCCACGATCACCCGTTCGTCCACATTGTACTTCTTGAGCAGTTTGATGCCGAGGTCCACGTGCGTGCCTTCCACTTCGTGGTCGATCGCCTTGCCGATGTCGTGGAGCAGGGCGCCCTTCTTGGCGACCTCGGCGTTCAGACCGAGCTCGCGCGCCATCATTTCGGCGATGTAAGCCATCTCCGTGGAGTGCACGAGCACGTTCTGGCCGAAGCTCGTGCGGAAATGGAGCCGGCCGACGAGCTGGAGCAGTTCCTTCGGCAGGTCGTACACGCCGAGGTCCTGCGCCGTCTGTTCGCCGATCTCATGCGTGCGCTTCACGAGGTCCTCCTTCGCCTTTTCCACCTCCTCCTCGATCTTCGCCGGCTGGATGCGGCCGTCCTTCACGAGCTTTTCAAGCGCCATGCGCGCCACCTCGCGGCGGAACGGGTCGAACGACGAGATGATGATGCCGTCCGGCGCGTCGTCCATGATGAATTCGACGCCGGTCGCGCGCTCGAGCGCACGGACGTTGCGGCCTTCGCGGCCGATGATCTTGCCCTTGAGGTCCTCGTCGGCGAGCGTGAACATGGGCGTCGTCATCTCGGCGACGTGGCCGCGCGCGTAGCGCTGGAGGGCCACCGTGATGATCTCGTTCGCGCGCTTCTCGATCTCCTCGCGGTTCTCGCGGTCGATCTTCTGGATCGTGGCCGCGAGGTCCTGGGCGCGGTCCTCCTTGGCCCGCCGCACGATCTCCCCTTTCGCGTCCTCCATGGAAAGCTTGCCCACGGTCTCGAGCTTCCGGTCCACCTCGCCCTCCTTTTCCGAGACCTTCGCCTCGCGCTCCTTCAGCTGGTCCTCGCGGGCCCGGACCTTCTGCTCCTCGGACGAGATGTCCATGAGCTTCTTCTCGAGCGCCTCCTCGCGGTGGAGGATGCGCTGCTCGAGCTGGTCGATCTCCTTGCGCCGCTCCTTCTCGTCGTTCTTGATGTCGACCAAAATCGAGGCCGCCTTCTCTTTGGCCTCTATGATGATCTCCTTCGCCCTGGTCTCGGCATCGGCGATCTCATGCTTCAGCCGCTCCTCGACCTCCTCCTGTTTTTTATTGGCCCACGTGCGCCGACCGAAGTATCCTATGACCGCCCCGATCACGAGAAACAATGCCCCGATCGTAAGGGCCTCTGCGATTGCCATGGTTTTTGATGGTTCCGAAACTCATAATTGATTGACTTTTATGGTCTTATAATATCCCGAAACCGGCGATGGCGTCAATTTTAAAATGACATTTTACCAAGACCCCTTCTTTTGTCCTGTGTTGAGAACGCGCACGTGGATGCGGTCCCAGAACAGGACAAAAGAAGGAGCTTCCTTTAGAATAAGGTCATGGCGAAGCGTATGACGATCCTCATTATCCTGGATGGGTGGGGTATCGGCAAGAACAACGAGTCGAATCCGATGTATGTGGCGAAACCGCCCACTTTTGAGCGCCTCGCGGCAGACTATCCGCTGACGAGCCTGCAGGCCTCGGGCATCGCCGTGGGCCTCCCCTGGGGCGAAGTAGGCAACAGCGAGGTGGGCCACCTCACGCTCGGCGCGGGCAAAGTGCTCTATCAATATTATCCGAAGATCACGATGGCGATCCGGGACGGCTCCTTCTTCGAGAACCCGGTGCTGAAGGATGCCTGCGCCCATGCGCGCGCGACGGGCGGCGCCCTGAACCTCGCCGGCCTGCTCACGAAGGGCAACGTCCACGCCTCGCTCGAGCACGTGGCAGCGCTCATCAAGATGGCGCAGGCGGAGAAGGTCCCCGCCATCCACCTCCATCTCTTCGCCGACGGCAAGGACGTCCCGCCGCACACGTTGGAGCCGTATCTCGCGACGCTCCCGAAGGAATATCTCGCGACGCTCATCGGCCGCTATTACGCGATGGACCGCGAGGGCAACTGGTCGCTCACGGAGACCGCCTATCAGCTCATGACGGGATCGGCCGAGGTCGGCCAGCCCGCGGCGAACGGCGACGCGTCGGCGATCATCGAGGCGCACTACAAGCGCGGCCAGACGGAGGAATACCTCCCGGCCATCCGCTTCACGAAGCCGGCGCCCGCGGCGGACGGCGGCCAGGGCACGGCGGCCACCGTGGATGCGGGCCACGTGAAGGACGGCGACGCGCTCTTCTTTTTCAATTACCGCGAGGACAGCATCCAACAGCTCGCCGCGTCGTTCATCCTTCCCGGCTTCGACAAATTCCCCACCGTCCCTTTCACAAACCTTTTCGTCGCGACGATGACGCACTATAACGATGCGTTCCCGACGCCGGTCGCGTTCCCCGCCGACACCGTGGAGAATCCTTTTGGCAGGGTGGTGAGCGACGCCGGCCTCACGCAGCTCCGCCTCGCGGAGACGTACAAATACGCGCATGTCACGTATTTCTTCAACGGCTACCGCGAAGCACCGTTCCCCGGCGAGTTTCGCACGCTCATCCCGTCGCAGAGCGGGCTCCATCCCGAGACTCATCCGGAGATGATGGCGTCCGCGGTCACGGACCGCCTCGTGGAGGCGATCCAAAGCCGCGCGTTCGACTTCGTCCTCGTGAACTATGCGAACGGCGACACGATCGCGCACACCGCCGCCTATGACGCGGCCGTCGCCGCGGTGAACGTGATCGACCGCGAGATCGCGCGCGTGCTCGCCGCGATCGGCGACGATCCCGACACGCTCCTCGCCATCACCTCGGACCACGGCCACATCGAAGCGATTGTCGACGAGACCACCGGCCTCCCCATAAGCCAACATGCGCCGAGCCCCGTGCCGTTCTATCTCGTCGCGCCGCAGCTCAAGGGGCGCCGCTTCGTGAACGCGGATTCGCTCACCGTCGAAACGCTCGGCACGCTCGCGGACGCCGCGCCCACCCTCCTCGCGCTCATGGGACTCCCCCAGCCGGAGGATATGACGGGGAGGAGCGTATTGGACGGACTGCTATAGAGGACCCCGATGCCCCGTCACGCTCGTCACAAGCGTCAAAGATATCGAGCGGTCACACATCCCCGTCCTAAGGAAGTTCCTTGAACGGGTGTGATCCGTCCTGATTGTGGTATAGTAAAGGTATGCATTGGCTCGCGCGGCTGGTCCTCATCGTCCTTGGCAACATCTTCGCGCTCTGGCTCGCCAACATGTACGTGCCCGGCTTCGTGCTCACCACGACGAACTGGGTGGCGCTCGCGCTCGCCGCGCTCATCCTCGCGGTCCTCAACTTCCTCCTGAAGCCGATCCTCACGCTCGTGCTCGGTCCGGTCATCGTCCTCACGCTCGGATTGGGCGTGATCATCGTGAACGCGCTCATCCTCTGGCTCCTCCCGCTCGTCCTCGATAGAATTGACTTCCTTCAGGGAAGTATTATTATACAGAACATTCCGGCCCTGTTCTTCGCGACCCTGATCGTGAGCGCCGTGAACCTCGTGATCCATCTCGCGATATAGCATTATCCCTATGACCCTCGCCATCATCCAGATCGTCCTCTCGGTCGCCATCATCGCGCTCATCCTCCTCCAGGAACGCTCGTCCGGCATGTCTGGCCTCCTTGGCGGCGGCGGCGAAGGCTATTACCAGGCCCGCCGCGGCATGGAAAAGATCGTGTTCTACGCGACGATCGTGCTCACGATCGCGTTCGTGGCGCTCGCGGTGTACCAGCTGTACGCGCAGGCCCACTAGGCGGAAGGAGCGAGGTGGGAGGCTCCTTACTTCTCGCTCCTTACTTCTTTTTCACATGCTCTGGTTCAAAAAACTCTTCGAGGTCCTCACCAATAAAGAGCGCGTCGCGTTCGTGCTCGCGGCGGCGGGCGCCGTCGTGTCCTTCGCGATCGTGATGGGCGTCCTCATCTCCCAGACGACGAAGTCGGTCCCGACCGCCGGCGGCCAGTACGTGGAAGGTGTGGTGGGCCAGCCGGAATACGTGAACCCGGTGCTCGCCTCCTCGGCGACGGACCAGGACCTCGTGAAGCTCGTCTACCAGAACCTCTACGACGTGGCCGACAGCATCACGGCCTCGCCGGACCTCACGACCTGGACAGTGCATCTCAAGGACAACCTCCATTGGCAGGATGGCCAGAAGCTCACCGCCGACGACGTCGTGTTCCCCGTGGAGTCGATCCAGAACAAGGACGCGAACTCCCCGCTCTACGCGAGCTGGCAGAACGTGCAGGTGACGCGGCAGAGCGAGCTCGCGGTGCAGTTCACGCTGTCCGCACCGTACGCGTTCTTCGAGAACAACCTCAAGAACCTTTACATCCTCCCGAAGCACCTCTTCGCCGACACACCGCCGGGCAACTGGTATCTTTCCGATTATAACCTCAAACCGGTGGGCTCGGGCCCGTACCGTTTCGTCTCCTATAACAAGGCTTCGGACGGGTTCATCACGTCGTACAGCCTCCAGGCATGGGACGGCACGAGCGGTGCGCATCCCCTCGTCGGCAATTTCGATTTCGAATTCTTCAACAACACGAACGCGCTCGTCGCCGCCTTCAACACCGGACAGATCGACGGCTTCGCCGGCGCGTCCAACGAGGCGCTCGCCACGATCGCCCGCCCCTATGCCCTCTACGCGTGGCGCACCTCGAGCGATTATGCGGTCTTCTTCAACACGAGCAACAACCTCGCGCTCCAGGACCAGACCGTGCGCCAGGCGCTCTCCGCCGCCATCGACCGGAACGACCTCGTCGCCCAAGTGTTCGGCCTGACGGGCGCCGCGCACGCGACAGGCCCGGGCGCCGTCCCCTCGTACGGCCCGATCCCGCCGGACGCGCCGTACTACGTGCCGCCCGCCACGTCCCTGGCATCGTCCTCCGCGCCGCTTCCGGGCCCGTCCTCTTCTTCGACGGCATCCTCGACCTCGACCGCCGCGGAGACCCCCGCCGGCGACACCGCGCGCGCCGCCGCGATGCTCCAGAACGACGGATGGACGGTGAGCTCGAGCACGGGCTTCCGCGCGAAGAACATCGGCGGCAGCGTCATCCCCCTCAGCATCACCCTCACCGTGCCGGACATCAGCTTCCTCACGAAGACGGCGAACTACCTCGCGAACGCGTGGGAGGCGGCCGGCGTGCAGGTGAACGTGAGCGTGAGCTCCCCGAGCGACATCCTCGCGAACGCCATCAAGAACCGCTCGTACGAGGCGCTCCTTTTCGGCGAGACGCTCGGTCCGAGCTCCGACCTCTATTCCTTCTGGGACTCGTCCCAGCGGTTCTATCCGGGCCTCAACCTCGCCATCTACGGCAGCCGCCAGGTGGACCTCAACATCGAGACCGCGCGTGTCGCGACGAGCACCGACCGGACCGCCGCGGACCTCGCGGTGGCGCAGGCCGACATCGAGGCCGATGCGCCCGCGGTGTTCCTCTACTCCCCCGATTACCTCTTCGTGGCCGACCACACCCTTCAGGGCGTGACGACCTCCGAGGTCCTGAGCGATCCCTCGAACCGGCTCCTCGACGCGACGGCATGGTACGTCAACACCTCCAGGGTGTTCAAATGACCAATTTGACCTTCGGAGGTCGGGTATGCTATGATAGTAGCCATTAGGACAGTGTCTCCCGTTTAGGCCTCGTACGCTGGGATGGCGGAATTGGCAGACGCACTGGCTTCAGGTGCCAGCGACCGCAAGGTCATAGGAGTTCGACTCTCCTTCCCAGCACACAGAAGAAGGATCAAGGACCGAGAAGTAAGGAGTAGCAATCATCCCGACCCATCGTATCCGCCTCCATTCAATTTTATTTCATCTCATTCCCCTCCTCACTTCCCCCCTCTCCCTTCTCCCTCCTCGCTTCTCTCTTCTCACTCCTCTCTTTTCACTTCTTTCCCGCCTCTCTCTCCATGGACTGCATATTCTGCGCCATCGCGACCCATGAAATCCACGCACGCATCGTGTGGGAGGATGACCGTTTCGCTGCGTTCCTCGACGTGAAGCCGGTCAACCCCGGACATATTTTGATAATCCCCAAAGACCATGTCGAGGTCGTGTTCGATCTGGACGATGCGCGCTATGCGGCAATCTTCGAGGCGGCGAAGACGCTCGCACCCCCGATCCTCCGCGCGACGGACGCGCAGCGCATCGGCATCCAGGTGGAAGGATTCGGGGTGGCGCATGCCCACGTGCACCTCGTCCCGCTCCACGGACCGGGCGAGCTGAACCCGGAACGGGCACGGGCGGCGGATCCCGCAGCGCTCGACGCCATGGCAGAGAGGATAAAAACCAAAATCGCAGAGGGCCACGAGTCCCACTAAATCTCAAAGATAATCCAAAAACCAACATCAAAACGAAAGCATTCACAAAACAATGATCAAGAAAAACGAATCACACACCAATCAGGAGAAGCACGACGAACGTCCGCGCACGCGGCCGACGCCGCCGCCGATCCGGCCGCGGCCCGCAAGGCCTGCGGCACCGCAGCAGGGACCCCAACGGTCCCAGGCGCCCGCCGGCGACCGTCCTTCGGGCGCGTCAGGCGCTCCGCGCGGACCCCGCGGCCCGCAACGGCCGCCCCAGCACGGGAACGGCGGCAACCGTCCGCCCCGGCGCGACGGGCGGCGCAATGACCGCCGCGGCGGCATGCCTCCGGCATCCGACTCCGGCGTCCATTCGCATCGCAACAAGATGGGCCCTCACACGATGGTGGCACCCGACGCGCGCGCCAAATCGAACCCCGACGCGGTGCGTCTCGTGCCGCTCGGCGGCCTCGAAGAGATCGGCCGCAACTGCTCGTTCATCGAATACAAGAACGAGATCATCATCATCGACATGGGCCTCCAGTTCCCCGAGGAGGAGACGCCCGGCATCGACTACATCATCCCGAACATCGAATATCTCGAGAAACACAAGGAGAAGATCCAGGGCATCGTGCTGACCCACGGCCACTACGACCACATCGGCGCGCTGCCGCACGTGCTCGCGCGCATCAACAATCCCCCGATCTACGCGACCTCCATCACGAAGGCGATGATCGAGAAGCGCCAGGAGGACTTCCCGAACGCGCCGAAGCTCAACGTCATCCTGATCAAGGAGGGCATGGAGCTCAAGCTCTCCCCGAACATCACGGGCTACTTCTTCGGCGTGCCGCACACGATCCCTGAAACCACGGGCGTGATGCTCAAGACCCCGATCGGCAACATCGTGCACTTCGCGGACTTCCGTCTCGACTATGACGACGAGGGCAACGTGCACGGCCTCGAAGAGTTCGAGAAGCTCGGCAAAATGGGCGTCCACACGTTCATGGTGGACTCCACCGCCGCGGAGCGCCCCGGGCACTCCGTGTCCGAACGCACCGTCGAGCGCAACCTCGAGGAGATCTTCCGGAACTCCGAAGGCCGCATCATCGTCGCGACGTTCGCGTCCCTCATCACGCGCCTCGCGGAGATCATCAAGATCGCGGAGCGGCTCGGCCGCAAAGTGGCCCTCAACGGATATTCCATGCGCACCAACCTCCAGATCGCGCAGACGCTCGGCTTCCTCAAGGCGAAGCCCGATACGATCATCCCGATCGAGGAGGTGAACAAGCTCCGCGACGACAAGGTGATGATCCTTTCCACGGGCGCGCAGGGCGAAGCGAACGCCGGCCTCATGAAGATCATCAACGGCGAGCACCGCCACGTGCGCATCAAGAAGGGCGACACGTTCGTGCTCTCCTCGTCCGTCATTCCGGGCAACGAGCGCAGCGTCCAGACCGTGAAGGACAACCTCGCGCGCCAGGGCGCCATCGTGTTCCACTCGGCGCTCGTCGACATCCACTCGTCCGGCCACGCGCCGAAGGGCGACATCAAGATCGTCATCGAGCTCCTCAAACCGAAGTTCCTCATGCCGGTGCACGGCTACTACTTCATGCGCGCCGCGAACGGCCAGACCGCGCGCGAGGCGGGCGTCGCCCCCGACAACGTGCGGCTCATGGACAACGGCCAGGTGGCCGAGCTCACGAAGGACACCTTCACCATCACCAAAGAGGAGGTCCCCGCCTACTACGTCATGGTCGACGGCCTCGGCGTCGGCGACGTCGAAGAGGTCGTGCTGCGCGACCGCCGCACGCTCGCCGCGGAGGGCATGATCGTCATCATCCTCACGACCGACCGCGACAAGGGCCGGCTCATCAAGAATCCCGATATCATCTCCCGCGGGTTCATCTATCTCAAAGAGAACCAGGACATCCTCGACGAGATCCGCACGCGCATCCGCAACCTTCTCCAGCGCATCCCGAACTACCGCGAGGTGGAGGCGGACTACATAAAAACGCTCGTGCGCGACCAGGTCGGCCAATACCTCTACACGAGGACGAAGCGCCGGCCGATGATATTGCCGGTGATCATCGAGATCTAACCAACAAGGCCTCCCATATCCTTTTCGGGGACGGCGTCGAACCCTGTTGGGTTCGCGCCTCACTCTCGGCACCTTCGTGCCTGCGAGGCGCCCCTCAAAGGACATAGGAGGCCTTTTGGCTATCTCCCGATGTTTTCCACACGCTCACCGAGCCGCTGCGAGACGCCCCTCACACCACTTCTCCTCCCTTTTTGTTTATCAACTATCAGACTTAACAATGAAAATACTACTCACCGGCATAGCCGGGACAGGAAAATCCACGCTTGCGAAGGCCCTCAGTGAACGGGGATTTGCCGCGATGGACCTCCATGACGTGCCCGATCTTTTCTTTTGGCAGGACACGCGCACCAAAGAAATAATCCCCTATACCCCCGGCCGCTCCAAAGCATGGTTCGCTACCGTCGACCGCGTCTGCAATATCGAGATGCTGAAGGAAATGCTTGATCGCTACGACCATGATGTCATCATGGCAGGCTCGACGAGCGGCAACAATCAAAAGAAATTCTTCTCGCTTTTCGACAAGATCATCCTCCTCCAGTGCGATCCCGAGACCATCGTCCATCGCATGCGCACAAGGACCAACAAGTCCGGCTATGGAAAGTCGGAGGCCGAGCAAGAGGACAATGTCGAATGGCAGAAAGAGTACGATCCTTTGCTGCTTTCCTATGGTGCGATTCCGGTCAGCACCGCGGGAGGTCTCGATGAGACCCTTGAGAGGATCCTCCTCGTTCTCAAAGGGGCGTGAGCCACCTCCGGGGGAATATTTCCCTTCCGTTCCTTTCCCTATTCTGCGCAGAGCGCCTTGTACTTCGCGATCTCATCCTCGGGGAGAGGGTGGAATATTTCCTTTTCCCCTTTCTGGGACTTTTCGTAGAGTTCGTCGTTCAGACTGCGCGGGCGGATATGCACGTGGAGATGGTTCACCTTGAGCGCACCCTCCGGGATGAACGGACGGTAGTTCTGGACGATGTCCGCACCGGGAAATTCACGGAGGAGTCTCTCCTCTATTCTCACGACCTCCTGCATCAGGTCGCTCCGTTCCTCCGGCGAGAGCTCGCTCATCCTTTCGACATGCCTTTTCGGGATCACGAGCGTATGTCCCTTCACGAGCCGCGGATCGCTCAGGATCGCGAACACATGCGTCTTTTCGCAGATAAAGCGGTCGGACCTTTCCTGGTAGATCCTACAGAAGCGGCATTCCATGCCCTGATTATACCAGCGCCGCTCCTTCCTTACGATCCCGGCGTGATATAATCCTTTTATGAAACCCATCCTTGTCTCCGGGATCCAGCCGAGTGGGAAGCTCCACATCGGCAACTATCTCGGCGCCCTGAAGCACTTCGTGGACCTCCAGAATTCGGGCGACTACCGATGCTATTTCTTCATCGCCGACCTCCATTCGATCACGGAGCCCTTCGATCCCACAGAGAAGCGCGCACAGGTGGCGAACCTTGCCGCCGACTTCCTCGCGGCGGGGCTCGATCCGAAAAAGTCGGTGCTCTTCATCCAGTCATGCGTCCCCGCGCACAGCGAACTCGCGTGGATCTTCAACACGATCACGCCGATGGGCGAGCTAGAGCGCATGACGCAGTACAAGGACAAGTCCGCGCGCCAGGCAGATCATGTGAACGCCGGCCTCTTCGATTATCCGGTGCTCATGGCGGCGGATATTCTCATCTACGGGCCGCAGGTGGTGCCGGTCGGCGACGACCAGCTGCAGCACCTCGAACTCACGCGCACGCTCGCCCGCAAATTCAACGGCCGCTTCGGGGAGACCTTCGCGGAGCCGAAGGGGCTCCTCACCGCCACGCCGCGTGTGATGTCGCTCAAGGACCCCGCCAAAAAAATGTCGAAGTCCCAGCCGGAGAGCTGCCTCTTCATCGACGATGAACCGGAGGCGATCGCAGCGAAGATCGCGCGCGCGGTGACGGATTCGGGAACGACGATCGAGTACGATCCCGAGAAGCGCCCGGGCCTCGCGAACCTCCTCGAGATCTATGCCGCGCTCACCCATCTTCCGCCGAAGGCGGTCGCCGCTGAATTCCACGACGAGAACTATGCCGCGCTCAAGAAGAAGCTCGCGACGCTCGTCGCCGGCCATTTCGCAGAGTTCCGTGCGCGGAAGCAGAAACTGCTCGCAAAGCCGGCGTCCGTCATGAAAATATTCGAAGCGGGATCGACGCAGGCCGCGAAAGTGGCCGATGCGAAGATCGCCGAGGTGAAGAAAAAGGTCGGCCTCGCGGCATAGCCGCAGCCGACCTTTTCGTGCCCTTCCGACTCCGGCGCCCCGCGGCGCCTTCTTTTTTTATCGCTACAATTTTCTGATCGCGGCCCACGCAATCTCGCCGTCCACCTTTGTCTCTTCTTCCGCATCGAACTTGTCCGAACGGCCGTATTCGAGTGATCGCGCACCGGTCTCCTTCTTCACGAACGTCTCCTGCGCCTGCACGGCCTGCGCCATGGCGGCCGGAAGCGCCGCCATCACCGCGATCGCATCGGCGGGCACGAGGTTGGCTTTCTGGCGGAGCTCGGCCACCATGCGGGTGAACTCGCGCACGAACCCTTCCTCGCGCAGCGCCGGCGTGAGCGCCGTATCGAGCGCCGCGCCCTCGGGCGCCTTCGGATCGAATATGACCGCCTTTACGTTCACCTCTTCCTTCAAAAGATCGAGGAGCTCCTGCCGGCGGATGGGGCGCGCGTCCGCGCCCCCCACAGTGAGCGAGGCGAGCGGTTGACGCACCTTGATCTTCGCCATCGCACGGGCGGCAAGGCCCGCGCTCGCGAGGCGGCGGACTTCCGCCATGTCCTCCATAAGCTCCGTGCGTGCGTCGCCCTGCAACGGATGTTCCGCCTGCGGCCACACGGCGAGGTGCACCGACTCCCCTTCCCCGCCGCGCGTGAGGTCGAGCCAGAGCGCGTCCGCGAGGAGCGGCATGAACGGCGCGAGCACCTTGGCGCACGTCGCGAGCGACGCCTTCATTGTGCCGAAAAATGCGGCGTCCTTGCGCTTCCTGCTGCGGCGGAGATACCAGCTCGACAGGTCGTCCACGTACTCCTGGATGGCGCGCGTGGCGCGCACGGTGTCATAGCCGTCGAGCGCGGCGGTGACCGCCTCCACGAGCTCCGCGGGGCGCGTGCGGATCCAGAGGTCGAGCGTCCGGGCGCCTTCGGACGGAACGGCGGCCTTGTCGCCGCCCCCGGGCTCCGCGGCGTAGGTCTCGAAATATTTATATACATTGAGCACGAGCATGTTCACTTTGCGGTACACGCCCTCCACGCCCTTCTCCGAGAAGTTCAGGTTGTCGGCCTGCATCACGACCGAGTTCATGAGATAGAACCGGAGCGCGTCCGCGCCGTACTTCTCGATGAGGATCTTGGGGTCGGGGAAATTGTGCTTCGATTTGCTCATCTTTGTGCCGTCCTCCGCGAGGATCGTCCCGGTCGTCACGACGTGCTCGAACGGCGCCTTGCCGAAGAGCGCGACGGAGAGCACGTGCATGAGATAGAACCACGCGCGCGTCTGCGCGATGTATTCGGCGACGAACTGCGCGGGGAAGCGCGCCTCGAACTCCTTCTTATGCTCGAAGGGATAATGGAATTCGGCGAACGGCATGGAGCCGGCCTCGATCCACGAGTCGAAGATCTCCGGCGTACGCTGCATGGTACCGCCGCACTGCGCATCCGCACATGGGAACGTGATCTCGTCGATGTAGGGACGGTGCATGTCGGCCGCGCCCGTATCGTTGCGCGGGATGCGCTTCATGCCGAGATCGATCACGCCGGCCGGCGCCAGGAACTCGCGCGTTTCGTTGCGCTTCTTCGCCTCCGTCTCCGCGTCGCTCCAGCCGCGCGCGGCCTGCGCGAGCATCCAGATCGTGTCCTCGTGGCTCACGATGAGGATCGTCTTGCCGTGATGCTTCGCTTCCATGTCGCGGAGGAAATCCCAGGCGCGGGTGCGAAGATCGGTGAGCGACTCGGCGCCTTCCACGGCATGCGCCGTGAAGCGTGCCATCTCGTCGGGGATCGCCTTCCAATATTCCGCGATGGGCCTCCCCGAAAGCGCCTTGAGATCGATCTCGCGGATGCGCGCGTCATGGTGCACGGGGACGCCGAGCTCCGCCCCCACGAGCTCCGCCGTCTCCATGGTGCGCGGGAGGTCCGACGCGAAGATCATGTCGATCCCCCGCTTCTTGAGCTCTTTCGCGGCCTCCGCCACTTCCTTCCTGCCGAGCGCGGTGAGGTGCGAATCCTGGTCGCCGGAATCAATGATCCTCTTCACGACGTTGTCCGATTCGCCGTGGCGCATGGCGATATACTCGTTCCGCGGCGCACCCGCGTGCTTCGCGAGCTCGTCGAGGCTCCCCACGGCCTCCACCGTGCCGCACTGCGCGCACTTCCATACGGGCACCGGGTTGCCCCAGTAACGGTTGCGCGAGATGTTCCAGTCGGGCGCGGCCTCGACGCTCTTCTCGTAGCGGCCGTGCTTGAGGTGGGCGGGATACCACGCGACCTCCTTGTCGTTCGACGCGAGGATGTCCTTCTTGATCTTCTGCACGTTCACGAACCACGCGGGGATGGCGTTGTAATAGAGCGTGGTGCCGCAGCGCCAGCAGAACGGGTACGAGTGGATGTGCTGTTCGCGCGCGAAGAGGAGCGGGCCGCCGGCGCGCGCCTCGTCCTCGAGGTCCTTCTTAATGAACCGCTCCGCGTCCTTGAAATACATGCCGCGGATGAACTCGGGCGCTTTGTCATTGAACTGGCCCTTCTCGTCGAGGAGCGGCACGACGGGGAGGCCCCTTTGAAGTCCCATAGCATAATCTTCCTCTCCATACACGACAGCCGTATGGACAATTCCCGTGCCATCATCCGCGGTTACAAAGTCCTGGTTGTAAACTTTATGCGAAGCATGGTTTTCTGCGCCAGGAATTTTGTAGAGCGGTTCATATTTCACACGGCGAAGTTGGCTGCCAGGAAATACAACTCTTGGATTTTTTAACCCCAAGCGTTCCGCTCGATTCACGGCAACAATAAGACCTTCCCCATCTTTTTCATAAACGCCGTAATCTAATTCATGGCTTACCGCGAGTGCGACATTTCCCGGCAATGTCCATGGAGTCGTCGTCCATGCTAAAAGAAAAGTATCGGGCGGCAAATTCAATCCTGCAGTCTGTCCTTCAATTATCACTTTGAACTTCACGTACACGGATTCCTCCTGCACGTCCTTGTAGCTGTTGTCCATCGCCACCTCGAAATTTGAGACGGGCGTCTCGCAGCGCGGGCAGTAGAGCAGCACTTTGCGGCCTTCGTAGACGAGGCCTTTGTCGTACATCGTCTTGAACGCCCACCAGACGGACTCCATATAGTCGGCGTCCATCGTCTTGTACGAATGGTCGAAGTCAACCCAGCGCGCGATGCGGCGGATCATACTGCGCCATTCGTCCACGAACGTGAGCACGGTCGCGCGGCACGTTTCATTGAACGTCTTTACACCGATCTCCTCGATCTGCTTCTTGCCCGAGATGCCGAGCGTGCGTTCGACGATCTCCTCGATCGGGAGGCCGTGGCAGTCCCAGCCCCAGCGGCGGCGCACATAGCGGCCGCGCATCGTCTCGTAGCGCGGGACGAGGTCTTTGATCGTGGACGCGAGAATGTGGCCGTAATGCGGGAGGCCCGTCGCGAACGGCGGCCCGTCGTAGAACGTGTACGGTTGGCCCTTCTCCGTCTGTGCGAGCGACTTTTCGAAGATGCCGCGGGCATCCCAGTATGCGAGGACCTTCTCCTCCGCGTCGGGGAGCTTCACCTCACCATCGAGGAACTTCGGGGTGGGTTTCTGCGAGGAATCGTGATGTGCCATGGTCCCTATAAACTAGCAGGTTTCCCTGTGTTTTTCCAGCATGACGCGATATGAAAATGCCCTGCGACACGCCTGATGGCGCGCCGCAGGGCGGTTATGCTGCTGGGTCGATGTGGCCGTCGAAGCGGATATCGACGACAAGGCCCCGGGGGATGTGTACCTCCCCGCCGGGCCCGCGGACGATGAGATACTCGACGCCGTCCGAACCTCCGCCCACGGCGCGCATGAGTATGGACCCGTAGGCGAGGATGACCTCGTGCGATCCCGTCTGTTTTCCGACCGCGCGGGCGGGGATGCCGTACGTCCCGATGAAGAACGTATCCCCTTCCCTCCTCACTCCCTCGCGGAATACGAGGAAAAGACGCATGTCACGGAGGCCGCATCCGAAGTCAAACAGCCATCCTGTCCGGTGGAATACCACCACGAATTGTTCCGCAAGTCCCATCGAAGGACCTCCTTCCGCTCCCCACTCTACACCGAACCTCAGATCCGCTCAAGGGTCTGCATGCCGAGGAGCCCGAGCGCAGTGTGAAGCGTGCGCGCGGCGGCGGCGGCGAGCGCGAGGCGCGCGGCGCGGCGCGGCGCGGACCCGTCCTTCAGGATGGGCGTCGTCTCATAGAATTTGTTCGCGGCGACGGCGAGCTTGTATGTGTACGCAGCGACGAGATTTGGCGCAAGACGCGCGGCCGCCTGCGCGACGACCATTGGAAATTCCGCGAGCTTCCGCACGAGCGCAAGCTCTTCGTCCGTGCCAAGCCCTGCAAGCCCTTCCCTGTCGAGATCCCCTCCGCCCGTGCCGGCGCCGAGACTTTCCTCCGCCTTCCGCGCGATGCTCCGCAGGCGCGCGTAGGCGTACTGGAGGTACGGCCCCGCATCACCCTCGAACGAGAGCGATTTTTCGAAGTCGAACACGATGGCGGACCCCGGATTCTGTTTCAATATGGAATATTTTACGGCGCCGACGGCGATGGCCTCGGTGGCGGCCTCGCGATCGTCGGGCCCGAGCGAGCTCCGTTCGCTCACCTTCTCGCGCAGGCGCTCCTTCACCTGCTCGAGGAGCGCGTCCGCCGTGATGACGTCGCCGGTGCGCGAGGACATCTTGCCGGTGGGCAGACGCAGCATGCCGTGGCCCACGTGGTGCGTGCGCGCGGCGACCTCGGGCGGCAGGACGAGCGCCATCGCTTTGAGTAGCACCTTGAAATAATCGTTGACCTCGTTCGCCGTCACGATCACGGACCCGTCGAGCGACGGGAACTCCTCGAACTTCCTCTTGTTGAGCGCAAGCTCCTTCGCCTCGTAGGTCGGCAGGCCGCGTGAGTTCACGAACACGCGCGTGTGGAGGCCATGGTCCTCGCCGGGGAACACGATGGCACCTTCGCTTTTCCTGAAGATCCCCTTCTCGAGGCCGGCATCCACCGCATCGCGTCCCGGCGACGCCATGTCGCTCTCGAAATAATAGCGGTCGAATTTCGTACCGAGGCGCGCGTACACGGTCTCAAAATATTTAAGACTCCATGCGCGGCCCGCGGCGTACAGGGCGTTCACCTCGTCGCTCCGTTTCGCGTAGATCTCCTCATTGAGGGCTTCGATCTCGCCGCGGGCCTCGAGATTTTCATCGTCCTCGTACGCCTTTGCGCCCCGCGCATACGCCTCCCCGAGGAACACCATCTTGAGGCCGATGTCCGCATCCCTCTCCGGCATCACCTCCTTCAACTGCCGCATCCCCCACACGGCCTTCGCCACATGGAGCCCCACGTCGCCCTGGTAATTCGCGCGGACGACCTTCGCGCCGGCGGCCTCATAGAGGCGCGCGAGCGATTCGCCGATCGTGTTGCTCATGAGGTGTCCGATATGGAAAAGCTTGAACGGGTTCGGGTCCGTGAACTCGACCATGATCGTCTTCCCTCGGTACGGATGATTTCGCCCAAAAGATCCCGGTCGTTCAATGAGCGTTGCCAGGTCCTGCCCCGCATTGATCGACGCGAGCGCCTCGCGCCACGCATCGTCGCTCGCCCAGAAGTTCACGAATCCCGGCGCGGCCGCTTCCACCTTCGTGAAAAATCCCGTGGGCGCCGCCGCGCGCGCCTCCTCCGCGATCCGTGCCGCAAGCTCCATCGGCTTCATGCCCTGCGTCTTCGCGAAACGCATCGCGGCGTTCGTGGAAAAATGGCCAAACTTCGCGGGGTCGCCCTCGGGTACCGTGACCTCGACCGCGGCGACGTCGGCCGCATCCGTCACCCCGACGGCCATGAGCGCATGGCACACTATTTCCCTCACCTTCTCATTCATTGGACAAATCCTCTGTTTTATTTTATTCTACGGGCGGGAGCCGGCGGGAAGACCTGTGGAGGGAAAGGGGCTATGCCCTCCCCGCCCTTGCCGTCTCGGCCTGCCTTGCAGCAGACGGCTGCCCTCTGCGCCTCGCCGCTCCCTTATTTTCTCAAGGATACCCCAAAATCGGGGCGTCCCACAAATCCCGAGCCTGCGACATCGCGGGCTCTTCCTCTTATAATGGAACCATGGCACCTTCATCCGCATCCCTCGCCGAGAACCGCCGCGCGCGTTTCGATTATGAAATAAAAGAGTCCCTCGAAGCGGGCATCGAACTCGCCGGCTTCGAGGTGAAAAGCGCGCGGGCGGGATCGTTCCAGATTGCGGGATCGCACGTGCTCATCCGCGGCGGCGAAGCATGGCTCGTGAATGCGCATCTTCCGCCCTATCAGCCTAAGAACACGCCGCCTGATTATGAGGAGGACCACGTGCGGCGCCTTCTCCTCACGAAAGACGAGATCCGGCGGCTCGACGGCGTCCTGCGGGACAAGAGCCTTCACGCCATCCCCCTCCGCGCATATCTGAAGCACGGACTGATAAAACTCGAAGTGGCCATCGGCCGGACGAAGCGCAAGTCCGATATGCGCGAGGCGCTCAAAAAGAAATCCGCGCGACGCGAAATCAGGGAGATAAAATAAAATCCCTATTGCGCTTGAGGGGCGCCTCGCAGCGGCTTGGCCGCGAGAGTGAGGCGGCCAGCAAGCAGGCCGGAACGCCGTCCCCGAAAGGGGGACAGGGATTTTGTTTTATTTCTTGGTCGAGGTGTCCGTGATCGTCGCGGAACCCGGCGGCGCCACCGTCACATTGACCGGACCCGTGGACGAGACCGAGACGGGCGAGGAGGACGCGACCGGCGCGGACGACGACGCGAGGGCGGCCTCGATCACCGTCTGGAAATCGGCATAGCTCGAGGGATTCGGGATCTGCTCGAGGTTCACGAAGAACGTGGGGGTGTGGTTGATCTGCGCCGCATTCCCGCCCGCGATATCTGCCTGGATCTTGTCGGAGACCTGGGACGAATTCATATCGGCGTTGAAGGTCGCCACGTCGAGACCGAGCGATTGCGCATATGTATCGAGATACTGCGACGTCACCTGTGCGGGCGTAAGGTTCGAGTTGGTGGACCATTCGCCCTGCTTCGCGTAGAGGAGGTCGTGCATCGCCCAGTATTTGGAAGGTCCGCCCATCATGCCTGCGGCCTCGGCGGCCTCGGCGCTCAGCATCGCAAAGGGATGGATCGTGGTGAGCGGATAGTTTCTGAACACGAATTCGATGCTGCTGCTGAAGTTGTTCACGATCTGCATGACCGCGGGCTCATAGTCGCCGCACGCGGGGCATTCGAAATCGCCGTATTCGATGAGGGTGACCTTGGCATTCGGATTGCCGAGGATATGGTCCGAGGCGGTGATGGCGGGCGCCGTCGTGGCAACGAATCCCGGGGGTGTGGCGCCGCCGTTGCCGCCCGAATTCGACGACATGGCGCCGGCAACGATCACGACCCCAGTCACGAGCACAATGAGCCCTACGACGAACCATGCAGTGGTCCTGTTGGTGGATGAATCAGCCATATTCGCCATTATACTACATCTCGCCTCCAAAATCGCGACATGTGCGGCAACCCGGATTTTATAGTAAAATGGAACCCATGGCATCATTCAATCCCGTACGGACCGTCGAAGGCGCCTCCTATGAACGGATCCCGGTAAAAACCCATCTCATCTGGTTCGGCGAAGATCTCGTGGACGTGCTCAATACCTATGCGAAGCCCCATCTCAAGCCCGGCGACTGGCTGGCGCTCTCGGAAAAGGTGGTTTCCACCTGCCAGAACGACATCCGCAGCATTGAGACCGTGAAGGTGAGCTGGCTCGCCAAGCTCATCGTGAAAGGGGTCAAAAAATATCCCGACGACAAAGGTTGGGACAATCCCGAGAAGATGCAGGTCGCGATCGAACTCGCGGGCTATCCCCGCGCCATGCTCGCGATGGTCCTCGGGGGCATCGGCAAGATCTTCGGCATCCGGGGCGTCTTCTGGACGATCCTCGGGCATCGCGCGGGCGAGCTCGATGGCTTCAATCCCGTCGTCCTCGAACCGTACCGTGAGCACGTCGCACTTCCTCCCTCCAAACCCGAGGCGGCATGCGACCGCGTGGAGCATGCGCTCGGCGCCCCCGCCGTCATCATTGACGGCAACAACATCAACGTCAAAGTGATCGCAATGAGCAAAGGCATGCCGGTGGACGGCCGCCTCGCGCGGCTCATCCTCCTCGACAATCCCATGGGACAGGACGAAGAGCTCACGCCATTCATCATCGTGCGTCCCGTGGCCGCGAAGCCGCACTGACCCGCCGTAGATCGATATAAAAAACAAAAGGCTGCTCGGCGAATGCCGTGCAGCCCTTTTGATCAGAGAGACCGATCGTCAGTTATTTGGTTGCAAGTGCGCCGGTCGCGGCCTTGATCCCGTCGAAGACCGACTCCACGAAGTGCGTACGGTGGGCCTCGTCGAGAGACGTCGTGATGCGCATGTCCACCGCCGTATCGAGCGCGGCGTGCGTCTTCGGAAAATGCTCGTGGCCGATGTTCCGGATGTACTTCCAGTTCCACGGGGCCCGCGCATTGTCGCCGATGCCGAATGCCTCAAGAGGCACCCCGCATTCATGGACGTACGCCACGAACGCCTCCATCATGCCGAGATCGAACCCTTTGAGCCGGAACTGGATGGAATCCAGCACCCGGCGTTCGCGGGGGTCCCCGACGGGAAGCTCGATGAGCGGATGCTCCGCGAGCGGCCCCGTCATGGCACGATAGACCTCCTCGTACCCTGCGATCCGCCGATCCACGTATTCCGGCTGCGATCGTGCGATCGCGGCCGTGTGGTTCGGCATCCGCATGTTGTAGAACGGCCGCCGATTGACGTATTGCGCGAGCACATCGTCGCCGGGCTTCGCAAGGTGCCGCAGGTACAGCTCCTCGTATGCGCCCTGGTCGAAGAGCATCCGCGCGGCGAGGTCCTCGTTGTCCGTGATCACCATGCCGCCTTCGCCTGCGTTCACGATCTTGTACGATTGGAACGAGAATGTTCCCAGCGCACCGAACGTTCCCACGAGCCTGCCGTCCCAGAAGCTGCCGAGCGCGTGCGCGGCGTCCTCCATGATGGTGATGCCGTGCGCCGCGCATAGCTTCATGATGGCGTCCATGTCCGAGATCCAGCCCCGCATGTGCGAGAGGAGGAATACCTTCGCGCGAGGGTGGGCGGCGATCTTCTCCTCAAGGTCTTCGAAGTCCACCTTGAAGTTCATGTCGCTTTCGACGAGGACCGGCGTGGCGTAGAGGTTCTCCACTGCGGAAGGGACCGCCGTGAACGTGAACGCCGGCACGAGCACCTCGCTCCCCGGGCCCACGTCGAGCGCCTTGAGGCCCAGCATGATCGCGCTGGTCCCCGAGTTCACCGCAATGGCATAGCGCATACCGCCGCCCCATGCCGCGAGAAAATCACGTTCAAAGAGCGCCGTTTCCGACTGCGCAGGGTCTTTGGATGCGTACCTGAAGAGATTTCCACTCCGCAGGATCTCATCGCAGCGCCGGATCCCCTCTTCGGGCACCGGCTCGAGCTTCTTGTAATTCCATTTGTTGTCCATTATTCGTTGTTCCTTTCGGAGGGAATTGCAACCGTACTTAAGTTGCTACCGGTAGCATACTCCTGCGGGGAGGAATTTGTAAATGGGACCTTGGTATGCCCTGCACCCGGTCATTATTCCGTCTTTGCAAGCGTTGGATAGATGTCGAGGAGCGCGAGGAGCACGCCGAGCGCGAGCGGGCCGAGGAGGATGCCAAGCGCGCCGAACACGGAAAGGCCGCCCACCACGCTGAAGAGCACGAGCAACGGATGGATGTGCGCCCGGCGGCCGATGAGCCGCGGGCGGAGCCAGTTCTCGAAGAAGAGGCCCACCACCGAGATCCAGATGAAGAGCCCCGCGGCGGCGAGGTAATGGCCGCCGAGCGCAAGCACGATCATGCCGGGCACGATGAGGAGGTAGGCGCCGAACACGCGGATGAACGCGGCAAACGCGCCCACCGCGCCCCAGAACGCGCCATTCGGCAGGCCGAAGATGAGGAACCCGAGCCCGATCGCGAGGCCGTAGAACGCGGACATAAGGAGCGTGCCGCGCACGATGGCGCCCATCATCACGTACAGTTTGGCGAGGAGCCGCTCGCCGTCCTCGCGGGCGATCGGCATGCGCACGAGCGCGGCCTCGCGCAGGCGGGCGCCGTCACGGAGGAAATAGTAGAGCGCGAAGAATGAAAGGATGACCGCGAAGAGCACGCCCGCGATCCCCGAGAAAAGCGCGCCGACGTTCGACGCCACCCATCCGAAGAATTGCTGGAGGTACGCGTTGAGCGCGGCGGCAAACGAAGGGTTCGTGGCGGAAAGCCTCGCATCGACGAGTTTCAACGTGGCGAACCCGTGGCCCGACGACACCCGTGCATAGAGCCCGGACGCCTCGCCGAAGAGCTGGATGCCGATATAGGCGAGCGGCGCAAGCACGACCGCGACCGTGAGGAGCACCACGATGAGCGCGGCCACGGTCTCTCGGCGCGGCATCGCGCGGAGAAGCCGGTTGTGGAGCGGCGCGAAAAGCACGGCGAACGTGATGCCGAGCACGATCGCGTCGAGCTCCGGCAGGAAGATGAGCGCCACGAGCACCGCCGCAAGGACGATCGATCCTATGAAGAAATAGTTTTCCGCGTGTTCGCGCCTCATGATGATGGGTGCTCACCGTCGAAGGCCTTCGCAGCCCTGCCGCGCGCGGCGGCCTTGCTGAAGATGAAAATATAGATGATCTCGAGGAGCCCGAGCGTGTTCACCACCATCATCGCGATGAACCACCAGATGCGCTCCTCGCGCGCGGCGCGCCACAGGGCAAGGCCTTTCCATACGAGCGACCACACGAGGATCACGATGAACATGGCAACCCCCACCCGTCCCGCGAAGGGCGACCCCTGTCCGAAAAGTCCGGTATAGTTCGCGAGCATGCTTTCATTATACACCACGGGACCGCGCAATTGTCTTTTTCATTCCCGTGGGTATAGTGAGGACGGAACCCCTCAGGGAAAAGGAGATCGGTATGCACACGGACAAGACCATCGATACCCGGCATCCTCCGTATCGCCGGGAGATCATCCGCAACGATGCCCAGGGCACGGTGGTGAGGATAACCCTTCCCCCCGGCTCGCGGACGCCGTTCCACGACCATAATCTCCCCGTGTGCGGACGCGTCGTGACAGGGACGCCCTATCACTACCGCGCCACCACGGGATATGAAATACTCTCTCCGGGAAGCACGTTCGCCATACCCCCGGGAGAATTCCATATGGTGGGCAATCACGGGTATGCTTCGATAACCGCCGTCATTGAAGATACCTATCCTCCCGGCACGCTCATGATGCGTGTCGACGAGAAAGCCCTTCCCCACCCTTCATAACCTTCCACTGTTTCCTCCCATCCGGGATTCGCAGCATGCGGACCCCGGATTTTTTCCTGATACTACTCCCATAGAACAATCTCCCTTATACTGAACCCATAAGAGATTTGGCCGAAGGACCAAGAAGCTGCTCGGCATCGCCGGGCCCGGCATCATCACCGGCGCCGCGGACGACGATCCGTCCGGCATCGCCACCTATTCCCAGACGGGGGCGCAGTTCGGCTACGGCCAGTTGTGGACGGCGGCATTCCTGCTTCCCTTCATGACCGCCGTGCAGGAAGCGACCGCGCGCAGCGGCGCGGTGACGGGCAAGGGCATTGCCGCGGTGGTGAAGGAACACTACCGGCGCGAGGTGCTCTGGGGCGTGATCGCGCTCGTGCTCGTCGCGAACACGATCAACATCGGCGCCGACCTTGGCGCGATGGCCGCGGCGGCGAAGCTCGTCGTGCCCCAGGCGCCGTTCGTCGTCCTCACGCTCTTCTTCACTGCGCTCATCCTCATCCTTGAGATCTTCATCTCGTACCGAAAGTATGCCCGGATCCTCAAGTGGCTCGCACTCGCGCTCTTGGCTTATCCTCTCACCGCGCTTCTCGTCACGGAGCCCTGGGGCACGCTCCTCCATGCCACCTTCGTGCCGCATCTCGAGCTGAACTTCGCCTTCCTTTTCATTATCACGGGCGTCTTCGGCACCACGATCTCGCCTTACATGTTCTTCTGGGAGGCATCGGAGGAGGTCGAGGAGGAAGGCGCGCGGCACATGACCCGCAAGGATGGACCGCCGAAGCTCACGAAGGGATTCCTCCGCAGGATGCGCATGGACAACTTCGTCGGCATGCTCTCGTCGGAAATCGCCACCTGGTCCATCATCGTCGTCGGCGCGACGGTGCTCTATGCCCATGGCGTGACGGATATCGCGACGAGCGCCGACGCGGCCCGCGCGCTCGCACCCCTCGTGAGCACCTTCCCCCACGCAGGATTCCTCGCGAAAGTCGTTTTCTCTATCGGCATCATCGGGCTCGGCCTTCTCGCAGTGCCGGTGCTCTCGGCCTCGGCATCCTATGCCGTCGCGGAAACCATGAACTGGCGCGAGGGGCTCAACCGGAAGTTCACGCGCGCGCACGGATTCTACGGCGTCATCACCGTCGCCACGATCATAGGCCTCATGATCAACTTCGTCGGCATCGATCCCGTGAAGGCGCTCGTCTTCACGGCCGTAGCGAACGGCGTCGCCGCCGTGCCGCTCATCTTCGTCATCGCGAAGATCGCGGGCGACGGGCGCATCATGGGCGAGCATAAGAGCGGGTGGCTCTCGGGCATATTCGTGTGGGCGACCTTCGCCATCATGGCCGCCGCCGCCATCGCGATGTTCGCGACGCTGTAGCCCGGAGATTGACACGGCCCCGCCACGTGCGTATCATCAATACTCAGAAGTTATCCCACATCACCAGGAGCAGTCTGTGGCAAATACGAAAAAAGCGCCTCTCTCTGACCGTATTGCACGCATCCGCGAGTTGGATGGGTTATCCCAAACCCTCACCGACCCTGCAAACCGCACAGAAGCCCGCACGCATCGTGACGAACTGTTGACGGAGATCATCAAACATCCCCGTGACCGCTCGCTCCTCATGGTCAACGCCGATCTCCGCCGCATGATCCTCGCGAGCGAATCGCTTTCCCGTCTTTTCATCAAGAAGACAGACGATGAGCAGCTCGACTCGCTCAAGGGCCTCCCTTTCAAGGGGAAGGCCGACCGGGATCGCCGCAAGCGGCTTGGGAACGGCGCTATGACGCCGCCGCGCCGCGCCGGTCTCCATCCCGCACACGCATCCTGAACCACTAACATCGCGCATCAGGGCCGGACGTTCCCCATGTCCGGCCTTTTGCTTGCTAATCCATGCGTTTTCATGCATGCTGAAACCAGAACCCCACCAATCTCACGCGGTAGGTTCTCAGCAAGACCGACATCCCCGAATATAAGGAGTAGACATGATCCTTTTTGAGCGGGCTCCCCGCCCATCTCTGGTCCCGAGAACGGCATATTCACTGAATGGAGATCTCTACGAGGAGGTGTACAACCATCGCCACCTCGGGGTCGTGTTCCGTCCACTGATATGCAGTACTACGATCCGGCAATGGATCGAGGAGAAGGTCAGCCCCCTCCCCGATATCCTCCTTCCGGAAGGGCGTCATCCCTGGCTCGAATTCCCCTTCGAGCAGCACCCTGGCCATCACCCTCACCACAACCATGGGAATCTCCATGACGGCGATCCGGAATATTATTTCCTCGTCGGATGGGGTCCCCGCGAATTCGGACAAGGGGGGATCTACTATCGCTTCCTCTTTGTGCCTGCGCGAAGTTCGGCGTTCCGCGTGCAGGAACATCTGAGGAAGGTCTTCGGCGACGCGCGCCTCTACGGTGCGATGCCGGATGTTGTCTTGCCTACCGCTGCATAGCTTTTTTCGAATCCGCCCCAGGGCAAACCTACCCTGGATATCTAGAAACGGGGCCCACGACTATTTCGCCATGGGCTCTTTTCATTTTCATCCTGTACTATTTCACGTCCGCGCGCGATCTTGCCGCGCGATCCTACCACTCCGCAAGCGGATTGGAGCGCTCGAATCGGGAGGACTCCGCCTCCGCCACGATGCGCGCCATCATCTGCAATGCCTCCAGCGGATACTTCCCGCTCGCCGTCTCGTCGGAGAGCATGACGGCATCCGTGCCGTCCCACACCGCGTTCGCCACGTCCGAGACCTCGGCGCGCGACGGGCGCGCGTTCTGCACCATCGACATGAGCATCTGCGTCGCCGTGATGCTGCCTTTGCCGTACCAGCTCGCGTGCCGGATCAGGTTCTTCTGGATGAAGGGGAGCTTCTCCGGGGGCACTTCGATGCCGAGGTCCCCGCGCGCGATCATGATCGCATCGGACGCGAGGATGATCTCGTCGATGTTCTTGAGGCCGAGCGCGGTCTCGATCTTGGAGATGATCCTCGCCTTCGGACCCACAAGCTTGCGGAGCGCGTGCACGTCGGCGGCCGTCTGCACGAAGGAGATCGCGAAGAGCTTCACGCCCTGCGCCATGCCGAACTTCACGTCCTTGATGTCCTTCGCGGTGAGTCCCGCGTTCGATAGCTTCGTATCGGGAAGGTTCACGCCCTTGCGCGAGAAAAGGGTGCCTCCGCGGACCACGCGCGCGGTGATCCTGCTACCCGTGATGCGGGCCACCACGAGCTCCATGTCGCCGTTCGCGAGATAGATGCGCTCGCCCGGCTTCATATCCTTATGGAGCTTCGGGCTGTCCACGAACACGATTCCCTTCCTGCCGTCATCCTCCTTGGCGGTCGAAAAAACGAGGGTCTCGCCCTCCACGAGCTTCACGCCATCCTCAGGGAGCCTGCCCACGCGGATGCGCGGACCCTGGAGATCCTGCATGACGGCGATCGTGCGCCCGGCCTTCTTCGCGGCGGCGTTGATGAGCTTCTTGTGTTTGAGGAAATTCTCCTCGGTTTCGTGCGAGAAGTTGATGCGGATGACGTCGGCGCCGGCCTCCATGAACTTCTGGAGCATTTCCGGGGAATCCGACGAGGGGCCGATGGTGGCAATAATCTTGGTGCGCATGGGAGTGATTATATCAGCGATCGCGAGCCCCGTCGAGTTTTGCGCGGGCCGTGGCCGTCTCCCATGGCGAGGAGTATACTTTTTATAGTAGGAGGAAGGACCTATGGAATCCTTGGTCATGACGGCAACGGAGGACGGCCACGAGGCCCGACTCCATGGAATGTTCACCGACGGTCCCGACTATCGGATCGATATCCATACGACCGATACCGGCATATCCCTGCGGTGGGTGGAGATGGAGATCGTGATCGACGAGAAAGAGATCCCCCGTCTCACGGAAGAACCCTCCGCCATCACCTTGTCGTCGTTCGGTATCGCCGAGGGCAATTCGTTCTTCGAATGTCTCTGCGAGGCCTTTCGCCACCAGCTCGGCCTTTTCGAAAAGATCGCTGGATACGCACTACGGGAACCGACGCCGCTCTTCAAAAACCCCTGCGCGGTCGAGATTTACGGAAAACACGCGGACGTATGACGGGCGCGCGCCTGCGCACGCCACGATGAAAGAGCCACGGGAAATCCCTGCGGCTCTTTTTTCTTCCGCCGAAAAATCTATACTATGCCCATGAACATCACATCAATCCATGCGCGGCAGATCCTCGACTCGCGCGGCAATCCGACGGTGGAAGCGGACGTCATCCTTGAAAACGGCATGTGCGGGCGGGCGGCGGTGCCCTCCGGCGCCTCGACGGGCAGCCATGAGGCCATCGAGCTCCGCGATGGCGATCCCGCGGTCTACGGAGGGAAGAGTGTACTCCAGGCCGTGGCGCACGTGAACGGCGAGATCGCGAAGGCGGTGGTCGGGATGGATACTACGGCACAGTCCGGCATCGACGAGGCCATGATCGCGCTCGACGGCACGCCGAACAAGTCGCGCCTGGGCGCGAACGCCATCCTTGCAGTATCGCTCGCGACGGCGAAAGCGGCGGCGCTCGCGCAGGGAGTCCCACTATATGCCTACGTGCTTACGCTCGCTGGCGGCGCGGCGGATGCCGGAGGAGGCATCACGCTCCCGGTCCCTTTGATGAACATCGTGAACGGCGGCGCGCACGCGGCGGGCTCCACGGACATCCAGGAATTCATGATCGTGCCGGTCGGCGCGAAGACGATGGCGGATGCGGTGCAGATGGGCGCGAACGTGTTCCATGCGCTGAAGAAGGTGCTCGCGGCGAAGGGCTACGGCACGACGGTCGGCGATGAAGGCGGCTACGCCCCCGCGGTGAAAGGCGGCAATGCGGAAGCACTCGCGCTCATCGCGGAAGCCGTCGCGGCAACAGGCTACGCGCTCGGCACGGACCTCATGCTCGCGCTCGACGTTGCGGCCTCGGAGCTCTGGGACGACGCGACGAAGACCTACCGCCTTGCGACCGAGCGCAAATCGCTCACGAGCGCCGAGATGGTCGCGTGGCTCGGCGCGCTCGCCTCGCAGTATCCGATCATTTCCATCGAGGACGGGCTCGACGAGAACGACTGGGCGGGCTGGACGGCAATGACCGCGGCGCTCGGCGCAGCGAAGCAGCTCGTGGGCGACGACCTCCTCGTCACGAACACGCAGTTCCTCTCGCGCGCGATCGGCGAGAAGGCGGGCAACGCCATCCTCATCAAGCCCAACCAGATCGGCACACTCACCGAGACGATCGCCGCCGTCACGATGGCGCACGATGCCGGCTGGCGCGCGATCCTCTCCCACCGCTCGGGCGAAACGGAAGACACCACCATTGCCCACCTCGCCGTCGGGCTCGGCACCGGACAGATCAAGACCGGCTCGCTCTCCCGCACCGACCGCGTGGCGAAGTACAACGAACTGCTCCGCATCGAGGAAGCCCTCGGCGCTGGCGCGCACTACCCGGGCAGTGCGGCGTTCGGGAAATAGCTTCCCGAACAGGAAGATCGGATGCTAGTATATAAATTTTAACCATCATCACCATGGCCGACCCACGACCGGTAGCGTTGATCATCCTCGATGGCTGGGGCTATCGCGAGCGCTCCGCGCACAACGCGATCGCGGAGGCGCACACGCCCTTCTTCGACTCGCTCGTCATGCACTATCCGCACACGCTCTTGAGCGCGAGCGCGGAGGATGTCGGCCTGCCGGCCGGCCAGATGGGCAACAGCGAGATCGGCCACATGACGATGGGCGCCGGCCGCGTCATCGACGTCGATCTCGTGAAGATCGACAAGGCCGCAGCGCGCGGCGAGCTCCTCACGAACCCCGCACTCGCGGGACTCTTCGCCCACGTGATACGGCATGACTCGACCCTCCATGCCGTCGGCCTCGTCGGTACGGGCGGCGTGCACAGTCACCAGCGCCATCTCCATGAATTCCTGAAGGCCGCGAAGGCGGCCGGGGTGACGAAGGTCGCCATCCACGCGATCACGGACGGACGGGACCTCCCTCCGCAAAGCGCCGCATCCCATCTCCGGGAGCTCGAGGCGCTCTCTCGCGAGCTCGGCATCGGCTTCATCGCCTCGATGCACGGCCGTTTTTACGCCATGGACCGCGACAAGAACTGGGACCGTGTAGCGAAGGCCGAAGCGGCGATGTTCGAAGGCGACGCACCTCGGCGCGAGACGCGCGCGCCGAGCGAAGTCCTCGACGAGCTCTACAAGGAGGACGCAGTGGACGAGCACATGCCGCCGGTCGTCTTCCTCGACGAGGACGGCAAGACGTGGCCCGTTGCGCCGCATGACGGCGTATTCTTCTTCAACTTCCGTCCCGACCGCGCACGCCAGCTTTCCGAACGCATCCTCGCGCGCGCGAAAGGTGCGGACGGGAGCGCGCCCATGGACCTCATGCTCGTCACGCTCACCGAATACGACAAGGCACTCACGGACGCGGGCGCCCGCGTCGCGTTCCCGCAGTCCCGCGGCGGCCCGACGCTCGCCGCCGGGATCGCCCGCGCGGGCCCCAGCCCCGCGCAGATCGCCGAAACGGAAAAGTACGCGCACGTCACCTACTTCTTCAATGGCGGCGAGGAGAAGACGCACGAAGGCGAGCAATTCTTTTTGATCGAGAGCCGCAAGGACGTGCCGACGCACGATCTCGCCCCCGAGATGCGCGCCAAGGAGATCGCCGACACCGCACTTGCGCGCATCGCCGCCGGCGACGATTTCCTTGTGCTCAATTTCGCGAACGCCGACATGGTCGGGCACACCGCGAACCGTCCCGCGATCGTCACGGCCGTCGAGACGATCGACCGCGAGCTCGCGCGGGTCGTGGAGAAGGTCCTCGAAAAGGGCGGCGCCGTCATCGTCACCGCCGACCACGGCAATGCCGAAACGAATGTCGACGAGACGACCGGCGAACGCCATACCTCGCACACCACGAACCTCGTGCCCTTCATTCTCGCCTCGCGGGGGGCGTCCATCCCGCTCTCCGTACCGCCCGACGACGGCAAGGGCGCGCACGGCACGCTCGCGGACCTCGCGCCGACGGTGCTCGCGCTCCTCGGCCTGCCCCGGCCCGATGCCATGACGGGACGCAGTCTCGTCTGACCGCGCCGGCGCGTGCGTACGCAAAAGCCCTTGTCCGATGATGGCGGACAAGGGCTTTTGATCATAGGGGTGCGCATACACCCGTTCATGCCAACGCGCATTCGCGGGCGACGCGGTGGAGTCCCGCGGCGCAAAGCTCGAAGCGCTGCGATAGTTTGAAGAAGAGTGGCGCCTCGGCCGGATGCACATACCGGTCGAACAGCGCCACGGCGAGATAGCTTTCCTTTCCCGCCTCGACGATCCCGGTCAGGTCCTTCGGGTATGACGCGAGACGCCCGCGGGCAGGGGTGGGCCCTCCCGGAAACACGCCCGTGAAAAACAACGCGTAATCGCCGATGTGCTTCCGCACCTCGCGCTCCCGGTCGAACGACGGCGCATTGCCGCGCACAGGATCGGCCTCCACGAGGAGCTCTCCGATCCGCACGAGGTCCTTTCCGTCCGGACCCTGCAGGTTCCACAGTCCGCTGCGCGCATGGAACTCCGCGAGCAGCGCGGCGACGTAGATCTGGATGTCGCCGTCGCGCAGGCCTACGATGGGGTCGAACGCGCGCTGCACGGCCCCGCCAAAAAACTCCAACAACACCTCATCGGCTTTTTCCATGATCCTCTCCCGGGCGAAGCGTCGCCCAATGTCCTTCCTTTTACATACTCCAACGCCAGGCGGGACGCAAGCCTATGGCGCGGCATATTCCGCGTGCACCTCGAGCGGAAGGTCCTTCATGCGTTCCACGATCACCGGGATCTCCGGCGCCACGAACCCCCATTCCTCCACGAAGACCTTCGCCTTGCTGTAATCGCCCTCCTGCTGCAGTCTCAAAAACTCCTCGGCGAGCGCGATCATCGCGGCGACGGTCTTCGGCGGATCGACCGCGAAGACCTGCCGGGTAGCGTCATACCGCACGGCCCCATGCTTCACGAGCCAATTATACTCGATGAGCGAACCCGCGGAGTGCGCCTCCTCATAGCTCACGCGCCATCCGACGGGAAGGCTCGCCACCTCGTACACCGCGCACCGTTCCACTTCCTCCTTTGTGAGCAAGCCCTTTTCCCGGAAATAGTCCAGGAGCGCCATACCGAGCATGTCGGCCTTCGCTTCTTCGAGCATGGGATGAAGGTCCTTCAGTAGGATCTCGAAGCTCACCTCCCTGCCGTCCACCTCCCGCACGCCGGGACCCACGCCGTGGGCGAGCTCGTGTCCCAGCACGAAGAGCAGGCGGTGGCGCCGGTCCATCGACGCGAACTCTGCGGGCGGCAGCAGGCGCTCCGCGACCGGGCGCGTGATCAGCGTGAACTTCGCGTCCATCATCGTTTTCGAAAACACCTTCTTGGATCCTTTCAGCTCGTGGATCTTCCGGTCGTTCGGAAGATTGTACGCGACGAACTGTCGCCCGAAGGCCGCCTCCCCTCCGCGGACCACGTCGCGCACCACGACCATCGGCGTCGCGCGCCCTTTCGGCGCATAGCCGATCCGCGCCGCGAGCGCCTTATCGAACTCCGGAAGCAGCTCCCGGAACTTCTGGATCTCGGCCGTCGCCTCGCGGTCCGGCAGCGCCACGAGCGCCTCAAAGGTCGCCTTGATACCGAACCGCCCGTCCTCATAGACCTCATAAGGCCCGCTCGTCACTTCGAAGGGCGCCCCGTCCGTGGCCACCCAAGCCAGATCGCTCTCCCAGTAGTCATTGGACAGGAAGGCCTTCGCGCGGAGCGCGAGGAAATTCCTGAGCGGGCCCGCGGGCAGGAGTGCGGCCGCCGCCTCGAGTTCCGCCGCCGCCTTCGCGAGCGCCGTCCAATATACTTCTGCGTACGGGACCGCCATGAGGCCTCCCGCCCCGTCCCTCCGAATGACGGTTGTGGGGCGCTCGAACGCCGCGCGGTCTTCGGGATGCGTGGCGAGCCATCTTTCCCATTCCTCTATCGTGAGATCGGCGGGATAGAAGGCGCCTGCCTTCGGCTTCGGCCCGACGCCCTCGAGGAACGGCACGTTATCCCCGAACCCGTCCCAGGGGCCGCCGTTCACATCGAAATATTCCAGGAGCCCCTTCCCTTCTTCGTTGGTGCGCGCCGCGAGCGCCGCCCGGCGCGCGGGGTTTTCCGGATCGATCTGTACGAGATAGATATCCGTCATGATCCGCGCCGCATTCACGCAATGCCGTAGCGCCTCGCGTTCCGCCGGCGCGAGCCCGGAAAGGTCCTCCTTCACCTCGACCCGCACAAGTTTCTTCAGAGATGCGTCGATGTCCATGGGTGATATTATACCTCCTTACCGCGCTCGCGAGGAACGCGTGCGTCACCCTCCTCCTCGCGATTTCCTTTATAATGAATGCAATGCATATCCATTTCGTGTGTGAAGGCAATACCTACCGCAGCCGTATCGCTGAAGCGTATGGCAACGCGCATATCGCCTCGGGACACCGCATATCTTCCAGCGGCGTCCGCGCCACCGATAACATGAACGGTCCCATCACATGGATCGCCGCGTTCATCATCAAACGCCACGGGCTCGTCCCCTTCATGAAGAACGGCTCCTGGGACGCGACGGATGACACGGCGCTGCGCCGCGCCGACGTGATCGTGTTCATGGGCAAAGAAGAATATGCCGCGGCGCTGGAACGATTCCACTATGACGCGGACAACCATGAAGTGTGGGACATCCCGGACCTCGACGATCACGAGCTTGCCGAGCGGGACGGCGAGGGCGCATCACGCACCGTGGCCACGGCCGAACACACCTTTACCGCCATTTGCACACAGGTCGACGCCTTGTTCGCTCACTATGGGATCGGAGGGAGATAGCGGTCACAGACGAGAGGAGTATGGATAAACTGTTTTTTAGATAAAATTTCTGAGATAAATAGCCATTAAAGGACGGGTGGAGTCGCCCGCGAGTCCTGCTCGCGCCGTCGCGCTCGCAGGCTCCGGGCACCGGCTCACCGATTTTCAGTGCTCTGAAAATCGGCTCCGCCGTTCGACTCCGTCAATCGTCATG
>VFSW01001822.1_pt1 | contig 32274 bp, 33 predicted proteins | sample 5358111 | NCBI WGS metagenome assembly VFSW01 (sample SAMN11554181, study PRJNA540505) | mine drainage metagenome | isolation source: sediment from site ElyBrook_90M | place: USA: Ely Copper Mine, Vershire, VT | collected 2017
CCGGGCATCGCTACACAGTGGACGATGTCACCGATATGGCACTGCATGATAAAGGCGTGCTGGAGCAATACGCGGATCGTTTCGTAAGTGAGCAGCTTGTTCCCAAGATAGATCAGGCAATCGGGAAACCGGAAAACAACGTGGCTGGGGGATACGAACAAAACAAAGCCGCCGTGCCGGGAACTGAGGCAGTTACCCATTCCCACAATCGGAATGATGCACAGGTAATGAGCGCAGCGAGAAGCGCGGGGGTTGATCCCAATACAGCACCCGTCAACCACGTTGCAGGACAGGTGCAGAGAATGACCGGGCAGGCTAATGACAGAATCAAAGCGGGGCAGGGTGCCGTTACCGAAGAAGGCAAACCCTTGGAGCAAGATGCAACCGATGCCACCGACCCCACTCGGCAAAACAACCTTAACCTGGCGACGCAGAATGCCACAGCCGCGATCATGCCGGCAGGCACGATGTCACTGCTAAATAAAGCCGGGTTAGTCAGCAATGAGGCCGGGGTGGCGAAACCTGTTGCAGAAGGTTACAAGGGTTCGACTACAGATGCCATTGTGGATACTGCGCTTGACGTTGGGTTGATGGTTGGGGGAGGGGCGATTGGTAGAGTGGCTGCAGCCAAACTTGGAGTTAAAGCCGCCGAGACTGCAGGCAAAGCCGCAGAAGGCAGAATGCTTGCCAATGCTACAAAGGTAGAAGAGCGCGGCTTGGCAGCGGGTAAAGTCGAGAGTCAAGCAGCAGCGGACGCAAGAAGAGAGGCTGAGCGAGAATCGGCCAGAAAGGCGGGAGTCAACCGCGAGGCCGAGGTAAATGCAACCCATGCTGTGGCGGGAACAGTAGTTGGCGCGGTCGCAACCAATCAAGCAGTTAATAACTTGGGTCACGAAGGCCCAGTCATTCCTGCACAGCCCATCATAGATGACGCGCAATCTGCAATAGAGGCCGTTAAAGAAGGGGCGAACAAAGCAAACGAACTAGGCAATCGGATTGGCGATAAAGCGAAGCAGGTATTTAAGGACTGAAGCCAATTAGTCTTAGCGATGCAATCCTCTAATGAAAATGAATGCCGCTCTGTCTGATCGCGCTCGTTATTTCCTGCTGGCGCAATTCGGACTCCATAGCCCACAGATGAGTCTTGTGCCAGTCGTCTGCGGTGCAGTCCTTGAACGTTTTAGCTCTCCATCTTGCTGCTCTCATTGCGGACGGAGATAACCACAACCAATACCACAAGAGTGCAACCAAAATAACGAACACCCATTTGACCGATGCCGCAATAAAAAGACCGGCAAAACAAAAATAACCAGCCAATTCAAGTTTGGTGAAAGTGTCATGCTTAAACCCAGCCATCAAATCGTAAACATACTGGGCAACCGGGTTATCAAACTCAACCACAGTTTTGAAGTCATACTTGGACGGCACGATCACATCCTGATATTTTGGAAGACCGAGCAGGCGGATCAGCAACCGGAACGCGCCGACAGTCACACAGTAGAATGCAAATATCGCTACCACCGCGATACCCAACAAAATCAAGATTCCCATTTTTGCCTCCTGTAACCAAAGCATTTTCGCAATTTAGCTGATCAACCTCATCCCGCAATTCTTGACCGCACCCCGGTCAAATGTTGCCGTATAGCCACATCCCGCCTCGCTGGCCGAACGCTCGATCAAGCAGTCCGCAAAATCAGCGTTACTTGCCTTGAAAAGTCGCAACGCTTTCCAGGCAACGTCGGCATTCTCCACGATCATTTCTTTGGTGCGCAACAACGTCTCCAGCACCACGCATATCTCGGCTTTGGCTGATGAGTAGCAGCCCGTCAGCACCCAGACCAATTCCACCACCGAAACAAGGCTGACGTAGCCCGGCTCATCCGCAGCCAACGACTCAATCAGTCGCGTTGCTTTGGGTGACTGCACTGGATCGTCCTGTGCGATATAGCGAACGAGAACGTTGGTATCCAGGCCAATCATCTGGCTTTGGCTCCGTGAGTGGCGATTGCCTGGCTCATTGCCTCAATCGTTACCGGCGATGTCGGTTTGCGCACCAACCCCTTCAATGCACTCACAGACTGCGTAGATGCGACCAACTCGAACCGTCCCGGTTCAACTTGAACAAACTCTATTCGATCGCCAGCCTCAACACCAAGCGCGGCTCGCACGACGGCGGGAATAGTGATCTGCCCCTTGCTGGTTATGGTTGCAGTTGACATGAATCTTCCTGTTAAAAACTTGCCTTACATTAAAGTAAGGATGACAAAATGTCAACAAAGACAAGAACAAAGATAGATATTCAGCTTAGTGCTGCTTGAACGACTTATATGGATGCATCCCGGTTTGGCAAGCGATATTTCGTGTGTTGGTAAAACCGTAATCGGCTGCAGTCTTACTCTGTTGCAAGCTGAATTTCTGTCTGGGGTAGCGGGCTGCGCGTTACGAATAGCCGCTTGCAGGAAGCCAGACCGGCAACATTGAAAGTGCCACAACCGGGCAAACGTATCTCAGGATGGAGTATCTTGCTGTATTAGTCGGTTACACTTCGCACCCATCAAATTCCACTTTCCAGTACACCATGACTACCGATTTCGAGCACCTCATTCCTCGAAATGGAACAGCCAGCCTGAAATATGACGGCAGGGTCGCGCACTTCGGTACGGACGATGTCATCCCGCTGTGGGTGGCCGACATGGACTTCGCTGTACCCGAAGCGGTGCGGCGTGCATTGGCCGAACGCGCGGCCCATCCCATCTACGGTTACACCATCCCGCCCGATTCCTTATATCAAGCACTCATAGATTGGTTGGCTAGCCGTCACGGTTGGACGGTAGAACGTGACTGGCTGATGTTGTCCCCGGGCGTGGTGCCTTCCTTGCACGCCACGATCTACGCACTCACTCGACCGGGCGATGCGGTGATTGTGCAGCCGCCAGTGTATGCGCCGTTTCTCGCCGCACCCAAAATTTGCGGCCGCACCGCGATGCTCAATCCGCTCAAATTCACGCATGGCCGTTATCGATTCGACCTCGACCATCTGGCGCGCTGTGCCGCGAACGGAGCTCGCGTGTTGATGTTGTGTTCGCCGCACAATCCTGTCGGCAGGGTATGGCGGCAGCAAGAATTGCTGGACCTGCTGGAGATATGCCAGCACTACGCCATTACCGTGGTATCGGATGAGATCCACGCCGACCTGGCCTACCCCGGCACACAGCATGTGCCGCTCGCCAGACTGGCTCAGGACAAGGTCAATGTCATCACCGCCGTCGCGCCCAGCAAGACCTTCAATATCCCCGGTCTCGGCCTTTCCGCGTTGGTCGTGCGGGAGGAAACGGATCGCGTGGTGATAGCCCGTGCCTTCGACATGTTGCATGTAAACCCCGCCAATCCGTTCAGTCTGGTGGCGTTCGAGGCGGCTTATCGTGCGGGCGCACCTTGGCTGGACGAGTTACTGGTTTACCTGGCTGGCACGCGCGACCTGGCACGCGAATTCATTCGGCAACACCTGCCGCGTATCAAGCTGATAGAACCCGAAGGAACCTATTTGTTGTGGCTGGACTGCCGTGCGATGGGCGGGGACGATAAACAACTCAAGCGTTATCTCGTGCGGGAAGCGGGCGTGGGTCTAAGCCCGGGCATTCTGTTCGGCGAACAAGGTAGCGGTTTCGTGCGCATGAACATAGGCGCACCGCGCAGTGTCATCGCACAGGCACTGGAGAACATCGCACGCGCCGAGCGTGCGCGCAGCTAATGCCCTGTCTTGCCGCTGCGCGACACCAGCAAGATACCGCCAAGTACCAATACCATCGCGACCAGCAAATTCCGCGTGAGGCTTTCATCCAGCCATACGACACCGCCCAGTGCGGCAAGCACCGGTGCGCTGAGTTGTATCGTCGAGGCCGTCATCGCGCGCATGTGTTGCAACACCCTGTACCATAGCACATAACCTAGCCCGGAAGCGAACGCGCCCGATAGCACGGCATACAACACGCCACGCGCATCCCAGTGCAGGCTGGGCAACGCGAGCACCGACGGGATGAGGGTCAGCGGTACGGCGCGCAGAAAATTACCGGCAGTCGTGGCGGCGGGATTGGACAGGCCGCGACCGAACAGGGAATACATTCCCCAGGCGATACCGCTGACCAGCATCAGCACTGAACCTGCCAGTGTTGGTGCTTCAAGACTGGGCAACACCAGTATCACCAGCCCGATCAGCGCGGCAACAAAGCCCAGACTTTGTACTTTGCCCATGCGCTCGCCTTTCAGAAAACCTGCCACGAGCATCGTTACCTGTACCGCGCCGAACAACAGCAAAGCCCCCGTCCCGGCAGCAAGCGTGAGGTAAGCAAAGGAAAATGCCGCAACATAGACGAACAGTGCGAGTGCGCTGCGCCAACTACCATGCTTGAGCGGCGCGCGAGTCTGCCAGCGCATCAGTAACCAGAGCATGGCCGCACCGGAAAGAATGCGCACGGTGGTGAAGCTCGCGGCATCGATAGCTGTCTCTGTCAGTGTCAGTCAACACAACAAGGAGTTGCCCGCGAAAGCCATCATGGTCAGTGTCGTGTAGAAAACCAGTCGCGTCGCGCTCATGAGTATGACGCGATTAACGCGCTTGCTGCGGCAAGTGGCGCAGCTCAGTGGTAGACAGGCTCAAATAACACACGTTGAACAAACCCTCGCGGTCACTCCACAACATCTTCGGATGCCAGCCCGCTTCTTGCGCCAAGTATTGGAATTCCTGCGCGGTGTATTTGTACGAATTCTCGGTATGTATGGTTTCGCCCTCCTCGCACTGGAAGTGCTCTCTCCCCAGTCGGATGGACTGCTTACGTTGGCTGACCAAGTGCATTTCGACGCGTCCCTGTACCGCGTTGTAGTAAGCGTAGTGAGAAAACCATTCGGTATCGACCTGTGCACCAAGTTCGCGCTGCATCCGTGCCAATAAATTACGATTGAACGCTGCGGTATATCCTTGAGAGTCGTTATAGGCAGCATTTAAAATGTCAGGAGATTTTTTGCAATCCACGCCAATCAACAATGCGCCATTGTGGCCGACCAATTGTGCCGCGTGCCGCAGCAGCTGAACCGCTTCATCGGGTGTGTAATTACCGATAGTCGAACCGGGAAAAAACACCACTCGCCGCTGATCTGAGCGGATGTCGAGTGGGAGTGAAAGTAGCTGCGTGTAATCGGCACATAAGGGGCGCATTTGCATTGCGGGGAACATTGCTTGCAGGCGTTGTGTGCTTTGCAGCAAGTGCGGCTCACAAATATCGATAGGCACATATTCGGCATCGTTGTCCAGATGCTGCAACAACAACGGCGTCTTGATTGCACTACCACTGCCCAATTCGATTAGAGTACACTCAGGGCCAATTAACTCGGCCATCTGCTCACCGAAGCGTTCGAGAATTCCAGTCTCGGTGCGTGTTGGGTAATACTCCTGCGTGGTGCAGATCAGGTCGAATAGTTGCGAACCATAGGAGTCGTAAAAATACTTTGGCGGGATGCTGCGTGGGTGGCGGCGCAGGCCGTCCAGCACATCGGACAGGAAGTCGCCTTTCTCCGCTGACGATAGTGGTGCGGGTGATTCGTTACGCATTACACATTCTCCGCCAGGCGCAGGCCGGAATACATCCAGCGATCTGCGGCTCTAAAAAAATTACGATAACTGGCGCGTATATGGTCTTGAGGGGTGATGCAACAGCCGCCGCGCAGCACCATCTGGTCGCTCATGAACTTGCCGTTGTATTCGCCCAGTGTGCCGGGCAGGGGATGGAATCCGGGATAGGGCAAATAAGCGCTTTGCGTCCATTCCCACAAGTCGCCATACATCTGCGTAAGGCCGGGCTGAGGCGCGGCCTGTGGATGCAGCGATCCCGACTCGAGAAAATTGCCGGTGATAGGCACACTTGCGGCGGCATGTTCCCATTCAGCCTCGGTCGGTAACCGCTTGCCTGCCCAGTGTGCATAAGCATCCGCTTCGTAGTAACTCAGGTGCGACACCGGCTCGTTCATGCGCAAAGCATGAACACCGGTCAGATCGAAGTGCCGCCAGTCACTGCTTTCCTTGAACCAGTACAAAGGCGCTTTCCATTGCTGGGTGTTGATGGTGCACCACGCGTCGGAAAGCCATAGATCGACACGCTGATAACCGCCGTCATCAATGAAGGCCAAGTATTCCGCATTGCTGATCAGACGTGTACCCAGCCGGAAATCCTGCAACAACGTCTGATGTCTGGGGCGCTCGTTATCGTATGAAAATCCCTTCCCATCGTGACCTATCTTGACGATCCCGCCAGCGAATTCCTGCCAGCCCATGTCTGGAACGGGCGCAGTCTGGGGTGGTATGGTGACACTGTGATAAGCCGGTTGCAGCGGATTGATGGAGAAGTTGTAGAGGGTGTCCATCAGTAACAACTCCTGATGCTGTATCTCATGCTCGATACCCAGTTGCACGCGCTGAAAAATATCGGCGGCATGTTGTACAGGCGGATTCGCCAACAACTCCAGCAGAGCGGCATCGACATGGCTGCGATAACGATAGACCTGAGCCACCGTTGGCCGCGATAACAAACCGCGTTGCGGTCTGGGGAAGAACGTCCCTGCCGTTTCGTAGTAAGAGTTGAACAGGTGCGTATACGCTTCATGGAAGACGCGATAGCCCGGTGCGAAAGGCATTAGGATGAAGGTCTCAAAGAACCAAGTAGTATGAGCCAGATGCCACTTGGGTGGGCTGACGGAGTCGCTCGCCTGTATGCAATAATCTTCGATTTCCAAAGGAGAGCACAGCGACTCCGTACGGTTACGAACTGCACGAAAGCGATGCGCTAGTGCCACCGCCACCGCCACCGTCTTGTCAGGAGAGTCTGCCTTACTTTTCTGAAAATCCATCGCTTACTCTTCCACCGTCACACCGCGCCAAAAAGCAACGTAATCCTTGATGCGCGCGGCCATGCTGGAGGGTTCCGGGTAATACCAAGCTGCGTCCTTATTTGTTTGACCCGCCACGACGACATCGTAATAGCTCGCGGTTCCCTTCCAAAAACAACTGGTATGTGTGTCGCTGGGGCGTAAGAACTCACGCTTCACCGCATAGAGAGGAAAGTAAACATTCCCCTCTATGCGGTGAATGTCGGTAGCGGGTGCTTCTGCAATGACCTGCTTGTTCCATATCGCTCTAGGCATGATGTCCTCCGTAGATAAGTGAGACTTAGTGCTAAGTCTTCCAGTCATTAGTCGATTCGCTCTGGTCAAACCTTACATCAACAGCAAGAATCAAGCAGCGACAACACCATGTTTGCGCAATACATTCAGATATACATCAGGTTCGGGACGGACGCGGTAGTTATCGGTTTCGTGAGTCCAAACGATTTTGCCGTTGCGGTTGGTGATGATGACTGTCGGTAATACCGTGTCACTGTAATAGCCGAACATCTGCATTTCCATCGGCGTGCCGTTACGATTTTCGATCTCTAGTGCGCGTGCAGCAGCATTGCCTTCGTCGGTTAGAAAGTCAAATTTCACATCATATTTCTTGGCGAGTTCGACAGTGTTACTGTGCGGCTGAGGCGCAATCATGGCGACCCGAACACCGAGTGCCGAAATTTCCTTGTAGCGTGCAACCAACTCTTTGAGTTGCGCCATGCACAAGGGACACCAGTTACCGCGATAAAAGATCAGGATCGCTGGCTTGTCAGTTAATTGCGCAGAGGTGATTGTTTTGTTATTGGCATCCAAGACAGTGAAGTGGGACAACTTATTTCCCTCAATTAGTTTCATGCTGGGATCACGTCCACCGAAAGTGGAAAACCAGTACGCGTATAACAGAAAACCTAGCCAAGAGCTGATCGCTAAGGCGGGGGCAAGGACGCTGGTGTTTTGACTTTGCCATGCCCATACCGACAGTACTACACCAATCACGCCAAGAAAATTGAGAATTGGGAAATGAGCACTAGTGCGCGCTATGCTCTTGAAAATCATGAGTACGTTAATCACCAGCAATATCGGGGCAACAGTTAGCATGACTCCGCCCCAAGCCAGTTGGCTCTCGCCTTGGTAAAGCATCCAGCCTGTGTAACCGGCGATAATCATAATCAGCATCATGTAGCTGCTGATAAAGATCGATTTGAGTAAATTCATGGGGTTCCTCTTTTTTGCATATGTTGAAATGCTTCGCACAGACATTTTGTGCGAAGCATAAATCGACTATTCTGCAAATCGGCTATCAATTTGAGAGTGAGTTAGATGCGGTACGCCTCAACTCTTGCAGCATGCGTAATCGTCGGGCTCTACCCATGCTTCGCTGGCGAACGCTGCATCAAGCGGGGTGTCGGTCAGATGATTGGCGTAATTGCTCAAGGTCTTCATCGCCACACCCAGCACTACTTCCAGGGCATGTTGTTGGGTGTAACCGGCGGCAAAGAAATCCTTTAGTTCTTGACTATCTGCCACCCAGCCGCGTTCACGTACCACGGTGCGAACATAGGTCGCCAGTGTATTTAGTTTGCTGTCTGGCAGCACGCTTCCGCTACGCAATGCGCTGATTATTCCTGCATCAGCCTTGACCATATTGCGTGAAATAAATGAATGCGCAGCCACGCAATAGGTGCAGCGGTTTTCCACACTTACCGCCAGTAGAATGGTTTGCTGCTCCACCGGGGTGAATGCACTTTTTTCAAGCAACGCCCCCAGTTGTTTGTATGCTTCCAGCGTGGCTGGCGATTCGGCCAGATGCGCATACAGATTGGGGATGAAGCCCAAGCCTTTGTTGGCGGCGTCGAGGATGGGGCGCGATCCGACGGGTGCGGAATCGAGGGTGTGTAGTTTGAATGTGCTCATGACTATCTCCTGAAATGGGTTAGGCAACTTGAGTGTTGCTGGAACGTATTGTCAGGAATCGGAGGGCTTCGCTCCATGACTGAAAGAGGCTGATTTATGTCTGATCGTCCAAAAGTACGGTATTTAGGTTTGCACAGCAGCCGCATGAAAAGTTAACAAGCACGGGATGTCTCATTGATCTGTAACTTCTTTCTGGAGCAAAGCCAACCTGTGTAGGAGTCCGATTCATCGGGCGATTAGATAGCCGGCTATCGCCCGACAAGTCGGCCTCCTACAACGGAACCTTTTAAAGGTCAGCCGTGTGCTTTACCCGGCGGGATGCCGATGATGCGCTTGAAAGCTTTGCGGAATGATGCCTCAGATTCATAGCCGCAGCGCAAGGCAACATCCAGCATGTTGGCGTTGCCCTCGGACAGCCAGCCCGAGGCGAGTTGCATCCGCCAGATGGCAACGAACCCCATGGGCGGTATTTTGACTAGTTGGGTGAACCGTTCCGAAAATGCGGAGCGCGACTGGCAGGCAAGCTTAGCCATGCGTTCCACTGTCCAGAATTCGGCGGGACGTTCGATGAAAGTTGCGACCGCAAGACGCAAATGCTCATCCGACAAGGCGGATAGTAAGGGCGACAGCTTCGGTTCGAGGTGTAGGGCATGGCGGATGACATACAGGAACAGGACATCGGATAACTGGTCGAGGATCGCTGTCACACCAAGATCATTCTGGATCGCCTCTTCGGTCATCATTTCGATCAGGCTGCGCATCTGCCGACCGACCGGGCTTTGATCCGGGCAGATCAGCATGAAGTCGGGGAACGAGACGAGCAACAAGCGGCGGATATGCGCGGGCAATTTCAGGTGTCCGCACAACAAGCCAGCTCCCGGAGCAGTTTTGTCCAGGGGTGCCGGTTTGCTGTAATCGAAGGGGCGTTCCGGAATGCGGGGTAGTGCACTGAAGGTATGCGCCGCATCGTGCGGGAAGAAAGCGATATCTCCGGCATGCATTTGTGTTGGATTGGTCTGGTTAGGCATGTGTATCCACGCTTCGCCATGGCAGAGCAGGTGGAAAGTTGTGGCATCACTGCCGCCGGGCGTGGACATATGCCATGCATCGCACAATTGTCCGACGTAGTAGACCTCCGAGCCGAGATGCAGGCGGCGCAGGAAATCATTTATGTTGGGCATGAGGGGGTTACGCTCATATCAGTCATTTCCAAATCGAACTGGAGACAGGTTCTGAAATTTCATGTCTAAGTCCGTAGGATAACATCCAGCCGTTGTTTGACTTGTGCGGTCATGGCATTCGGTTGTGTGACCAATCCGCTGCTGAGGGCGGAGTGGGCTATCGAGACGGGCAATTTGCGTGCGATCAGATCGATGGCACGGATCAGAACCTGTTGCGCGTGCTCTGCATTTTTCATCAGATTTGCAATCGCCATATCAGCGGCGACATGAGCTTCTTTCGGGTGCCAGCAGTCATAGTCGGTTGCGAGTGCCAGTGTCGCGTAGGCGATTTGTGCTTCGCGCGCCAGTTTTGCTTCCGGCATGTTGGTCATGCCGATGATGTCCGCCCCCATGCTGCGATACCAGTGCGATTCCGCTTGCGAGGAAAACGACGGCCCTTCGATGCACACGTAAGTAGCGCTGCGGTGCAGTTGCAAGCCTTCGAAGCGTTGCTGCTCGATGGCTTGAGCCAGCAAATCTGACAACGCAGGGCACACGGGTTGTGCCATCGAAACATGGGCAACTGCACCGTCTCCAAAAAATGTGGAGGTACGATGCTTGGTCAAGTCGATAAATTGATCTGGCAATATCATGTCTAGCGGACGAATCTCTTCCCGAAGCGAACCTACAGCCGAGATGGAAATCAGATAGCGCACGCCCAAAGATTTCAACGCATAAATGTTTGCCCGGTAAGGAACCTCTGTCGGAATTAATCGATGGCCTCTGCCGTGTCTAGCCAGAAAAGCAACTTGAGTGCCATCTACTTGTCCCGTGACGATGACATCCGAAGGATGCCCAAACGGCGTTTCGACGATGTGTTCTTGTACCACGGTCAGCGAGTCCATCTGATATAGCCCGCTGCCGCCGATTACTCCAATCATTGCTCTGGTCATGTTTAATTCCCGTTATGGATGTATCTCTTAGTCTGTTTTTGCAACCAATTTCTTACAGTGGATGTTGTAAGAAATTCAGCTCGGTGTACGACTAAAGCTGCATAAACAATTTTTTGATAAACACCATGACCCACATCATTCTGAGAATGTTCAACATCAACTGCTATTTTTATTGAGCAAGGATCTGCAATGTATCGTTTAATCATGGTTGGCGGTGGACACGCGCAACTTAGCGTGCTTAAAGCACTTGCACAAAAACCTTGGGGCATTGATGCGGTGCTAATTACGCCAAGCCCCTACCAGGTCTATTCCGGCATGTTGCCGGGGTGGATGGCCGGACATTACAACCTGTCGGACTGTCGGATCAATCTGCGTCCGCTAGCTGAATCCGCCGGGGTGCGCCTGATCTTGGCTCAAGTGATCGGAATAGATGCCAAGCGGCGGCGCATAGAACTCTCCGATGGTACACAACTCGATTACGATGGCTTGTCACTGGACGTGGGCAGTGAAGCCGATGTCTCATGGCTGGAAGCGGCGGGGGAACGGCTGCTGCCGATCAAGCCGCTGGGTAATTTTGTGCAACGCTGGCCGGGCATACTCACCGCTGCGTCGAAACGTGATCACTATCGGCTCATAGTGGTTGGTGGCGGTGCGGCCGGAGTCGAGCTGGCATTTGCTGCACAACATGCTTTTACCACACAGCAATGCAAGCAAGCTTCAGTTGGTCTGGTCGCCTCGGAGAGTGGCATCTTGCCCGGTCATGCGGCGGGTGTGAAAGCGCGCACCCGTGTACTCTTGCGGCAACGGGGTATTACGCTATATCAGGGGCAGGCAGTGGGTGCTGCAGAAGGTGTCGCACTTTCCAACGGGAGATTGGTAAATGCAGACTGCATCATTGCTGCAACCGGAGCGCGTCCGCCCGCATGGCTGCGCAATACAGATCTCGCGCTGGATGAACAGGGCTACATTTTGGTAGATGCGCAGCACCGCAGTTTGTCGCATCCCAATATATTTGCCGCCGGAGATATGTGCGCGCGCAACGATATTCGACTTGCGCGTTCCGGAGTGCATGCCGTATTTGCCGGGCCGGTGTTGGCGCACAACCTGGTCGCTGCCATCAATGGATACAAATTGGAAAGCTATCGTCCCCGTAAAAAATCCTTGTACTTGCTGGCTACCGGCCCGCAACACGCCATCGCATCTTGGGGTGCGTTCAGCGCGCAAGGTCATTGGGTATGGCGTTGGAAAAACTGGATTGATCGCCGCTTCATGCGCAAGTATGCTGTATTAGCGACGCAGCAAAAGGAATGACCAGATGCCCAGCTTTTTTAAAATTGTCATGTCTCGGCATATTGTCATCAACGCATTCAAGATTGCGGTTGTGGTCGGCAGCGTGCTGAATCTGGTGAATCAAGGAGAAAATATACTGCATGGCGGTACAATCTCATGGCTACATTTGTTATCTAATTATCTGGTGCCGTACTGCGTATCGAGTTACAGCGCGGCGAAGAATGAGATCGAACTAAAGGAAAGTAATGAGTGCCGATTTACTCAGTCAAACTAACATGCAGCAAAACGGGAATCTGCTGGCCGATGTGGAATTTTTGGAAGATATGCGCAGACTGATGCTCAAATTCGCCACATTACAATTGGGAGACAGCCATCTGGCTGAAGATGCTGTTCAGGATGCATTGATCGGAGCGATGAAGAACGCGGCTTCCTTCAGCGGTCGCGCCGCATTCAAGACTTGGATGTTTGCGATCCTGAAAAACAAGATTGCGGATGCGTTGCGCTATAAACAGCGGGTGGTGAATGCCAGTAGCCTGTTACGTGAAGAGGATGAAGATGAAGACTTTATGGATTTATTCGATCGAAAAGGGTTTTGGCAGCCGGACGAGCGTCCCGTAGCGTGGGGAAATCCCGAAGCAACTTTGCGTGAGTCACATTTTTGGCGTGTTTTTGAAGCCTGTTTGGAGGGCTTGCCACCCAAACAGGCTCGGGTATTCATGATGCGCGAATTCATCGAGCTTGATGCTGACGAGATTTGTGCGGCCATGGAGTTAACCACGAGCAATCTACATGTCATGTTGCATCGTTCGAGACTCCGCTTGCGAGAGTGCATCGAGAATAAATGGTATTTGAAAGGAGAGCGAAATGTTGAATTGTCATAGTGCCACACGCCTGATGTCGGAGTCACAAGAGCGCCCCCTCTCGGTCACAGAGCGGATGTCATTAAAGGTGCATCTGATAATGTGCAGCGGTTGCCACAATTTCAAAGATCAAATGGGAACGATCAGATTGATGACGCATACCTATGCGAAAGGTAAAAGCGAACACGACAAAAAGTAGCGGTTACCGCAATGACCGCTATTGAGAATCGTCTTCCCACTTGAGCGATTTGAAATCGAACCCGCTTTCCAGTATGGGCTTGATGATCTGGAAATAGGGAGAGACATCGAAGTCGCGCGGAGTAAATAGACTGTGGTGACGCAAACGATAGATTTCTTCCACGCATCCGGGACAATCCTTGCTGTCGGCACTGCGTTTTTCCACGACAGGCAGGATTGGGTAGTGTATGGATTGAAACGCTTGAGCGATCAGGGTCGAACAGATGGCACGAGTCGGATCGCCACTCCCTAGTGCCAGTAATTGGCGGCGGAAACGGCTAGGAACAGGCGGTGTCGGCAACAGGTAACGCACCAAATCTAAAATATTGCGCAGATCGTATTGTTGACCAATTCTGGCAATAGCATAGGCGGCTACTCGGAGGCACTCTTCTTCATCCAGTCCGACAGGTCGGCAAATTCGGGTGTGCAAATCGGCAAATTCTTTGATGCCGACGCAACGCACACCGTCCACTGTATCCGCTTCGACGAAGCAGTGGCCGGTGTTTCCATGTATATCTTGCGGCTGATTTCCGACATACAGCGCGGCATGAGACCAAGTGGATTGTGTGAGGAATTTGATAGCGGTGCTGGCACGACTACCCCCTTCAACCAACAGCACATCGCCAACTCGGAGAGTGCGCAAAAGTTCCTCCGGTGGAGTGGAAGCCGCTGTGCTGTGTATGTGCCTTTTCTGTGACAGAAACCGCGCAAGAACCTTGCCCATCCAATTTAATGACAGCCCCATATTGTTCCTTATGTTCTGTGGATATAGCCTTACTCGTGGGTGTGATTTTTACAGTCAGAAGGTTTGCAAAGCCATGCTTGTCCGATATTTAGCAATGAGCCACGGTTGTGAAAACCCCTCCGTCCACGAGGGGGATGAAGCAACGGCCTTTGCTTGTGGAAGCCCCTTCCTTTCCGCGTAAGCGGAGGATGTCCACCTTGTGATCTGCGCGGCACCTATTAGCACTTATACATGCTAGGAATGGGTTATTGCATGTTTGATTTCTGCAAAATTTTTGGCCGTCTTGACGATATCAAGTTGCATGGATGTCGCCTGCTCGACGCGTGAAGCGGAAAATATTCCGCGCACGATGCTTTCTGGGCATTTTTCCGAGCTCCCTATCACGACCAGATGCTTCATTCCGGTAGCTGTGAAGGCAGCAATAATCTGGGAGATTTGCGCTTTTTCTACATCCGCATAATCGATTACCTCCCAATGGCTGACGGGCGTCATAACATTTTTCACTAACACGTCGGATCGTGCGCAGGTCATATGGTTGCAATCGATGGACTGAAGATAAAGCATAGGCTTTTCTCCCTGAATATCTGAGGAGGTGACTAAGCCTATGAGGCTGCCATCGTTGTCCAAGACAAACAACAGTCTTATCCCGACGGCCTTCATGTAAAGCAGTGCATGATCGATCTGTTCATTGTGTCCGATCGAAAATGCAGGGGTGCTGGTGAAATCCGTCATGACGTTCAGGGCGGGATCAGCAAGAGTCATCCGCAGTACTACAGGCGCGCTGCACTGCGAAAGCGTGATCGGGTTTGTGACACTCTTCAAAGGTAATGTGGCTTGGGTATTCATTACATCCTCCTAGTTGTTCAGCAGGTTTTCCAGTTCGCCTGCATGTTCGAGTGCGGCCAGATCATCGAAGCCGCCGATATGCTTATCATCAATAAAGATTTGCGGGACACTACGACGACCGGTACGCGTAATCATGATTTCCAACTCAGTTGGATTCTCATCAATTTTGATTTTGTTCAGATTCAACACACCTTTGCGCTGCAATAACTGTTCTGCCAGAACGCAATAGTGGCATGTTCGTTTGCTATACATGGTGACAGTGCTCATGTTCATTCTCCTGTTTGGGTTGTAGGCGTACCGCAATTACATAGTGATTGAGATCAATGATCCTCAATGCCCGGCTCACGGAGAGATAGTCGAATATCACTGGTGATTCCTTACAAAATTGCTGCACACCTTGCTTGGAATTCCATTGTGTAAGAAATGAAGTGATGGCAACGACTAATGCCAGGAACGCACTGCACTGTGGAATAGGTGCAAGCTGCGACAAGTAAATTAGTCAACCGGAATAAGCCATGCATGCCACCCTACCTCTGCTACAAACCACCCAATTCCCCGCGCTGCGTCGCCATTCGCTTGAGATTTTGCAAGTCAACCTAGGTTACAAATGCAATATGAGTTGCGTGCATTGTCACGTCAACGCCGGTCCCAATCGCACCGAGATGATGGATCGCGATACGCTGGAACTGATTCCCGGAGTTTTGGCAGCGCGCAATTTGCATACGCTCGATCTGACGGGCGGTGCGCCAGAACTGCATGAAGGTTTTCGCGATCTGGTACGCAAGGCATTTGCGCAAGGGTGCAAAGTCATCGACCGCTGCAACCTCACCATTCTGTTCGAGCCTGGACAGGAAGACCTTGCCGAGTTTCTCGCTGATCATCGGGTGGAGATCGTTGCCTCTTTGCCTTGCTACTCTTTGACTAATGTTGACAAGCAACGCGGCAAGGGGACGTTTGACAAGAGTATCGCCGCGCTGCAAAAACTCAATACACTTGGCTACGGAAAACCCGGCAGCGGCTTGACGCTGAATCTGGTGTTCAACCCACAGGGTGCTTCGCTGCCGCCCGATCAGGCTGCGTTGCAAGCCGATTACCAGCGCGAGTTGTTCGCGCATTTTGGCATCGTGTTCAATCAGCTTTTTACCATCGCGAACATGCCTATCCAGCGTTTTGGCTCGACGTTGATTTCCAAAGGCCAGTTCAACGACTACATGCACCTGCTGAAAGAAAACTTCGCCGCCGCCAACCTTGATACGGTGATGTGCCGCAATCTGGTCAGCGTCGACTGGCAAGGCTTTCTCTATGACTGCGATTTCAACCAGCAACTGGGATTGTCCATCCACGGGCAGGGTCGTCCGCATTTGCGCGATCTGTTGCGGCAAGACTTGCAAGGTCATCCGATCCGTGTTGCAGATCACTGCTATGGCTGCACCGCCGGACAAGGCAGCAGTTGCGCCGGCGCATTGAAAGAAGAAAGTCAGGCAGCATGAAGCGATTACTGCTGATCCTGCTGATCCTCGCGTTGGTCGCTAGTTTTTTTGTGTTTGACCTGGGGCGTTTTTTGACGCTGGAATCGCTCAAGCAGAGTCAGAATGATTTCGCTGCGCTCAAGATGCAATCGCCTTGGTTGGTCGCGTTTGTGAGTTTTGTACTGTATGTAATTGCCGCTGCCCTTTCTTTGCCGGGCGCATTGATCATGACACTGGCTGTGGGTGCATTGTTTGGGCTAGTGATGGGCACGCTGTTAGTGTCATTCGCTTCCAGCATCGGTGCGACACTGGCTTTCCTAGCCTCGCGCTTTTTGTTGCGCGATATCGTGCAGCAACGCTTCGGTGACAAGCTGAAAGCGATCAACGAAGGCGTGGCTAAAGACGGGGCACTTTACTTGTTCACCTTACGTCTGGTGCCGGTGTTCCCATTCTTTCTCATCAACCTGCTGATGGGGCTGACCCCGATGCGCACGCGCACTTTTTATTGGGTGAGCCAAGTTGGCATGCTCGCGGGTACGCTGGTGTTCGTCAACGCGGGCACGCAGTTGGCGCAGTTGCAGAGTTTGTCCGGCATCTTGTCGCCCGGAATGTTGTTTTCTTTTGCATTGCTGGGAATCTTTCCGATGATCGCCAAAAAAATCACCGCGTGGCTGCAACGCCGTCGCGTCTACGCCAAATGGCAGCGTCCCGCCAAATTTGACCGCAATCTGATTGTGATCGGCGGCGGTGCGGCGGGTTTGGTGTCGGCCTATATCGCGGCGGCAGTCAAGGCTAAAGTCACGCTGATCGAAGCGCACAAAATGGGGGGAGACTGCCTAAACTTCGGTTGTGTACCGAGCAAAGCATTGATCAAGAGTGCCAAGCTGGCCAACCAGATTCGTCACGGCGAACACTATGGACTGAACGCAGGCGTTCCTGATTTCAGCTTTCGTAAAGTGATGGCACGCGTGCATGACGTGATCCGTACTGTTGCGCCACATGACAGCATCGAACGTTTCACCGGTCTGGGCGTGGAAGTACTGCAAGGTTACGCGCGCATCACGGATCCGTGGACAGTCGAAATCAAATTTAACGATGGCACGACTCAAATTCTCACCACGCGCAGCATTGTAATCGCCACGGGCGCGCGGCCATTCGTGCCGCCACTGCCTGGATTGGATGAGGTGGGATATGTTACCAGCGATACCTTATGGTCAACTTTCGCGGAGCTGGATGAAGCCCCCAAGCGTCTGGTGGTGCTGGGTGGTGGACCCATCGGCTGCGAAATGGCACAGAGTTTTGCGCGCCTCGGCTCGCATGTCATCCAGATCGAAATGGGCGCGCGCATCATGGTGCGTGAAGATGTCGAGGTCTCGGAATTGGCACGCGCTTCGCTCGCTGCGGACGGAGTTGAGATACTCACCAACCACAAAGCGGTACGCTGCGGAACTGAAGGCGGTCGTAAATACATCGTAGTGGAGCATGACGGCCAGTCGCGCCGTATCGAATTTGATACGTTGTTGTGTGCGGTTGGTCGCAGTGCTCGCCTCACAGGGTTCGGCTTGGAAGAATTGGGTATTCCGGTTCAGCGCACCGTGACCACCAACGACTATCTGGAAACGCTGTATCCCAACATCTATGCAGCCGGAGATGTGGCAGGACCTTACCAGTTTACCCACACCGCCGCACATCAGGGATGGTATGTCGCGGTGAATTCGCTGTTCGGCGAATTCAAGAAATTCAAGGCAGACTATTCTGTCATTCCTTGGGCGACTTTCATTGAACCGGAAGTGGCGCGCGTCGGCTTGAACGAGCAGGAAGCGCGTGAGCAAGGCATCGCCTACGAAGTCACAAAATACGGTATCGACGATCTCGACCGCGCCATCGCGGACGGTACGGCACATGGTTTCGTCAAGGTACTCACCGTGCCCGGCAAAGACAAGATCCTAGGTGTCACCATCGTGGGTGAACATGCGGGCGATCTACTGGCAGAGTTCGTGCTGGCGATGAAGCACGGGCTGGGATTAAACAAAATACTGGGCACGATACATACTTACCCGACGCTGGCTGAAGCCAACAAATACGCGGCAGGCGAATGGAAACGCGCCCATGCACCGCAAAAAGTACTGGCATGGCTGGAACGTTTTCATGCCTGGAAACGGGGCTAAACGTGCGCCTGTCCATCATCGTACCCATGCTGAATGAAGCTGCACAGTTGCCGGAATTATTTGCGCATTTGCTCCCCTTTCAGCGCACCGGATGCGAAATTATTTTTGCCGATGGATGCAGTATGGATGGATCGGCCAAACTCGCTGAAGTGGCAGGATTTAAGGTGGTTAAGGCTGATCGCGGCAGGGCACGCCAGATGAATAGCGGAGCTGAACACGCCAATGGTGACGTGCTGTTATTTCTTCATGCCGACACCCGCCTACCGAAAGGTGCGCTGTGTCACATCACCCAAGCCTTGGTGCAAGGCGATTATTGCTGGGGTCGGTTCGATGTGTGCATACATGGCAAGCCCTTTATGTTGCGCATCGTCGGCCACATGATGAATTTGCGCTCAAGGCTGACGGGTATCGCTACGGGCGATCAGGCAATGTTCGTGCGCCGCTCGGTATTTGAACAACTACACGGCTTCCCTGATCAGCCGCTGATGGAAGATGTGGAGTTATGCAAACGCCTGAAAGTGCTTGCCCGCCCTGTCTGTATCACGCATTGCGTATCGACTTCCGGTCGGCGTTGGGAAACGTGCGGTGTGTGGCACACCATTTTGTTGATGTGGCGGCTGCGATTTGCTTATTGGTGGGGTACGGATGCATCTGAGTTGGCAAGGTTGTACCGATGAAGCCGACCCGCATAATCATATTCGCCAAAGCCCCGCAACCCGGATTTGCTAAGACGCGTCTGATTCCGGCACTGGGGGCTGAGGGTGCCGCAACCCTCGCCCGACAGATGTTGCTGCATACCTTGCAGGAAGCAATCACCGCAAAAGTCGGTACGGTCGAATTGTGCGTTACCCCGACTATCCATGATCCGGTGTGGCACAACATTCCACTGCCGAGCGGTATTGAGATTTCCGAGCAGGGCCAAGGTGATCTCGGTGCGCGTCTGGCACGTGCCTCGGAACGTGCGCAGATGCGGGGAGAATCCGTCTTGTTGATAGGCACGGATTGCGTGGAGATGTCGGCTGACTTGCTGCGTGATGCCGCAATATCTCTGCATCAATACGATACCGTCATCCATTGCACCGTCGATGGGGGTTATGCCTTGCTGGGTCTCAAAAAGTTCAGTCATTTTCTGTTCAGCAATATGCCATGGAGTACCGATGTGGTCGCCACAATGACACTGAATCGCATCGGGCAACTGGGCTGGTTGGTGCGGGTTGGCGCAATGTTGCACGATGTAGATGAGCCGCAAGATTTGAAATATTTACCCGATCAATGGAGGTTGTATGTTGCAGCGTAGCGTTGGAATTTTGTGTTTGTCAGCCATTTCGTTTGGAGTTCATGCGGGTGAGGTCGTCAGGCTGGATCATTTTGCTAATGAGTCTTTGAAAGTGCCTGCACCTTGGCAAGTCGTGCAGCTTGATAAAAAAGTGCCGCCCACCGTTTACCGGCTCACACGCTGGGATGGCGTGATGGCTATCGAAGCTACTGCTGAACAGCGCATGGCACTCTTGGCGCGACCCGTTGAAGTCGATTTGAATCGCACTCCGGTGTTGTGCTGGCGCTGGCGCGTGGATGCGCCGCTGGTCAAGGCGGACATGGCGACTAAAGCAGGTGACGATTATGCCGCGCGCGTGTATGTATCGTTCGCCTTGCCGCCATCTGAAATCAGTTGGGTATTGCGCAGCAAGCTCGCGCTGGCACGCAGCATCTATGGTGATGCCGTTCCTGATGCCGCAATCAACTATGTGTGGGACAACCGCTACCCAGTTGGTACACGCAAACCGAACGCCTATACCGACCGCACGCGCATGATCGTGGCGGAATCGGGTGCAGTCAATGCGGGGAAGTGGGTCGTGGCACGCCATGATGTGCAGCAGGATGTGATTGCCGAATTCGGCTCTCAACAAGCACGCATGGTCCAGCTTTCTGTCGCTTCAGACACGGATAATACCGGAGAGCGCGCTCATGCCGGTTTTGCCGATTTTCAGTTTGTGGAAAGGAATGACGCGTGCTTTGCGGAGCGAGTTGCAAGCAATCCCTGACCCACAACAACTTTGAAAATCAAGCCTCCGTTCTGTACCCCAACTTTTTAGGAGCTAACATGGCCAACCTGCTGGAACAATTGAAATCCATGACCACCATCGTCGCGGACACCGGTGACATCGGGGCGATACACCATAACCGCCCGCAGGACGCAACGACCAACCCCTCTTTGCTGCTCAAGGCCGCAACGCTGCCGGAATATGTTCCGCTGATCACCGATGCTATCGCATGGGGCAAATCGCAAAGCAAGGGGCGTGAGCAACAGGCACATGATGCTATGGACAAACTGGCGGTAGATGTCGGGCTGGAAGTGCTCAAGTACGTTCCGGGACGTATCTCGACCGAAGTGGATGCGCGACTTTCTTTCGATACTGCGGCCACCCTGAACAAGGCACGCAAACTGATCGGTCTTTACAACGAGGCGGGCATACCCAACGACCGCGTGCTGATCAAAATCGCCTCCACCTGGGAAGGTATATGCGCCGCAGAAATCCTCGAACTCGAAGGTATCAACTGCAACCTCACGCTGTTGTTCGGCTTTGCCCAGGCACGTGCCAGCGCCGAGGCGGGCGTGACGCTGATCTCCCCGTTCGTCGGACGCATTCTCGACTGGCACAAGGCGCATGGCGGGCTGGGCTACTCGGCGGAAGAAGATCCCGGCGTGGTGTCGGTGCGCAAGATCTATGCGTACTACAAGGCGCATGGCTACAGCACCATCGTCATGGGCGCTTCGTTCCGCAACATGGGCGAGATTCTGGCACTGGCCGGATGCGACCGCCTCACCATCGCGCCCGCTTTACTGGAAGAACTGGAAGCCACGCAAGGATCGCTGGAACGCAAGCTGATTGACACCGGGGTGACTGAAGCGCGTCCGAGGCCGATGGCTGAAGCCGAATTCAGATGGGAGATGAATGAAGATGCCATGGCCACGGAGAAACTTGCCGAAGGTATACGCGGATTCACTGCGGACCAGATCAAGTTGGAAAACACGCTTGCAGAAAAACTTTAGCAAATTGCTGTAAGAATTATGCGCACTTCTCCGTCTAACGATCATGAGTGGCATGACCTGCATATCACTAGAACGAGCTAGGGGAGAGAACATAATGAATTCGACCAAAAAGAGTACGGGGAAATCGTCCACCAACAAAAAAACTTCAGAACAATCCAAGCAGATTACTCAAATCAAATCCCGTCAGGAAATGATCGCGGAAGCGGCTTATCACCTCGCCGAGAAACGAGGCTTCATACTCGGCCATGAACAGCAGGACTGGTTCGAGGCCGAACGCATTATCCAAGCGCAGTATCCCCAAGTGTAATCACTCAGCCCAAGCCAAAGCTCGATGCAACCATGAAACCTGCACTTCCACAGGTGGTAAGTCTGGGGCGCGATGTCTGCGGTACGCTCGAGCTTGCAGAACAGCATGAATGGTGGCTGGCTAACGGCAAGGGAGGCTATGCCGGCGGGACGGTTGCCGGCACGCTGACCCGGCGTTACCACGGCTTGTTGATCGTCCCGTTGCAATCACATTTACAGCGGCATCTATTGTTTGCCAAGGCCGATGCCGAGTTATTGGAAGGTGATCGAGTTACCCCTTTACATACCAATCGTTGGGGTAGCGGTGCAATAGAGCCGCACGGGCATCTTTCCATTGAATCGTTCCGGCTGGATGGCCGCATGCCCGTCTGGCATTACCGTTTGGACGATCTGCTGATCGAGGCGCGCATCTGGATGGAACACGGCAGGCACAGCACCAGTTTGGCTTGGCACTTGTTGGAAAATCCAGCGGGGCGCGAGGTGAGTTTGCGTGTGCGGCTGCTGACCAATATGCGCGACCATCATGGCGTCACGAGTCTTGATAGCCCATCCCCAGCGAAGCAGATCAGCGACCGTGAAATTGATGTGAGCTATCCCGATTGTTCCACGCTGCATTTTCACTCCCGTTGCGGGGTGGCCGAACAAGCACATTTCTGGGTGGAGGATTTTGATCTGCCTATTGAGCGTGAGAGGGGCTTGCCTGACCGGGACCGTCATTTGTGTGTGGGCTATATGACGTTCCCTATTCATCTTGGACACTGGGTCGGATTGACCGCCTCCATCGAGACTGATGAGCCAGCCGCCTACTACATGGAAGATGCGATGCGACGTGTTCAGGCGCGCGACCTTGCCATGCTTACCAGCACGAAAAACATTGTGGCTGCGTTTTCATCTGCACCCGCATGGATAGATCAGTTGATTTTGGCAGCAGACAGTTTTGTCATTCGCTATGGGCAGGATGACAAGCACGGCCGTGATGCAATCGTGGCAGGTTATCCCTGGTTCGGCGAATGGGGGCGCGACAGCATGATTGCGTTGCCCGGACTGCTGGTGGCAACTGGGTGTTATCAGCAAGCACGCGCCTTATTATTGGGTTATCTGCCGTTGGTGGACGGCGGTATGTTGCCCAATCTTTTCCCTGGAGATGGCGAAACAGCCCAATACAACACGGTGGATGCTGCATTGTGGTACATCGAGGCGTGGTGTGCCTATCTGGTGGGTGTCAAGGACTTGCAGTCGGTCGCTCATGCTTGGCCAGTATTGCAGCAGATTATTGCGCATTATCGCGATGGCACAAGATACGGTATCAGCATGGACGCGCAAGACGGGCTATTGCGTGCGGGCGAGCCAGGCGTACAACTGACCTGGATGGATGCGAAGGTGGGCGACAACGTCATCACACCCAGGATAGGCAAACCGGTTGAAGTGAATGCACTGTGGTACAACGCTCTGGAAACCATGGCGCAATTTGCCCATGCCTTAAAAGATGGGCCGCGGGCTAAAGAATATGCGGCGATGGCCGCAACGACCGGAGCGGGATTCCAAAGATTTATCCGGCCGGATCGGAACGGATTATTTGACGTTTTGGACGGTCCTGATGGCAACGATGATCGCATTCGTCCCAACCAGATTTTTGCGGTCAGCCTGCCATTCACCCCGCTAGACGCTGAAGCCCAGCGGGATGTCGTCGCCATCTGCGCGCGCCACCTGCTTACCCCTTGTGGTTTGCGCTCCCTGGATCCCGGTCACCCGGATTACCGCCGGCGTTGTCAGGGCGATGTCTGGTCGCGCGATAGTGCCTACCACCAGGGTACGGTGTGGGCATGGCTGCTGGGGCATTTCGCTTTGGCGGAATACCGGGCTGGCGGCAATGCGGAACATGCCTTGTCTCGACTGGAAGCGATAGAGGGTCATCTCAAAGAGGCTGGACTAGGCACGATTAGCGAAATATTCGATGGCGACGCACCGCATACCCCGCGCGGTTGCCCGGCGCAGGCATGGTCGGTTGCCTGCACGCTGGAAGCCTGGTGGAAACTGAGCCGCGCACAATCGCAAAATAACAAGGAACATCATCATGAGCACGCAGCACAAGCATGACACCACCCTGCTGGATCGGGTCGGCGGGTTCGCCCGTCACCTGTTGAACGGCGACCCATCATCCGCCGAGCATCGACATCTTGAAGCGCAGCGGCGCGGACAGGAAAACTGGCATCTGTGGGGGCCGTATCTGTCCGAACGCGCTTGGGGCACCGTGCGCGAGGATTACAGCGCCGACGGCACGGCGTGGGAACACTTCGATCACGAGCAATCCCGCTCCCGCGCCTATCGCTGGAGCGAGGACGGCATGGGGGGTATCAGCGACGAGCAGCAACGGTTGTGCTTCGCTCTGGCTCTGTGGAACTGGGTCGATCCCATCCTGAAAGAACGCGCTTTCGGCCTTACTGGCAATGAAGGCAACCACGGCGAAGATGTCAAGGAATACTATTTCTACCTCGATGCCACGCCCAGCCACAGCTTTCTGCGCTACCGCTACAAATATCCGCAGCACGCATTCCCCTATAGTCAACTGGTGGAAGAGAATGCGCGCCGCACCCGCCAGGATCCGCCATTCAGCCTGCTGGATACCGGTGCTTTTGACGACAACCGCTACTGGGATGTGGAAGTGACATATGCGAAAGCCGCGACGGGGCAGATTCAAATTCGCATCACTGCGGCGAATCGCGGGCCGGAGCCTGCCGTACTACATCTCCTGCCCACGCTGTGGTGCCGCAATACCTGGGCTTGGGGCGATGATGCCGGAGACAAGCCCAAACTCGCCGTGGAAAAAGCACCCGAGGGTGCGGCATGGGCAGCACAGGCCAAAGTCGAAGGCTTGGGCGAATATCATCTATACGGACGGCAGACGGCGATGATGCTATTCACCGAAAATGACAGCAACGCCGAAGTGCTGTGGGGACAGCGCAACCGCACACCTTATGTGAAGGATGCATTTCATCGTCGCGTGGTGCATGGCGAGGAGGGCTCGGTTAATCCAGAACTTACCGGTACCAAATTCGCCGCCTGGCATACCCGCACCATAGAGCCCGGTGCTGAGGTGACGCTGGAACTGGTGCTATCCGACCGTGCGTTGGCCGAACCATTCGCCGAGGCGGAAGAGACATTCATCGCGCGCGAGCACGAGGCCGATGCCTACTACCGCAGCATTCTACCGGAGGACGGCCAGGATCGCGCCATTCTGCGCCAGGCACTGGCCGGCATGATCTGGAACAAGCAGTTCTACCATTTCGATGTGTCGCGCTGGCTGGACGGCGACATCGTGCGCCCGCCGGCATCGCATAAAACGGGACGCAACCGCCAGTGGCAACATTTCCACGCTGCGGACGTGATGTCGGTGCCGGATAGCTGGGAGTTTCCCTGGTTCGCGGCGTGGGATCTGGCTTTCCACGCCTTGCCGCTGGCGCTGGTGGACATTGATTTCGCCAAGCGGCAACTGGAAATTCTGTTGCGCGAAGACATGTTGCACCCTAACGGCCAGATTCCCGCCTACGAATGGGCGTTCGGCGACGTCAACCCGCCGGTGCATGCTATGGCCGTGCTTAAAGTGTTCCGCATGGAGCGCGAACAACGCGGCAAAGGTGACCACGGCTTTTTGCGCCGCGCCATGCACAAGCTGTTGCTCAATTACACTTGGTGGCTAAACGCCAAGGATAGCGAAGGACATGGCGTGTTCGAGGGCGGCTTTCTGGGACTGGACAATATCTCGGTGTATGACCGCTCTCAGCCGCTGCCCCCTGGTTATCGTCTGAAACAGGCCGATGCCACAGGCTGGGTGGCGATGTTTGCGCTCAATATGACGATGATCGCGCTGGAATTGGCCACGGAAGAGCCGGATTACGAGGATGTCGCCTTACAGTGTTACAGCCAGTTCCTGACCATGGCCAACGTCATGGCGGGCAATGTTGATCACAGCCCGTCGCTGTGGGATGCCGATGACGGCTTCTTCAAGGACATCATCGTCACACCGGACGGTAGCCGCCACCGCATCGACGTGTTTTCCATGGTTGGCATCATCCCGCTGTTCGCCTGCGAGATTGTCGAACAGCGACTGCTTAAATCGGTGCCGCGTTTTGAAAAGATGCTGATGGCACACATGGGCGGCCTGTTTCACGGCAACACCATCTGCGCCTGCCCGGCACACACCAATGAGCGCGGCGAACATCTGCTGTCCCTTGCCAATCACGACATGCTGCTGCCGATTCTGAAACATTTATTGAATGAGGACGAATTTCTCTCGCCGCACGGCATTCGCAGCGTCAGCCGCATTCATGCCACGCACCACGACCTCGGCTGGCTACCCGCCGTCGGCCGTGCGCTGATCGAATATTTGCCCGGTGAATCGAATACCGGCCTGTTCGGCGGCAATTCCAACTGGCGCGGTCCGGTGTGGATGCCGGTCAATTACCTGCTGATCGAAACCCTGATGAAGTTCCATCAATACCTTGGCGATAATTTCGCGGCGGAAGTGCCGTGCATGGATAACTGCAAGATGACGCTGCAAGAGGTGGCCTGTCTGCTGGCCGACCGCCTGGCAGACAGCTTTCGCCGCAATGCCAATGGACAAGTTCCTGCGTTTGCACCGGACAGTCCATTCCAGACCGACCCGCACTGGCAAGACCTGTTGCTGTTCAACGAGTATTACCACGGTGAAACCGGTCAAGGGCTGGGCGCAGCACACCAGACAGGCTGGACCGGATTGGTGGCGAATCTGTTGTTGATGAAACGTCACGGGCAGAAAACATGATGTGGAAGACGCATATCCCCCGGCAACCCGTACCGCACGCACCTGTTTGCCGTAAACACGAATCGTATAACCCGAAAGGATAGGCTACATGAAAACTTTGGATCCTTGCACACTAACTTTTTTTGGTGCTGGCGGAAATTTGAGTCGGCGCAAATTGATTCCTGCACTGTTTCACCTTGAGATGGCACGCCGGCTACCTGACCACTTGGTTATCTTGGGTTGCGATATTTCGCACTACGAACGTGAACAGTGGTTGGGTGTTGTATGTGACATCCTGCGCGAATGTTATGGGCAAAATGTCGAGGCCGACCTGCAACGTTTTTGCGCACGTCTGCATTATTTCGCGCTTCCTCCCGGCGATGAGGATGCTTATGCGCGCTTGCAGAAACTGCTGGATGACGACCCGAACTTCCCGCCGAACATTGTGTATTACATGGCGGTACGACCTGCGGACTATCCCGGTATCGTTGACAAGCTGGGTAGCGTTGGCTTGCTCCAGCAGAAAAATGGCTGGCGGCGCGTGGTGATCGAGAAACCTTTTGGCTATGACTTGCTGAGCGCGCAGACGCTGCAGGCCAGCTTGTACCGCCACCTGGACGAACCGCAGATCTATCGCATCGATCATTACCTCGGCAAAGGCACGGTGCAGAACGTGATGGTGTTCCGTTTCGCCAATCTGTTGCTCGAACCGATATGGAATCATCACTACATCGATCATGTGCAGATCACCCATTCCGAGACGCTGGGCGTGGAGGGGCGTGCCGATTACTACGAAGGCGCAGGCGCATTGCGCGACATGATCCAGAGCCATCTGATGCAGTTGCTGGCGCTGGTCGCGATGGAACCGCCGGTGACGATGGCTGCGGAGCATTTGCGTGACGAGAAGGTAAAGGTGCTGAAGGCGATTCGGCCGATCACGCAGAACGCGGTACACGCTCATGCATTTCGCGGACAATATGCCAGCGGCACCATAGACGGCAAAACGGTACCGGGCTATCTGGAGGAAAAGAACGTGGCAGCGGACAGTGCCACCGAGACCTATGCCGCCATGAAACTGTTCATCGACAACTGGCGCTGGGCGGGGGTGCCATTCTATCTTCGCACCGGCAAACGGCTGGCCGAGAACAGCTCTGCGATCTGTATCCGTTTCAAGAATCCACCGCAGGATATGTTGCGTCATACCCGACAAGGTCCGCCGCAACCGAATTGGATCATGTTGGGCATCCAGCCGAATGATTGCCTCAAGATGGAAATGCAAGTCAAAGTACCCGGACTGGATTTGCATACGCGCACTATCAGCCTGGATGCAATGTATCGCAAAGAGGGTGATGAGGAATACGACGCCTACGAAAGTTTGTTGCTGGATGTCATCATGGGCGACCATTCGCTGTTCCTGCGCATCGACGAAGTGGAAGCGGCCTGGCGCGTGGTGGATCCTGTGCTCAAGGTGTGGTCGATGGAGCGCGATTTCATCAACACCTATGCCGCCGGAAGCTGGGGCCCGCGTGGCACGTATCGCCTGGTGGACAGGGCAGCTCCAGTCTGGCGGCCTTCATTTAACCCGGACGGGGCCAATCTTGAGGCGTATTGAAATGGGGCTCTTTCTGGCGGGCGACATCGGCGGCACCAAGACGCGCCTGGCGTTGGTCGAGGTGAACGGCACACAGGTCGTGATCCGACGCGAGACCAGTTATGCCAGCCAGCGTTATGCTGCCTTTGAATCTCTGTTGGGTGAGTTTCTATCATCGGGTGAAAGTGTGAGCGATGCGGCTTTCGGTATCGCCGGACCAGTGTTAGGCGGCGTGGCGCAAGCGACTAACTTGCCCTGGCGGATTGATGCCACCACGCTACGGCAGCGCTTCGGTTTTGCGCGCTGCAATTTGCTGAATGATCTGGAGGCCACGGCTTACGGTTTGCCCGCGCTGGGCGAAGCCGATCTGCTGACGCTGCAAGCGGGTACTCCCGATGCGCGTGGCAATGCGGCGGTCATCGCCGCCGGAACCGGCTTGGGTGAAGCGGGTTTGTATTGGGATGGACAATCCCATCGCCCTTTCGCCACGGAAGGCGGGCATGCCACGTTTAGTCCGCGCAATGCGCTGGAATTCGCCTTGTTGAATCATTTGCAGCAACGCCATCATCAGCACATCAGAGAGCATGTCAGTTGGGAGCGTGTCGTTTCCGGCATGGGGCTGCTCGATCTGTATGCGTTCCTGCTCAACTACAGGCATGCAGCGACACCATCGTGGCTGGCAGAGCAGATGCGCGACACAGACAAGGCAGCAGCTATTTCAGCAGCAGCACTGGCGGGCAGCGATGCGATATGCGTGGAGACGATGCAAGTGTTCGTCAGTTTGTACGGTGCCGAGGCAGGTAATCTGGCACTCAAGGTGATGAGCCGTGGCGGCCTGTATGTCGGTGGCGGCATCGCGCCGAAAATATTGCTGCTGTTGCAAACAGGTTCATTCCTTGCGGCATTCCTCGATAAGGGACGGATGCAACCGTTGCTGGCAGCGATGCCGGTCAAGGTGATCTTGAATGATCGCGCGGCACTGTACGGTCCAGCCTTGTTTGCCGCGCAACAGACTGCGAGGATTACGTGAGCGTTTTCACCTTGCCGAACGCCTCGATGCTGACCGTGTGCCAGGATACGGGATCGCTGGCCACAGCGGTCGCCCAACGTATCGCCGACGTTGCCCATCAGTCTATCGTAGCGCGCGGGGTATGCCGGATCGCATTGGCCGGGGGCGAGACGCCGCGGCGCTGCTACGAACAGTTGCGCCACATGCCGGTCGATTGGGTGCACGTTCATATCTACTTCGGCGATGAACGCTGTTTGCCGGTGGGTGACGGGCAACGCAACGACACCATGGCGAAACACGTATTGCTGAGGCACGTCGCGATTCCTGCTGCCAACATTCATTGCATCTCGGCTGAACTTGGTGCTCAAGTCGCGGCATCACGCTATGCACTGGAACTGAATCAAGCGATTCCGCTCGATCTGGTGTTGCTGGGCATGGGTGAAGACGGGCATACGGCCAGCCTGTTTCCGGGCAACCCGGCTTTGCAAAGCCGGGATAGTGTGGTCGCAGTGTTTGATGCGCCAAAACCGCCGCCGGAGCGGGTGACGTTGAGCCTGGCGACGCTGAATGCTGCGCGCCGAAAAATATTTTTAGTGGCAGGTGAAGGCAAACGCATTGCGCTGCAACGCATTGCGCAGGGTGAGATGCTCCCTGCCGGACAAATAGCTAACGCTGAGTGGTACGTGGATCAGGCCATATTGCCATCAGAATGAATTTAACCAAGGAGAAGAAAATGCAGATCGGAATGATAGGGTTGGGACGTATGGGCGCGAACATGGTGCGCCGTTTGCAACGCGCTGGGCATCAATGCGTGGTGTTCGACCGCAGCAGCGAAGCAGTGCAAGCATTAGCAAAAGAAGGAATGACCCCCGCTAACAGCATGCAGGACTTTTTGAGCAAGTTGAGCACCCCTCGTGCCATCTGGCTGATGCTGCCCGCCGCAGTGGTGGATGCCAGTATTGCCGAATTGACGCCTCTGCTGGGTGCGGACGACATCATCATCGACGGCGGCAATTCTTATTACAAGGACGACATTGCGCGTGCCAAAAGTCTGTCCAGGCAGTCCATCCGCTATGTCGATGTCGGGGTCAGTGGAGGCACTTGGGGTCTGGAACGCGGCTATTGCCTGATGATCGGCGGCCAGCAACAAACGGTTGCGCATTTGCAACCAATCTTTGCCGCGCTCGCGCCAGGGGTGGAAACTGCGCCGCGCACCGAAGGACGCACCGGCCAACCGAGCACTGCAGAAATCGGTTATCTGCACTGCGGGCCGGAAGGCGCAGGGCACTTCGTCAAGATGGTGCATAACGGCATTGAATACGGAATGATGGCTGCTTATGCCGAGGGCTTCAATCTATTGCGTCACGCCAATGTGGGCGGCGTGTCTCATCATGCGGACGCAGAGACGACGCCGTTGCGCGAGCCGGATGCTTTTCGCTACGACATCGATGTCGCCGAAGTGGCCGAGTTGTGGCGGCGCGGCAGCGTGGTGGGTTCATGGCTGCTGGATCTGACCGCGCACGCGCTGCAAAGTGATGTCGATCTCAAACAATTCAGTGGTCGTGTTTCTGATTCCGGTGAAGGACGCTGGACCAGCATCGCGGCGATTGAGTCAGGCACACCCGCGCCAGTTCTCACCGCTGCATTGTTTGATCGCTTCAATTCGCGCGGTGAGGCGGATTACGGCAATAAATTATTGTCTGCCTTGCGCTTCGAGTTTGGTGGACACCATGAAAAACGCTAGATGGATACGTTCCCAGCACCTTGCCTAACGTAGTTTGAGCACTTGTGTAAGAAATCGCTGAATTGTCCGACTAAACGGTGTCTCCATTCACATAAGAGCATCGATCATGCATGAAATCGTTAAGGACTATTACGGCAAACAGCTTCAAACTTCTGATGACCTGAAGACCTCTGCCTGTTGCGACGCCTCGCAAGTACCCGTTTGGCTCAAGCCTTTGCTCGCACGTATTCACCCTGAAGTGATGTCGCGCTATTACGGTTGCGGCTTGGTTTGTCCGTCTTTGCTTGAAGGTTGTCGCATTCTCGATCTGGGCAGCGGTTCCGGGCGCGATGTCTATGCCTTGGCGCAGATGGTAGGTGCTAAAGGTCAGGTAGTTGGTGTAGACATGACTGAGGAGCAACTTGCCGTGGCGGAAAACTATCGCGCCCATCACGCCGAGACCTTCGGTTTTGACAATGTCATTTTCAAGCAAGGCTACATCGAAAAGCTGGACGAGTTGGGTCTTGAGAGCGGCAGCTTCGACATCATCGTATCAAATTGCGTCATCAATCTTTCGCCCGACAAAGATGCGGTGTTGCGCGAAGTGCATCGCCTGCTCAAACCGGGCGGCGAGTTTTATTTCTCCGATGTTTATGCTGATCGCCGCGTGCCAGAAGTCGTGCGCAATGATCCGGTGTTGTATGGCGAGTGTTTGGGCGGTGCGCTGTACTGGAACGATTTCATCAGTCTATCCAAGCGGCACGGCTTTGCTGACCCACGCTTGGTGGAAGATAAGCCGCTAGACGTGACCGATGCCAAGCTGGCAGAACGGGTAGGCAACATCAAATTTTTCTCGGCGACCTATCGGCTGTTCAAACTGGATGGATTAGAACCTGCCTGCGAAGACTATGGGCAGGCGGTGATTTATCGCGGCACCATACCTAATCATGCACATCGCTTTATTCTCGACGCGCATCACGACATCGAAACGGGAAAAGTATTCCCCGTATGCGGCAACACTTGGCACATGCTGCATGACACGCGTTTCAAGCAACACTTCGAGTTCATCGGTGATTTTAGCCAGCACTATGGAATTTTCCCCGGTTGCGGCAATGACATACCGTTCGCACAGAATGAAAGCACAGCCACTTCCGGATGTTGTTAAAAATCGAAAGGAAATAGAAATGAAATATCTGCAAGAAATTTGGCGATTGTTTCTAGCGGCCTGCATTGTGTTGGGG
>VFSW01001823.1_pt1 | contig 32274 bp, 26 predicted proteins | sample 5358111 | NCBI WGS metagenome assembly VFSW01 (sample SAMN11554181, study PRJNA540505) | mine drainage metagenome | isolation source: sediment from site ElyBrook_90M | place: USA: Ely Copper Mine, Vershire, VT | collected 2017
CGTGGCCGCCGATCAGGAACCCGACGCTGCCGCCCGCGATGATGAAAAATGCCGGAGCGCTCCAGCCCTTGGGAGTGCGGCAACTGGCCAGTCCGCGGCCATACTTCGCGGCCACGATGAATCCGCCCTTCAGCATCGACGGCACCACCGCTACGCACTCGGCCGAGCCCAGAACTTCCTGGGGAATGCCCGAATCGGGGGCGCCTTGGATTTCATTCAGAACGTCGGCGGCCGCCTGGACGCGATCCGAAGCTTTCGATTCCTGGGGCTCATCGGCGGCAAAGGAAGCGGCGCAGAACGACAGGATTAGGGTCAGCAATAAGAACTTTTTCATGGTTCCTCGCGATTCGACAGATTTTCTGGGAGCACGCCTGTTTGAATTGTAAATGAAAACCAAGAGGCTCTCGAATGCGAGTGGTCTAAAGGAATGAATTAAGACTGGCGAATTACGATTGCGGAAGGGGCGAACAGCAAGGCGGTTGGAAGACAAAAAAATCGGGGCTGAAAGTAGTGACCCTAATCGCCACTCTCAACCCCGTCTCCCAGGTTCTGTGGTAGGTGAGGCGAGTATGCGTCTGCCTTGATAATCAGGCAAGATTACCGAGGTCACTGGTCACAAGTAACGCGCCGGGAAGCTGCCATTCAGGTCTGCTGGCAGCATCTAGCCATATCTTTATTGAGGCTGGACCCGAGCGAGCGCCTTCAGAGGCTAAAGGCCTGCATTCCTTCGGGCGTTAGCGGCACGGCTGAAAGCCGGGCCCTTCCCGAACCCATTCACGGAGATGGCTCCTAAAAGTATTAGCAGGCTGAGGGTATTAGCAGCCAAACGTATTAGCGGCCAGGAGCCAGGAGCTAGAAGCTCTCTTACTTGGTAGTCACGAGCGAATGCGTGATCGCATGCACGGACAACGCAATCCGGTTCTGTACGCCGACTTTACGCATCAGCTTGGCTACGTGCGCTTTCACGGTGCGCTCTTCAATTCCGAGCTGTGCGCCGATCTCCTTGTTGGAACGGCCGGCCACCAGCATCTCCAGGACTTCTTTTTCGCGGTCGGTGAAAGTCACGCGGCCCGCGGGAAAGATTCGTCCGGGCGTGGAGGAGACGCGCTCGATGAACATGGACAGCACGCGGCGCGGCGCCCATACCGATCCCTGGTTGACAATGCGGATGGCTTGCGCAAACTCTGCCGGCGAGGCCGCTTCGTCCACATAGCCTTTGGCGCCGGACGCGATCGCCTTCAAAATGGTCTCTTCGTCGATTCCGGAGCCGGTCACAATGATGCGCAGATCGGGACGCGTCGCCTTCAGGCTGGCCATCACGTCGAACAGGTTCTGGCCGGAACGGTTTCCGAGGAGGATGAGATCGATGTTTTGCAAGGTGCTGATCTCGGGCAGTGCCGCGGAGATTAGTTCGAACTCAGGTTCGGAGTCGAACAGGGCGCGGAACCCCACAAAGCGCAAGGGGTCGCTCTCCACCACGGCGATTTTGATGATTGGTTTTCTGGCTACTGCTGCTTTCATTAGTTTTCCCTGTACAGTGTGAATTCTTCAATCAAGCATAGATACATTGGCGGCCAATGGAAAGACTAGATGACCAATGACAAATTACGGGAGTAACATGGAAAATCAGGGTTAGGGGGCGCTGTGCGCGGGATTTGGCACGCAACTTCGTGGCGCGGCCCTATTTGGGACCAGGACGGCAAGAGGACTGACAGAGGACTGACGATGAGATTCACGATGAGTTTTGCGATGCAAATGAAACCAGATGCTAAGCAGCGATCCGCGGAACGATCAGCGCAAAGACTAGCGAAGAGAAGCTCGGCGTATTTTCTGAATGCAATTTTCTTGTGCTCATTCGCCGTGTCGCTTTCTTCCGTAATGGCGCAGACCTCTCCTGCTCAGGATGCACCCGCGCAGGCTCCTCCCGCCCAGACTTCGCCAGCCCAGACTCCGCCAACCCCGGCTCCTCCGCCCCCTGTGATCACCTACCAACCCAAGTTCTCCGGAGATCATGCCCGTTCGGACTCCGAGGCCACCGCGCTCGCCTACATGCGCGTGGTGTTGCGGGCCCAGCGCCAGTTCAATAAGCAATACAACCACTTTGCCACGTCGCTCCCGGAGTTGGTTCATAGCGGATCGTTCACCAAGCGCATGGTCAACACCGAGCGCGGCGATTACGTCGCCAGATTTGACGGCAAGAAAGACAGCTTCGTCCTCACCATGACTCCGAAACAGCTCGACGCCCAGCACCGGTCTTTCTACGCTGAGGATGACTTCAAGATCCACGCCGACGAGACCAAACTCGCCGATGGCAATTCGCCAGTGGTGAAATAGCGTGCTGCACACTTCAACAGCGACCAGTTCCCGGGATGGCAAACAGTGAAGACAACCTTGAGGAACGAAGTCGGTTATCATTGCATTTCAACTCTGTAAGCTCGAACACTTTCATGGAGGCTTCATGTCAGCATCAGTGGGAGCGGCGGCGCCAGAATTTTCTTTGAAGGACCAGAACCAGAAGGAAGTAAAGCTAAGCGACTTCCGCGGCAAGAAGCGCGTCGTGCTGGTTTTCTATCCGCTGGATTGGAGTCCGGTTTGCACCAAGGAACACGCGTGCTTCGTCAACGACATGAAGCAGTTTGAGCAACTCGACGCGCAGGTTCTCGGCTTGAGCGTTGACAGCGTGTGGTCTCACCAGGCTTATGCCGAGAAAATGCATATCCACTACCCGCTGCTCGCCGATTTCCATCCGAAGGGTGCGGTCGCGACGAAGTATGGAGTGTATTTGGAAGAGAAGGGCATAACCGGGCGGGCGATCTCCATCATCGACCGCGACGGCAAACTGGCCTGGCACAAGAACTACGACATTCCTGTCGTACCCGACATTGCGGAAGTCTCAAAGGCGTTGGCTGGAGTGAAATGAGCGGGTGGCTGGCGTCTAAGATCCCGGCGTTCCGGCCTTAATTTCCACGGCCTTGCCATCGCGGTAAGTCACCACGAGCGGCTTTCCGCCATTCGGGTAGCGCACGGTCTTCTCGTAGGATGAGTCGCCCGAATCCGGCATGCCCATGCCCACCGCGAAATCGGCCTGCAGTTCGTTCATGCCAGGCTTCACCTGATGCTGATCCACAGCTTGCCAAACGTCCGCTGACCAGTGCTTGTACAACACGTGCGGATCTTCGATGAATAGCATTTCATCGGAATAGATGGTGTACTGCCCGTCGGCCTCGAACCCGATGGGCACAGCGTAGTTCTTGCCCTCTTTCTGAAACACAGCCATCATCTGCCGCCGGCTCCCCTTTTCGGGCGGAGTGTCCGTGACTACGTCTTTGATCTCCAGCCGCTCGATGGGCAGCAACAGGCCGGCTTCATGCGCGAAGTCGACGCGTTTGCGCGCCGCGTCGTAGGGATAGTAGGTATATTTGTAGCCTTCCTTGGCCCACACCGGCTGCCGGGTCAGCTGCTTCGCCGACTTCAGGTCGTAGGGATAAAGCTTCTTGGGCGCAACATAGTAGTCGGGATTGGAGTAGCCGGCGTTCTTTGCCTGGATTTTTTTCGCCCGCTCAACGTCGTCCTCATGCCGCTCGAAGAGAATGACGCCGACGCGCACCGCCGCCACCACCATCGCCAGGATCAGGGCAATCTGAATTCTCTGTTTTGCCTCGGGGCTCAGCATGGGCAAACTTTACCAGATCGCTTGGCGGGGTCGAAGCTCATTTCCGGTCTTCGGCCAGACCGCTCGAGGGCCTGGGTTCGACAAAATGCGATTCAGGACGGGTTCAAGGGCCGGAACCAATCAAAGGCTAAAGCTGAAGCCCGGCAGCTGAAACCCGAAGCCCGGCCATCTCACCCGCCGATTTCTTCCCAAGCGTTGGCCGCCGACTGGCCCGCCGCCTCGGTGATCCGTTTGCCGGCGCGTGCGGCCATCTCCATCACTTGCATGCCACGGTCAAAATAATCCGGCAGCGAGCGGCGCACTTTCTCGAATTTCTCAGGATATTCCGCCGCCAGGAGCGCCAGTCCCACACCGGTTGCCAGCACCCCCGCCGGATACTTCTTCTTCACGAACAAAATTGTCGCGGCCGCAATGGAACCCGCCACCAACGCCTTTTTCCAGCTGTTCATGCGCCCCCCCCCAACAAACCAAATCTTAGAACGATTGTAACCCAGTGCTCTGCGTCAGTAGCGTCGGCATCCCGCCGGCGCCACTGTGAGGAACTCGGCTGCATGCCACCCATGCGGGCCGGACCGAGCGCTATAACCCCTAATCCCTCACCATCCTTGTATACTTCCTCGTTCTGGAGGCTCCATTTGTTACAGCATCGAATCCCCAGTGTCATGCTGTCGATATTCATACTCACTCTCAGGCTCGCCGTCTCAGCCCAAACGAAGCCGCGTGCCCGCGATCTCGGAGTGCCCTTCGATGGCACGCCGGGCTCCAACAATGCCATCACTGACGTCAAAGGAGTGGAGGTGGGCCACACCACGCTGATCTCCGGCGAAGGCAAACTCGTAGTCGGCAAGGGCCCGGTGCGCACCGGCGTCACGGCCATTCATCCCCGCGGAAAGACCAGCAATGACGCCGTGTTCGCCGCCTGGTTCACGCTGAACGGCAATGGCGAGATGACCGGCACAACCTGGGTGGAGGACTCCGGCTTTCTCAACGGCCCGGTGATGATCACCAACACGCACAGCGTCGGCGTGGTCCGCGACGCCGTCATTGCCTGGAAAGTGAAGCACGGCACTCCTGATATGGAGGGCTACTGGTGGTCGCTGCCGGTAGTCGCGGAGACCTGGGATGGCTGGCTCAACGACATCAACGGATTCCACGTGCACCCTGAAGACGCCTTTCACGCGCTCGACGTGGCTCACTCCGGTCCGGAGGAGGAAGGCAACGTGGGCGGCGGCACGGGCATGGTCTGCAATGAGTTCAAGGGCGGCATCGGCACGTCGTCGCGGGTGATCGACGCGAAAGCTGGCGGCTATACCGTCGGCGTGCTCGTACAGTGCAACTATGGCCGCCGCGATCAGTTACGCATTGCCGGGGTTCCGGTGGGTACGGAAATTCCGGAACATCCTGCTTATGGCAACGATACGGGCTCCATTATTGTCGTCGTCGCTACCGATGCACCGCTCATTCCCACCCAGCTCAAGCGCATCGCCAGAAGGGTTTCGCTCGGCCTGGGCCGCGACGGCAGCTATTCGGGCGATGGGTCGGGCGACATCTTCATCGCCTTTTCCACCGCCAACCCCGGCGCAGTCGGCACCAAGGGACTGCACCAACTCACCATGCTGCCCAACGATTCGCTCGATCCCATCTTCCTAGCAACGGTGCAGGCGACAGAAGAGGCCGTGGTCAACGCCATGGTCGCGGCCGAAACCATGAAGGGCATCGACAATCACGAGGTGATCGCGCTTCCGCACGAGCGCCTCCGCGAAGTGTTGAAGAAATACAACCGACTGGCGAAGTGACGATTCTTGCCTAGGCGTCGGTGCCTGTACGAGCAGAAAGCAGATTCCTCGCTTCGCCCGGAATGACAAAACTTCTATAAGGTCGTCCAGAGGCTCGCGTCCCGTCCACGCCGAGCCCCTATCGACTTTTCACCGCGGCACTTTACTCACTAGCGCATTACCTTCGCCGCTCATCTCTGGTGCGGGTTTCTTTCAGTCTTTCTGCTGCGATTTCTCTGGCCGGGGATACAATCGAGCCAGTGAGACACTACACCATCAAACGAATATCCGGCGGGATGCAGTTTACGTGCGTGCGCTGCAAGCACAGCGTCACCACGACGGAGTTTGACGCGCGCAACGGCAACCTCCGCACCCAGGCCGCAACCGCGCTGAATCAGCATGCCGCGCAGGTGCACCACGAGCCTGTAATGGTTTCCTCTCTCGACGTGCAGCAGCGCATCTGGCGCGCTTGACCTTCCGGCCCGCCCTGGGCTCAAATTTAAGACACGCAGAAAACTGAATAGAAGCCATAAACAAATTAGATTGGACTTGGGCTGGGCCGGCACTTAGAGTCCTTGCGTGCCGCACAGCCGCACCCGAACCCGGAGTGTGTTACGAAGAATGGCGATGCCGGAACCTGCTCACGCGTTCTTCCGTCCTCCCTTCCGGAACTATCAGTTTGACGGAGCTTACGATGAGATGTTCGAAGCCCCGGGCGTGCCGCGTGAGCACTATCAGGCGCTTTTTCAGACACTTCTGGAACTGCCCCCCGAGGAATTGCGCAAGAGCCAGCAAGCTGCCGACCTGTCTTTTCTGCATCAGGGAATCACGTTCACGGTTTATGGCAACGACGAAGGCACGGAGCGCGTGTTCCCGAACGACCTTTTGCCTCGGATCATTCCTCACCACGAATGGCGCAAGATCGAGAGCGGGCTGACCCAGAGGATCGCGGCCTTGAACCTGTTCCTGGAAGACGTCTACCACCAGGGGCGGATTCTGGCGGACGGTATCGTGCCGCGGGAGCTGGTCTATAGTTGCCGCCACTTCCGGCGGGAGATGCGCGGATTGACCGTGCCCCGCGGAATTTATGTCAGCATCTGCGGCACCGACCTGGTGCGGCTTCCCGACGGCAGCTTCGCCGTGCTCGAAGACAATCTTCGAGTGCCGAGCGGTGTTTCCTACATGCTGGCCAACCGGAAGGTTTTGAAAAAAGTCTTCCCTACCCTGTTCCGCGATTACGGCGTGAGTCCGGTGGATCACTATGCACAGGCGCTGCTGGCGACGTTGCGCGCGTTGAGCCCGCCGAATACAACGGGCCGGCACGAGCCGAAAGTCGTCCTGCTGACTCCGGGCGTTTTCAACTCGGCGTATTTCGAACACACGTTTCTGGCGCAGCAGATGGGCATTGAGTTGGTGGAAGGCCGCGATCTGCTGGTGCACGAGAATGTCGTCTACATGCGGACTACGGCGGGGCTGCGGCGCGTCGATGTGATTTACCGGCGCGTGGACGACGACTTCATTGACCCGCTGTGCTTCCGACGGGACTCGACTTTGGGCGTGCCCGGGTTGTTCAACGCCTACCGCGCGGGCAATGTGATGCTGGCCAACGCGATTGGAACGGGCATCGCCGATGACAAGGCGGTCTACGCTTACGTGCCGGCAATTATCCGCTACTACCTTGGCGAGGATCCCATTCTGTCGAACGTGGAGACGTATCTGCTGACCGATCGTTCGCAGCGCAACTATGTGCTGGAACATCTCGACGAACTGGTAGTGAAAGCGGTCGGCGAATCGGGCGGGTATGGCATGTTGATCGGGCCGCACAGCACGGCGGAGCAGCGAGAAGAATTCCGGCAGCGAATCCTGGCGGAGCCGAGAGGTTATATCGCGCAGCCCACGCTCAGCCTGTCGCGTGCGCCGTGTTTTCTGGATGGCGAAGCGCAGGCGCGGCATGTGGATCTTCGTCCCTATATTCTTTACGGGGAGAACGTGACGTTGGTGCCGGGAGGCCTCACGCGTGTGGCCTTGCGCCGAGGATCGCTGGTTGTCAACTCCTCGCAAGGGGGCGGTAGCAAAGACACGTGGGTGCTGCGCGCATGAGCGGACAGAGAGAAACGACCATGCTGTCGCGGGTGGCAGACAGTTTGTATTGGATGAGCCGCTACCTGGAACGCGCCGAACACACGGCACGACTGATCGACGTGGATTTTCAGTTGCGGCTGGATCAGTCTCCGGAGGCGGGTACCGGACGATGGCTGCGCCTGCTGGAAGCTTCGCAGGTGCCTCCTCCCGAGGACGGCACCATTGATGCTTCCACTCTCACGCAAATTCTCACGCTCGATCGCAGCAATCCCTCGTCGATCATTTCCTGCGTCGGGGCAGCCCGGGAAAACTTGCGGCAGGTGCGCGAGCAATGCAGCACGGAAATGTGGGAGCAACTCAATCGACTTTATCTGCAGGTGAATAGCACGACATCGAGCGAAGCATGGCTGCTGCACTCTTACATTTTTTTTCGCGCCGTGCAGGAAGGCGCGCACCTGTTCCAGGGCGTCACCGATTCCACCATGTCGCACGGCGAGGGTTGGCATTACATCCAACTGGGACGCTTTGTCGAGCGGACCGACGCGCTGGCCCGATTGATCGGCGCGCACTTCAAGCGGCTGCCACAGTCCCCGGACCAGTCAGTCGAGAATGAAGAGTATCTGGAATGGGTGGGATTGCTGAAATCCTGCTCCGCCTTTGAAGCCTACTGCAAAACCTACACGGCGGACCTGCGGCCCCTGCGGGTGGCGGAGTTTCTGCTCCTGAACCCAGGCTTTCCGCATTCGGTGCGCTTTTCCGTCGACATGGTGCACGCGGCGCTGCGTGCGATCGGAGAGTTGACAGAACGCAAGGCGGAGCAACCTTTGCGCCTGGCGGGACGGTTGCGCGCCACGTTGAGCTTCAGCCAGATCGACGAGATTATGGCCTCGGGACCAAACGCGTATGTGGACAGTATCCGCTGGCAGTGCGCGCAAGCGCATACTGCCATTCACCAGGTTTATTTTGACTACTCGGTGGAGTCGGCGCTGGTCGCTTAGGGAAACCTAGTTTGAGCAATTCTGTTGAGGAGAGCCTGCTTTGAATTACTCGGTACGGCATACCACTACATTCCACTACGAGCCCGCGGTTCGCGAGAGCGTGATGGAGGTGCGCATGCAGCCGCGGAGCGAAGGAACGCAGCGCTTACTCAACTTCCATCTCGACGTGGATCCTTCCGCAAACATCATGCAGTACCGTGATTTTACGGGCAATACCGTGCACCACTTCGATATTGCGGGAAGCCACAATGAAGTGAAAGTGACCGCGCAGTCTTTGGTCGAAGTGCAGGACGCGCCGGCGCTGCGGGCCTCGGACGCGGGCGACTGGGCCGATCTCGACGCCCAGGTGGCGGCCGATGATTATTGGGAAATGCTTCTGCCGAGCCAGTTCGCGCGCTCCTGCGAGCCGCTGGAACAACTCGCAGGCGAGCTCAAGTGCGTCCGGCACGGCAATCCGCTGGAACTGCTGACCGAGCTGAACGAGGCCATCTATTGCAGGTTCGCTTACGTGCCCAACAGCACCCAGGTCGACTCTCCGATTGAGGAAGCTCTGCACTCCCGCCGGGGAGTGTGCCAGGACTTCGCGCACATCATGATTGCGCTGGTGCGTCCGCTGCGCGTGCCCTGCCGCTACGTCAGCGGCTACATGTTTCACCGCGACCCGACTCAGGAGAAGCAGGACCGCTCGCTGGAGGGCGCGTCTCACGCGTGGGTTGAGGCTCTCGTGCCCCGCCTGGGCTGGGTTGCGTTTGACCCCACAAATAATTTGATCGGCGCCGACCGGCACATCCGGGTTGCGATCGGACGCGACTATGCCGATGTTCCTCCCACGCGCGGTGTTTACAAGGGAGACGCCGAGAGTGAGCTCAGTGTGTCCGTCACCGTAAGCCCCTCGAATGCTCCACTGCCGCAGCCGGAGCCTCCCAGCATTGTGATCCAATCCCGGCCGATGTTTGCGCCGCGCAACCCTCGCACGGAACACGAGCAGCAGCAACAACAACAATAGAGACACACTCGCCAGTGGTGATCGCCACGATAGTTTTTTTTGATTGGACTTTGCGCCGAGTGTTTGTCAGATTGATCGGGCAGTTTTTCTTTGGAATAGTTGGTCGTGCGGCCCCTGATGCCCGCATCAAGCCTGCGTTGTGCACGCGTCTCGCCCTGTCCTTCCGAGTCGCTATTCCTGATTGGTTTGCGAACCCGCGACGATGCCGCCAATGGTGCCGAAGGTGTCATCTCTCGCCGAGCCGCCGGATCGCCGGCGCCGGGAATGAAAGGGACAACATGATTCGCAACAGCGTGATCCGAAAGAAGAGAAATACTTTGAATAAGCGAGGCTCCGTGACATTGAGGACCGTGGCGGACAGGGTTAGCCTTGCTCCGGGCACGGTTTCCCTGGTACTGAACAACGCACCGGGGTCGATGTCGATCCCACAGCGTACGAAGGATCGCATTTTTGCCGCCGCGCGCGAACTCAACTATCAACCCAACCCCGTGGCGCGGGCATTGCGAACCCAAACCGACCCGACGCTGACTCTCGGCCGACACGATATGGGCAACGCCAGCGGTACGCTGATGTTTGTGGGTGCGGAACATTTTCTGCGCGCGCTTCATGCCATGCGCGAGGCCGGGTTGCGGGTTCCGGGCGATGTGTCGATTGTTGGCTATAATCACGCGCAAATCGCGGCCCAGGTCGAAGCGACGGATCGCTCAACTTCGGCAGCCTGACCAGGAGGCGCGAGCGCTTCCGAGAGAGTCTTTCGGATGGAGCGCCCAGGCCTTGAGGTTGTCCGAACTGGGCGCTCCTTGTCGACTCTAGTCCTTCACCGCTCTGTCCGTGATTTCGAGGCCCTTGTCGATGATGGCGAAAGCTTCACGCAATTGCTGTTCGTTGATGCAGAGCGGCGGGTTGGTATAGAAAGTATTCCAGCGCACCAGCGTGTAGAGTCCCTGCTCGCGGAAGAAACGGCCGAGAGCAGCCATCTCTTCGGAAGTGCCGTTGAAGGGCGCCATGGGCTGGCGCGTCTTGCGGCTGCGGATGAGTTCGACGATGCCGAACAGTCCGATGGAGCGCACTGCTCCCACGGAAGGATGCTTGGCCTGTAGTTCGGCTCCGAGTTCTTTCATCACCGTGCCCATCTTTTTCGCGTTATCGATGAGGCTATCTTCCTCGTAGACTCGAATCGTAGCCAGCGCTGCGGCGCATCCCATGGGATGGCTGTTGTAGGTGAGGCCGCCGTAGAAAACTTTGTCCTGAAAATGTTGCGCGATGTGATGGCGCATACCGACCGCGCCCAGCGGGAGATAGCTGGAAGTTAATCCCTTGGCCATGGAGATCAGATCGGGCACCACCTTCCAGTGGTCAATGGCAAACCACTCGCCGGTGCGGCCGAAACCGGCCATGACTTCGTCGGCAATCATGAGAATGCCGTACTTGTCGCACAGCTTGCGCACGCCCTGCATGTAGCCGTCGGGCGGGATGAGAATGCCGTTCGTGCCGACGACAGTCTCGAGAATGAAAGCAGCGATGGTGTGCGAGCCCTCCAGTTGGATGATCTCCTCGATCATTTGCAGCGATGTCTCAGCGGACTCCCAACCGCGCTCGACGCCGTGATAAGGGTCGAGCACACGGACCACGCCGGGAATGCCGGGTTCGGCGGCCCATCGCCGGGGATCGCCAGTCAGGGTGATGGCGCCGGCGGTCGCGCCGTGATAGGAGCGGTAGCGCGCCATGATCTTGTGGCGTCCGGTGAAGAAGCGGGCAATCTTGATGGCGTTTTCGTTGGCTTCCGCGCCGCCGTTGGTGAAGAAAAAAGTGTCGATGTCGCCGGGCGTGATCGCCGCGAGCTTAGCTCCGAGACGGGCACGCGGTTCGGTCGCCATTAATGGATTCGCGTAGGCAAGAGTCTGCGCCTGTTCGTGAATCGACCGGATGACACGCTCGTCGCCGTGGCCGATGTTGACCGACATTAACTGGCTGTTGAAGTCGATGAAGCGCTTGCCTTCAGGCGTCCAGAAGTGGATGCCTTTGGCGCGGGCCACCGGGATGGGATCGACCTTCGATTGCGCGGACCACTCGAAAAGTGTGTGCTTCTTGGTGAGGTCGACGATCTCCTGGCCAGTCATGGCGGGCGTTGCGATAGCAGTATTCATAGATTCCTCATAATGAAGGCTTACTCACCACGGAGACACCGAGACACGGAGAAGATCTAAGTACCTGTTTTCTTTCTTTTCCCGTGGCTCCGTGTCTCCGTGTCTCCGTGGTAAGAACTCAGAATTTGCGTGAATGCTCTTTGGCCCAGCGCTCGACTACGACTTTCTTGTCGGTGTAGAACTCGATAGCATCGCGGCCCTGGCCGTGGAGATCGCCGAAGAAACTGTTCTTCCATCCACTGAACGGGAAATAGGCCATGGGCGCGGCAACTCCGATGTTGATGCCAATGTTTCCGGCGGGCGCTTCGTAACGGAAGCGGCGCGCGGCCGAGCCACTCGAGGTAAACAGAGACGCCTGGTTGCCGTAGGCGCTGCGCTCGAGGAAGGCGAGAGCTTCGTCCATGCCGCTGGCGTGGACGAGGCTCAGCACCGGGCCGAAGATTTCGGTGTCGGCGAGATCGCTGGCTGCGGGAACGTCGTCGAGGATCGTGGGGCTGACGAAGTTTCCCGATTCGTAGCGAGGGATCGTCGAGTTGCGGCCGTCGAGCAGAACTTTCGCCCCTTGCTTCTCGCCAAGGCCGATCAACGATTCGACGCGCTCCTTACTCTGCGGCGTGATGACGGGGCCCATCTGCACACCGTCTTCGAGGCCATTGCCGACTTTGAGCTTCGAAGCGGCGTCCGCGATCGAATCGCGAAAAGTTTTCTGCGCTTCGCCGATGGTAACCGCAACGGAAACTGCGAGGCAGCGCTGCCCGGCGCATCCGAAGGCGCTGTCGCTGATGATCTGTGTGGCCATCGGCATGTCGGCGTCGGGGAGCACGACGACGTGATTCTTGGCTCCGCCCTGACACTGGCAGCGCTTCCCTTTTTCGCCCGAGCGCTCGTAGATGTAGCGGGCAACCGGGGTCGATCCAACAAAGCTGATGTCGCGGACTTTCGGATGGTCGATGAGAGCGTCGACCACGGCCTTGCCGCCGTTGACCAGGCTCACCACCCCCTTGGGCAGGCCAGTTTTTTCGAGAAGTTCGTAAACATACCGCATGGTGAGCGGCACGCGCTCAGAAGGCTTGAGGATGAAAGTGTTGCCGGTCGCGATGGCGTAAGGCAGATACCAGAACGCGATCATGCCAGGAAAATTAAAGGGCACGATGGCCGCGGTGACGCCGAGGGGCTGGCGGATCATCATTTCATCGATGCCGCGGGCGACGTCTTCCAGGTTGTAGCCCTGCATCATCATGGGAATGCCGCAGCCGACTTCGACGTTTTCGATGGCGCGGCGCATTTCGGCCTTGGCCTCGGTGAAAGTCTTACCGTTTTCCTGCGTGATGATGCGGGCAATGTCGCCAATGTGATCTTCGAGAAGCATCTTCAGCTTGAACAGCGGCTGGATGCGGTCTTCCGGCGGTGTGCGGCGCCATTCGGGGAAGGCGGCAGCGGCAGCCTCGACTGCAGTGTTCACTTCCGCGGCGTCGGCGAGCGGAACCTGGGCCAGCGTTTCGCCGGTGGCAGGATTGACCACGTCGCGCCATTCGGAAGCTGACGAGTCGGTCCACTGTCCGTTGATGTAGTTGGTGAGCCGGGTGATGGGAGGTGCGGCTACGGTCATGGCAAAGCCTCTACTATCGCGAAGAATAAATCAGATTATTACACCAACTGCGCGACCGCGCCTTTTTTGTCACAGACGGCCGCGAGCGCAGATTCCAGAATGTCGAGGCCCTCGTCCATTTGCTCGTCGGTTGCGACCAACGGGACCAGGACACGAATTACGTTGGAATACGAACCGGCGGTGATCGTGATCAGGCCATGCTCGTAGCAATACTGCGTGATCTGCTTGGTCTCGTCGGCGGCAGGAACTTTCGTCTCCTGCGACTGCACCAGTTCGATGGCCTGCATGCCGCCCAGTCCGCGCACGTCGCCGACAATGGGCCAGCGCCTCTGCCACTCGCGGCCCCGGCGCTGGAAGCGGTCGCCGAGTTCCTTCGCTCGGGCCCGCAAATTTTCGTGTTCTAACAGGTCGAGCACAGCCAGAGCCGCGGCGCAGGAAAGCGGGTTACCGGCAAACGTGCCGCCGAGGCCGCCCGGCCCGGGCGCGTCCATGATTTCAGCACGGCCCGTGACCGCCGCTAGCGGCAAGCCACCGCCCAGAGACTTCGCCGTAACAAGAAGATCAGGCTCGATGCCATAGCGTTCGCTGGCGAAAAGCGCGCCGGTGCGGCCAAAGCCAGACTGAACTTCGTCGGCGATAAATAAGATGCCATGCTTGTGGCAGAGTTCAAAGAGCACCTTGAAATAGTCTGGCGGAGGCGCGACAAATCCGCCTTCACCCAACACCGGCTCAGCGATCACCGCCGCAACTTCCTCGTTCGCCACCACCCGCTTGAACGTATCTTCGAGATGGCGCGCGCAGTATAGATCGCACGCGGGATATTTCAAGTTATAAGAGCAGCGATAGCAGTACGCGAATGGAACCCGATACACCTCGCCCGGGAACGGCGCGAACCCAGCCTTGTAAGGATGTGTTTTGCTGGTGAGGGCCAGGGTCATCATAGTGCGCCCGTGGAAAGCGTCTTCAAAAGCGATGATGCCAGAGCGCTTGGTGTAAGCGCGGGCGATCTTCACCGCGTTCTCGACGGCCTCCGCACCACTGTTCACAAAGATGGTTTTCTTAGGGAACGTGCCGGGCGTGACCTTGTTCATGCGTTCGGCCAGCCGGATGTAGCTTTCGTAAGGCGTGACCTGCACGCAGGTGTGGAGGAATTTGTCGAGCTGGCCGCGGATCGCATCGACCACGGCTTCCTGGCGATGGCCTACGTTTAAGCAGCCAATGCCACCGGCGAAATCGATATAGCGATTGCCATCGACGTCTTCCAGCCATGCGTCTTCGGCTTTGGCTACGTAGATGGGAGTGCCGTGAGAAAGGCCGCGGGGCACGGCTTGCACGCGGCGCGCGGAAAGAGCCTTGGATTTCGGCCCGGGGATGGGTGTGCGTAATTGAATTGTGGACATCGGAGTTCTCAGTTCTCAGTTGCTAGTGGCTTGTTGCGAGTGATTTCGTAGGCGGTTCGACTAGCCACTAGCAACCAGGAACTAACAACTGTTTTTCAGTACCAGCCGATCGGCGCTTCGTTCAGATTGATGTACACCTGCTTGGTCTCGAGATACTCTTCGATGCCCCAGGGCCCAAGTTCGCGGCCGAAACCGGATTGCTTGTAGCCTCCCCACGGCGCTTCCACATAAGTAGGTTGCATGTGGTTGACCCAGACGATTCCGGCGCGGAGGGCTTTCACTGCACGCAGGGCTTTAAAAATATCGCGCGTCCAAACCGCAGCCGCCAGGCCGTAAGGAGAATCGTTCGCAATCCTGAGCGCATCTTTTTCGTCTTCGAACGGAATCACCGCCGCGACCGGCCCGAAGATTTCTTCGCGGGCAATGCGGGCGGAATTGGTCACATCGCTGAAAATTGTGGGCTGCACGTAGTAGCCCTTCGCGAACTTTTCCGGGCGTCCGCCGCCAGAAGCAAGTTTGGCTTCTTTCTTGCCAATCTCGATGTAAGAGTTGACGCGGTCGTATTGCTCTTTGCTCACCAGCGGTCCCATCTTGGTTTCACGTTCGAGTGGCGGACCTAGCTTGATTTTCTTCGCCTTCTCGGTCATGGCCTCGACAAAATTCTTGTAGATCGATTTCTGCACCAGGATGCGGCTTCCAGCGGAGCAGACTTCGCCCTGATTGATAAAGACTCCGAAAAGTGCACCGTCGATGGCAGCTTCAAAGTCAGCGTCGGCGAAGAAAATGTTCGGCGACTTTCCGCCCAGTTCGAGCGTGACCCGCTTCACGGTGTCAGCAGCCTGTTTCACGATGATCTTGCCAACCGCTGCGCTGCCGGTGAAGGCAATCTTGTTCACATCGGGATGCTGTACCAAGGGAGCTCCACAGGACTCGCCGAAGCCTGTGATTACATTGACCACGCCCGGAGGCAAGCCACAATCTGCGAAATGTTTGGCGAATTCCAGAGCGGTCAACGGAGTCTGTTCAGCGGGTTTGAGGACGCAGGTGCAGCCTGCCGCCAGAGCCGGCGCGAGCTTCCACGCCGCCATGAGCAGCGGGTAATTCCAGGGAATAATTTGTCCGGCAACACCGACTGGCTCCTTGAGTGTGAGGCTCATAGCGTTGTCGGGAACGGGATTCACGTAGCCGACAACCTTAGTGGCCAGACCGCCGTAGTATTCGAAACAGGTGGCGGCATCGTTGATGTCGAATTCCGCTTCGACGATCGGCTTGCCCGTGTTGCGGCATTCGAGTTCCGCGAGCGCGGGCAAGTTCTGCCGGACTTTTTCGGCGAGACGAAACAGGACACGTCCCCGTTCCTGCGCAGTCGTGGTCGCCCACGGACCCTCTTCGAATGCGGCTTTGGCAGCGGCGACTGCGCGGTTGACGTCGTCGGACCCAGCGTCGGGAACCTGGGCGATGACTTCCTCGGTCGAAGGATCGTAGACCGGGAACGTCTTCGCCGACTTGCTGTCGACCCATTCGCCGTTAATAAACATCTGGTAAGTGCGGACTGCGGTTTGGACTCCGCCGGGCATATCGTTTCGACCTCCTAGTGGTCACCTCAGGCCTGACGGCCCACTACTCCTTCATGACAACGGCACGACCGAAGGCGTGCGCTTTCCAATCAGTTGTGACGCCTTACGGCGACCATACACAAAAAAGAAAAATGCGGCCAGGCCGATGAAAAACAGCGTGCCGCCAAACATCCACAATTCGTAGGACCACAGAGACGTGATCTGCTGCGCAGGGAAAAACACCAGAGCGATGCCGAGGACCGTAGTCAGGAATCCGCTCGCTCCCGCCAGTAACAGCGTGGTCTTTCCGTACTGGCCTTGGGGCCTCGATTCCGTCACCGCGAATTTCACCAGCGCGCCGAACATGTAGACGAATGGGACGAGTTGAAGAACAACCGCGAGCGACAGCAGTTTCTGGAATACTTCTCCTGCGCCTGCCGGGCTCAAATACAAACGCGGCAGCAGGCCGAGGAGGTCCATCACTTTATCCCAGAACCACCATCCAAAAAAATTCCCGAGCACCAGGAACCCGGAGACGATGCCCTGCACGATGAGCGCCGCGTAGGGCGTGGCATAACGCGGATGGACCTTGCCAAGCCATGACGGCATGTAGGAATCCAGTCCGGCAACGAAAGGGATGCGCGCCGAACCGCCCATCCACGCGGAGCCGATGCCCGCGATCGAGAGACTGAGCATGAGCGCGAAGGGCGCGGAAATCCACCCAACGCCGACGCGATCCGCCATGTGGCTGACGGCCTGAACGATTCCCTGAAGCACGTTGACGTTTTTTCCCACGGCGATCAGGAGGGTAAGAGTCGCGCCAATATAGAGCGCGCCGGAGAGGACTCCGCCCCAGGCCACCGCGCCCGGCAAAGTGTGGCGTGGGTCTTGAATTTCGTCGCCCATTACAGAAGCAAGTTCCAAGCCGACCAATCCGAAGCAGATCACGCCGAAAGAATTCAGAACGAATTTTGGGTCGGCGGGAATCTTGAAGTCGGTAGCGGTAATCGTGGTTCCGAAGCGCGACCAGACCACGACGCCCAAGCCTATCAGCACTGCGGCGGCGATAAAAGTTCCGATTGCTCCCAGATTGTTGATCCACTTGCCGACACCGAGGCCAAGAATGTTGAGCACCGTGAGCAACACGAGCAGCGCTACGGAGGCCGTTGGAGCGAAGGTTCGACTGTCGGCCAATCCCTGGTGGCCGGGACCGAGCACGTAGACCGACACACCGACGAAGTAGAGCATGACTGTCGGCACGTAGAGCATGTTGTTGGTCCAGTAGCACCAGCCGGAGAGAAATCCGTGGAAGTCGCCGAAGACTTCCTTGGCCCACAAATAGACACCGCCTTCGCCCGGATAGCGATGCGCGAGTTCGATCACAGCGATGCCTTGCGGCCAGAAAAACAAAAGAAGCGAGATGATCCAGAGCCAGATGGTGACACCGCCGTTCGCGGCGATGGACGGGACTACGTTGAGATTGAATACGGCCACGACGAAGAGCAACACCAGATCGCGGCGTCCGAGGGCGCGGATCAGGTGCGGCTGGACGTCGGCTTGGGCGGTGGTGGACAAGGTTTTCGAGGAGCCTCGCTTCGCTTCAGCGGACCGCCGAGGCGGCTGTCCCGACATCAGCGTTGCTGGTGCATGCAGGGCGGGCTGAAGTGCCCACCCCACACGCAGTCAAGTCTAGTGCGTGGCCAGCGCGGGCTGTCCCGCCCGCTCCTGCTGCGCTTTCGCCAGCGAGGCGGCGATGTCATCGAAGGCGGCCAGGTGCTGGTCGATATCCGCATCGGTGTGCTGCACGGAAATCGTCCACTGCTCATCCCACCAGTAAGGCTGCGCCATCACGCCGCGGTTGACCATTCCGAACCAATAATGCCGCCACAGGTCGATGTCGATCGCGGTCCAGTCGCGGTAGTTGCGAATTTCCTGCGGATAGAACATCAGCGCGCCGTTGGCGCCGGCTTGCGCAATGTAGGCTTGCAGCCCGGACTTCGCCACGATCTTGCGATACCCGTCCGTCAACTTCTTGCTGAGCTTATCGACGCGGGCGTAGTTTTCGCGAGTTAGGACATGCCGGAACGTCGCCAGACCCGCAGCCATGGACACGGGATTCGTGTTGTAAGTGCCGCCGTGGAAAACCTTATGCTGCGAGATCAGATCCATCACGGACGGGTGCGCGCCAAACGCCGCCAGCGGAAAACCGCCGCCGATCGATTTGGCCAGACAAATCATGTCCGGCTGCACCCCAAAATATTCGCTGGCGCCGCCCCATCCCAGTTTCGCTCCGGTCTTCACTTCGTCAAAAATCAGCAGCGCGCCATTTCTCGTGGCGATCTCGCGCAGACCCTTGAGGAAGCCAGGCTGCGGCATGCACAGGCCAACGTTCATCAGAATGGGCTCAAGAATGATCGCGGCGATCTCGCCCGGATTTTCCTTGAACCGGCGCTCCACCGTGGCAAGACTGTTGAACGTCGCGATAAGAACATTGGCAATCGCCGACTTTGGCACTCCGAGACCGCCGGTAACCGCCGTGGGATTGTCGATGTCACCGAACTCAGGCGCGTGCGGCTTCACGCTGACCAACGCCGAATCATGCAGCCCATGGTAGGCGCCCTCAAATTTAACGATCTTGTCGCGGCCGGTCGCGGCGCGGGCGAGGCGGATGGCGTGCATAGTGGCTTCCGTCCCGCTGTTGCCGAAGCGGCACATCTCCACCGGAAAGCGGTTGCAGATTTCTTCCGCGAGCTCCCACTCCATGTCATGCGGCATGCCAAACATGGTGCCGGTCGAAAGCCGCTTCTCCACGGCCTTCATGACGTCAGGGTGGCAGTGCCCCGCCATGAGCGCGCCAAAAGTCAGGTTGTGATCGATGTATTCGTTGCCGTCGAGGTCGCGGAACTTGCTGCCGCTGGCCTCTTTCACAAAGATGGGCCAGGGATCGTAGTAGCGATAGTTGCTGGCTACGCCCAGCGGAATGCGTTTCAGGTTTTTCTTGTGCGCCTCGGCGGATTTCGGCGTGCGGCGCTCAAACGTTGAGAGTTCTTTCTGCAATTCGGGGTACATCGAGGTCTCCGGGAAAACTCAGGCCAGGCGGCGTTTTCGTGACGGGCCCGCAGGCCATTAGAATGCCGGGGCAACGCGGCTGCCCCGGTTGTTGTTCGTACTATTTTACTCTTCAAGACTAGAAGTAAAACTTCAACGCAAACTGCACCAGGCGCGGATCGCGAGCCTGCTGGATTTGACCGAAAGTGGTGTCGCTGAAGTTGCCGTCAGGATTCACGAACAGCGTCTTGTTGAACAGATTGAAGATGTCAGCACGGAACTGGAAGTACTTAGCCTCCGAGAAGGCAATGCGCTTGGAGAAAGTCATATCGAATTGGTTCAGCCCCGGCCCGCAACAAACGGAACGCGGCGTGGTCGAAAATGTTCCCAGCGCCGGGTCGTGGAACTGACCGGTGTTGAGGTAGAGGTTCTTCTCCGGCTGGCCGCTGATTACGTAGGTTGTCTTGGGGTTGAGGATCTGAATTGGGCCATAGGCCTGCGGCGCGCCCGTGCCGAGAAAAAACAAGCTGCTGATGAGTTCGGCGTCGTTCGGATCAGACAAGCGAATAGGGAATCCGCTCTGGAACTGGATGATGCCCGACATGGACCAGTCATCGAGAACCCTCCCAGCGAATCCCTTGTATTTGGGCGCCGGGACGTCCCAGTAGTAATTGATGACGAAGCGCTGGGCCGAATTGAATAACGATAACGCGCGGCTGGCCTTGTAGTTGAAAGGATTGACCGTCTCTTCGAAGCTGGAAGCCCAGTCCAGAGACTTGCTGAACGTGTAGGCGGCCTGCAACTGGAGGCCATGCGAAAAGCGTTTCTCCAGCATGCTCTGCAAAGAGTTGTAGGCGGAAGCTGCGATCGTATCCTCGGCGAATATGTTGGTGAAGATGGGTACGCCATCCAGCGGGCAGCCCTGTCCAATGTTCGCCCCGGTCTGGACGCAATTGGGGGACGAAAATGGTCTGAGACCAACCAACTGAACCGGAGTACCTCCTGCGGCTCCCGTGACAATCGAGCCATTCGGCAGATGGAAATTGAAACCTTTAGGAATAGTCACGCTGTAAGGAGAGTCCTCGGCAAACGGTCCGCACGCACCCTGGCCTTGAAGGGTAATAATGTCCAGGCAAGTCTGCGGGTTGGACGCATTGATGTCGTGCGAGGCGAGCAGCCGGTGTCCTTGAGAACCCACGTAGTTGATCTGCCACAAAATATCTTTGGCGAGTTCCCGCTGAACACTGAAGTTGTATTGAGCGGTGTACTGGGTGCGCATGTGGGGCTGAAAATCGCCGTATAGAAGAATGGGGCGGAAACTGGCCCAATCCTGAGACGCACCCGGCGTCGGACTGAGAATTCCCTTGAAGGGATTCGGGTTTACGAGCCCGTTTTGTTGGACGAACGGAGTATTGAAGAAAGTGCCGGGCAAATAGGTGCTGCCACCAAATGGAGGCTCAGCGCCGAACTGCTCAAGCACCAACTGCTCCATGGGGTTGTAGAACAGTCCCCAGCCGGTGCGGATGCTGGTTTTGCCGTTGCTTCCAAACAGCTTGCCCAGAAAGCCGTCGGTGAAGTTGGGGCTGTAGGCAAGACCTACGCGCGGGGCAAAGGCCTTGTAGTAGGTTTGCGTGAGGCCATTGGCAACACCCTTGTCGCCGGGGAAAACCAAACCCGTGGGTTCGACGCCCGCGCCCGCACACGTTGACGCTCCTAGTTTACTTTGCTCGGCGGGCGTTAGAGGAGCGCACGGATAAACGGTTGACGTCTGGCCGGGGCGGTAGGTCTGGACGTTGTGCAGAGCGTCGGTGAGAGGTGTGTCCAATTCCCAGCGCAAGCCATAATTCAGGGTGATGTTCGGCTTTACTTTCCAGCTGTCCTGAGCAAATAGATACACGCCGGTGTCGCGAATATTTTCTCTCTGCGCGGAACCTTGCGAGTAGCTATCGGCCAGTCCGAGCAGATAGTTGGGATAAGAATCAGTATTGCCCGCAGGGTTCAAATAGCTGATGGAGTCGGTGGTGGTGCTGTTAAACGTAAAATCGCCGCTGACGTTGTAATAGAGAGTTTGATCGAAGCGCGAGCGGCGCACGTCGGCTCCGTATTTCATGGTGTGGCTTCCCTTCACCCACGTCAGGTTGTCGGCCCATTGGAACGTGTTGCCCACCTGGGGAAGTTCACCCTCCCAGCCATTGCCGATGTTGAAGCCGCCGGCCACGCCGACGAACGGCACACCGGTGCGGTTCGCTGGCAGACCGGTCGTAATACCGGCCTGAGGCGCGGGATAGCCAGAACCGGCGATGATGGTATTGATCGCGCTGGAATCCGAGGTTCCGTTAAAGCAATACGCGGCGGCTGCCCCGGTGCACGATGCCGTCACGGCGTTGGTATTTTGCGGGTGCTGGAAGGTCAGTTGGCCTTCGCGCATGTAGGTGAACCGAGCTTCGTTGACCAGCGCATTGGAAATGGTCCAGGTATGGCTCGGGTTGAACTGCTGGTAGCGGGAATCAACATTGGCGCCGAAACCAGGAATATTTGCACCGGAAGCCTGGAAGTTATAGAAGGGCTGAAAATTCGTATCGTCGGTGAAGTAATAGTAGAAGCTGAAATTTTGCCGGTCGTTGATGTGATGGTCGAAGCGAAACGTGACTTGATCTTGACGGTCGGAACTGACCGGCACCGCCTGGTAGCTGCCGTCGGAACGGTTCGCGGCGGGCACGTAGCGAAGCAGATTCACCGCCACCGGGTCCATGCAGGCCGCGGGTATGTTGGCGTTGCCGCTAGCGTCGAGCGGGAAGATCGAACTCCAAGCCACGCCTGCAGCTGGGGTGACTCCGCCTGCACTGTTGATCGCCGCCGTGCAAGCCCCGTTTGACCTTCCATTGAGCGCGTCCGCCACGGTCTGGTCACCGATGCCACCGCTGAAGGCGCCCGAAAGCCCGTAAAAAACGCCGCCTAACTCGGCGGGCGTGGGCACGTCGACCGTCTGGCCCGAAACACCCTGGCGCACCCGGCGCCCTTCATAAGAGACGAAGAAAAAGGTTCGGTCTTTCCGAATAGGGCCGCCGAAGGTCCCGCCGAACTGGTTCTGATTCTCCTGCGGCTTTATGGTGTTGAAATAGCCCTGCGCATTCAAGACTGTGTTGCGGAAGTACTCGTAGACGTCGCCGTGCAGCTGATTGGTGCCCGATTTGGTAACCACGTTCACCACAGCGCCGGAGTTGCGGCCATATTCAGCGTCGAACGTATTAGAGATGACGCGAAATTCCTCAATCGCGTCGGGCGTGGGCTGAATGGTTGGCAAGTTGACGAACTGATCGTTGGCATCGCCGCCGTTGACGCTGAAGTTATTCGCACGTCCACGGCCACCGTTCACCGAAACTGCTCCGGCGTCGTCGCTGCCGTAGAAAGTGCCGCCGCTCGACCCCAGCTGCGATTGCACGCCGGGTTGTAACTGCAAGAACTGGTAGGTATCGCGGGCGTTCAGCGGTAGCTCGTTGACGGAACGGTTATTGACTACAGCCCCCAGCTGAGTACTCGTCGTATCGACCAGGGGGGCCTCGGATGTCACGTCGACGACCTCTTGCGTGGCTCCCAGTTGCATGGTCATGTTCAGCGTGATGACCTGGTTGACGTCGAGCGCAATGCCCTTGTGGATATCTTTCTTGAACCCGGTCAGCGCGAAGGTGAGAGTGTAGGTTCCAACCGGAAGGTCGGGAAACCCGTAATCGCCGCTGTCGCCGCTTTGGGTTGAGCGGGCAACGCCGGTCGCATCATTTGTCGCGGTGACCCTCACGCCGCCAAGCACCGCGCCCGTGGGGTCGGCGATGCGGCCCAGAATGCGGCCGCCCGTGCCCTGGGCGGAAAGTAAGGCGGGAACACATAGACCGGTCGCGACGACCAGGCAAACGGCAGTCCAGCGGGCTCGCAGTGACGGCATTGCAACCTCCCAGCATCTTCAAGGGGATTTCTTCTTTGACAACGACTGCTTGTGTCCTGCCACAACCTTGCTATAATCCCGCAAGGTTAGAGAACCGGGATGCGAGCTGTCAAGGATAAAAAAACGCGTCCTTCCCATAGAAAATTCTTATCGCAGGTTCCATCAGGATCGACCGCAAGTCATGAACGCAAACCTTCCTGAGCCGTATTTGAAGATCGGAGACGTGGCCCGCAAAGTGGGAGTGTCGCCGTCGGTAATCCGGGCGTGGGAAAATCTGGGGCTGACGCGGCCCCGGCGCACCGAAAGCAAATACCGCCTTTACACTGCCGAGGATGTGCGGTTGCTGAAGCGGGCGCGGTTCCTTCGCAAGGTGCGGGGACTCAACGCAGCGGCTATTCTGCAGCTGCTGAAGCGCGAAGGGCGCGTGCGGCCGTCTGCCGACGGAAGCGCTGCAGCCATAGGAACTCAGCTGCGACAGTTGCGCGCGAAGCGGCGACTGCCCCTCGCCCAGGTGGCGCAGGCAGTGGGCATTTCTGTGGGATTCCTGAGTGCACTCGAGCGTTCGCAAATGAGCGGCTCCGTGGCTACCTTGCGCAAGCTGGCGCGATTTTACAAGACCACCATTCTCGACTTCTTCGACACCCACGATGCCCGCAGCCTGCAGCAGCGCCCCGGGCAGCGGAAAGTGCTGGATGCCGGTCCCGGCGTGCGCATGGAATTGCTGGCCTGGGGCAACACGGTAATGGAGCCGCATCTGTTCCGCGTTTCGCCGGGTTCCGGAAGCGGCGATTCGTACACTCATGAAGGTGAAGAATTTTTGTATGTGTTGCGTGGAGAGCTTGCGATCTCCGTGAACGAAAGCGAGTATCGGCTGAAACGCGGCGACAGCTTTTACTTTGAGAGTGCAACCCCGCATCGCTGGAAGAATCCGGGCCGCACCGAGACTTGGGTGCTGTGGGTGAACACTCCGCCAACGTTTTGAAAGTTGCGGCTTCCAGTAGGTGATATGAAGCCGTGACAGGGAAAGCGCAGAGCGGGTAGCATCGGAGGAGAAATGAACCGGCGACATCGGATCGGTCTATTGCCCTTGCTTGCGGTTGCGCTGCTTTCGGGATCGTGTGCCAAAAAAACTCCGACCCTTAACCTGCTCGTGTGGGAGGGCTATGCCGATCGTAGCTTCGTGAAAACCTTCGAAGAGCAGCATCACTGCAAGGTGACCGCCTCCTACATGGGATCAAGCGATGAACTGATGGCGAAGCTTCGCGGCGGTAGCGCCGGAAACTACGACATCATTTCGCCTTCGAGCGATGTAGCCACATCCATCGCCGCCGGCAACCTGGCGACTCCGCTCGATCTTTCCAAAATCCCCGCATACAGTCAGCTCTCGCCGCAACTCACCAACCTCCCGCTGGTGCGAGTCGGCGGCCAGGTGTATGGCGTGCCCTTCATGTGGGGCCCGGACCCTCTCATCTACGACACCACCGTTTTCGCCAACCCTCCCGACAGCTGGAACGTTTTATGGGACTCGAAATATAAAGGCAAGATTTCCGTTTGGGACGATTTGTCCACGGTCTACATGGCCGCGCAGGTTCTGGGCTATGACAAGCCCGATCCCTCGCAGCTTTATAACCTGAGCGACGAACAACTGGATGCCGTGAAAAAGAAACTGCTGGAGTTGAAACCAAACATTCGCAAGATGTGGGCAACCGGCGGTGACTTGACAAATCTTTTTCAGAACCACGAAGTTGTCGCCGCCATGGGGTGGCCGCTGAACACCGCCGAGTTGAAGAAGGTGAGCTTTCCCGTCGGCGATACTATTCCAAAGGAAAACACGACGGGCTGGATCGATCCCCTGATGCTCACCACCGGCAGCGAGCACAAAGAACTGGCCTACCACTTTCTTCAGTACATGATCGAGGCGCAGACGCAAAAGAAAGTCACCGACGTGACCCGATACACCCCGGCGAATCCGCAGGCCGCGCAGTTCATGACGCCGGATCAAGTGAGGGGCTTGCATCTCGACGATGTCGACAATTATCAGAAACGTCTCTACTTTTGGCAGAATGTGCCGCGGCGCGCCAAGTACACCGAAATTTGGAACGAAGTGAAGGCAGCACAGTAACGCAGCAAATGAAACCAGACGGCTCAATTTCGCTTTGAGCTCGACAAGGCGACTCATGGCTTCCATCACGAGTTCCGCGGCCAGCGTTACCGCGGCAGACCCCGCGACCCAATCGACCCTGCTCAGCATCCGCAACGTGGCCAAGAGTTTTGGCAAAAACGTAGTACTGCGCGAAATTTCCCTGGAGATCGGCGAGGGCGAATTTCTCACAATCCTCGGCGAGAGCGGATCGGGCAAGACGACCTTGCTGCGGATCATCGCAGGTTTTGAGAGCGCCACCGCGGGCGAAGTCTGGATGGGCAAGGAGCGTCTGGACCGGCAACCACCCTACCGCCGCCGCGTGAACACAGTGTTCCAGCATTACGCGCTGTTTCCCCATCTCACGGTCGAGCAAAATGTCGCCTACGGATTGCGCGTCGCCGGGCGCCCCGAAGTCGAGATCACGTCGCGCGTAGCAGAGGCCCTGGAAAAAGTAAGAATGACGGCACATGCAAAATCAAAACCGACAAAAATCAGCGGAGGACAGCAGCAGCGCGTGGCGCTGGCCCGCGCCCTGGTGAATCGTCCACGGTTACTTCTGCTCGATGAGCCGCTCTCCGCGCTGGATGCGAACCTGCGCCGCCAGATGCAGGTGGAACTCAAGTCTCTGCAGCGCGAAGTCGGAATCGCTTTCGTCTTCGTCACCCACGACCAGGAAGAAGCGATGGTCATGTCCGACCGCATCGCCCTGTTGCGCTCCGGCGAACTGGAGCAAATCGCAAGCCCCCGGGAAATCTACAGCCAGCCGGCAACCGCATATGTGGCGCAGTTCATTGGGCACACGAATCTGCTGCAAGCCGACGTGCGGCAAGGCGCCGCGCACTGCGGTTCCCTGTCATGGGATGTGCAATTTCCGGATGGGCCAGCGCTTCTTTCACTGCGCCCGGAAAGCCTTCAGGTCGTGCCCGCAGCCAAGCCTGCGACGCCCGGTGCGGTTCGAGTTCGCGGTCGCGTCTTGCAGCAGGCATTTCACGGTGCAACCGAACTAATTCGCGTCGAGTGTCCCGGCGGCCTGGTGCTCACGGTGCGGACCCCGAGCGGCGCCGGAATCCCCGGCGAGGTTGATTTGGAATTTTTCCCGGCCAACGCCGTGCCTGTGCGGCAGTCTCCCGGAAGAAGCTGACGAAACGTATGTTTTCCCGCGCTTACAAAACGATGGTGACCGCACCGCCGCTGGTGTGGGTCACGGTGTTTCTGCTCGTGCCCTACTTGCTGATGTTCTGCTACAGCTTCTGGTCCGTTTCCGAGGCGCAAACCATCGTCCACTCCTGGGACTTCGCCAACTACAAGAAACTTCTTCAGGTCGCCGTCTACTGGCAAACCCTGCTGCGCTCCATGTGGATCGCGGCCCGCGTCACGATTTTTTCTCTCCTGCTCGGATACCCGCTGGCCTATTTTCTTTCGTTCTACGCAGGCAAGCGCAAAGATCTGCTGTATCAAACAGTGATCATCCCGCTCTGGGTCAGTTACTTAGTGAGGGCATACGCCTGGAAAACGATTCTCGGCTCCGACGGCGTCCTGAACACGCTGCTGCAATACGTGCACCTCACCAAGCATCCGCTGGAATTCTTGCTCTACAGTCCGTTTGCGGTGGTTCTGACGCTCACCCACATCTACACGCCCTTTGCGTTTCTCCCTATTTATGCTGCGCTGGAGCACATCCCCCGCAATCTCGTCGAAGCCTCACACGATCTGGGCGCGACTCCCGCGCAAACGTTCTGGAGGGTGATCTTTCCCCTCTCAATTCCCGGCGTAGTGGCCGGGGCTACCTTTGCCTTCGTGCTCAGCCTGGGAGATTTTCTGGCTCCGCTGCTGCTGGGCGGCCCCAGCGGCATCATGATTTCGAACATCGTAGTCAGCTTGTTCGGCGCCGCGTATAACTGGCCGCTGGGCGCTGCGATTTCGCTCTGCATGCTGGTGCTGGTGGTCAGCCTCCTATTTCTTTCTGAGCGGCTGGAAAAGAAATGGAGCTTCTCGTGAGCGGCGCCCCGGCTACGATTCCGCGGTCGCGCTGGCTGCTGTTGCACGCCACCGTTGTCTTCGCCTTCCTCTATCTTCCCATCGCAGTCCTGATCCTTTATTCCTTCAACGGCGAAGGCGTCGGAGGATTCCCGCCGCGCGATCTTACCTTCGACTGGTATCGCACTTTATTTCAAGACGCCCCCATCTGGGATTCCGTATTCAACAGTTTGCAAGTCGCATTCGCCGCAATGGTCATCTCGCTGACCTTCGGCGTGCCCGCAGCACTGGCTCTCGATCGCGCTCAGTTTCCCGGGAAGGTTTTATTCCGCCGGCTAGTGCTGCTGCCGCTGATTCTGCCCGGCATTATCACTGGCCTCTCGCTGCTCATGCTGTTCAACGTGGCGGGCACCAAACTCAGCCTGCTCACTATTGTTCTCGGCCACGGCACGGCGCTGATTTCTGTGGCGACTACCGAAGTTTTCGCAGGATTACAGAAGCTCGACCGCGCGCAAGAGGAAGCATCACTCGACCTGGGCGCAAATTATTGGCAAACGTTCTGGCGCATCACCGTGCCCAATTTGAAGTTGCCCATCATCGGAGCAGCCTTGCTTATCTTCACCCTATCCATGGACGAAATTGCGGTCAGCTTCTTCCTGATCGGGCGCGACAACACCCTGCCGCTGGAGATCTGGGGACGCCTGCGGCGTGGCATCACGCCGGAAATCAACGCCGTCTCGACCATCATCTTTGTATTTTCGCTGGTCGCGATCGTGTTCTGGTATCGCCTGCGGGTCCGGGGCGAGAGTGGTGACGCGGTGGGGACGGAAATCGTAGAAGCAGCCGAAGGAGGCCTGGCTTGAGCGGCACCGAATCGAACGGAAATGGCTTGAACGAAAATGGTGTGGCTGGCAATCGCAGAGACTTCATCAAGTTTGTGGTGGCGGGCGCAGTCACCGCGGGATGTCCCATAGACCTGTCGCGGATCGCGGCTCCGTCCGCCGAAGCGCAAGCCGACGCGCCGAGTTCCGCGCCCACCGTCGACGGAGAGGACAACCGAATCTGCCACCAGGTTCGCGACGGCAAAGTGTTCTCGCGCCCTCCAGCCTCGGCCAAGCACGACGCGGTGATCGTGGGCGGCGGCGTCAGCGGCCTCACCGCCGCCTACCGCATGCAGCATCGCGATTTTCTCCTGCTCGAAAAAGAACCGCACTGGGGTGGCAATGCCTATGGCATGGAATACCAGGGCAGCACCTACGGCACGGGCTCGGCCTTCCTCGGGAAGGAAGAATATTCCTACAGCTTCGCCAAAGAGATCGGCATGCACATGTTGCCCATCGACAGTCCCGACGGCAGCATTATCCGGGGCGAGTTCATCCCCGACATGTGGGGCGACGGCCTCAACAAGCTGCCTTACCCTCCGATCGTGCGCGACGCTTTCAAGAAGTTCAAGAAAGAAATGATGGCCATCGATCTGGAGAAGCGCGGTCAGGAACTCTTCAACGTCCCCTTCTCCGATTTCATGAAGCTCTATCCGGCGGAAATCCGCCAGTGGTGGGATGCCTTCGGACCATCGAACTGGGGAGCGACCAGCGACGAAACTGCGGCCGCACTGGCCATCGGCGAACTGCAGGAAATGGCCGCAGAAAGCCGCATCGATTCCCGCTACACCTGGCCGGGAGGCTTAGGGGCGATCACAAAAAAGCTCGCCGACCTGCTTCTGCCGAAGTTTGCGGACCGCATGCAGACCGGCGCAACCATCGTGGCCGTGGTCCCGGGGAAAGATGAAGTTCAGGTGACGTACATGCTCGGTGGCGAGTTGAAGACGGTCTCAGCCAAGGTAGTGATCATGGCGACGCCCAAGTTCATCACCCGGCGCGTGGTCGAAGGATTGCCCGAGAAGCAAAGGGAAGCCATGCACAAGATTCGCTACATACCTTATCCCGTCGTCAATCTGATCTTCGACAAGCCCGTGTTCAACCGCGGCTACGACACCTGGTGCCCGGGCAACACCTTCACTGACATCGTGGTGGCCGACTGGGTCATTCGCAAGCAGTCCGGCTACAAGCAGAAATTCAACATCCTGAGCTGTTACACGCCCATGAAGGAAGAGGACCGCGGCTACCTGCTCACCGAAATCAGCACCCGCAAGATCGCCGCCAATGTTCTGCGCGATTTCCAGAAGCTGATGCCCGGCCTCGATGTCGATCCCCTCGAAGTGCACGTCTACCGCCGCGGCCATCCTCTCTACATGTCGACCCCCGGCCTCTTCACAGACGTTCAGCCGCTGGTGCGCCAGCCCCTCGACCGCGTCTTCTTCGCCAACACAGACTCCCAGGGTCCGGAATCCACCCTCAGCGAAGGCATCCTGGCCGCGCAGCGCGCCGTGAAAGAAGCGGAAGCGCGCCTGGCGGGTGCGCCCGTGCCGAAACAGAGCACGGTTTCCGGTTAGGGGAGCTCGGGTTAAGTGATCGGCCGTCCCCTGTGGCCACTGTGTCTTCCGACTCTGCGATTCTGGCTTTACCCTGTGGACCCCGTGTCCCCCGTGGTTGATGAATTTTAGGATGCCGCCACTTTGTGTCTCCCTCGTGAATTCTCGTCCCCCGCATAGTAAAGTAGTAGTAGAGCAGAATCACGGAAGGACCACTTTTTGAGTTCAGGCATTCGCAATATCGCTATCATCGCGCACGTCGACCACGGCAAGACCACGCTGGTTGACGCCATGCTGCAGCAGAGCGGCACGTTCCGCGCCAACGAGCATCACGTCGAACGTGTGATGGATTCGAACGAATTGGAGCGCGAGCGCGGCATCACCATCCTCGCCAAGAACACCGCGATCTTCTATCACGACGTCAAGATCAACATTGTCGACACGCCCGGCCACAGCGACTTTGGCGGCGAGGTCGAACGCGCTCTGAAGATGGTCGATGGCGTCATGCTTCTGGTGGATGCCAGCGAGGGACCGCTGCCTCAGACGCGCTACGTCCTGAGCAAGGCGCTGGAAGCGAAGCTGCCACCGATTGTGGTTATCAATAAAATCGACCGCTCCGACGCGCGCCCCCAGGAAGTGCTAAACGAGATCTACGATCTGTTCATCGACCTCGACGCCAAAGAAGATCAGCTGGATTTCCCCGTGCTCTACACCAACGCCAAGATAGGCACGGCATCGCCCGATATCAAAGGCGGCGGCGAAGATTTGCGTCCGCTGTTCGACGCCATCGTGAAAACCATTCCCCTCCCCAAAGGCGATCCCGCGGGCCCGCTGCAAATTCTGGTGGCGAACCTCGACTACAGCGACTATCTCGGACGCCTGGCCATCGCCCGCGTTTTCAACGGCAAGATGCACACCGGCGAAGAAGTAGCCATCGCCAGGCTGGACGGCACTTTCCACAAGACAAAAATTACAAAGCTGTTTTCCTTCTCCGGCCTGAAGCGCACTGACATCACGGAAACGGAATTGGGCGACATCATCGCAGTCGCGGGCGTGGAAGGAATCACCATTGGCGAGACCATTACCGACGTCGAGAATCCCGCCCCGCTTCCGCACATCGCCATCGACGAGCCCACTATCGCCATCCTGTTCACGGTCAACAACTCGCCCTTTGCGGGAAGAGAAGGCACCTACGTGACCTCCCGCAATCTGAAGGAACGGCTGGAGAAAGAATTACTGACCAACGTCTCGGTGCGCGTGGAAGACACCGGCACCACGGATTCTTTCAAGGTGATGGGCCGCGGGGAGCTGCAACTCTCTATCCTGATTGAAATGATGCGCCGCGAAGGCTTCGAACTCATGGTGGGCAAGCCCGAGATCGTAACCAAGCGCATTGACGGCAAACTGATGGAGCCGGTCGAGCACCTGACGGTGGACGTCCCCGAAGAATTTGTCGGCGTGGTGATGGAGCAACTGGGATCGCGCAAAGGCGAAACCACCAACATGCACAACCACGGCTACGGCCGCGTGCGCATCGAATTCCGCGTGCCCAGCCGGGGATTGATCGGCTTGCGCAGCCAACTGCTCACCGATACCCGCGGGACCATCGTGATGAACGCGCTGTTCGATGGATACACAGAGTGGCAGGGCGAGATTCCGCACCGGCTGACGGGCGCGTTGATTGCCGACCGCGCCGGCCCTTCCACAGCCTACGCCCTCTGGGGCCTGCAGGAACGCGGCGAGCTTTTCGTGGGACCGGGCGTGGAACTCTATGAGGGCATGATCGTCGGCGAGAACGCGAAAGACAACGACCTCGACGTGAACGCCGTCCGGGAAAAGAAGCTCACCAACATGCGCGCCTCGACCGCGGACGAAGCCATCCGCCTAGTTCCCTTCCGGTCGCTGAATCTGGAGCAGGCTATCGAGTTCATTGCGGACGACGAGTTCGTAGAAGTCACTCCGAAATCGTTGCGGCTACGGAAAAAAACTCTGCAATCCAACAAGCGCAAGAAGCACCAACTCGCGGCGGTCGAAGAATCGTGAAGCGGCGGCGGCAACGCGAGTCGCCGCGCGAAGTCAAAAAAGATAAGCCCGCCCTCAAGATGTTTCTGGTCCCCTGCAGTTGCGGCACAACCTTTGCCGTCGCCGAAAACTACGACCGCCAGGGCACGGCCTGGAGCCGGTACCTACCCTGTCCTACCTGCGGGAAACGCCATGACCCGAAGAACCGGCTGTTGCAAATGGGCTACTACCGCGACGGATTTTGGAAAGTGGACGAATGCTGAGTGACGAGATTTCCGCTCCTCGGCGTAGAACGATTTCCGTTTTGGCCTCACACTAAGTGAATTGACTGGCCCCACGGGGGAAACCTGCTATACTTCTGCCCGCACTTGACTGTTCGCCAGCTCCGGTCCAGATTTTCAGGAAGGCCCTCCCGACCTGCCAGTCCGCCGAACTGAGCTTGCACTTCGACAGCTCAATGCAGAGGC
>VFSW01001824.1_pt1 | contig 32256 bp, 34 predicted proteins | sample 5358111 | NCBI WGS metagenome assembly VFSW01 (sample SAMN11554181, study PRJNA540505) | mine drainage metagenome | isolation source: sediment from site ElyBrook_90M | place: USA: Ely Copper Mine, Vershire, VT | collected 2017
GATTGATAGTCGGCGTCCCGAAAGAGACGGCGGCCCTCGAGAGGCGCGTCTCCGTAATCCCGGAGACCGTCTCCAAGTTCGGCGCTGGAGTCAGCGTAGTAGTCGAGAAGGGCGCTGGCGAGAGCGCGGGCTTCGCGGATTCTGATTACACGACCGCAGGCGCGTCCATCGCCAACGACCAAAAGTCGCTCTACGCGCAGGCTGACATCGTTCTGAAGGTGACGCCCATGACCCCGGACGAGGCTTCCCTCGTCAAGGAGGGGGCAGTGACGATCTCGTTTCTCTCCCCTCTGGCCAACCTCGAGACCGTGAAGAAGCTCGCGTCCCGCAAGGTGACGGCCTTCGCCATGGAGCTGATTCCGCGAATCAGCAGGGCGCAGCCGATGGACGCGCTCTCTTCGCAGGCGAACGTCGCGGGATACAAGGCAGTGATCCTCGCGGCTGACACGGTCCCGAAGCTCTTCCCGCTCATGATGACGGCCGCAGGCACGATCTCCCCGGCGAAGGTATTCATCCTCGGGGCGGGCGTGGCCGGCCTGCAGGCGATCGCGACCGCGAAGAGGCTCGGAGCCGTCGTCGAGGCCTACGACGTCAGGCCCGTGGTCAAAGAGCAGGTCATGAGCCTCGGGGCGAAGTTCGCCGAGATGCCCGTGGAGGCCAAGGATGCCCAGGACGCGGGCGGGTACGCAAAGGCCATGGGCGAGGAGTTCACCAGGAAGCAGCAGGAGTTCCTGGCAAGCCGCGCCAAGCTCATGGACGTCGTGATTACTACCGCGCTGATCCCAAACACCAGAGCGCCCATCCTAATCACCGAGGACGCCGTGAAGGGCATGCGCCCGGGGTCCGTGGTGGTAGACTTGGCGGCGGAGGCGAAGGGGAACTGCGCCATCACAGAGCCTGGAAAGACCGTCGTGAAGTACGGCGTCACGATCATCGGCCCGTTGAACCTGCCGTCCACCATGGCGCCCGAGTCGAGCAGGCTCTACTCAAAGAACATCTCATCGTTGCTGCTTATCATGCTGAAGGATGGCAAATTGACGATCGATCCAAAAGACGACGTGGTCAAAGGCTCGATGGTGATCAATGCGGGGCAGGTGGTCCACGGGCCGACGATGAAGGCCATAGAGGGACCAGCGCCGGCATCGGCAGGAGCAAAGGCGTAACATGTTGCTCGAACTGGTCGCCGCCAACGCCACCGCGACCTCGCCGACCGCGATCAGTTACACCTCGACCGACCTCGTCACCAACCTCCTGGTGTTCGTCATGGCGACGTTCCTCGGCGTCGAGCTCATCCGGCACGTCACAAGGCTGCTCCACACCCCGCTGATGGCGCTGACCAACGCCATCTCCTCCGTCTCGATGATCGCGGCGCTGATCGTGATGAGCGAGACCACAGACCAGACGCTCCTCATCCTCGCCACCGCCGGCGTCGCCCTCGCCTCGACGAACATCATCAGCGGGTTCATTCTGGTGGAGCGCATCGTGCGCCTGTTCAAGCGTAAGCCCCAGGGGAAGCCTGCGAAATGACCCTCGACCCTACCTACGTCCTCGCGCTCTACGTCGCGGCGGTAGTCCTCTTCATCCTCTCACTCAGGTTCATGAGCGACGTCAAGACCTCGAGATGGGGAGGCCGGTCCGCCGCGCTCGGCATGGCAATCGGGGTCGTGGCGACGCTCGCGGCGTACCAGATACAGCGCGTCGACCTCCTGATCGGCGCGATCATAGTCGGGTTCGTGGTCGGGACGCCCATCGCTCTGCGCGTCGCTACCACGGCCCTCCCGCAGAGGACGGCAGTGTCTCAGGCGTTCGGCTCTCTCGCGGTGGCCCTCGTGGGAGCCGCTGAGTTCTACGACTACCACACCACGGCCAACACCTTCACGCTATCGGTCCTCTCGGCGGAGATGATACTCGGCTTCCTGACCTTCGCGGGCAGCTGCATCGCATTCGCGAAGCTCCAGGAGCTTATCCCTGGGAGGCCATTCGTCTATCCAGGGAAGAACTTCGTGAGCATCGCGATACTTCTGGTCGCGGCGGCGATAGGGGTGTTCCTCGTCGCCGAACCCTCGCAGACCTTTGCCCTGCCGATAATGGCGGTCTTCGCGCTCGTCTTCGGATTCCTGCTCGTGATGGGGATAGGCGGCGCCGACATGCCGACGGTCATCGCGATACTCAATGCGTACACGGGAATGTCGGCGGCGGCGCTGGGCTTCGTCCTAAACAACAAGCTCCTCATCGTCGCGGGCTCCCTCGACGGCTCGTCCGGATTCGTCCTCGCGCTCATTATGAGCCAGGCGATGAACCGCTCGTTCGCGAACGTGCTCTTCGGCGGGGTCGGGGCCAAGGTCGTGAAGGCGGAGGGCGGAGCGGTCGCAGCTCAGGCTCGCCCCGTGCAATCGCTCTCTGCCGGCGACGTCGCAACGATCCTTGAGAACGCCAGGTCGGTGGTCGTCGTCCCAGGCTACGGTATGGCGGTCGCCCAGGCACAGCACACCATCAAGGAGGTCTCCGACCTGCTGCAAGAGAAGGGCATCGACGTGAAGTACGGCATCCACCCTGTCGCGGGAAGGATGCCCGGGCACATGAACGTCCTCCTCGCCGAGGCCAACGTCCCCTACGACCAGCTCTGGGAGATGGAAAAGATCAACCCGATCTTCCCGGAGACCGACGTCGTCATAGTCGTCGGAGCGAACGACGTCACCAACCCGGCGGCCCGGACCAAGCCCGACTCGCCTCTCTATGGCATGCCGATAATGAACGTGGACAAGGCGAAGACGGTCATATTCATCAAGCGCTCGATGAGCCCAGGATTCTCCGGCTCAGACAACGAGCTCTTCTACCTCCCCAACACGTGGATGGTGTTCGGAGACGCAAAGAAGGTCCTCTCCGACCTCGTTGCCGCGCTGAAAGCGTCCTAAATCAGGCTTCGGCCGGCCGCGGAGCGGCCAGCGGCGCAGAGGCGGGCGTCGCCCCTCCCTCGAGGTTCTCCGTCCTCATCCACGCGTACTTGACGCTGAGCGCGTACCTCAAGAAGAACGCGGCGCCGATCCCGACGAGGTTCGCAACCGCGGCGGCGATTCCGAAGTAGGCCGTCCCCACGTCGAGCACCGCCAGGTTGAGCACCAAACCCGCGAGCATCAGGACGTTGAACTTGACAAGCCGGACTGCGAAGTGGCCTGACCTCCTGTCCTTGAAAGTCCAGAGGTCGTTCATGACGAAGTTGGAGAGTATCGAGACCTCGATCGCCACTGCGCCGGCGAGCAAGAGATAGACGCCCATCGATTGGAACGCGATCAGGAGCCCCTCGTTCACCACCACCCCCGTCGCGCCGACGACGCTGAACTTGATGAAAGAGTGGAAGTACGCCAGGCTGAAGAACTTGCTCCTACCGTTATCTGTCAAGGCTGTCGACTATCCCTTGCGACCGAATGGCCCGAAATAGTAGACCACATAGAGGACCGAGAGGACAGCGACTATGACCAACGCCGCCTGGCTCGCGAAGGAAGAAAGGGAGTTGAGCGAGCTCTGCCAGAGGGGGCCCGCAGAGTAGCCCGCGTAGACCAGGACGGCCGACCAGATGAAAGAGCCTGCCGTCGTCAGTATCACGAACGGCCTCAGCTTCATCCTGAGCAGGCCTGCGGGGATCGATATCACCGACCTGATGCCCGGAATGAACCTCGCGATGAATACACTCCAAGACCCCTTGGAGTCGACCCACCGCTCGCCGTTGTCGAGATGAGTCGATGATACCCCCATCCTCCCGAGCAGGCGGTAGACTACCGGCCTCCCGAGCCAGAGGGCCAGGTAGTAGTCGATAAGCGCCCCTGTCAAGAGGGCGGCCGTGCCGACGAGCACCGCGAGCACCAGGTTCATCTTACCGAGGAAGACCAGGTATCCAGCGAACGGCAAGACCACCTCGCTCGGGATCGGCAGGGAGGCGCTCTCCATCGCCATGAGTATGAACAGCCCGGCGTACCCGATGTTCAGGAGGGAGGTCAGGAGGCCCATCGAGAACAGCCCCCCCGAGGAGACCGCCCCGCTGAAGTTGGACTCGAGGGGCAGCTGGAAGACGTCTGTCAGCTCCAGCACGCTAAGGAAGAGGGCTGCGAACGCGACCACGGCCAGGTACTTGCTACGTGGGACGAATGAGTCGGTCCGCCTGGGAAAGCCAGTGTCCCCCATATCTTTCGCGTGCCCCGTACGGCCCTTAAAAGCAGTTGCGAGCTTTGATGCGATTCGTCCGAAGAAATCTTGGTCGAGGCGCTACCGCAGATACGCGTCCCCGATGGCCATCAAATAGCCTCCGAACGCGAGCCCGCCGATGAGCACAGGGTAGACGATCATCCGCTCCATCCCTCCCTGGCCCAGCCCGAGATACGTGTCAGTCCCGTAAAGGACGATGGCCACGAGCGTGATTATCCCGGTAGCCATCGAGAAGTAGGAGAACGGCGGCTTCGCCACCTTGAACACCAGGAGAGCCTGGACGCCTATCGAGAAGAACGTGAACGCGGAGAAGAAGACGTGGGCTCCCCCATAGCTCTCGTTGAAGATCCCTACTCCCATCGCGCCGATCCCTGAGAGCATCTCGAAGCCGGAGAGCGACCGCGACCCCGAGCCCTTCCAGAGGAAGTAGGCGGTGAGGAGCAGCATGATGCCCAGCAGGACGATGGACGCATTGAAGATGTCAGACGAAGGCTGGACGAACTCGCAGGCGCCGCCCTTGCACGTGGCTCCCAAGTCGCTTATGGTCTGAACGGAGACGTCGTACCCTGGATAGTATATCTCCGCCAAGGCGAAGCAGAACGCGAACTGCGCCACGCCGACGAAGAGGATTGTCCCCGCCCGCTTCAGGATTGGGGCGTCCACGTGCGTACGTGACCCAACGCTTGTTTAAAAATTGAGGGCCGGGCTTTACGTTCGGCAACATCAGGACGGCGGCGCACGGGAACCGCGTCATCCCGGCGCGGATTCGGCGCGCAAGGGCTGGGGAAGATTGCTCACGGTCAGAACCCAGATTTAACACGAAGGTGCAAAAAGTCGAGTTTGATGCTAAACATATGGCTGATTTTCAATGACCGTGGTAATCATATGTAACAATAAACCCGAATAAACTTATATAATATGCAAGGTAAGCCTCCGCGAAGTGAACGAATCCAACTCACTGACAGACAGCATGCCAATGAGATTCACAAAGTTCCTGGCGAGCAGATACACGATAGCTGCGATCGCCCTGATGCTCCTGATGCTTGCCTTGAGCGCGCACTCCGCGTTCGCGCAGGCGCAGGTCCCGTATGTGCCGCCTGCCAGCCTGAACTCGTTCCCTGCCCCTGCCGTTCCCAACTGGCTTGACACCGGTAGCAACGCGTGGATGCTGACCGCGGGCACCTTAGTCGGGCTGATGAGCATCCCGGGTTTGGCGCTCTATTATGGAGGGCTCACAAGGAAGAAGTTCTCGATAAACACCGCATTCATGTGCTTCTACGGCTTCGCGGCTGTCCTCGTCGTCTGGGTGCTCGCTGGCTACACCGGCGGCTTCGGGCCCGCAGCTCTCAAGATCGGCAACTACGGGATCCTCGGGACGTTTACCTCGGTAGCGCCCGGTCTGGTCGAGGGGTCTCAAGCGTTGGTGGGCCCGGCTCAACTTGCCCTCAACCTGCCTACTTCGACCGTAGTCTGGTTCCAGTTCGTCTTCGCGGCAATCACTCCCTTGCTCTTCGTGGGAGCGATTATCGAGAGGACGAACTTCAAGGCCTGGTTGATCTTCGTCCCCGTCTGGTCTCTTCTCGTCTACAGCCCCTTGGCCTACGCGCTCTTCGGGGGTGGTTGGCTGAACCAGCTCGGGGCGGTCGACTTTTCCGGAGGATATGTCATTCACCTTGATGCAGGAATCGCTGCCCTCGCATCGGCGGTCGCGATAGGCCCAAGGGCGATAAAGAGCAGAGGGATCAAGCCAAACAACCTCTACTTTGTCTTCATTGGCGCGGGCTTGCTTTGGCTCGGCTGGAACGGATTCAACGGAGGCGATCCATACGGCAGCAGCGTCGACGCGTCCATAGCAGTTCTGAACACCGACCTCGCGACTGCAGTCAGCGCTATCGCGTGGATGCTCATGGACATGAAGGGCCTAGGGAAACCGACAATGGTCGGGGCCATGAGCGGTGCAATCACAGGCCTGGTGGCCATAACGCCGGCCGCAGGCTATGTGAGCGCCTACGGAGCAATCGTCCTGGGCATTGCGGGAGGCACCATCCCCTGGCTGGCCAATTACAAGCTGATGCCGAAGCTCAAGTTGGATGACTCGCTAGGGGTCTTTCCAGCCCACGGCGTCGCTGGTCTGACTGGCGGGATACTCACCGGAGTGCTCGCCGACCCAGCGGTGACTCAGTTCGTTTACCCTGGACTCAGTGGAGCTGCGTTCGGCAACTTCAGCTTGCTCGGGATCCAGATTGTGGCCGCGGGGGTCGTAATCGTATACAGCTTCTTCGTGACCTACGGAATCTGGAAGGTCATAGGACTATTCATGCCGCTGAAGATGTCCGATGAGCAGCTCAAAGTCGGCGACAGCGCCATCCACGGCGAGGAGATTGAGCCAGCGGATGAGATGGAGGAGTCCGGGATGATGGCGCCGACACCCAAGATGTGACAGCCCAAGCCGCTGCGCTCCAACTCTGGCTCTCCGGGCTGCCTCCCTTTCTTGTCGCTGGGGAAGGGTCCGCGAACGTTGGTCCTGCTTCCTAATCGGATCACAGAGCGCTTCGCTCCGGGTGAGTGTGAACGGCAAGGACAAGTGGGTGTGGCTACCTGAGCACGCTCCAGATGAGGCACTCTGCGAAAAATCAGCATGAAAAAGACGGAGAGTTGCAATCGCCGTCATTGCGCTGCCGGTCTTCCTGCATTTCGCCCCGGTCTATTACCACAACCCGGAATTCTGCGCCGAATTTTGCCCTGCGAGCTGCTCTTCCCCCATGCTCCAATGGAAGACTCCGCGAAATGACGGCACTACCCAATACGGCCTCTCTAGGCCTGTCTACATCTTTCAAGGACTCCAATCCGGTTGTGGCGTGTTCCCAGGGCCTGGGCAGTGCGCGCCTCGACCTGAATACCACCTCTCGTTCGGAATCAATCACTTGGATTTCTTCTTGTAAGGGTCAACCACCGGTCGTGAAAGCACCCTGAGAAATCACGAGACTACGAAGCAGAACCTGAACTATGTTCCGGAATTCATAAATATTATTCAAATCAATCTTGGCTCGTGTACTCGAGCAAGCTTCAACCCTACAAGCTGGTAAACCTAGGGCGGCAGCTGAAGACACCCGTCCTCGTGCGCGTGGACATCAACCTGCCAGCGTCGAATGGCCAGATCGAGGAGGACGCGCTCAGGATGCGAGTCTACGGGCACGTGCTCGAGATGTATTCCGATTACGCCGGCCTGGTGGTCATGAGCCACCAAGGAAGGAAGGGAGGAGACGACTTCACTTCGTTCGTCCCGCACTGCGAGACCTTGAGGAAGCTCCTTCCCAACGACATGTCGGTCGACTTCGTGCCTTATGACAAGATCTTCACCGAAGAGACAAAGGCGAAGATAAGGAACCTCAAGCGGAGGCAGATCATCCTCCTCGACAACATGAGGTATTTCGAGGAAGAGAAGAAGTGGAACGCCGAGGCCAACACCTACGTCCCGTTCTTCAAGGGGCTGATCCAGAGCTGCGTGAACGACTCCATCCCGACGTGGCACAGGGAGGACTCCAGCCTCATGTGCCTTCCCTACATCGCCCCCACGTGGATCGGCCTGCGCTCGTCCTACGAGCTCAGGATCCTCACGGAGGTCAGCAACAGCAAGGAGCCGAAGGCTCTGATAATGGGAGGCGCCAAGATACAGAAGGTCGCAGACCTGGTGAAGATCGCGCAGATGGGGGTGGAGATCTTCACTGGAGGCCTCCCAGGACAGGTAATCGCAAAGTCAAGGGGTTACGACCTCGGCGAGGCCAACAACAAGTTCCTGGCTAAGAAGTTCAGCGCGGAGGACTTCGGCGAGGCCAAGAAGCTCGACTCGCTCCTCCAAGGGGACCACGGGCTCAGGCACCCCATCGACTTTGTCGTAGTGGAGGGCGGCGAGAGGAAGAACGTCAGGATTGAGGACCTTTCCAAGACCAAGGGCGAGATCAGGGACATAGGGCCCGAGACCTTGGAGACCTACGCTTCTGCTCTGCAAGAGAAGCCTCTGAGGATCAGGGCAGGCCCGCTGGGCGTATACGAGCAGGGCTTCAAGAACGGGCTAGAGCTGACCAAGAGGATCAGCGGAGACGGCCTGATATTCCTTGGCGGAGACACCTCACAGGAGCTCAACGCAGGAGGGCTGCTCGGTCACATCGAGGACTCGGGAGGGAGGATCTGCATCAGCGGAGGCTCATTCCTGCACGGTTGGGCCGGAGGCCGCTTCCCGCCCATCGACGCCCTGATGAGCCTCCAGGGACCGCTCGTCCCTCACTCATCGACCTAGGCCGGCGGGCCGGGCCAACCTGGCTCAGGGTTGGCACGTCTGTCCGCATAATGTCCACGCGAAGACCGACCCGTTGTAGACCGGGAGGAGGTCGGCTCCCACGCTCGCCTGTTGCCACGACGCAGTTGAGTTGTAGGTCCAGACCAGCCAATAGTTGGTCTCGGTGCCCGCTACGCCGTCAATCGCGTTGACCAGGTGCTCTCCGAAGGACGGATACCAGGTGGCCTGCATGTCTCCGCCGGTGAGGACGACAGTCGTCGTATACAGGTTCCAGCCCGGCTGTACCTGAGTGTCGTTATACCAGTGCCTCGTCCCGTTCCCAAAGTTGAACAGGACGTCGGCCGAATAGACGTGCGCCGACTGTGGTTTCAGCTTGAGGTAGCTGCTCCAAAGACCTGAGAGCTGGGCGCTCGCTTGCGCGTAGATCGGGAGCGACGTGTTCACGGCTCCTACCGTGCCGGCGAGGAGCGAGAGCGTCTGATTGTAGAGCGAGAGAGAGGAGTTGTATCGGGACGCGAGCTGGTTGTACTGGGTCGTCGCGCCCGAGAGGTCAGAGACGTAGTGGTTCTCGACTTGCGACTCTTGGCCGAACTGGTCGTAGTAATAGACCCCGAACGTCGAGGTGATTATCAGGCCCGCCAGCAGGATGGCTACGACTCCGTAGACGGTCTTTGGAGACATGTCGCGAGCTGGTCGGATTATCCAGCCACGTTTAAACTTTCAGGGGCCAGGTCACCATTCGGGAAAGTCCATTCATGTAGGCACGGAAAAGACTCCAAGCTGCATCCAGGCTCGCGACGACTGGAGCTGCGAAGTCTACCTGGCGTAGACCTGACCATGGAAGGGTTGGGGCGCGTGTGCCCGGGCGTGCCGCGTCATGTGGATGTAGCAATAGGCGCCGCCGCACAGGTGGCACATGAAGTGGTAGCCGAGATTGAGCTTCGCTCCGCAATACTGGCAGAAAGCCTCGCGATTGAACTGGGCGTGGGTCGTCTCGCTCATCGGTCAGCCCAACCTGTCTTCATAGGCCTACGACCATTCGATAGGAGCGAGCGACTATAGCACTTCCCGAAATAATCTATGAGCCACAATAGCGGCTCTAGCGTCACAATATGGCAGACTAGCCTGACGGCCGGGCCTTTCGCGTCTCGATGACGTGCTTGGCCCTTTCTCCCTTGTAGTGATTCGTCATGAGCTTCGTGAACTGCAGAGGCCTGTTCGCGTAGAGAACGCGCAGCTCCCGGAGAACCTGCTCCTATGACGAGATCCCAGCGCTGCGGTTGTCGTCGTCGCCTCGCCTTGAGCCTGCCTCGTCAAGCCGTCGGCACGAGCCCCTGGCGATGCCCGGAGCGCGAATCGGCGCTTCTAGAAACGCATTAATCCAAGCCCGGGTCCTGAGGTGACCAGTTGTTGTTCCTGATTTCCCACAGGCACAGCGTGGACAAGTGCCCCGGGAACGAGGGGAAGGACGCGATGGACAAGCACTACAGGAGCCTGCAGGTCGACGTGGCCTCAAGGCTGGGGATCAAGGTCGTCGCCATGTATACTGCCCCGATCGAGCACTCGCGCTTCATCGTCCTCCAGACGGACAGCTTCGAAGCGCTCCGCGACTATCTGGAGCCCCTCTACCTGATCGGCAGCGTCGAGATATTCCCCGTCTCTTCCTTCTCCGAGAGGGTCCACAACCTTGAGGAGAGGCTTGAGCCTCCGCCGACCGACTACTACTGCATGACCTGCAGGGCGAACTTCTTCGAGAACGAGATGGAGGCACACAGCGGTCACAAGTACTACAACCAGAAGCAGATGGAGGAGATCTGGCCTCACGAGCTCGGCGGGGAGGCAGGCGGAGGGTAGGGCCCTCCGTCGCGCAACACATGAACCGTCAGGTGAGCCCAGGGATGACCGCCGAGAACAACAGGCCGTCAAGGGTAAGAGGGTACCTCGTCGCCTTGGGTGTGGCGTCCATCGTCATACTGAGTCTGCTCCTCTACTCTCTAGGAACCTTCAATGCGCCCGCCCAGACGGGCAGCATCACGACGACCACTTCCACCTCGTACTCTGTGACCGCCCCTTCGGTGATAGCCTCTGCGGCTGCTCACGCGCCCGACGGATACGTGCAGGGCTCGTCAAGGCAGCTGAGTCCGAACGAGTCGGGCCTAGAGAGCGCAGGATACGGGACCTTCTCCACGCAGGGCGGGTCTGTTGCTAACATGACAATCCTCGTCTTCGACGGGCCGCAATCGGCTCAGAGATACGTCGACAGCGTCATCGCCAACTCGAAAAGCCTGCTGGGCTACACCGACCTGACCCAGGCGCTCGCGAGCTACCCGCACTACGGCGTCTGCTACGCGTTCGGACAAACCGACCCCGAAGGCAACGGAGCTGTCGCGACGGGGGTCTGCACCAAGGGCAACGTCTACATCCAGGTCCACGTCGTATCGCCTTCGTCGCTCCCTTCAGTCGAGGGGGACATGTCTCACCTCGTAGGGGCCGCCTACCAAGGGACCGGCTGACGCGACGAGCTCATCTCTTCTCTCTTGCCGCAACGTCCCAGCGTCAGGCTCAGGTTAAATGCAGGACATCGGGGCCTTGTCCCGAGCATGCCAGAGGCCGCTGGTCTAGATCCCCATCCGGCCGGCGGGGGCGCCCCTGTCGCGGTGACGAGCGCGGCCAAAGACTCGAAGTACCCTGCCCGGGTGCTCCTCTGCGTCACCGCGGTGGCTCTCCTGGTGAACTACGTGGAGACGATGGTCATCCCAGGAGTCCCGGCCATCCAGAAGGACTTTTCCACCACCGCGAGCATAGCCTCGTGGATTACCTCCGCGTTCCTCATTGTCGGTAGCGCGGTGGCACCCCTCTTCGGGAAGCTGGGGGACACCTACGGCAAGAAGAGGATGGTCCTGATCTCTCTCACCTTCTACACGTTCGGGGTGGGCATAGCCGGCTTCTCGCCCTCGATCTACTTCCTTCTCTTCTCCCGCGCCGTCCAAGGGATAGGGTTCGCGATCGTCCCGCTTGGGCTAGCCATCATCACCGACACCTTCCCGAGGGAGAAGATAGCAGCCGCGCAGGGAGTGATCAGCGGGACCTTCGCGATCGGGGCGGCTGCGGGCCTGATCTTGGGGTCGGAGGTCATCCAGGACCTGGGCTGGCAGTACGCGTTCCACAGCGCTTTCGTGCTCAGCATCGCGCTCTTCGTGCTGGTCTGGAAGGTCATCAAGAGGGACTCCCCCGGCCCCAAGCGCCGCGTCGACTACTTGGGCGCCCTCATCCTCATGTCCGGCGTGACGCTCCTCCTCGTCTACGCAACCGAGGGGCCTTCGCTCGGCTGGCTCAGCGTAGATGAGATTGCCCTCTTCGTGCCGGGGATAGCGCTCACCCTGTTCTTCTTCTACTTCGAGACGAAACTGGCCGAGCCGCTCATCAGGCCTGACCTGCTCCGCGTGAGAAACGTCCTCGTCGCGAACCTCATCGGGATAGTCTCGGGAATAGTGATGTTCCTGCTCTTCTTCGCGATAGTCTACTACGCTGAGCTCCCTGAGCCCTTCGGGCTCTCCTTGGGCATAGTCGCGACAGGCCTCACCCTCGCCCCCGCGACGCTCGCCATGCTGGTGGCGGGGCCGTTCGCCGGAAGGGCGGTGGCGCGCTTCGGGCCGAAACCTATGCTCTTCGTTGGCGCCATGTCGATGATCGTGGGGCTGACGCTCTTCATAGTCAACAGGCCGACCACCCTCGACCTTTCGATCGACCTGGTCTTCTCGCTCGTCGGCATAGTCTGCACCATCATCCCCATAGTGAACATGATCTCCATCTCACTGCCGCGGGAGACCATCGCCGTGGGCTTGGGTATCAACACGATGCTGAGGAACCTGGGCGGGGCGATCGGGCCGGTGGTCGCGACAGCGATAATGGCGACATACACCTCGCCTCTGATGCAGGTGATAAACGGACATCCGGTGCCGGTCGCCCAGCTTCCGAACGCAACGGCGTTCGACATCGTCTTCGGCGTCGGCCTCGCCCTGACCATCGTGGTGGCAGTCCTGAGCTCGATGAGCAAGAACTACACTTTCAAGGACATGGCCAAGGCCCCGGCGAAGCCGCCGTCGGGCTCCTGACCAGCCAACACCCATTTACGCCGTCATAGGCTGGCCCCTCGCCGTGGTCAAGCGAAGAGCCGGTCCGAAGAGGGACGAGAAGCTCGAGAACCTCATCATGAACCACTCGATGATATTCATGGGCCTGTTCGAGGAGGCTTTCTCCACCATCGCAGAGAAGATGACAGAGGCGACGGCAGTCGGAGCCGGCGCGATGGCTGATGCCCTGACAGGGGGCTCGCCGTCGGGCTCCAAGGAATCAAGAGCCACTCGCGCGGGCAAGAAGGCCCGGCACGAGCTGGCCCCTGAAGTCCGGACGCAGATAGGCCACGTGTTCTCAGAGATCCGCGAGGAGATGGCCTCACAGTGGCCGAAGAACGCGAAGGTGTTCAAGCAATACATCTCGAGCCCGGCCTTCGACAAGGGCATCGAGATAGTGGAGAGGTATGATCTCGGGCGGCCGAGGCTCACGGAGAAACTGAGCGACGAGGTGCTCGCGTCCTACATCTTCCTCGTCCAGAGCGGAAACCCGGAGATCGGCAGGATGTTCAGGGAGCTCGCCGAGTGGCAGAGCGGTCTTCCGAAGCCTCCTTGGGCAGGCTGAGAAGGGGCCTCCCTGTCTCAGGAGACGATCAGGCCGGCGACGAAGAGCACCATGATTGCGAGACCCCACGCCATGAGGGTCGTGCCCCGAGTTGTGGTGCCGGTCTTGCTCGTCATGAAGACGTGAGCCACCAGCGAGAAAGAGAGCAGGTCGGCCGCCAGGAATAGGGTGAATATCGTCTGGCTGACCTGGCTCAGGGTGTCGAGGCTCCACAGAAAGACCACTGGGGTGGTCTGCACTATCAGCAGAGGAACCATGAGCCGCTCAGTTGAGTTCAACGTCGCTCCACACCTTGCTTGACGCGGTGTCGTCGTGGTTGGCCAACTTGATGCCGACCCGGCGAAGCAACACGACTGTGACCGCGACGACCCCGGCCAGCAGGCACAAGGAAGCCGTGAGCCGCGTGACCATCGGAGCGCTGGCCCCGAACATGACGAGGTGGACCACGGAGTCGATTGAGATCCCCATGCCGAGCGCTCCGACCGCCATCAGCGTTGTCATCGCCACGCCAGTCCCCTTTCCATCGTATGCGTGGAGCGCGGGACCGCCCACGGGAGTCGGCGTGGAGGGAGAGGAGACGTGCGGCGCCTTCGGGCCCGAGGGGCGGACCGCCGCGTACACCCCGAGGAGGGCGAGCGTGACGACCAACGCCGTGCCTCCTAGGATCTCCACCGCGGCCTCATTCGAGATGATCTGGCCAGGGGTGACCAGCCCCCACGCCGCGAGCACGATCAGCTCGGCGATGAACACCGCCCCGAGTATGACGAACTTCGGGCGGTCGATTATCCGCCGGCTCTCGCCCCTGTCGATGAAAGGAAGCAGCACAAGCGCGCCCATGACCACCGCTACGAACGTGAGGGCCACGGGAAGGCCCACCGTCTCGAACACGGAGATCTTGAGTATCTGGTAGATCCAGAGGAAGTACCAGTCGGGCTGGGCGGCAATCAGCGCCGCGGCCTGGGGCGTGTACTCCGGGGCGATCTGGATGGGGAATAGTATCGAGATGAGGAGCATGCCGACCCCGAAGATGGTCGCGAGCTCGAGGAGGTAGACGGTGACGTCGGGGAAGATTGGCAGAGCCCTCTTGATCCGCTCGGTCAGCTTTCCGGTGACGGGCTCGGAGATGCCGTGGGTCTCCAGCATGTACATCTTGGCCACCAGAAGCCCCAGCAGCACCGCGGGGAGCACGACGACGTGGAGGTCGTACAAGCGCAGGAGCTCGGTGGCGTCGCCGCCGGCCCCCACTACAAGGAAGATGGCCAAGTTGGCGAGGGGAGCGGGGAGCGCCGCCATCATTCCGACCCCCACGTCCGTGCCCGCCTTGGAGACCACGGTCCAGGGGAGCAGATATCCCGTGAAGCCGAAACCCAGGGTGACGAAGCCCATGAGCATCCCCACAACCCACATCACCTGCCGGGGGCTCTTGTGGACAGAGACGAAGTAGCCCCTCATCATGTGCATGAACGCGAGCATAATCATCGCGTACGCGGTGTAGAGGTGGACGGTCTCCAAGAACTGGCCGAAGTAGACGCTCTTGAAGATGTACTGGGTCGTCGTGTAGGCCTGGGTCGTGGAGGGTATGTAGTAGAGCATCATTATCACCCCCGTGACTCCCTGGATGATGAAAGCGACCACCGAGAGGGCGCCGAGCCAGTAGAACGGGTTGAGCGAATACTCGGGGACCGGGCGGAACAGGGGATAGGTGAGCCCCGTCTGCGCCGAGATCCAGTACGCGACGCGTGCTATCCTCCCTTTGCCGGCCTCGCCCTCTCCTTCCTTTTGCCCTCCTTCCTCGTGTCCCATCTTACTGCGACCCCCCGGCGAGGTTCCCGCCTTGGAGGTCGGCGCTTACGTCGCTGGACCCGGTGTTGTGCCCGAATATCGTCGGCGGGTTCATGCCGGTGGCGTAGATGTTCCCTGAGGAGTCGACCTCGAGTATTACCGAGGGGACCGGCCGGGGCGCAGGCCCTCCTATCACCGCGGCTCCGTTGAGGAGGTCGTACTGGCTGCCGTGGCAGCAGCAGTATCCCATGGGCCCTTGAGCCGTGAAGGACGGCTCGCACGGCGGCGACGTGCCCGGCGCCTGGAAGCCGTAGATGCACCCGAGGTGCTGGCAGACGTTGCTGAAGGCGACAATGTCTCCGTCGGGGCCGACGCCTCCTACAGCCTTCTGGCCTACCTTGATCAGGAGGCTAGGCTCGTTGTCGAGCGGATAGTTGAAGGCGACTGGCGTGTTGACCTGAAGGCTGTCGACCGTCGCGATCTTGACCTTCGGGAACGTCCCGGACGCGGCAGTCGCGGGGGCCTCAGCTGCGTTGGTGACCGACTTGGTTATCGCTGCAATCCCCGCGACAGCGAGGGCTGCAGAGGCCGTAGCGGCGTACTTTAGGAAGTCTCTGCGGCCGCCATCGGGCCCGTCGTCATCTTCAGTACGAATGGATAGTCAGCTCCTGATTTCCTAAACGAGTGTAAATATGATTAACGGTTTTGCCGAAAAGAAGTGAATTCCTGGCCCGAAGTAGCAAACAGATGCGTCCGAGCGTCAGCTCGACCTGCCTCCACGGTAAGCAATGACCAGCCCGAAAGCAGCCATCGCCGCCCCCTCGCCCGCCAGGAGAGGGTTTCCGAGCACTAGGAGCGATGGGACGACCACTCCGATTCCAAAGACCACCAGCGAAACGCCGAGGGCGAACAGACATCCGCTCCTCATCGACGGGCCGGCCTACGTCCTCCCCGATGGCAACACCTCGTGGGCTTGCGGCGCAGAGGAACCCGCGCCAGCCGTCCGCCTCGTCATCCCGACTGGGGCCAGGATCGCTGAGAAAATGAGAAGCACCACGGACAGCTCCTGGAGCCTTGCCAGCGGACTGGGGATGCAGTTGCACGTCGCGGAGGCGAATATGTTGGGGTTGATGTTCGCAGTCCCTGTGATTCCCACCATCCCGAACGCGCCCAAGAGCACGGCGAACGCAAGATAGTCAACATCCAAGAAAGGAATCGCCGGAAAATGGCCCCGCTTCGGGAGGGCTTTGAACCTTTTCGCGGGCTTTTAACAGATTGCGCTAAATTTGCATCTTCTCGCATCGAGTACCCCTAAGCCTTCCCTGCGGGATGCATCCGGTGATGCTGCGGCCTGCCGCCTCTCCGCCCAGAGCCGTGACTGTTTTCATTGGATGAAAACGTGTTCTCCCGAAATAAATAGGGCTTCCAAACACGAGAATATGGAAGGTGTTGACGAAGGATGAGATTCTGGCAGCACGCCTGCCGGCGGTCGATCGAGCGAGACAGGATCGACTCGGGGTCTGACGGTCTGATAGGAGCGAGACGCATTTGCACACCCTAGAGCTCGCCGGCGTAACCTCGGGATACGGGGGGAAGCCTGTCCTTCACGACATCACCTTCAAGGCGCAAGAGTCCGCCATCTATGTCGTCCTGGGGCCCAACGGCGCGGGAAAGACCACGCTATTCAGGACGATCGCCGGGATACTCAAGCCCTACTCCGGAAAAGTCCTCTTCGACGGGGAGGACCTGGAACAGTCCAAGGAAGCGAGGAAGAGGATCAACTACCTCTCCCACTACAACGCGATACCAGAAGAGATGACGGTGAGAGGCGCCCTTGAGTTCTACGCAAGGATAGAGGGCGGCAAAACAGACGAAGTCATCTCTCTCCTGAACCTCGAGGAGCTGAAGGCCAAGAAGATCTCTGACCTGTCTCAGGGTCAGAAGAAGAGGGTGTCAATCGCGAAGGTCTTCCTGAGGGAGAGGGACCTATACCTGTTGGACGAGCCGACTTCGAACCTCGACCCCGGCGTCTCGAAGGAGATTCGCGACATCCTCCTGCGCCTATCGAAGGACAGGATCGTCCTCTACTCCTCGCACAATCTCTATGAGGCGAGGGACGTTGGCACGAACCTGATACTGGTAAAGGACGGGGCGATCGGCTTCTTCGACAAGATCTCAAACATAAAGTCGAAGGAGTACCGCGTCGGGTTCAGGACGACCACTGACATCTCGAAGATGGTCGACGCAAAGCTCAGTGACGGCGGCTACTACGTCCTGAGCGTCTCCAGACCGGAGGAAGCGGGCCTTGTCCTGAGAAAGCTCGTTGAAAACGGCGTGCTCGTCACTGAGATGCGACAGCTCGACAACCCGCTTCAAGACTTGTTCGAGGACAACTACGACAAGAGCGTCGCCGCAAAGAAGGAAGGGGAGGTGGAAGGGAGGAATTGAGCGCCGACCAAGGCACGGTCATCGCAAAGAGGAGCGTGTCGCTTTCCAAGACCTATCCGGTCGTGGGGTTCTTCCTGGCCTTGCTAGGCATCCTGCTTTCGAGCCTTTCCGAGGTGATCAGCAACCTCTCGACAAGCGCAGTCCCAGTCGCTTCAAGCAGCGCGACCGGCTTGGACCTTTCGACAGCCCTTCCGCTGGTTTCGGTCGCCCTGCAGGTCTTCGCCGTCCTCATGTTCGCCACCCCCGTCCTCCTGCTCTACGTGTATGACAAGAACAACGGAGTCCTCGAGTACTTCCTCTCTCTTGGGATGAACCAGGGGGACATCTACAGGCAGTATCTCAAGGCGGCGCTGATCCTGGCTTCAGCACTTGTTGCCATCGAAGTCGTCATCGATGTGGTCGCGGGGCTGATAGCAGGCAGGAGCGCTCTGACTGTGCTCGAGGTGCCCGGGCTCGTTGTCGCGCTTGCCCTCCCCGCGGTCTCATTTGGCACGATCGTAATGATGTCATTCAGCTCGCTCCAGAAGCAGCGGGTGGGGTCGAACCAGCCCCTCGGGATGGCCATCGGGATATTCACAGTGCTGCCGGCCTACATCATCCCCCTTGCCCTGCCTTCGCTCGCGCTCGAGGTAGACCTGCTTCTCGCCGGGCTGATCACCGTCCTTTCCCTGCTTGCGTTCTTCTCTTCAAGCCGTCTCATCAGCAGAGAGAAGTTGCTGCCATGAAGTGAGGAAGGAGAAGAAGGACCCCGGCCCTAACGCGGACCCAGGTCAAGGCCCGTTTCAGCAGGTCCAGAGTCCGCTACCTGATGCCTGTTGAGATATCGTAATGGGGTCGGTGAGATTTGAACTCACGATCTCTTGCACCCCAAGCAAGAATCTTAACCAATCTAGACTACGACCCCGCGTGGGTCGCGCCTAGCGCGCCGCGTAGAAAAGGATTCCAGCATGAGCGCTCGAACCCTTCTCAAGGAAGTGCCACTCGAGCGTGGAGACTGATGAGAATCAGCGCGTTTATTGGCTACATGACCACGAGACATGGACATGAAATGGGTGACCCGCGAAAAGGCAAAGGTGGACAGGATTGCTTGTCCTTGGCTAATCAGGAAGTTCGTGGACAAGGAAGCGGAGTTTCTTTTCGCGCCCGCTCACAAGGTTATGGAGGTCGCAAAGATGGAGGGCGCGACCGCCTTCGACATCCCGGGGGCGGAACTGACGCATTACAAAGAGGGTGCCGACGAATTCGTCAGCTTCGACGCGATAATCAGGAAATACAAATTGAATGACGGGGCCTTGCTAGAGCTCGCGAAGATAGTCAGAGGCGCAGACGCCGAAATTCTCGGCGCACCGATCGAATCTGCGGGCCTGGAGGCGGCAGCAATTGGCTTTCGGGAAATCGCCACCGATGATTTCGAGAACATGAAGGTCCAGTTCTCCTTCTACGACGCTCTCTACAAGTACTGCCAACTGAAGGTTCAGGGAAAGGCGAGACTCAAACATGCGACCCGATAGCGCGCAGGTTGGGAAGGAGTATGGTCGGCGCTACTTGACTTCTTTGCGATACGCGGAATAGATGGCTAGGTCGTATAGGATCTTCGAGACGCCCGCCGTGACTATGGGAAAGCTCGCAAACCCTGCTGCATACAGCACCCCGCTGATAGGCCCGCCGAACAGGCCTGCAGCGCTTCTGAAGGTGTTCGTCGTCGCATTCGCACGCACCAGGTCTCGGTATTCGAAGAGCTCGGCCATGAACGCCTGCCTCGTCGGAACATCCATCTGGGAGACGCTCTGCCTAAGGAAAAGTAGCAACAAGGCCACCGTGAGCGAGCCGGCGAAAGGGATGGCGGTGAGGAAGACGCTTGAGAGGAGATGTGTGACGACCATCGTCCTCAGGTTGCCGAATCTCTCTGCGATCAGGGATGCCGCGAATATCGAGATGGCCGTGATGACGTTAACGACGAAGAAGACGATCCCGAGGTCCCCGAGCGTAACGTGGTATGCCAGGAAGAACCAGTAAGTGAGGAGAGACTGCGTGACGAAGCTGCCTCCGAACGCATCGACCGAATAGAGGGCAGAGATCCGCGTGACGTCCTTCCTTGCTTTTGCTGAAAGCTGGCCGTCCCGTTTCCCGGGGCCATCCCTTGGTGCTTCGATGCCCCTCAGGCCGAGGTAGAGAACGAAGAGCAGCAATCCAATCACCGCGTAAACGAGGTAAAGGAGACTGAAGACCGTCAGGCTGTTCTGAAGATAAGCGGGTATCGATGCCGCCAAGGCTCCAATGGAGGCGGCTCCATACCCCAGAACATTGTAAGCGCCGAAAGTCCTGTTGATCCTGGCCGGGGCAACAAGGCTCGGGAGCACGCCGGTCTCAATCGACTGGAAGGGGCCTGCTTCAGTCCCAGTGGTGCTGATGTTGCCGATGAAGAATGCAAGAAGAAGCAGGGCGGTGCTCGTCGTCAGAAACAGGAGAAGGCCTGCGGCGGTCATCAGTGCGCTGAACAGGAGTATGAAGGGTCTGCGGCCGAACCTCCTCTCGTATCTGGACAACACGAGATTCGAGAAGACATTGCCGGCGACTATCACCATGACGAACGCGCCGACGTAGAGGGAGGAATATCCGAGCAAGTCCAGATAGATCGGCGTCATCACGCTGAGCAGGCCGGAGGCGAAGACCCTCGAAGCCTTCGCCGCGAATATCCTCGCCAGCATGCTTGAGACCATTCGACCTAGCTCCGACGGTCGGCGGTCATCAGCTGCCTGCATATTGAGGCATCCATGGCGACATGGAATGCAAGCGCAGGACGCTACGTCGTTACGCCGAACGTAGCCAGAAGGCGCACGTAGTTCTCATCGGACATCTCAGCTTTGTATCTCCGCAGCGCCTCGAGGATCTTATCTGAGCTCTTGATGCTGAGGATTCTTCTGATTCGCGGCGAGACCTTGCTCCCCACGAAGAGGAACTGCGCCGCAGTGGTGACGTTCTTCATCGCCCTGTTCTGGCTCGCAGACTCGAAGTCGATGATGCAGGGAGTCTCGCCGTCTATTATCACGTGCTTCCTGAGGTTGCTCAGCTGCCCGTGGTCGAGGCCTATAAGGTCGAGCTTCCTGCACTGGTTCAGGATCGCGTGCGCCATCTCCCTCACCCTCCTCGCGCTCCCCCTTCCGGCCGCTGCCTTCACATAGTCCTCCAGCTCGATGCCACTGATGTAGCGCATCGACATGATGTCCTTGGTGCACCCGTAGACGGGCGCCCCGACCCTCACCCTGTTGGCCAGCTGGGTGAGCCTGAACTCCTCCGCCATGCTCTCGCGGTTCGCGTCCGCCCTCCTGATCTTCAGCGCGTAGACCTCGTCTCCCTTTCCCGTCCCCTTCACGACCAGCCCCACGGTCCCGCTGCCCACCAGCCCGAGTCTGCCTATCTTCGTCCGCCCCGCGAAGGTGCCCCGCTCGATGCCGAGCTCGACCCGCTGCTTGATCCTCGACTTCGCCGGCTTGAGGTTGGGCCGCGGATAGGTCAGGACCGTGAGGTAGGGCATCCTGTCGAACTGCTGCACGGCTATCGTCTCTGGGGTGGTCTCAAAGCGCATCGGGGCGGGTTTCGTCAAGGCTCTCTTCACGTGCTGCGGAATTCGACCGATTCCAACGCCCCTCAAACCCCGACGGAGTCGGAAAGGGTCTTCGCGAGGCCTTCCCTGAGCCAGACCTTCCTGCCTGCCTCGCTTCGAAGCCTCTCGCCCTGGAGGATCCTCCCGTTCTTCTTCAGCGCCCGTGCGACCTCCTTCGAGACGCCGATCTTCTCCACGCGAGACTCGAGGACCGCTTCCAGGAACTTTCGGAGGGAGGTGAACCTCCGCGCTGCCAGCAGCCGAAGTCGCCCGTCCTCGCCGACCCAGATCAGCTGGGCCGAGTCCTGGTTCTTGGCCACGAAGTTCTTGGCCCCCTCGAGAAGGTCGACGGCGGGCCCAATCCTCTCCTCAAGGTCAGAGAGGCTGTCAGTCACGGGCAGCAGGATGATCGCGCTCGACCTCACGTTGTCAGACGCCGCCTCCACTCTGGCCAGCTCGAACCCCTCCTCTCGGACGTGCTTCGCGACCTGCCTCGCACTGCGCTTCAATTCACCCCAGAGGGTGTCTTCGCTCAACTCCTCGTGCTCGAAGGCTATCACGTAGGTCCTGTTTTGGAGGCGCCGCCTCGGTTTTCCGCTGACCCTCTTGAAGAAGTCAACAGAAGGTCGCCCGAGGAACGCACGGGAGGCGAGGACCATCTTCGCGACCGTCTCTCTCGACATCGCCTTCCCAAGGTCCCTGGCCTCGTCGATGGGGTCGAAGAGCGCGAAGTACTCCTCCTTCGACTTCGGGGCGAACTTCGCGAACGACTGGAGCGCGGACTCGAAGGTCTTGTGTTTGTGGATGAGCACCTCCGTCGCGTACCCGCTGAAGCCTTCCTTCTCTATCTCGGCCCCGTAGACGCCGACGCCCTTCATGAACCTCTTGAGCAGTCTCACCTGCAGCCTCGCCTCGTCGTCGAGGTTCTCCCTGACGAAGGTGACGTGGTGCACCGACCTGTCAGCCGCGCTCCTCCACTCTCCGGGCTTGACGTCGTAGCACGGGACCACGTTGACCTTGAAGCCGTCGACGGTCGCCTCGGTGTATGGGTGCTGGGCGTACTTCTTCCCTGGCTTGTATCCGCGCAGCGCCGCCCTTCCGACGCTCAGCCCCACCTCCTCGAACCTCCTTTCGTCCGCGCCGGTGGATATCTTCACGAACACGTCGATGTCGACGTCGCCAGGGAGCCACGTGTCCTTCGCGAAGGAGCCTCCCATGAAGACGCCCGCGACCTCCGGAATGGGCTTGGCCGCCGCCTTCACCTTCGAGACGACCTTCTCGGCCACGCGCACCGTTGCCTTCCTCGCGGCGGCGTTTGGCACGACCAGCTCCCTCGCCTGTCCAAGGACTCTGTCTATCGCGGCGGTCACTGGAGGGCGTACTCCTTGATGTCTCTATAAGTCGGACCGCTGGGAGTGAGGGTGCTCGCCTTAAGCTTGAGCGCGGTTATCGAAGTCCTCCCAAATTCTCGCGTCGAGCAGTCTCGCAACATCGCGGCCAAGGCCTCCAGGTTCCTGGGCGAGCGGACGCGCGCCACCGTGATGTGTGCGTGGAATCCTCGCTCGTCGGTCTCCCCGACGCCCTCGAGCGCGTCGATCACCTGCTGCCCGCTGCTCGAAATGGAGGCGAGCTCATGAGGGGCGACTCCCGCCCAGACCACTCGTGGACGCCTCACGTCAGGGAATGCGCCCAAGCCGCGGACGTCGACCTCCAACCTCCGTAGCGCGAGGGCCTTGACCCTCCTGTCGACCTCTTCCACCATGCTTTCGGGGATCTCTCCCAGGAACTTGACAGTGAAATGCAGGTTCTCCCTCTCGACGGGCTTCAAGTCCGCCCGCGTCTGCTTCAATTCCTCCTCGACCTTCATGAGGTTCTTTTTGACCTCGGGCGACACATCGAATGCGAGGAAAGCTCGCAGTCTCTCTTGCTCCTCCCTCGCCCACCCCATTCTCCTATTTTACGATGACAACTCGCCCGCGCGTCCGAGTCGTTGTTATAACCGTCGAGGACCTAGAGGGGAGCACCCAAGATGCTGATAGTGGCGATTACGGGGATGCCGGGTGCGGGGAAGTCTACCGCCGCGAAGGCGCTAGAGGCGCGAGGCTTCAAGCGGATCGTGATGGGGGACGTGGTACGTGAGGAGACGCGCAGGCGGGGGCTGGAGCCCGACGAGAAGAACACCGGAAAGGTGATGCTCGAGCTGCGCGAACAATACGGGCCGGGCGCAGTGGCCGAGGTGTGCCTCCGGTCATTGAAGGCGATGAAGGAGAGCGTGGTCATCGTGGACGGGATCAGGTCGTTCGCCGAGGTCGAGGTCTTCGCGAAGGAGGGAAAGGTCAAGCTCCTCGCCATCCACGCGTCTCGCGACCGCCGTTTCAAGCTCCTGACGGAAAGAGGGAGGAGCGACGCCCCGGCCAGCAGGGCAAGTTTCGACAAGAGGGACAAGAGGGAGCTATCGATCGGGGTCGGGAACGCCGTCGCCCTCGCTGACGAGACCCTCTCAAACGAGCGCGCGACTCACGAGGAGCTCGGGAACAGAGTAGTAGAGCTTGTCGAATGGTGGGTGAGCACGACTGGCTGAAGGCGTGGCGAAGGGAGTAGGCGCCCCTCTCGCAAAGAGGGTCGAGCTGCGAGCGACCGTCTCTCCCTCCGAGGACCCGCCGAAGGTTCTCGCAGCGATGCGCCAAGTGCTCGGGGACTGCGACTACTCTGTCGACGAGGGCGCGACCTCGATCCGGCTCCGCTCCGACTCCTCGCGTTGCCTGCAGAGGCTCCACGACCAGCTCAGGGACCGGCACGTGAGGGACGCGGCGAGGCGGCTGATGCTAGCCAGCCTGGAGGGGACCGTGCTTCCGCTCAAGCTCAACCGGCAGGCCGCCGCCGCAGGGGTCCTGGCCCTCTGCTCGAACGCCGTGGAGTCGCCCCTGGGTCCCCTGAACCTGGAGATAGAGACCGAAGCTCCGGACCGGCTGATAGACTGGCTTACGGCTCACTGACCCTTTGCGGGGACGTCGACGAACATCCCGTCGCTCGCAGCGAAGGTCTCGGGGAAGACCTCCCTCGCCTGCTTGACCAGCGCCGAGACGTTCCTGTACCTTGCGCTGAAGTGCGTCAGGGCCAGCCTCTTGACACATGCCTTCTTCGCCAGCTCCGCCGCCTCCGCCGACGTCGAATGCTTCCTTTCCGCTGCCTTGTCGGCGTCCCGAGAGGCGAAGGTCGAATCGAAGATGAGCAGGTCGACGCCTCGGAAGAACCGCACGAGGGTGGCAGACGGCCTCGTGTCGCCAGAGTAGCCGACGCTCCTGCCGGGTCTCTTGGGCCCCAAGACGTCGCCGGGCCGTACCGTCCTTCCCTCGACGACGACGCTCCTCCCGTGCTGAAGGCTCGACCACTTCTTTCCCTCTGGGACGTCGAGCGCCACCGCCTTCTTCGAGTCGAAGACCCCGGGTCGGGGCGTCTCCTCGAAGACGTAGGACCAGGCCTCGATCGAGTGTTTGGCGCGGGCGCACCTTATCCGGTATCCGTCCCTCCTCAAGACGACCCCCGGCTTCGCGGCCACGAACTGCAGGTCGAAGGAGAGGCCGATGTTGAGCATCTTCATGCTCGTCTTCACCCATTCGTAGAGCCCGCCCGGACCTACGATGGTGAGCCTCCTCCCCCTTTGCGACATGCTCATCGTCTGGAGCAGCCCGAGCAGGCCGTTGACGTGGTCCCCGTGGAGGTGTGTGACGAGGACCACCATCTCCTTGTTTATCCCAAGGCCGTACTCCACGAACTTCCTCTGAGTGCACTCCCCGCAGTCCATGAGGACGCCCTCGCCCTCCCTCCTTATCGCGACCGCCGGGAGGTTCCTGCCCTTGGTAGGGGTCGCGGAACTCGTGCCGAGGAAGACGACCTCGAGCTTGGTCATGTCCCGTCCCTGCTCAGCACGGTTATGGTCCTGGTGAGAGTCCTGTGCATGTAGATCTCGAGTTCCTGTTCGACGCGAAGCCCGCCCGCCTCCTTCGCCAAGGGTGCCACCTCGAGGCTCTTCGGGTGCATCACGACCAGCTTCCTGCCAGCGGGGAGCACCTCGGGCGCTTCCTCCACCAACGACCTGAGGATCTCGCTCGACTCGAGCCCCCCAGCGCTCGAGGCCCTTCCATAGGGGATGTCGGTGGCGACGGCACTGACTTCCCTTATCGGGATGCGCATCGCGTCGGCTCGGACGATTCCCAGCCAAGGCTGCGCGTACTTCAGAGCGTTCCTGCGCGCCCCTCTGACCATCTTGCGCGCGATGTCGATCCCGATAGGGTCCGCGCCTACGATGCTCGCCTCGATGAGCAGGCTGCCAGTGCCGCAGAACGGGTCCAGGAAAGTCTCCCCAGGCTGAGCGCCCGAGAGGTTCACGAGCGCTCGCGAGAGCTTCGGGAATATCGCCGACGGGTGGAAGAACGCCCTGCTCCGCGGGCGCCTCGTCGCCCAGCCCTGCCTCATCGAGCCGGGCATGGTTATGGCGAGGTACGTCTTCCCTCCACCGCGACCGACGTAGGCCGAGACCTCTCGGTCCGGGTTCTCCAAGGAGACCTTCCCCTCGACCTTCTCCGCGATCGATGATATTATCGCCTCTTCTTCTTTCCCCCCGTCGCCTTCACCGAAGACCCTGACCCTGTAGGTCCCGCGCCGAAGCAGGGAGACGTGTTCGCCGTCCAGCTCACCGTCTGGGAGGAAGCGCCCGACGCGCCTCGAGAAGGCGACGCGCGCCTCTATCGCAGCAGGGTCGGCGGACGTCTCCGCGACCAGCAGACCCTCCTCTGGGGTGTCGAACTTCGCCGCGGGGTCAAGGTCTAGGACCAAGCTCCTCGCCTCGCACTCCGGGACTCCCGTAGACTCACGCGAGAGCATGAAGAGGATGCTCCCTTTACTTCTTCTCGGCGATGATTGTCCTGAGGTATGCTGCCATAGGCTCTGTTGCGTCAACCTTGCTGACTCGGCTGGGCACGGTATTCGTCCCTATTATTTCATCGACTCCTGCCTTCATGAGCTTGTCGTACGTCTCTCCGAGGAGGACGGCGTGGACGCACGCGCTGACGACCTTCCTCGCACCTGACTTCCTCAACGCCTCCGTCGATGCGGCGACCGTCCCACCCGTGGTGATCACGTCGTCGACTATGATGCAGTCCTTTCCCTTCACCGGCAGCTTGTCCGCCTCGATCTTGATCCTGCCCGTGACCCTGTCTCTGTTCTTCTTCAGCTTGATGACCTTCGCCCCATACAAAGCGGCGAAGGCCTCCGACCTCTTTATCGAGCCAGCGTCCGGAGCGACGACCACCGGGTCGTCGAGCTTGACCTGCGTCTTCACGTATTGCGCGAGGCCCGGGATGGCGGAGACGCTATAGACGGGCATCGAGAAGAGCGCCAACCCTTCGGCGGAGTGCATGTCGACCGTGCTGACCCGCGTCACGCCCACCGACCTAAGCAGATGCGCGATTATCCCAAGGCTGACGATCTCGCCCGGTAGGAAGGCCTTGCCCTGTCGGGCGTAGCCGAGGTAGGGGATAACGGCGTGGACCCTCGCGCCCTCCTGGCTCATGTGGTGCGACGCGAGGAAGAGCTGCATGTAGTGCCTATCGGCCGGAGGATAGGTAGACTGGACGAGCAACACTTCCAGACCGCTGAGCTTCTCCTCGAATTTGTACTTGATCTCGGTGTCGGGGAACTCCGTGGTCGTGACCCCGAGCAGAGGGAGGCCCAACCTCCTGGCAAGCTTGGTCCCGAATTCTTGCGAAGAGGGACCAACCATAACTCGCCAATCGGTCACAGGAAGTCGGGCCGCCACCGTGCCGTCACTATTTAACGAGTTTCGCGCGCAGAAAATTCGAATATCACCAAAGACTTAAGGAATACCGAGCTTTGGAGTGGATTGGAGCCTATTGGTAGACCAATTCTGTCCCGAATGTGGTGGGCCGCTCCTCTTCGACGCAGTCAACAAGAGGTTCTCTTGTAAGAGCTGCGGGCTGTTTTTGACAAGAGATCAGTTGTCTGACCTGAGATTCAAGGCGAAGACGCTACCTGACGATGAGAGAAGGAAAAGGCAGCGCCAGCAGGCAGACTACCTCGACTGGTGGCTGACCGGCAACAAGAACAAGCAGTAAGCGACAAGAAGAGACGCGAAGCGCAAGCCTAGTGTCGACTCTCCTGGAGGTACTTCTCGACTATGCGCCTCGTGTTCTCGGTCGTGTCGAGGCCGTCCACCTCCTCAGGCTCGAACCACTCGAAGCTCTCCGACTCCTCGTTGAGGGTTATGCTCGCGCCTGGCGGTCGCAAGGTTGCGAGGTAGTCGACAAGGACGAAATGGAAGCGGGTCTTCGCCTCTGAATCTCTGATCATCTCCTCCGAGACTTGAAAGAGCCTCTCGACATCTATCTCGACCCCCAGCTCCTCCCTGACCTCGCGCCTCCCAGCGTCGACCAACGTCTCGCCGGTCTCCAGCAAGCCACCGGGGAGCGACCATCGCCCCTTGTTTGGCTCGAATCTGCGCTTGATGAGGAGGACGCGCCCCTCCAGGTCATGGATCAGCGCGCCCACTCCGACAAGCGGGTGGGCAGGGTACTCCCTGTCGCTTCGCATGAAGGACGCCAAGGCGGAGCGGGTATTTTGACTTCTCCCGCACAAGGATTTGAATACCCCGCAAGACGCCATGATGTGCCCTTGGTCTCCGTGGTCAACCTCGCAGTGGGGAAGGAGCTCCTAATCGGGAGGACCATGAACTCAAACGCCTACTGGATAGGCGGGAGGCTCTACAAGATGGGCAGCATGCTCGACAGGGTCTCGACCGTGACGGACTCCCTCGAGGAGATCTCCGCAGGGCTCAACGAGCTGCTCGCGTTGCGTCCCGACTTTATCATCGTGGTCGGCGGGCTCGGGCCCACCCCGGACGACATGACCCTGAAGGGGATTGCGCTGGGACTCGGGAGGAAGACCAAGTTCAACAAGGACGCCATCAGGCTGATCAAAGAGCACCTCGAGAAGGTCGGAAGGGAGTTCGAGCTCACGCCCGCCAGGCGGAAGATGGCGATGATCCCCGAGGGCTCCGTCCCCCTCACCAACGACGTTGGGACCGCGCCAGGGGTGAGGCTCACCGCGGGGAAGGGGACGGTGGTGTACTGCCTCCCGGGCGTCCCCCGCGAGATGAGGAACATCTTCGCCAACTTCGCAGAGAAGGAGATCAGGCAGAAGCTCGGAGTCATGCACGTGGCCAAGGTCACTTTGAAGCTGAGCGGGATCTACGAGGCCGTCCTCGCCCCATCGCTCGGCGAGGCGCTGAAGATGCACCCCGAGGCGTACATCAAGTCGCATCCAAGAGGCCTCAAGGCCGGCGTCCCGACCCTGGAGCTCGATGTGACCGTGACCTCCCGCGAGGCGAGCACGGCGCGCTCGACATACTCTGAGCTCCTCGAGTTCCTGTCGCGCAGGATATCGGAGCTCGGAGGGTCGGTCGCGAGCAAGCGAGAGTCGATGAAGTAGCACGGACTCCATCGCTACGTTTATTCTGCGTGAGGCCGCGCGGGGACTACGTTGAACGTCGTCTTCATCACGGGCACCGCGGGCGCCGGCAAGTCCCTCCTCACCGCTTCCCTGCTAAGCTGGTACCACGAGAAGTCGCAGAACGCGCTAGCGGTCAACCTCGACCCGGGGGTCGTCGCCCTCCCATACGAGCCGGACATCGACGTGAGGACGATGATTGACTTCCAGGAGATAATGAAGGACTACTCGCTCGGGCCGAACGGCGCCCTCATCTTGGCCAGCGACCTCATCGCCAGCAAGCTCTCCGAGCTCCAGGACGACATCGACTCCTCCAACGCGGACTTCGTCGTCATCGACACGCCTGGACAGGTAGAACTCTTCGCGTTCAGGGAGAGCGGGCCGTTCGTCGCGAAGGGCCTGAACGCCGACTCGAAGGCCGTCCTCTTCCTCGTCGACTCGATGCTCGCGTCGTCGCCCAGGAACTTCCTGTCGCTCTTGCTCCTCTCGACCTCCGTCCAGCTGCGGATGGAGCTGCCCATGCTTCAGGTGCTCTCGAAGACGGACATCAGCAAGAACGCGAAGGAGATCATGAAGTGGAGCCGCGACCCCGTCGCGTTCGAGCAGGCCCTCTCGACCACCAAGTCGGGCGACGCCTACACCTTCTACACGCAGGTCCTCAGGGCCCTCAAGCACTCGTCCATATCGTCCGGCCTCTACCCCGTCTCAGGCTATACTAGGGACGGATTCATCGCCCTCGTGGGGGAGCTCTCCAGGATAGGCAAGGGAGGCGAGGAGTTCGAGGAGTCGTGAGAACCAATCACCCGGGACGTCACCCGAGAGTCAAGGAAGAGAAAAGGGGATCCAAGTCAAGGGTGAGAACTAGCGGCCGACGATAATACAGAGCGCGGCCGAAGGCCCTAAGTATGAGTCGGCTTCTCCATGAGCTTAGTATGACTAATCGAAAGCTACTCGTAGCCTGCCTCGTTGCCTTGGCCTTTTGCATCGTCTTCGTAGCACCGATAGTCCCCACCAATGGCGACCCCCTCCAGCTTGCGGGTTTCTTCCCGAGATACGCGTCACCAAGTTGTTTGTTATTCCATGTGGGCATGTCATATGGGCCTGATTCATTCCAAGGGATGAAGTGGGTTGTCAGCGAATCTTGCGGCCTGTAGTGACCCATCCCCCGGGTCTTGACAGCATGAAGAAAGGCGTCATTCCACCGAGATGACTCTCGCACCTTCAGGAAGACCACGAGCTGGGGAAGTGGCCCGTCCAGGGTCAGCACCCAATTATGTACGAATCCGCGCCTTGGATTCTTAGCACAGCAGCGTCGAAGGAAGTACAATAGAGCCGTCGAAGGCATGAAGGGTTGCGCAGACTCCAAATCCAGCAATCGAGCCTCCAACGGCTGCCTAGGCCGGGCCACTAGCTGACCCGGCCACGACCGACAGTGATGGAATGGGGAAGGACGCGACCGTCGTCCCGTTATATCCAATCAACTCAGCTTCATGGGAATACTCTCCTCCGAGCAACACGAGCGAATTACTCTGCAAGATGGCAACCGGATCACCAGACACTTTTGCGTAGCTATAGTTCCAGAGGAGATTCCCGCTCGAATCTAAGAGCATCACGCCTGTGTTGCCGCCGATAGCGATGTGCGAGCCATCAGACGACATGAGTAGAGGCTGCACCTCTGTGTATACTTGGCGATCCCAAAGCAGCGCTCCGTTCTTTCCATTGAAGTACAGGACGCTGCCATTGTAGGCCCCTGGAAGGGTTCCGACTGCGACGTAGGCGCCGCCGCTGGAGATCTGGATGAAGTTCACGTTCGATTCCTTCGTGTAGTTCCAGACCTGGCGCCCCTGCGAATTGAGGTAGAAGATGCCATTCTCCGCGTACGTGATTGATCCTCCATCGCTGGACATCGCAAAGTGGCCGATTGAACCTCCTATGGGTGAAGTGTAGTTCCAGAGGTCATCGCCAGCGTTGTTGAAGCAGACTATGCCGCTCTGCCCATAGATGTTCCCGTAGGTAGCGGCGATCCTTGAGCCGTCCGCAGATATCGCGACGTTCTGCAGGTATGATTCTCTCGCCGCCACGAAACTCCAAAGCAATCTCCCCTCTCTGTTCAAGACGAACAATTCTCCACTGCCATTCACTGGTCCACCGGCGCCGCTGCCAAACGCTTGGCCGTTTCCCACCTCGCCCGCAGCCACGATGTAAGAGCCATTGCTAGAAACGGCGACAGAACCAATTGTGGTGCCGTTCGTAACGTATCTCCAAAGCACGCCTTCCGATTGCTTCTGCAACGAGACCAGATACACAGAGCCATTGTATCCGCCGGTGTCAGAAGCCCCAGCGACCACGTAGTTCCCATCTGCGCTTACACCAAGGGCTTGAACTATTTGAATCCCCGACAGTTTCTCGGGCGGCCCGTTGGGGAATTGGATGTTGAAGCTCAGGTAATTCCATATTTCCCGAGAAATCAACCAAGCACCATTTGGCGCGGAGTGCGAGTAGTACTCCTGAGCCATGATTGCGCCGCTGAAATTACCAAGGAAAGCGTTCCGTCCAGAATAGTCAAAGCTTGAATTCACGACCGCGGAATGATTCGATGTGGCAACTACTGTTTGAGTTAGATTTGTCACGTCAGGAGAGCTCCCCCAAGGTACGAAGCTGCTGTTCATTAGGACGAATATGTTTTTCACGCCGATGTAGTTGCCTGTGAGTCCAGGTGCATTCCCCAACCAAGTGACGGTCGCATCTTCTTCGTACTGACTTACAATCCCAGATGCGTTGCTTGAAGAGAGGAGGAGCATGTGGTTGGCGAAGGTCTTGCTGACCACATCTGTCACGGGGAGGCTTCCAGTACTCGACGTCGTGGAATTCTCCGAAGGAGAGGACGTAGATGATTCGGTACGAAGCGGCAAGATCGACAGCGCAGTCGCTATTACAAGCGCGACGATGATTACTGAGGCGCCCAGCAACAGATAGCGCTTACTGCGATTCCCGGGACTCATTGCCTCCCTCCGCTTCCTTCGAAACTTGCCTTTCACCTACTTAACTTGCGCGTAGATTTCGTCGCGTTGGATTTTCGGCCCCGCATGTGCAGAGACACAGGATTACATCAACTAGATTCCTGCCCAGATTATGGAGATTATGCGCCGCGACGAGTAAACGCAGTCAGAAATAAGCGGAAATAGCCCGTCCAGGATTCCAAGCGCCTGCTGCGATTTGTCCCAGAACTGCCGTTATTCGTTCAGCGGTGGTGATGAGGGAGTTGGTCGAAGAGCGCTGCTATCGGCGAGCCCAAACCTTGGCACCTCGGCCTTCCTGTATTCCTCCTGCAAAGCATCTCTGTAACGTCAGGTCCAAGCTACGGCCTGCGGTGAAATGTTCCTCAATCCCAAGACCTGAGCGGCCAAGCTCAGTTCTACTCGAGTCGAGAGACGAGTTCGTTTATGGGTCCGAAAGGTATAAACCACTATCCTTCCGAACACCTATGAAGAAAGTTGGCGCCTTTCTTGGGTCTTTCTGCCAGAGGTGCGGAATGACGAAGGCAAGACTGGCGACAGGCATGAAGGCAATTTCCTTAGGAATGGCTTGCTGGTTGGTCCTGGGTTTCGTAGCGGGCCTGTCCGTCCTGCCCCAATTGCAGAGCGCGCATGCAGAGACACCCTCCATAACTTCTGCTACCTGCTCGACTGACCGGTTGCTGGCG
>VFSW01001825.1_pt1 | contig 32252 bp, 35 predicted proteins | sample 5358111 | NCBI WGS metagenome assembly VFSW01 (sample SAMN11554181, study PRJNA540505) | mine drainage metagenome | isolation source: sediment from site ElyBrook_90M | place: USA: Ely Copper Mine, Vershire, VT | collected 2017
CTATGGGGTAGCTCCGGACTAAATCACTTGCGGCGGGTTGTCGGCCATTGCTGCCGCTGGAGTTGGCTCAAATGAACGACCGGTGTCGCGCAGGTTGCCGACGTTGACACGGTACGCCGCCTGAATGGCAGATTTCGTCAGTGGTGTGGGACAGCACCCGACCCGTTGCAGATATCTGGTACCTCGAACTACGCACCACAAGGCTGCCATTCACAGCCGATCGCTAGCTAATCGATACGGTTGCGTAATTTGCTCCAAGCCGGACACCAATTTGATTGATGCCGGACACGGTTTTGGAACCAAGGCGGACACCATTATGACGGCATGGCGGACAGTTTAGGCCCTCCGTCATAACACTGTCCGCCATGCCCAGAATGGTTTTTCCCCCCTCGGTAGCCTCTCGACGCAAGCCCCAATTCTCCGCCACCCTAGCCCTTTTTCGATCATTCGAACGAGGAGGAAGAAGTGGCGCAACCGAGGCTTGCTATGCGACAGATCAAAACCATTTTGCAGCTCCACCATCTTGGCGGCATCGAAAGCCGCCGCCAGATCGCCCGTGCCGTCGGCGCCGGCAAGACGGCAGTGGCCGATCTGCTGCGCCGCGCCCAGGCCGCGGGCTTGACCTCCTGGGCGGCGATCGCGCCGCTCGCGGAGGATGCCCTCCAGCGTAAACTCTATGGTACGGTCGAGGGCACAGCGAGGTCGCGTGATCGCCCATTGCCCGACTGGACGAAGGTCCGCGAGGAGTTGGCCAGACGCGATCATCAGGTGACGCTCGCCCTGCTGTGGCAGGAATACAAAGGGCAGCATCCCGACGGCTACCAGTACCCGCAGTTCACGGTGCTCTACCGCGCCTTCGAGAAGAAACTCTCGGTCGTTCTGCGCCAGCACTACCGCGGCGGCGAGCGCGCGTTCGTCGATTACTGCGACGGCATCGCCATCACCGACCCCCTGAGCGGTGAAAAGATCCCGACCCAGCTCTTCGTCGGCGCCTTGGGCGCGAGTTCCTATACGTTTGCCCATGCGAGCCTCTCGCAAACGTTGCCTTCGTTCCTCGACAGCCACGTCCGGATGTATTCATTCTTCGACGGGGTCAGTGCCATCACTACCTGCGACAACCTGGCGGCCGGAGTAACACGCGCGGATCGTTACGAGGCGCGCGTGAATGAGTCCTACGCCGAACTCGCTCGCCATTTTAGTACCTGCGTCATCCCGGCACGCGTCAGAAAACCGCGGGATAAGGCCAAGGTCGAGGCGGCCTGCCTCGTGGCACAGCGCTGGATCCTGGCCGTGCTTCGGCATCGCACGTTCTATTCCGTCAGCGAAGTGAACGAGGCGATTGCTCCGCTACTGACGAAGTTAAACAACCGCGTGATGCGCCACATCAAAGCCTCGCGTAAAGAGCTCTACGAGCGGCTCGATAGACCTGCGCTGAAACCGCTACCGGCCACCCCCTACGAGTTCGCCGAATGGAAGTCGGTGCGCGTGAACATTGATTATCACATCGTCTACGACGAGCACCTCTACAGCGCACCCTATACGCTCGTGGGTGAAACCCTCTTCGTGCGTGCGACCCACTCGACAATTGAGCTTATTTTTAAGGGAAAACGCATCACCTCCCATCCGCGGAGCTACCAGAAATACCAATACACGACCGAGCCTGCGCACCGCCCGGCTTCGCACCAGCGTTACCTCGAATGGACGCCCTCGCGGCTGATCGAATGGGGCAAAACGGTCGGCGCCCACACCGCGACGCTGATCGAATACGTCATCACCCATAAACCCCACCCGGAACAGGGCTACCGTTCGGCACTCGGCGTTTTGCGGCTGAGCAAGAAACACGGCGCCGCGCGACTCGAACAGGCCTGCGCCAAAGCGCTCTCGATCAACTCGCCCAGCTACACCACGGTCAAGACGATGCTCGCGCGCGGCATGGAGAGCGCCCCGATCACGGGGCGTGACGACACGCCGGGCCAGGTCGCTACCCGAGGTTCGGTCAACGTGCGTGGGCGCGGTTACTACCACTGATCGCTTGGGATGATGAGGAGAACCATCGATGAGATAAATCCAACCCCACACCACGTCTGTTGCCTTTTTATTGTTAATCTCAAGAGGAGAGTCACGATATGTTGCACGAACAAACGCACGAGTTGTTGATCAAGATGAAACTCTTTGGCATGGCGGCGAGCTTCAAGGAGCGCCTCGGTCGTATCGACCATCAATCATTGAGCGCCACCGAACTCTTCGGTCTCGTGGTCGATGATGAATATCTTTATCGTGAGAACCGCGCCCTCACCGCGCGATTGAAGGCCGCACGCTTCAAGGAACGCGCAGCGTGCCTGGAGAACATCGATTACAAGACCGCACGGGGGCTGCGCAAAGACCAGGTGCTCGAACTCGCACAGCATCGCTGGATCGAAGCGCATCAGAACGTGGTCATAACCGGTCCGACCGGCAGCGGAAAATCATTCATCGCGCAGGCCTTGGCCGAACACGCCTGTCGGCATGGCCACACGGTCTACTACGTGCGACTGCCGGCGCTGCTGCAGCAGTTCGTGCAGGCGCGTGCCCAGGGCACGTATGCCGTATTGCTGAAACGCCTGGGGAAGCTTGCCGTGCTGCTGATCGATGATCTCGGCTTGAGTCAGGTCACGGAGGCGCAAACGCAGGATCTGCTTGAGACGCTCGAGGAGCGCTATGGGATGGGTTCCACGATTGCCACATCGCAGTTATCGGTTCCCGACTGGCACGAGTATTTAGGTGGTGGACGGATTGCCGACGCCATACTAGATCGGCTGATCCACAATGCGCATCGCATTGAACTCGACGCGCGCGACTCGATGCGAAAATCCGACGCCGTGTTGAATCATGGTGGACAGTCTGATAAATAACTGAATCGCTTGCGTCGCTACGCTCCGATGGTGTCCGGCTTCGTCAGATTGAGTGTCCGGCTTGATCAAATTACGCAACGGTGACTCTGGTCTGTCGACTTCCGTTGAACGGCACCTTGAAGTCTTGGGCGATGTATTCCACGAATGCTGACTTGCAGACAAGTAACTCGCACTTGAAGGCGTACGTGGGCACTGCCTCGAAGCAGAACAGCGTCGACGTACCCGTGACATGATGCTCGTCTAAGCAGGCGCATGAACGAACAACAATGCACCCACATCGGGTTCTTGATCATTCGCTGTCATCGTTGTGCTCGCGGAACTCGGCAGGGAAGTACTCGATGCGGCCGTCTGTCGTCTTATGGGGGTAGAAGGAGCGCTGATCCCACCGACCGATAGGTTCGACCTTGGCGAAGAAGTCTTTGAAAGGACCACGGCTTCCAGGTGCAAACGGAGCGTAGATGTGAGGGGCTTGTACGTACTCGTCGCCGAGGTCATCGATGTCCAAGATATCTTCGAACAGCACCAGGCCGACAACTTCGAACCACGCTTTGTTCGCCTCCGGAATCTTGTTCCAAAACTCGTAGATAGCCTGCCGCTTCTCGTCGTGCCGGTCTTCGCCCAACCAGGGGTCGTCGTGTGTACGGCTTCTAGCGTCGTTCACAGCCATCGCGGCGTCCCACGATTTGCCATCCTCAGAGAGGTACGCGAAGTAGCGTTGCACGCAGAACTTAAGCCCATCGTGCGACATGCCACGGTACGGCCACACCATCCACAGCGGGTTCTTCTTAAAATCGGCGAGATCGCCCGTGTACGGGTACTCTGTGGCGTCAGGAGAGCGCAGCAATAACGACGCGTGGGACTGGTCTTTAAGCATGCGGTTCGCCTTCCTCTTCATCGCCAACCGGGCCCGCAGGTCGGCTCGCTGGGAGCGCCGGCGGATGGTCAGCGAAAAGCCGAAGTAGGCGAATAAGAGGTGGTCGTTCTCGGGGCGGAAGAGCCGGTCCTCGAGCTCAGCCTTACCCCAGAGGTGCCACTCCTCCAATTCCATCTCGCGGCACTTTTTGGCGAAGTCGTCGCGGGCTTTTTTGGAGAAATCGCTGGCCGCCGTGAACACAAGTCCGTAAAGCTTCTCATCCGGGCGGAGCACGGTATCGTCCAAATACTTGACCAATGCCTTCGGCCCAATGGCCCGCTCACGCTTGCACTGAATGAGCCAGAGCCTGTCATCGATACCCTCACTGAGGTTCGATCGCTCCTCGGCCGTTTCGCCTTCTTCCGCTGAAGCAGAGGGCTGATCCTCCTTTGCGACGATTTCGTAGCCTCGCGCATCGAACCCATCGTCGCTGCCTGAGCGCCCCGTAGCCTCGAGTCGCCGCCAAGGCTTGAACTCGTACGCAAGCTGTCGCACGAGATCTTCGAATCTTTTCGGATCCAGGTCCTCGAAGTGCAGGGGTCCAATGGTGCGAGTGGTGACCATGCAGTACGATATCAGATGGGCAGCTTGCTGGGAATGAAGTAGCAGTTGCTCGATCCGGATGAGCCGCTGCGGGCCTGCACGGAGGCTGACGTTGGCGACCGACTGGTTATGGCCGATTGCGTGAGTTCTACGCGGGGCCCGCAAACGGACGGTGGGGAATGTCCCCGGGTTGCTCAACGGCTGCTCTCGGGTGTCTATGCCAAAAGCCAGCCCCCGGACAAGTGCGGATATTAACGACCCGTGGATGGGCGATGCGACTCCAACGCATTGCCCGCTCTTACACCTTTTCGAACGAAGAGGATTGGTAGGAAATATTCCAACGAGGCTGGCCGCCTACGGCAAGAGTGAGCCGGAAGCGTTCGGGCGCTTCCGAACGACGCTCCGCTAACGGGATTTCCGTGATGGTAATCGGCGCCGCCATCTTTTGCTGTATGCAATGTGCAGTTACGTCCTCAACAAAACAACACACGCGGTCAAGCGTCGCTTGTACAAATTCCGTGACTGGCTGGCTGGCAACGAGGGGCTCGACTGCGACGATGTTAGCGCCAGAGGTGTCATATGTGACGCGTGGCAAGGACCAGTTGTTGTGCTCCAGGTCGATGCGACTCTTGATGAGCCGCTCTGACCACGTCTGCAGACTCTTCTCTAGATAATCTGCCAGCAGCGGATCAGTTGCCTTCATTGCAGCAATACCGCGTTCAAAGGCAGGTTGCTGCTTGAACATGCAGCCGATGTCTACGCCGAGCTGCATCGTGAGTCCCTGCATGCCTTTCTTGATGACGCGCGCGGCGCTGTTAAGGAAGTGCTCCACCTGCTTCCTAAGTTCCTTGTCGATGTTCTCGACAATGTGGATTGCCACACCTTGCCGACGCACGACCTCCCCGGCAGCGACTTTGCGTGCGTGTCCCGCCCAGAGCTCGGATATTTCATTAGCCGTCGTTCGCGCCATGAACAGCGAGGTGGGGACGAAGTCAAAAGCCTTGTCGAAGCTTTCGCGCGCCATAGGTTCGAAATAAACGGCGTCGCGCAGCCGCATGAGGCCCATGAACAGACGCGCCATGAAGGGCGATGCCGAACCCTCGTCGGCGAGCTTCTGAACGATCCACTGATTCTGGGGTTGCTTTACCAGCATGTTCGACCGTTGCTGAAACCGGGTCAGCATGTCGCCGAAATCTGCCGGCGTAATTGGCAAGACATACGATATTTGCAAATCGTCCGGCCGGGTGACGACTCCGGCCTTCAGTATGTCCTGCCTCCCGAAGAACGGCAGCAGGCCGAGCAGTGGCAACTTACCCTTAACGACGATCGTGCCTCCGTCCTGCCACGGGATAAATTGAATAGTGGCCAAGTGCTGGCCGCGCCGGTCCGTGATCTGGAACGGCGGAACCGGGACAAAGCGGTCTTGGTACTGATTGCGTGGAACGGGATTTAGGTTGCCCTTGAGGTCGTACTGATAGCCGGAAATCACTACAGACGTCTTCGGTACGCCCTCCAGAAATTCGGTGAAGTTGGAAAGCTCCGCACCCGGTGAGAAGATGCCAAGGTGCGCGACAACAAAAGACATCATGTTGTTAAAGGTGTACGTGCCCGTCGGCCTCAGGACGATCACGACGTAGATCGCCGGTATGTAGTTTTTTAGCGCACCTTCTGCTGGCGGCAGATAGTCGCCGCTCAGTGACTCTCCAGGGAACTGCGCCGCATACTGGATCGCGCCCATCGAGGCAACGACGATCATGTCGGGCCATTCACTGCTCGGAGTCGTGGCGTTGATCCGCTCAAGCTCTTCAGCATAAACCTCCAGCGGCAAATCCGACCTCTGAGCATAGATCACGCCGAGTGTTACGGTCGTCGTTGGCGTATCCAGCTTCGGTGCTGGCGATTTCTTTAGCCCCTTCGCGCGTGCAACGCGCGCGTAAGCTGCCCGGAAATTGTCGAGCGTCAGGCTGTCGGTCGCGTCAACAACGACTGCGGCGGAATCCGCCGGTATTTGCGCAGGTGCCGCAGCCGGCGACTTTTCCTTCGCCGCGTACACGACGGCTGCAAAGGTATCCGACACCGCGCCGTCGGCATCGACAACGCTGGCAGACGCTACCTTGTACGGCCAGCCGACGTATCGTTCGATTCCTTCTCGTAAGGCGGCTGAAAGCGTCCCTGCGCTGACGGTGGCGACCTGACGTCCAGTCTCAAGGACCTCTTGGGCGATTACCATCGCACGTGCTCCTATGTCGGTTGGTGCATGCCGAGAGGGATTTGAATTCCACGCATATGCGGCCAAGGATTCTAGCTCAAAGCTGCCAACTTCTCAGTGAAGTCCGCTTTGGATCGACAGTTCGCGTCGACCAGATCGAAAAGCAGCCGCTCGGCGTGATTATCCGACAAACGGCAGCTAGCCGAGGTACTGCTGACCTAATTCGAGTTACGGCTCATAGTCTGATTTGGCCGACATCCCGCCATCCGTATCCGTAGTGATCACCACGATGAATGGGTTCCCGGCCTGAGCGGCCATTGACCAGCATTTCATCCAAAACGTTGATACGGAAACCCGGCATCCGGCCACGTGGTCAAATGAAGATGGAAACACACCCAAATCCGGACAGCCCTTTTTTCATCCCTCATCTTTGCGGGTGGGCGAGTTCAGCGCAGCACGCATTTTTTCCAGGTATTCCTCCCGCTGCTCCGGTGTCAACGCCCGCCGGGGCAGAGCCACATAGGCGAGGTCAGCGCGTCCGGCGATGTTTTGGTGACAGAGCGGCCCGCGCTTTGGCAAGCACATCGCGCGGAACTCAGGCAGGCTGGGGGGCCACTCAGTGCCGGATAAGATGCATTGTCGAAGGCCCACAGCCAGTTGCGCTCCCGTGATTCCGCGCAACCCGCCTGCCCAGGTGTGCGCGACTTCCGTCAGCGATCCGTCCGGGTTCGCGGCGCTTTCTCCGAAGGCCGCAGAAAACTTATGTCCGTAAAGGTGGGTCAATCTTTCCCAGAGGTTCACGATCATTCGCGCAGTGAGACTGCTGGCGCTCTCGGCGCTCGAACTCGCGTCGCGCGGCGCTCGCTCTTTCTGCGAGGCTGGGCCTTGGGTGAGGTGTTGACGGATGTGCCGCATGGTGTGTACCTCCTTTTCGGGATGGGGGAGAAGCCGTCCGTTCGCGTGCGATCCACGCCCGCCACTCCGCCTCCCACGACCGGCGAGGCCGGCGGGCCGTCCCGTAGGCTTTGAACTTGTCCGCAATGCGCTTGAGATCGCCCGCCAGGTCCGGGCGTGCTATGTGTGCCCAGTCTTCCCAATCCCGGGGCAGGGCCCAGTGTTCGGGCAGGGGAGCGGGGGTTAATGACTTCCTTTTCACCCCGGAGGCCTCGGCAGAGCGGGCGTCTCTTCTCTCTTTTTCTCTTGTTTGTTCTATCTGTTTATTCTCTATAGCGTCGAAGAAACCGGCATCCGGTGAACCGGCATCCGGAAAACCGGAGTCCGGTTTTTGGACTCCGGTCGGCTGGGGGGTGTCGTACACGAACGTCTGGGTCGACCAGCGACCGTGTTGGTCCTGTGTTTTGGTGGTCCGAATGTATCCCGCTTCCCGCAGCTCCCGCAGGGCCGTCAAGATGGCGCCCCGTCCCTCTTGTCCCTCCCGGGCGAGGTCGGCGGCGGTCATCTGAAATCCGTCGGCATTGGACAGCAGCCGCACCAGCACCCCCCGGGCCCGATAGGACATCCGGCCATCCCGCGCCACCTCATTGCGGAGGGAGGTGTAATGACTCTCCGGGCGGGGCGCACGAATGATCCCGGTCATGGTCCCTCCCGTTCCTCATCCGACGCCTGCGTGCCGGGTTTCATCGGGTGTGTGCCTCGAACAGATCCCCCTGTACCGCCGCCATCGCCGCCGCACTGCGGATCGCGGCCGGGTTGTCGATCATCTGCCGCACCCGACGGGGTGTGACCCCGATGCGCGCCGCGATGTCAGCGATGGACGCGCCACCCCGAGCGGCGTCGATGAGTTGCCCGATGCGGCCCGGTACGCCGCGCGGCAATTCGAGCCGCGGGCAGGGCTCGGTCTCCTCGGTGTCCGGCAGAGCCGCGATCGCCTCGATCCGGTCCCAGCCGCCTGGCAGTGCGTCCGGATAGACGAAGCGCCGTCTCATGGCACGCCACCCCGCGGACGACCCGGTCCGGACACGACGGGGCCGTGCGCTGCCGCTTCCGCTTGCTGCACGAGCCACGCATCGATCTGCTCACCGGTCCAGCGCCGCAACCGACCGATCCGGATGGGAGCCGGCAGCTCCCCCCGTGAAATCATCAGTTCCGCCTGACGGCGGCAAATCTGAAGCCGGCTGCACCACTCTTCAATACCGAATGCTTGCATGGTGTTTCCTCCGTGCTTGTTACAGGACGCCCCTGCTTGGGGTGTCCGTTCTTTATCTCATGGGCAAGGCCTTGACCGACGGCTTGAGAAATACGCCGGCTTTGTGAGGAGCCGGTGTCGTGTCGTGGACCACGCGCCGATGACCTCACGTCGGCGACATCAAATCTTCGCGAGACGCAGCGCCGCCAAGGCGGCGGCCGCTATGAGGGCGCCCCCGACCCCGAGAAAATACAGCACGTCATCACCGGCGAAGATCTTCGTCCCCGTGAAGACGATGAGCAGCCCCGGAATGCCGCAGAGCACGATCATGCGTGTCAGCCGACGGATTTTCTCTGTCCTCGCCCGCTCGATGCGATGATTACGCAGATTGAAGTGGCATTCGGCGCACCAGTCGGCATGCCGGTAGGTGGGTCCCTGACACTGGGGGCAGCGGATCGCTTCGGGGTGGTTTGGATCTACATCTCTTGGCGCATGAACGGTGAGGTCACCGCCCACCTGCACGTTATGATGCCCCCGGATCTGCTGACTCGGGTTGTCATCCGGGGGCGGGAGACATTGCCCGGGTCCCAGTGGTTCATTCTGTGTTTCCTTGATGGCTTCCTTCAGACGTGAAAGTTCCTCATCCACCGTCCATGGCGTGCGGTTCATCCGTTTTCTCCTTGATTGTTAGGCGACGAGTTTGAGCAGAGTGCGCATTTTTGCATTACTCAGTTTTTCCCCGGCCACTTCACTCAGCAGCTGGGATTTCTCATAGAGGAGACCGATCAGTCTCGACTTGTGCTCGATGGACAAGGGTCTCTTGAGATCGGCCTCGAACTTCTCCACCGCCTCGACCACCCGATCGAGCAATGGCTGATCCAGGCGCTTGCGCTGATCTTCCGCCACCATCATCGATCCCGCCCCGGTCAGGAGCCAGACCGGATCCACCCTGAATTGCTCATAGAGCGCATGCACCAGTGCCACCGGGATCTCGCGTTCGCCGCGCTCGTAGTTCTGGTAGGCGCGCAGCGATAGTCCTAGACGCTCCGCGATGGCGGTCTGGGAGAGCGCAAAGTGGGCGCGCACCCGTCCCACCCGTTCGTGATAAGGAAATAACTCACTCATGCTTGAAAGCATACCCAGACGTGCTTATTCTGTCAATACGGTACCGTCAGTCTGTTTAGCGAGCTGGATTGGCAATACAGGCGTGCGTTGACCGACGCGCCACGATACGCCGCCGTCGATCACAGTTGGTCAGCGACGGCTTTTTCTATTGAGCGAGTTCAAGAAATGGGTGGCGCGGGTGATGGCGCCCTTCAGGAAGCAGCACGCAAGGACGCACTTTTTTCTCCCAGGAAACACGGCCGACCGCACCGGCGCGACAAGGCAGATAGTTTCTTTTGAGTATCAAGGCGATGAACTGGGCCTGGGGCTTTACGTCTCAAGCCCAATATCAAATTCGTACTCATGGCTTTGGCCGATGCCTGTGACGACGACGGCTAATGCTGGCCGAGTGTGCCGACCCTGGCCAGGAAGACCTGTCTCGAGGACCGCAGTGTCCAGCGCATCCGCAATCAGCTCAAAGTCGATGGTCTGATTCGGATCGAGCCGCACTATCGCAATGACGGCTCGCCGACCAGTAATGGCTACCATTTTTCGCTCGACCCCCTGGTGACAGCCGTGTCACCCTAACCACTACAGAACACCCGAATAAACCCAGACCACCACCACCGCAGCCAAAGCCAAAGCCAAAGCCAGTCGAGGAGGATGGTTGTGGTGATTTGATTTGCCCGAAACAGCTGTCGCCCAGGGAAGTGGCACTTGCAGCGCACAAGCTTAACCCACTTCCAGCCGTGCTGACGCAAGAGCTGCTGAATGAACTCACCGGGCGACTCAACGCCAAGTCAGTGCATGGCGCTCCCCTCAGCGATCTGCGCGCGCTCATTGCGCGGGCGGAAGCCGGCACGTTCACACCGGAAGTCGGGGTACGCCTGGCACGGGCGCGAGAACGTCAGCAAGAACCGCCGGTGCCGAAGCGACGGGATTCCCCGGTCAGGGCGCCGCCCTGTCCGGCGGATCAGGCCGTGCATCTGGCGCGCATCCGCCAGGTGCTCGGCCCCAAAACCGGCGTCACAGGACCGGCGTGAACAGGGACCCCGTCAGCACTATCATGCCTATCCCTCTCGCCAGGCGGACTTAAGTCAACAATCAAAACGTTTGGGGTGGTGTGTTCGTGCGTTCTGATGGCAAGAAATCCAAACACCCGATCCTGTCGTCGGCTAGTTCTTTTTCGAGTAATTCAGTCGCAGCCTCCGGTTGCTGTTCGTATTGTTCTTCGTTTGAAGACTCGATGCCCGCCTGGGGCTGATCCACCCGCGGCCGCGTGTGTGCCGGACCAGGTAGCGCCGCCATCAATCGCTGAGCAGGTCAGTGATCGGCACCTTCAGTCCGGCTGCAATTTTTTCCAGGTTGTCGAGACACACATTGCGCCGTAGCCGTTCTATGTCGCCGATGTAGGTGCGGTGCACACCGCACACATCGGCCAAGTGCTCCTGGGACCAGCCTTTCGCTGCCCGGAGTTCCTTGATCCGCTTTGCCAGAATACTGCGTGCCCGCTGTGCCATGCGGCTAATTTGGCCCCGCTGCGGCCGATATGTCGACAGCATATCGTAGGACAGCCAATAAGTAGACAGTGTATAAGTGGCGTGCTATAAGGGGCCAATGCTACGGGAACCGACAACCCCAAAAGCGGAGGAAGACGCCCTGCGCAAACGTCTCGGTCTGCGGGTGCGGCTACTGCGGGTCGAGCGCGGCTGGAGCCAGGAAGTGTTAGCCGAGCTGGCTGGCCTGCATCGCAACTACATCGGACATATTGAGCGCGCCGAGCTCAACGCCGGGATAGCGAATCTTGCCAGGATCGCCGGTGCGTTCGGGGTACCTGTGTGGACGCTCTTTGACCGGTAAAGTCTCGAGCAGCTGCGGCGTTGACAGGCGTGAATGGTTCGTCGTCCGCCAATAGCGTATGGGACTGACGACGGCGCGGCAGGGACGCAGGGCATTGAGGCGTTTCGGGCGGGAAATTAAATGTGTGCCTCGCACAGCGAGGGCGGCCTTGACTGGGGGGTCGTGCATCGCATCGAGATAGCACCCGGCTCGAGGCGATGCACGAGAGCGCGGCGCCGAAGGCGAGCGTTTTCCATGCAACTGGTCTTGGCCTCATCCCTCCACTGGGAGTACCGTATTTCCATGTGCTACTCCGCCATGGTCGAACACAAGTTGAAGCGCCTGCAGCGGCTCGGCGACGCGCAACTGGATCTCGAGTATTGGGAGGACCTGTTCCGCCGACGATCCGAAGGCGAGGACATCAAGCTCGCCAAGGCGCTGGAATTGAACTTCCTGGCGCCGGAGTCGGCCGCCGAGAAGCGCATCGCCGCCGACATCAAGGTCTTTCACGAAAGGCAGGGGAAGGCATGGGAGGCGGAGCTGTTCAAGCAGAAAAAGCGTCTCGCCGACGCCGAACGCAGCCTCAAAACCCGAGCCACGAAGAAAGCCGCCGAAGACCAGCGCATCGCCGGCTACAAGATCGACTGGCTGCTCGGCAAGCTCGCCGATATCAATCGCACCGAGTTTAAAGCCGATGATGGCCGCATCTTCCCGTTCTGGTACGCGCCGGTAATCGTCGAGGAAGGCGGAAGGCGCCTGATTCGGCCCATGCGTTACCACCTGCGCGGCCATGGCAAGCCGGCCGGTATCGATCACCGCTACCCCGGCCTCTACAATGCGCGCCGCGACAGCCTGGAGGGCTATTGGAAAAACCTCTTTGGCCGGCAGCACGCGGTGTGCCTGGTCGAGAGCTTTTACGAAAACGTGGCACGCCACGATTTCGAAAAGCGCGACCTGCGTCCAAACGAAAAACCCGAGAACCTGGTCCTGCACTTCAACCCGCAGCCGCCGAGCCCGATGTTTATCGCCTGCCTGTGGGACCGCTGGCAAAAGGCCGGCGAGCCGGACCTGTCCTCTTTCGCCGCGATTACCGACGATCCGCCGCGGGAGGTGGCCGCCACCGGCCACAACCGCTGTATCATCCCGCTCAAAGCCAAGAATCTAAGCGCCTGGCTCACTCCGGGCGCGGACCGCGCGGCGTACTACGCCCTGTTTGACGACCGCGAACGTCCGTACTATGCGCACGAACTCGCAGCGTGAGCGCCAAGCGTAAGGGTTAGAAGCCCAGCCTATCACCCAAAGGCAAAAAGAGGAGTCCGGCCAGCGATCGACGCCAGCAGGCCGAGACGCAACGCGGCTCGATGGCAAGCCACGAGTGCACGGCGCCGCAGGGGGGCGCTGCGGACGTTTCACTGATTATCGTTTCCCTCCATGACCAAATTGTTCAATCGAATCGGGTCGGTCGTCGCACTCACTGTCTCGTTAATCTGATCTCTGAGTGTCAGCGTAAATGTCAAACCCTGCGCACGTTTTGACTGATCCAGACCAACGTTAGTGTTTATCATCCCCCCGGCCATTTTACTAATGCCCGCGAGATCTACCGCTGACGCTACCAGCCCCTGAAAGTCGTTGTGTATAATTCTCGTGAGCCCACTCGACAGTATTTGGCTCTTGATTGACTTGGGGAAATGGCCAAAATTACCGTTTGATGTCGATTCCACGTAGTGTACAGGCAGATCACGCACCTCACGAGGCACGATCGGCTCCTTAGTGTATGGAATGTCACCAGCTCCTACACGCTTTCCCAACCGGGTGGGCCGGCATCAAAAAGTTTCAGGCATCGGCTGAGAGTTTGGGGAACCAGGGTTGCATCGGAACGCCATTACTGCCATTATGCGGACTATGATACCCATTTTGAAGACTGCGCTCGGAGAACTTTATCAGTCAGATTGCCTTGATATGATGGGCGCGATTGATCCCGAGACGGTCGACTTAGCATTTGCTGACCCGCCTTTCAACCTTGGCAAGCAATATACGTCGAAAATAAACGACGCGAAGGCAAATCACGAGTATCTAGAATGGTGCCAGGGGTGGCTCGAAGGAATGATTCGCGTACTGAAACCAGGCGGATCATTGTTCCTGTGGAACCTGCCGAAGTGGAATCTTCCCTTAGGTGCATTCTTGGCCGAGCGTCTAACGTTCCGGCACTGGATAGCGGTTGACATTAAATACTCTCTGCCGATCGCTGGGCGCCTTTACCCTTCGCATTATTCCCTGCTGTATTTCGTGAAAGGAAATAAGCCGGCAATTTTCCACCCGGACAGGTTGCCGGTACCTTGCTGTCGCCACTGCGGTGGCGAGCTGCCAGATTACGGTGGGTACAAGGACAAAATGAATCCTAAGGGCATCAATCTTTCCGACGTGTGGACCGATATTCCGCCGGTGAGGCACGCTAAGTATAAGAAGCGCGAAGCAAATGGATTATCACTCAAATTGATGGACCGCATCGTGAGCATCGCGAGCGATCCAGGGTCCATGATTCTCGACCCATTTGGAGGCTCAGGTACAACCTACATTGCGGCCGAGCTTGCGGGACGCCGTTGGCTTGGTAGCGAACTTGACTGCTCTGCCATCGTGCAGCGTTTTGAGACGATTGAATCTGACCGGGATCACCTCGCTCAGATCCATGCAAATAAGAACACTCTGTTTACGACCGCGGACCTGGAGAAGCGCCGCAAAGCTGGCCTGCCCCTGTCAAAGAACTACCGGGTTTCCGAAATCGCCGGTGCCTGTACTTGTGTAGAGCCCGACCAAACCCAACCCGACTTATTTAACGCCTCTTAGCTCGACCCTGTCGGGCACGTCCGTCATTGCCGCTCGGCAAATACGGAAATTCGTGGTCATCGGTCAAAGAGTCGTGCTCCACAACGCTGATGGCTAGGAGGCCACGTTCGACACGAGCTTCGAGATCCTTCCACATGGCGAGATAACCTGAAAGCTCTCCGATGTTGCCAATTCGATCCGTCAGGTGCTCGTATAGATCGCGGCTTGGCACAATCAACACACCAGCCTGTACCTTCCCCGTCCCCAGTGCAATCGCCAACTTATTCATGCTCCGGTGGGATGAGGATATGTTGCCCGTTTCCCATTCGATTGCGACATGCGTCCCGCCTGGCGCCGCAGTGACAAGGTCGAAATCACCAAACTCAGAGCTTATTGGCTCGCGATAGAGCTCTAGGCTCGGATACAAGCGCAATTCCGGAGGCGTCCGATTTTTTCCAAGATCAAAACCGACCTCCGCGCGCCATCCCTCACGTTCGACAACGTGGTCAAGAAACCGCCGTCTGAGATATCCGACGCCATTCCGGTTCCATTGACCGTCGGGTCGTTTGACCTTCCGGCGAAGCGTTAAGGTGCCTGCGCCCTCCGGAAAGTCGATACTTTGAATTGACCTGATGTAGCTGTCGTGAATCGAGCGCCAGTCCGAAGACGTTACAATGCCCCCTCGATCAAAGATGACCAAGGTCCGCAGCCACTTCATCGCCCGTGCCCCGGAATACCTTTGGTCAACGCCGCAACGTCACACCGAAGGGCCGCACAAATGTCACAGAGCATCGTGAACGTTAGATTTCGCTCGCCGCGCTCGACTCCACCGATGTAGGACCGATCAATATCAGCTTTAGCGGCAAGCTCCTCCTGCGTCCAGCCGAGGGCCTTCCGTCTTTCCCGGATTCGATCTCCCAGCTCTTTGAGTACTGCGGCGTCCATGATCAAAGGATGTTTCATTTGCGGACTATACGTCCACGGACTATGATGCTCATTCCATTGTGTTTGTAGTTCTGTTGACAAGGTGAATTGTCGCTCGCGGCTTCGCTGTCCTTTAAATAAAGACGGTGCCTTTCAACGATCGTGTGATCTTGTCGGCGCCGCGAATCTGGCGCCAGTTTCATTCCGCCTTTCCGACGAGTTTGAAGGAAAATCGGAAAATAGGTGGCCGCCCAGTCAGGTGGCATGCCTAGCCGTGGCGCTCAGAGGGCGACCGTCATACCCAATTTGGTTGGCCGCCTTGGCCCGGTACGCGCAGATCGACTATAATATTCAAAAAGGAAGCGGCTGCGGCGTATGGGCATAAAAAAGAATGACGTCGTCGTCCCCTTTTTGAAATGGGCCGGTGGCAAACGATGGCTTGTTTCCTTGCATCCCCAGCTTCTCCGCCTCCCCTTCAGTCGATACATAGAGCCCTTTCTTGGTAGCGGCGCAGTTTTTTTCCATTTGGCCCCAGCAAAAGCTATCCTTGCAGATCGAAACAAGGAACTCATTGAGACGTACCAAGCGATCAAGGATGACTGGAAAAGTGTCAAGAGGGAGCTTGCAAAACATCACCGCAATCACTCCAAACGTTACTACTACGCCGTGCGACAATCGCGGCCTCGATGTTTGCATACAAAAGCAGCTCAGTTCATTTATCTCAACCGAACCTGTTGGAACGGGCTGTATCGAGTGAACCTGAGTGGAGAATTCAATGTTCCCATAGGGACGAAGACGGCTGTTGTCCTCGATACTGATGATTTCGCATCAGTCGCAGCGTTACTTAAGAATGCTGATCTCCAAGCTAGCGATTTTGAAAGCGTAATCAACCTTGCTACGACAGGAGATCTTCTTTTTATCGACCCCCCATATACGGTCAAACACAATCTAAACGGGTTCATTAAGTACAACGAGACCTTATTTACCTGGAAAGACCAAATTCGGCTTCGAGATAGTGTCGTGGCTGCACAGGAACGCGGTGCCACTGTGGTATTGACGAATGCCTACCACAAATCAGTGCGGCAGCTGTACAAGGGCATTGGTACGCATCACCGCTTAGACCGGCATAGCGTCTTAGCAGCTGACCCTGTTAAAAGGAAGATCTGTGACGAACTTTTGGTGATTCTTTGAACCGGATTCACGACAATTACTAGATACCAGGGAACTTCGCGATGGTGGATCAAGACGCCTTTGAAAGTATTTCCGTAATTGTTCCGAAGAACCCGTTTGTCGGAACCAAGGATGCCAAGGTGTGTCTCTGCGCATTGGACGTCGAAAAGCTCATGGAGTGGTGGCCGGGCACTCCGCATTCGCCTCACCGCAATTCAGCTAAGGTCAAGGCGATCCAACGTTCATTGGACTGGAAACGCGTGGCGCATATCGCGGCGTATCTTCTTCAGAAGGAACTCACAGATGTCGGTGAGCAGATCAGAAAATACTTCAGTGAGATTTATGAGCCATTGCAATATGAGGCAGGTCGTGAATGGCCGCCCAAGGTAAGTAGAGTAACCGGTTACCAGAGAAGTGTTTATCCCGCGTTTTCAAATATTCTGTTGCACGTCAATGGCGCTGAAGTCGTTGAGGACAATAAGGAGCCACAAGCGGCTTTCCTGAGGTTCAATCCTCAGGATAAGAGGCTTGCGTTTTATGTTATTGATGGCCAGCACCGAATTAATGGTGCGTATCTGGCGGTCAAACTTCTGCAGGAGATCGACCCGAACGTTCGCTGGCAAGTACCGGCACAGGTATACGTTGATTTGGATCCGGCGGGTCAGCCACCAAGACATCAAGCTCAAATTTTCATTGACGTGAACTTCTATCAGAAGAAAGTCGACCTTTCGCTTGTTGCAGATCTGTTTCCGACCGCCCGCGGATCACGTCAGTCCTTGGACAACAAAGAGCGCGCACAAGACATCGGTCGCAAGCTGATGCTGGAAGTGGGTCCGCTGATGGGGATGGTTCAGATTCCGGGAATCAAATACGGAGTCAAAGATGTTATTACGCTTTCGACTCTGGTAGGAGCGGTCGAAGATGTGCTCTCCGTGCTTTATGAAGCGGACCTCACGAGTTTGGAGGAACAGGTTGATTTTATTGCGCAGGCACTAACGGCATGGCTCCAAGCGACAGGAAGACGACACGAGGGTACCGACAAGAGACTCGAATCTGGGAACGTTGTATACCAAGGTCGAATTCTGGTATCAGTAATTAGCCTAATGCCTGCCGTAATGTGGTACCTGAAGAAATCGAAACAACCATTAATCTCTGCCCGGTCGGAGGAGAGGTTGACCAAATGGTTCGGGGGTGTCGTGGAAGACGCCGGCCTGATGAGGAACGGTAAATTTATTGATAAAGAGGACTTCAAACGGCTCGGTTACTTGGGGAGCGGCGGGATTGGTCGGTTTCGCGACCGCCTTTGGGCGTCCGTCCTAGAAAGCGACCACAAGATTTCGCGGATGCAGCCCGATGCGATTGCTCGCCTCGCAGAGAGCAATCGACTAAAGATTTTCTCACGGATTGAGGATAAGTAAGTGGTTTTCGGACCGGACAAGGCGACTTTTGTGCGCGCGATATTTAGACAGTTAATGAGGCAAAAGCCAGAGAGGGCGCTTGCCCCTGGGGTTCTTGCAGAGAAGTTACGCTCGGAAATTAAGACGAGAGGCAGTCAGTTTTCATTAACAGCAGCCGACGCGGGTCTCTTTGGGTCAGCGGCTGTAGAGATGTGGGTTAGGGCAGTTCACAGTTTCCTGATCTCTAACTCCCTCCTGAAGGCGAGCCCCATCTGGTCATCGGCTGTCGGATACTATTCTAGCCACTATGTCATGCGGGCATTCTCGCACCTTCTCGGACATTTCCTTCTGGGAAGAGACGGTCATGTCGTGAAAATTGAACTGCGTGAGGGTAATTATGTTTGCGAGGCGACAAGGAAAAATCCAGCTGAGCACCAGTACTACTGGGAGTTGCCAAAGCGTGAGTTGGGTGCAAGTGATGACGTGCTTTTTTCAAACAACCCCCGAATAAAAGACGATCGCACTCAAATATCGGATGGGTTCCATCGCGTCTTTGCGAACTACTTTGATCACGTTGATGGGTTCCCGAATTTTGTGCCGTTGGATGAGGAGTATTTGAAGACGAGGATTGATAGGCTATCTGACTTGGTCGGTGATGCCCCAACCATTCCGGATCACAAGAAATATCCAGATCTGGATGCAGTTCACATTATTGCTTATGCTCGGATCGTTAAGTTCAGAGAATATCTTGATGATGTTGTTGGACCGGACAACAAATACTGGCACTTTTACCGCGATCCGCCATGGTTCTCGAAATATCTGGATTTTCAGATCCCATCACGTTCCACTGCTATTGAGAGCTACAGAAATAATGTCTTAGGTTAGGTGCAAAGATAACCGTAAGCGTTCCGGGAACAGCAGGGTTGCTTGGCGCCGCGGTTCAGTCATGGGCATGCCAGGTTGATCTGATCCGGGCGGAGGTCGCACGGCAGCGGTAGCGTCAACAATCTTTCGCACTTTCGTTAGCGGTGGCATCTGGTTTCAGGCAGCCGTCACATCTTCGGTTAAGGGTTGTGTCAGCGCTTCCATGGCAAGATAGCGTCGGGTGCCCCAGCGGGTGGTGCCATCCCGCGAAAGACGTCATCGATCTGACGCAGCGCATGTGGAAGACGAAGTTCTGTCACAATCCCAGGAAATCAGATGTGGTGCTCACAGGTCAATAACGGTCCGATTTGGACGTATATGGACCACGCCCCGTTTGCAAGCACTCCGTTCTCTGACAGGTGGGATCGATTGCTCATGTCTAACCGGTCTTGTACCGCGGCTTCGCGCTTGGATGCCAGACCTTAATGGGCTATTCGCGCGCCAGCTCCCTGTCGCTTACACGTGCTTTCCACGCTGCCCATCGTTGACTGGTGGCTGGAACCTTCAATCTGGCGCTTCAGAAACCATTTGGGTGAGGCGGGGTCCATTTCTCATTGTTTACGAGTGATCGATGTAGATCACTGAATCGTCGATGACCGCAGAGGCCAAGACGCGAGCGCCATTCAGCACCACCGGCGGGGGTTTTTCATTAGGAGCCGTCATGGCCGCTTACGTTTCGTGCGGATACAATTCCATACAACACAAAAAGATCTTCCCATTTCGCGACCACGCTTCGAGCAAACCTAACAGTTTCCAGCTTTTTACCGTCGGGCCAGACAATCCACCGTTCACTGCCCGAGTTTAAAGTCACGGTGTTGAGCGGCGCTCCTCCGATCGCGCCCGAATATCTGAGCGTACCCACATCTGGACGCCCGCGCGACAATCTCATGTGCTTCGCTTTGTTGCAAGCATCACAGCAAAGCTGAATCAATTTTTCATTCATTACTTTCTTTTTTAAATCCTCGTCCAAATAGTCGACGATATGATATGCCGTGACGAAAAAATTGTAGACATGATCGATCGACCGTTCGGCTTCGAGGCGGGCTAATTCCCTCTTGGCTTTTTCGAGTAGGTCTTCCGCGGTTCTAAGCTCAAAAAATCCCATGTTGCACGGTCCTACATTAATCAACCTGTGGCCAGGTAAGCAGTGAGAAAAAGGACACCTTTGAGACAGCATCTTGGCGTGGCGCATTTCTGCATATGTGTCGAATTGCTCCAGTTGTAACCGGCGGGGCGGGGCACAGAAGTAAGATATTGTGCCATCGTCGTCCGGTTGAAGATACAAGTTTTAGGGAGTTTCAATTGGCGCACTCGAGAATGCCTGAGGTTGTGTTAAGCCGCTATTAAGAACTGCGAGATACCGCACCATATCAGCTTCGGTTAGAAATCGATGGCCCTTAATGGCCTTAGAAAAACGTTCTGTTTTTGGCCCCTCCTTTGGAATTTTTAAAATTCGCCGTTCTGTAGACATGCTTCCATCGGCAAGCCATTTCGCGATCGGAACCCTGGACAGAAACAACGAATGAAGAGACGACGGCGAGCTGGATAGGTAATACGGAACTTGATTTGGAAACCAGGGAGAGAGGTCCTCACAAAGCCACTTAACCCTCTTGCCCTTGAAACGAACGAGGTCAAGAAACGCCTCAAGATCGCTGCGAACTAGAACAACGCATTCCAGCCCGCGCAGCCATGCCTGAACAGCAAGGAAATGTCCGAGCACTCGGTGTTGTCGTCGACAAGCTTCTCGATGTGGTTCCATGAATGTCCCCAACTTGTGATAGTCGGACCGGTAGGTCCGCCTATGCAGGTTTAGCAGACTCTTATTGCTGCCGACATTCTCGATTGTTGCTAAGGTTACGATGATGACATGGCATTTCACTTCCCGGCAAGTTCGAACACGCACTTGCCAGCGCATGGTATCTGATAGAGATTAAGCGTCATTGCCGTCGCGTAGGCGGTTCGTCTTGATTTTGATTTTCGAGACAGGCCACGTGCGCCACGTCGCCTTCGTGTTCGTAGAACGGCCGATCGAACTCAATCGGCTTTCCACACAAGCTGCACTGGCGTGCCGCCGTCTCGCGCTGCCAGGTGCAGTCGCGGTGGCCGCAGGCCTCGGTACAGGGTCCATGCCCGGCGCCCGGGGCGGAAATGACTATCGCTGCCATCGGTGAACCTCCATGCGTGAGCGAATTATAAAGTGAGGCAGGGCCTCACAGCAGGCCCCGCTCGGAGAACGATATCACGCCCACGCCGGCGACGATGAGGTGGTCGAGCAGCCGCACCTCGACGACTTCGAGAGCGTCTTTGAGCCTGTTGGTCAGCACTTTATCGGCGCGCGACGGTCGGGGCGCGTTCTTGCACATTCCCTGCGCAGTTGACATGTTGGGCGAAAGCGGAGGGGCCCGGCCCGCGGGGAGGACTTGCAGGGCAAGGCGTCGGTCGGGACGAAGAGGTGCATGCCTGAATACCCGGCTCATGGTGCAGCCGATGCAGCTCGGACAGGGCGAACGGCGTTCGCCGCCAACCCCGCGCAATCGACCGCACGAAGGTCACTGCAACCGCCGCCGCTTGTGGCGAATGGTGGGCGTGGGCGGTGTCGGCTCTCCACGCGGTTTGAGCTCCGCGCGCAGGATGTTCAGGTGCGCCGGTGCCATGGGATTCGAGCAGGATAATTTCGATGTCGTCGCCGACCAGTATCGATTCGCCGGCACGACGCGTCAGGATCAGGTTGGTCATGGGTTCGCCTCGTGAAAAAAAGGGGCTGGCGGAGAACCCGCCAACCCAAAGGTCCCGACCCAGGGTGGGGGAGGTGGCAACCACAGCCGGGACAAACACAGGCACAGGCTGCATGGGCTTTGCGATATCCCAGCAGCTTAGTGCGGACGCAGGCCCTCATTGGCGCCGGGGATGTAGGTCACCACCTCGTGCTTGCAGTGCACGTCCTTGAGCTGATCCGTGCCGCTGCAGAAGAAGGCGTTGTTATGGCAGGTCGCGGTCCACGAGGACGTATTCACGTGCAGCTGGTAATCCGCGATGCTGATCGCGTCGGGGCTGCAGCCGGTATCACCCGACGAAATAGCCTGAAGTTCTCCGGTCGTGGCGACACAGCCGCAAAGCGTCCCAGCCAGCACAGCAAGTGCAAAAGCACGCATGATTTCTCCTTATGGCAATCAGTTGGAAAACGTCACGGCGACGCTTGCCGACGTCGACGTGCCGAGGTTGTTGGTGACCCGAATCGTGAGGGTATGGGGACTGTTCGGGAACACGCTCGTATTCACGAAATGGCTAGGGTGGTACGGGTCGCTGAAGGAGTCGTAATAGGCCCCGTCAACCAGCAGGACACAGTTCGTCGGAATGCTTGCTGTTTGCGAGACACCAACGATATCCGACACATACCCGTTGACGCTGGGACTGCCGCTCAACGTCGCACCGCTCGAGGGTGACGCCAAATTGATCTTGGGATAGTTCTCATCCAGCGGCGTGACGGGCGAGCCATCGAACAGCACGCTCGCGTCATTGTAGGCAACGAGCGCGGGCAGGAACGGGATAATCCGCTGCGTGTCGGCCACGGTGTAGCTGACGACCGACTCAAAGTGACCGCGCAGCTGGCCGACCGCGTACTTGGCAATCCCGTGTCGGTACACGTCCGTAGAAAGCGGAACGCCGACGACGGACAAGGACAATGGGTTGCCCGATGGATCACGGCCAGTACCGTTCAACACCCCATCCTCGGCCAAATCGCTGCGCATGGCTTCCGCAAAATCAAGCGTCCTGAGGCCCGGGGTGCCGAGGAGCGCCAGGGCGGTATTGCTGGGCGAGAAGTAGGCGACGCTGTAAAGCCAGCCCGGGATCGCAGCGATCATGCCGCCGTAGACTGTGGCGTTGCTCTCGGTCTCCACATGCTGTGGCATCGCCGGCAAGGTCGTCACTGGATCAAGCCCGAGCAGCTGCGTGAATACCGACGTGGCGTCGGTGATGGCGGTGGTGACGGACACACCGTTGCGGATCTGGTACTGGACGAGCCCCAACGCGCCATGGGTGTACGGCGTCACGGCGACGGTGGCAGTACTGCCGGGTGTGACATTCGCCACGGCATCGAGCGGGGACTGAGTATCGCCGCACACGTGCGCGTAACCGAACTGCGGGGTCAGGCTGGCGGGAGCTGCGGGAATCACATAGAAGGGGCCTAACCAGCCATACGAATATTCTACGTAACACTCATTGGTGGCCTCGACCAGAATCGCCGACGGCGGGTTCGCAGAGGTATAGCTGAGTGTGTAGTGGCCGCTGCCATCTGGGACAACGGCACCGTCGGCAAGTAGGGCGCCTTTGGACCCGGATGAAAAGTCATAGAGGTCCACATTGCCGCTGGTCACGGTCGAGCCGGCAATAACGACACCGGTCACGGTGGTCGTCGTGGAGGGTAGCGGCGGCGCGGAACCGCCGCCGCACCCGCACAGGGTCGCAACGATCGTAATCGCAACACTTTGCCGAAGCATCTTCAATTTAGTATGCAGGTAAAGGTGCAAACGGTGCCGGCCCGGCAAATGCCGGCGGGGGGCGCATCTAGGGTCGCGGAATAGGTCGCGATATTCCCCGCCACATCGGCCGCGTTCACGCTGAAGTTGACCGTGGGAGTGCCATTGTTGCTAAAAATAATCGCGCTTCGCGGGATGACGAAGCTGAAGGTGTTGTTGACCAGCGCCGCGCTTCCGCTGGCGGTCGTTCCCCACGCCGCCCAGGAAACCGTTCCGGCCGGACCGCTCCCGGCATCGCCGACCATCCCCGTAATCGGGCAGCCGGTAGTCTGCGTGGAGGCGGAAGTGGTCACCGCCTGAAAGGACGGCGGCGTGTTATCGACCTGAAAGATGACCGTCGCGGTGCTCGTGATTCCCGCCACATTCGTGGCCGAGACGGTGGCCGTGTGGGGGCCGTCGGCCAGTGTAGTCGTGTTAATCGTCCAGCTCGGGGCTATAAGGTTCGTGGTCAACAACTGTGGAGTGTTCTCGTCGAGCATGAGGCTGTCCGACGCCAGGCCGGCATAGTCCTGGACGGTCGCCGTCACGAGTTGGTTGCCCCTGAGCCAGCCCGGGCCCGATGGCTGGGTAATCGCGAGCGAGGGTGCGGTTATGGAAACCGGCGGAACGCCGTTGAAAATCATGTCGGTGTTCGCGGCATAGGCTTCGGCAAAAGACAACAGGCTCGGGCTGTTACTACCTGTCAGCCCGGTTTTGTTGTTACTGCTGGCGGCGATATGCAGCAATGACACGCCGAGCCCCTGGCGATAGACCGTGGGACTCAGGGGAGTCGTGCCGAACGACAGCGCAATCTTGACGCCGTTGGGGTCGACCCCTTCGCCGTCCAGCAGGCCGTCAGCCGCCACGTCGTCGTGCATCATCTGATCGAATTTTATCGACGTGTACGGTTGCGTGAGCGCGGCCGCACCGGCAGGCGTATGAGTGGAGACCCACTGCGAAATAGCCGCCGCCAGGAATCCATATTCGATGCTCGGCGTCGGGTTCGCGCTAGCATTGTTGATGTCCGTGATCTCGACCGGTGTGGTGTGGATGATATCGATCCCTGCCAACTCGGACACGCGTTTGTTGGCATCGTCGATGGCGGCCGCAACCGGCGTCCCGGTCGCGATCTCATGTTCCGCCAGTCCCGCCGCCAGATTCGTATAGGCGGTCACGGAAACGGTTAGAGACTCGCCGGTAGTGTAATTGACAAGTGCGGTGAGCTTATCGCTGGAATCCAGGGTCACCGTGTTGGTACTACCCGTCAGCGACGCTTCCTCAGTGTAGTACCCGCCCGTGATCTCGAGCAGGATCGGCCGCGACTCGACCTGCAATGACAGTGAGTACGCACCAGTCGCGCTGTCTGTCGTCGCTTGGCCGAGCACCGCGCCCTTCGAGCCGGTGGAAAAATTATACGCCGTCACCGTGCCGTTCAAGATGAGGCCATCCAGTACGGTTCCGCTGGCCGACCCGCTCGGGACGGCGGAGGGAAGCGCATTTCCGCCGCCGCTGCAAGCGGTCAGCACAGCGACGAGGCCGGCAATCATCAGCAGGTGTATGCAAAAGCGCATGGAACATCTCCTTGTTGGATCGCGATTTTTATTAGTAGACGAAATAGAGTGCAAAGCGCAGAGCGCTCGCGCCGCCGCCGAGCGGTTGTTCGTATTGCAGGTGCGCGCCCATCGACCAGTCGCGGTTGAGGCGCCATTCCGTACTCGTGTTCAGGACGACCGCTACGCTGTTGACGGTGCGATCCGAGTACTGGCTGGCGAGGTGCCCGCCTGGGGTGAGCGTGTACCGTGTCGTGTACTGCTCGTTCGTGTAGCCAAGTCCGATGCCACCCCAGGGCTTCCACGCCCGCGACAGCCTGAATAGCGTCTGGTACGACACATCGCCGCCCACGCGCTTGACGTCCTCGCCGATGTCGGTAGTCGACGCGGGGACCGAAAAGCTGTCGTACTGCACATGGACGAGAACGCGTGCGTCCCGACCCGCAGTCGCGATCAGGAGGCCGGAGAGCGGGGTGAACGCGCTGCCGCTGGCGGTTGGTCCATCGGGGTCCTTCAAGTTGAAGCCGGACACGCTGGGCGAGATACCAAAGCGCATGGCATCATCAGCGAGAGCGCGGGTGCCGATGCCGCAGGCACTGAGCAGGAGGATTACATAGAGTATTGAGCGAAGCATGATCTCGTCCTTGAGTGTTGTTTTTGGGAGTCCCTATCCTTGGGACAATGGCACATTAGAAGTCGGCATCAACCCGTATTTCCAAGTTCTGTGGTGAGACATAGATCACGGAAGTCGTCGCATTATAATTAACCGCCGGATCCGTGTCATTGAGCATGGTCTGGGTAGCCGTCGCCCCGGCGCTCGCGAGCGGGCTCGAGGAAGCGAGGCTGTCGGCAATCCCACCCACGGCCGCCGCCAGACCCTTCTCGGTGCCGTGCTGGACCAAGTTGTGCTTATTGACGGTGACGATGCCGGGAAGTCCCGATATCCGTTGCAGGTCGTACACAATCCCCTTGACCGCAAACTCGTTGCCGTCCGGCGTGATCCCCTTTTCGACGAAGAGCTCCATGCGCTTGGTTGCATCGTTCAATTCCTGGCGCGCAAAGAATGTCGTGCCGGCGGGCAGTACGCGCCGGTCGCCGGTAACGTCATTGGTGAGCGTGATTTCGACCAATCCGGGTTCCGCGCTCGAGACGTTGCGGGAAAGTTCCCCGCGCATCCACGTGCCCATGTGGATGCCGTAGACATTCTTCACCGTGACCGCGTCGGACAGGATCGCCCCGCGGGGCGCATAGACGCCGGCGCTCTGCGCTTGCGAGGCCACGCCGGCGCGCCCTCGCGTGCCGACCGGGGCAGCGGCGCCGGGCGCATCGTACTTGGTGCTCCGGGTGGCGGAAGGCGGGCTCGCCTCGCGTCGAACGGCGGGCAACGCCGTCTCCGGCGCCGCGGTGTTGAGCTCACCGGCGTGCACGGCGCTGTCGTGTTCTTGTTGTGTCACGAGATTGCGCAGTTCGTCAGGCGTAATACCGTCCGCGCGCACCGCGATGGCAGCGAACGCGAGTACCAGGAACAGCGTGCGCCTTACCATTTCGCGGTCACCGTGCCGCGGTCGGTCAGGAGCTCGAGCTTAAGCACGTTCTTCGGATCGAGGTCGGCAGTGAGCGTCGTGAGCGTACCCTTCACCTGGTCCTCCGGATCGACACGCGGGGGCACGTCCTTGCCGGCGTCGATCGCCCGGATCTGTGAGGTGCTGTGATCAACCTCAAAGAGCTTGGCATCGAGGATATCGACGTGCTGGGTGTTGCTGTCAGTCGACACGTCAAACACGAACGTCGTATAAGGCCCATAGGTCAGTGCCTCGTCGACGAAGAGCGATAAAGTGTCGCCGTTCGGCAGCTTCATATCCTCTTCCTGCTTGATGCGCATATGGTCCGGGCGGGAGATCGCCAGATGCCCGATGCGGGCAAGCGCCTTCTCATCGGCCAGGTGGTCGAGGCCCGCGAGTTTCTGCTGATAGGCCGCCTCCAGCGCCTTGGTGCGCTGGGCGATCGCGCGCTGGATCAGATCCTCCCGATCCTTAGGCCCCAGCGCGAAGACAACATCCGTATAAGGGGCAGTGCCGTGCGGGACCGCGTGCAGTTCGATGGTCACCTCGTAGCCGGCGGCGGTAATGAATGCATCTCCAATGTACTGCGCGCCGCGCGGTGCGTCCTGCGGGACACGCGGGCTGATGACAAAGAAGTTGCGCCCGGGCTCACGGGCAAAGGTAAAGACCGGGTTCGTGATGGTGAGTGTGAACGGTACGTAGTCGTCGCGCTCATCGAGCACGAACGGAAACGTAAAGCGGATACCCTGGTCGTAGGGAATGGTGAGACTCAAGAGCGTATGCCGGCGCAATGTGATGCGGTCTATCCGGGGCGCGGCCTCAACTGCGCCAGCCAGGAGGAATAGGGCACAAGCAGTCAGAATCGCGCGCATCAGTTGTCCCTCCGCGCCAGGATCTCGATGCCGGCGGTGTTGAAGCTGTTGCGCGCCACCGTACGCGTGTCAAGCGCCATGTCGAACGGTTTTTGCACCTGGCCGCCGGGTCCTTCGACGAAAAGTGTCCCGCGCAGGCGCACCAGCGCATCGAGCCCGTGGCGGCTCAGGATGCGCGGGGCAGCGTCGGCTTCAGCCCAGTCGATCCACGAGTGGGTGTGCGAGGCGGCGATGCGCGCAAGGTAGGTGTCGTGGTGCAGCGCCTGTTCCGTCGCCTTCAACAGGTCTGGCCCCATCATGTTCATCGCCGCCGCGTAGTCGTTGAAGATGGTGGCACTGTTGAGCGAGAGGTAATTGTCCGCGAAGCGCATGCTGGCGGCGAGGATGTCCTGGTCGCTGCGCGTCGTCGGACTCAGATACTCCAGCGTTCCCAGCACCCGTCCGCTTGCATCCACGGCGACGATTGGGCGTGGCGCGATCGTGCCGATCAGGACCGTCACAAAATGCAGTGTGAGTGTCACGCCGAAAAGAATCCAGCCGAGCAGGGCATAAGCCTGAAGCTTGCGGACAAGCCAGCCGGCCGGGCCGTGTTTCGCCAGCAGTTCGTTCGGAGTGAGTTTGAGAGGTTGTTCGGCGCTGTCGGTCACGGCGTCTCCTTCCGGGTGCGGCGTAGCTGGTTGACAATAGTGTCCCGGCGAGATTGTCGGACCTCGCGCGAATTGACGGCCGACGCATCGCGGCCTGAGGGGTTATTCGACGCGCCGCCCATTGTGGCGCCCGACATGGGCGCGGGACCTGTTTGTGCCGCGGCAGCACCCGAAAGCAACGCCGAGCGAGCCCGCGGGACTGCACCCGTGGGAGCGGTCGGGGTAATACCCTGGACGCGTGCGCGCAGTGCGTTGCCACCGTCCTTCGTGGCGGTGGCGGTGGCGACCCCGGCGGCGATTGCCGCGCCCACGAACGGGGTTACGGCAGCGGCCATCGAAGGCGAATTGGCCACGAGCGCGTTGGCGACGAAGGGGGCGGCCACGAGGACCGCCGTGAACACGAGGTGCAGGATCGCGAAGAGGAGCTGCAAGTCCCCGAGCGCGAAGATAACATTGGCCTGAGGGGATTGCATCTGTGCGGCGGCATTGAGAAAAAGTCCAGTGAACATCGCGGTGAGAAGTCCTTGGACAATCGGCCAGGCGATGACAAGCCCGGTGAGGTAGGCCCAGCCGCGCAGTATGCGCAGGCGCTCGGAGATCGAGATCGGGATCGCAATGAGTCCCCAGCACAGGGCCAAGCCGAACAGAATGGCGTGCGCGATCGCCAGAAACACCGACACAAAGCTCACGACCGCGAGGCTGATGTAGTACAGAAAGCCGGTGACGAGCACATAGAGCGAGCCACCGAGCACGGCTGTCATGGCACTCCCCACGTCGAGGTTCTTGCTGTTCGCGGCCTTGAGTGCGCTGAAGGTCTTCATTACGAGATCAATCGACCCCTTGCCGTCGAACCAGGCGTAGATGGGATTGGCGAGATCGATGAGGTAATTGCCGATGGCGAAATAACTCCCGAGCACGACGGTCCAGAGCACGATGTCCTTGAGCGCGCGTCCCCACTTGCCGCCGCTTACGAGGGCGTCGACCTGGGTTTCCATGACGCGGATGTAAATTGCGACGATGAGCAGCACTGGTGTCACGGAAGCGGCGATCATGGTCGCGAGATCGTGCTCGACCTTGAAGATCGGCGAAAGATCGAACAGCAGCTTGAGAAATCCCGACAGGCTTTTCATTGTTCAGTGCACCGATGCCCGCGCGCCGCCGCCGATGGCGTCGTAGAGCGAACTGTCCTTGAAGTGGTCGATCTCGCCCTGCTGCGCGCTCGCCCGCGCGAAGTCCTGTTCAGTGCGCCGCCGCTCCTCGCTCGCGGCGAGTGCCGCAAGCGCCGAGGTCGAGGCCGCGGTGATCTGCGCGCTCTGCGCCGGTTGCGGCGTGGCCGAGGCCCTTTCATTGTCGCCCGCCGATGCCTGCTGCACCGCCGCGAGCCTGTCGAGCTGGTCGAGCTGCTGCAGCTGGTACTGGATATAATTTGCATCGTGCGTCACGCCGTTTTGGCTGTTCTCGATCTCCGCGCGCAGCGTGGCGATGGGTGTGGTCGTGCCCTGCAGGCGCATCCCGGGCTGCAGGTTCTGCCAGAGCTGACTCAAGTTCAGAGTGCGCAGGTTCTGGTAGGCCTGGTTCGCGTCGTTCATCGTTCTTTCGATCGAGGCAAGATTGTCGAGCTGCTTGACTGAAGTGTCGTAGAGTTGTTTTCCCTGTTCGATCGTCTTCCCGAACTGGCCGTACTCGGTGGGGTTGTAGACGACGTCGCCGATGCCCCAGAAGGCATGAGCTGGGGCGCAAATGAGTAGCGATGCCGCGGCGATCGGCAGGAAGGTGCGTTTCATCGGATGTGCTCCTGGTGGTGACGGAACGCGCGCAGGCGTTCCAGGGGGTCTGTGATGCGTGCCCCGACGTCGTCCTTCAAGTCCAGATCCTGCGGGCTGGTGGCAGCGAGGTCGAGGACGATCCGGGGGAACGTGCCGTGCAGGTTGTAATAGTCCTGGCCGACACTTTTGAGTGCCGGCCGGTACGGAAGATTGAGGGGATAGGGGTAGGACTTCCAGATCGCAAGCGGCCCGGTCGGCATCGCGATGCGCCGGGCGATCTCTTCCCAGCCATCCGAGCGATAGAGCAGGGTGCGCAGCGGCATCGAGTTCAGGATTTCGGCCTCGACCACATCGATCTCGGCGATGCCTTGGGTCACGAGGTCGATGGCGGCGGCGTCCTTGCGTCCCATGCGCGCGAGCTCGGAGATGAGGCGGCCCATGACCTTAGGGGCGATTGCGACAAACTTGTGCATTTCATCGAGCAACACGCGCGCTGGGTTGCGGCGGGCGAAGGCAAGATGGTTGAACCGCAGCGCCAGAAAAACGAGGTAGAACTTCAGCAGTTTCGGGCTCGCGCGGTCGACCTCTTTGAGGTCGACGCCGGTGATGCCTTCGCTCAATACCAGGTTGTCGTCGTTGGCAAAAACTCGCCCCTCGGTGGTATCGAGGAAACTAGACAGATTGTGCGCCATGGCGCGGGCGGCGTGGCACTGTGGTTCGCTCTCGAGTTCGCGTGCGCAATCCTCGAGCTTGACGAGGAAGTCCGGCAAGGTCGGCGCGGGGCGTGCGGCGTCGGGGAGTGCGTAGAGCCGCTGCAGGGCCGCCTGCGCGGCGGCGGTCTGGTGTGCCGACAGTTCCATCTCGCCGTCGAGCAACAGGAATGAGAGTGCGTTGACGGTGCCACCGGCGACGACCGCATTCAGCGGGTAGGTTGAATTGGCGTCGGCGACTGAAAAGGGAGGTAAGGGATTCACCACGGTCGACATCGGGTCGATCTTCGAGTACACCCCGCCGAAGCCCTCGACCACCCAGCGATACGACCCCCCGATCTCGGCGATGTACCAGTCGATCCCGAATGGATAGGTCTCTGCGATCGTCGCGACCTTTTCGACGCCCTTGCCGCCACCGGTGATGGCGACGGTAAACGAGTGTGGCACGCTCTGGGTCGAGAGGCCGAAACCGATGAGTGTCCCGGCCGCTCCCAGGCGCAGCGACTCAGGCTTCCGCTCACCACTGCGATAGACCTGCACCGGCGCCATGTTGGCGATCTGCCAAGTGTGATCGGTCCGAAGGATCGGCGAGCGATAACCCTGGCCGGGTTGCGCTGCGCGAAAGTAGGGTAGCTGCGCATAATCGGCGGCACGCACTTGGCCGCCGCCTGATTCAATCCAGTCGGTGAGCACGCGCTCCTGTTCGTCGAGCTCTTCGGCCTCACCATGCAGGTGCACGATGTAGGCGTTCTTGTAGATGTTGAGGCCATTTGACGTGACAAAGCTTTGGAATCCGGCGAGATCGAGCAGCGTTTGCCGGGCGACCGACCGCCCGCGTCGACCCATCGAACCTTCGGCCAGGTCGCTCGCGCGTTCGGAGGCCTTGAGGGTCCGCTTCGTGTCGACCGGGATCACCACTTGCGACACGTGCATCGGGATCGGCAGCGCTGCCATGCCGGCAAACCACGCGGGAGCGGCGTCCGGATAGAGATAGAAATAGAGCACCTTCGTCAGCGCGCTACCCACCCGCACCCGACGGTCCTCTAGGCGCGGCGCCTCGCGCAATAACTGCTCGGAGAGGTCCATCCGCGGCTCGTGGCGCCAGCGCGCGCCGTGCGCAAAGGCGTCGCGGTCGTGGCTTTGCACAATGCGAGCCAAGTAGGTCGTCGTATCCACGACCCGAGCACCGGGGAGCTTGGCGGCCAGGGTGCGTGCGCGCCGAAGGACTTCTTCCGCGTGGGTAGCCTGGTCTACCAGGCGCCGCCGCGCGCTGAGCGCGAAGATTTCCATCACGATTGTCAGCCAGTCCTGCCGCCTGGGCAAGCGGGTCAACACAAGGGCGACTTCATTGGTCATGCCATACTGACCCAGATGCGCCGCCATGGCCTCACGTATCGGGACCGCGAGGTTGTGCCCGCGGACAATATCCGCGTTGCGCGCGAGATATTCGTCGGCAAGCGACGCGTCGGTCTCGCGCCAAAGATGGAGCTCCGCACAGTAACCAGCGCCGATTGAGCTGAGTACCGTATAGAGTTCGCTGAAACGTTGCGCACGCTCGAGGTCGGTAAGCATTTCGGCATCGAGCCCGGCCCATTCGATCATGACGGAAACGGCGCCGTCGGCATGTGCGATGGCGTATTCACCATACGGGTGCGACCCGGTGTAGAGATCGGTGTAGCGCCGGCGCGCGCCGCCCGGAACCTCGGCCGTTTCGCGGCCCGGCTCGACGCGCTTGCCGCGCCAGA
>VFSW01001826.1_pt1 | contig 32224 bp, 44 predicted proteins | sample 5358111 | NCBI WGS metagenome assembly VFSW01 (sample SAMN11554181, study PRJNA540505) | mine drainage metagenome | isolation source: sediment from site ElyBrook_90M | place: USA: Ely Copper Mine, Vershire, VT | collected 2017
GCGGATTCGCGCCGTCATTCATCGATCTGCTCCTCGACCGTCCCGCGGCCCAGGTTCGGCCTGCGCGCAGCCGGGGCGGCAGCCGCCTCCGCGCCCTCGACCTGGCCGTCCTCGATCACGATCGCCCCCTCCGCCCGGCCGACGAGCTCCAGCCAGACCTGAGCGTCTGCCGCCCCCGCCATCTCCTCGACGATCGCGAGCGACGTCTCGTCGAGGAGGGAGGCGTTGCGGATCTGCACGACCCGGAGCTGAGGATTCAGCGCGAGTCCCATCGCCATCGAGACCCGGAGCTTCTCGGCCGAGGACGCCTGCTCGAGCGGGAGGCCGTTGAACGTCACCCCCGCCTCGCCGAACCCCAGGGCCGGAACCGGGAACTTCGCCTCCGCGAGGATCGCCGCCTTCTCCGCGTCGATGACCTCGATGTCGGAGCTGAGCCGCTTCGACTGCTCGGCGAGCTCGTCCCGGAGCCGCGTCCGCTCGGCGCGCTCGTCGAGCTTCCGCTGGCGCGCGGCGTTCTCCTCGTTGACCGTCTGCGCCTCCAGGATGCGCCGCTGGATGGCCGCGAGGTCGGGAGCATCCTCGAGCATCAGCAGCTCGACGTCGGCGGAATCGGCCGTCGCGGCGCTCCGCTTGTGCTCCGCCTCGAGCATCACGAGCTGCCGCTTCATGTCCCCGATGCGGAGCGAGAGCTGCTCGGCGGCCTCCCGCGCGGACTTCGCCTTCCGCTCGAGCTCTCGCCGCTGCTCGGAGGCCTCCAGCGCCTCGCGCTGCTCGTCGAGCAGGGCCGCCACGCTCACGGGCTCGCCGGGCGCTGGCAGGCTCGCGAGGTCCAGGCACGCGCTCTCGGCAGCCTTGAGCTCGCGGTTGACGTCGGTGCGCTGGGCGTAGAGGTCGGCCCGGCGGTTGTCGTGCTCGGCGAGGTTGATGCCCGTGACCGCGCGGAGCAGCTCGAGCTGCTTCCTCGGCTCCGAGCGCGCGAACGCCTCGGGGTCGAAGGAGAGCCGCCCGATCAGCTTGTCGAGGACGCCCTGGGGCGACGGGAGCGCGCGGCCATCCGGCGCCCGGACCTCGAGCTTCGTTTTGACCCGGCCGTCGCGCAGCCGCTCCCAGCGGCGCTCGGCCACGAGCCCATCGTCGAGCGTCACCCGCGCGAGGGCCTGCGTCTCCCCGCGCCGGATCGGCTCCTCGGGGCAGAGCTTCTCGCCGCCGAGCGCGCCCGCGATGGCGTCGAGGACGCTGCTCTTTCCGTTCGCGTTCTGGCCGCCGATGCGGATCACCGACTGGCCGGCCTCGATCTGGACCTGGATGAGCTTTTTGAAGTTCTTCGCTTCGAGCTTCTTGATCTTCGCCATGGTGCCTCCCTAGAGCGCGTCGAGAAGCTCGACGAGCAGCGACTTGACCTCGTCAGCCCTGAGCCCCGGGCCCGAAGGCCTCGGCCTCGAGCGCCCCTTTGCGGTTCCGATAGACGTCGCGGAGCCACGTCCGGTGGGCCTCGGGGAGATCCTTGACCTTCGCCGCGAGCCCGTTCAGTTCGTCGAGGGTACCCGCGGCACGCATGTCCTCCTCGATGCGCGCCGCGAGTTCCTCCGGGGTGGGCTTCGTCGGATCCATCACCTCGCCGGTGAAGGGATCCACGACCGCGCCGGGCGCCGGGGCCTTCGCCGCCTTCGGCTCCTCCCTCGCCTGCGGCAGCGCGCCGTTGTCGGCGAGGTCCTCGAGGTCCTGCCCGAAGAGGTCGGAGCAGCGGGCGAGGGCCAACGTCGCGTCCACGAGGGCCCGCTTCTTCGCCATCTTTAGGACGGTGTTCGCGATGTCGGCCGCGTCCGGGTTCTCGATGCGGCCGACCTGCTGCCCCTCGATCGCCTTGTCGCCGGCCTTGAACTTCCCGCCGCAGCCGCCCTTCTTGGCGAAGCAGATCCAGCCGCCGCCGTACTCCTCCTTGCCCTTGATGATGGTGGGCTTGCCGCACGTCGGGCACTTCCGGTCCGCCTGGCGCCAGCGGTACTTGCTCTCGAGCGAGGAGGCCGATCCGAATCCCTCGGCGACGATCCTCTTCTCGCCGTTCGCGGGAGAGATGACAGAGCACCGGAACTCGTAGGCGTAGAGGCCGCGAGTCGGGTCCTCCTTCCGCTCGGTGATCTTGAAACGCGGGTAGCACCGGAACAGCGACATCAGCTTCTCCGCGCCGGGCTTGAGGAGGGTGCGGTTCGGGATCTCGTTGCCCGCCTTGTCGCGCTTGGCCGTCCCGGGGATCGTCCCGTAGTCGATGCCCTCGGTCATCACGTCGCGGACGAACTCGCCCAAAACTTGCGCCTGCTCCTTCGCAGCCTGGAGGCCCGCGCGCAGCTCCTGGGTGGAGATGATCTCGCCCCTCGGCGCGACTGCCAGCGCCGTCGTGCCGTTCCCACTGTCCATGTTGCCTCCGTTATGTCCGTTGGTCGTCATCGTTCGGCCCTCTCCTCGAATCGCTTCCCGTGCGCCGCGCACATCCGCGACCCGTCGACCGTCCGCGCCCCGCACGGCGCCCCCCACTTGTCGAGCGATCGGCACTCATGCAGGCGCTGGTCGCACGGCTCGCAGAGCGGCGTGCCCTCGGCGACCGGCTCGGGCAGCAGCGCGCCGCAGGAGTCGCAGTGCTGCCGGACGTAGCGGTCCTCGCAACCGTCACAGCGCTCGCGCTTCGTCCAGTCGCAGTCGCAGTAGACGCGGCCCTGGTCGCACAGGCAGCGGGGGCAGGCCCCACAGACGCAGGGGCCTGTCACGGGATCCTCCGTCCGTCGGGCTCGATCGCGACCGCGAGCGTCGAGCCGCACCCGCAGTCACGCAGCTCCAGATCCTCGATCTCGTCGACTTGGCGCCCTCGCAGCGGCAGCGCGAGCCATGCGGCGAGATCATGGGCCGCCCCGCAGCAGGCGCAGGTCTTTCGCCAGGGCGCCCGGGCGTGCTGGGCGAGGAGCCTGTCGATGGCGAGGTCCTGGGCGGCGGAGACGGGCCGGGGCGCCTGTCCGAGCGCGCCCCCTCCCGGGCCGGATTGCGTGGCGTCGCCGGCCGCGCCAGCGCCCGGAGCGGAGCCTACGGGCGTGTTCGGATCATGCTGCGATCTCGTCGACTCATCCATCGTCTCCGCTCCTTCCCGGCGCCCCGGGTGCTCGGCGGGGCGCCGAGCGTTGAGCCTTTATACGGCAGGCCGGTCAGGGTGTCAAGTGCTTTCTTTTTGCTCTCGGCACCGGCGGCCACTTCCCGTCGGCGCAGCACCGGCATGGGCGCCGATGCTCGGCGCGGCACTCGCGCGCCGAGCGCCCGCAGCCGGGACACCGGAAGCGCAGGCGCTCGTCGCGCTGAGCCTTGGCCTCGCTCTTCGCCTGCGCGAGTCCGCCGCGGCGGCCGATCCGGGCGAGGTACTGCCTGACCTGGGAGGATGGTCTCACGCGCCCTCGCCCGAGCCCCAGCCCTCGCCCGAGCCGCTGCCCGCGCCCGAGCCGCTGCCCGAGCCGCTGCCCGCGCCGTCGCCCGCGCCGTCGCCCGCGCCCGAGCCGTCGCCCGCGCCCGCGCCCTCGCCCGCGCCGTCGCCCTCGCCCGCGCCCTCGCCCTCGCCCCAGCCCCAGCCCGCGCCGCGGTCGCTCACGCTACCACGGCTGCGAAATTCGCGACCGCCTCCGGCGAGAGGTCGAATACCGTGCGCACGTCGGCGATCAGCGCCGACGGACAGGGCGCCCCGATCCGCGACTCCTGCTGCCGCGGGCCGCAGGGGCCGTGGGCCGCGAGCGACGTAATGCCGCCCTTGCGCCCGTACCAGTAGCGTACGTGCCTACAGTTCGCGAGCCGGACCGCCCTGTCGGCGAGGATCTTCTTGTCGCTGGCGTCGGTCTCGCCAACGTAGAGGCCGTAGCTGCCGTTGCCGACGAGGACCGCGCGCATCTTCGATCTCGCTGCCATGATCTCCTCCGTGCTGCGGTCGCCGCGGGGCGAGCTACCCGCGGAGGATTGGGGTTCTGCGCTGGGATGCCGCCCGCATGGACCCTCTAGTAGCCCGAGCCGCCCCGCGTGTCAATGGCTCGCGCGCCGACCGGCCGGGCGTGCGCTCGCGGTCCGGGCGCGTCGACTTCTGGCGCCCCGTCGACGGCGAGTCCTGGCAGCTCGCGGAGACGACCGGCGCCGGCGAGCCAGCTCCGCAGACTCGGCCGTGGATCGCGCTCGCGTGACCGCCGACGACTCGGAGTTCTCGGCGCCCTGCGGGCCGCTCGGCCTCGACGCTGACTGTCACAGGCCCTCTCGATCCTCGCGCGCCCGAGCGGCGCCGTCCTGCGCGCCCTCGTCGAGCCGCAGCCGCGCACGTCCCGCGCCGAGGTCGCGCTCGTCGTCCTCGGGATCGCGCTGCTCGTCGCGATCGGCGCGCTCGCGTGGCGGATCCAGGCGCTGACCGCGCGGGCGCTAGTCCCCCGATGGGTTGACACCCGGGCGGTTGCCTGGTAGAGCGGTGGACATGCTCGCTGCCACGGGCCTCCCATCACCATTTCGCCGAGGCCCCAGCCATCGGTGATGCCCGCTCCCGGCCTGGCAGGGTCGGTGAGCGGGCGCAGTTTTCGTGGAGGCGGAATGGACACAGCCGAACGCCTGCGATTCGCCTGGGAGTTCCTCGACGGCCTGCGGCGCGCGGGGCTCCAGATCTGCCGCATCGGCTGCGGCGCGCTGAGCATCAAGACGACGAGCGGCGCGCCCCCGATGCTCTCTCGCGAGGGCTGGCGCGCGCTCGAGCGGCTGCGGCCGGAGCTCCGCGCGTGGCTCGACGCTGAGCGGAGGGTCTGCTGATGCCGTACCTCGAGGTCGACCTCGATGCCTTCAAGGGCGCGCAGCTCGCGGCCGGCGTTCTCGGGCTGCCAGTCCCGCAGGTGATCGGCGGCCTGAACCTGCTCTGGGCCCACGCCTGGCAGCGGCGCGAGGACCACGTCGCTGGGATCATCCTCGAGGGCCTCTTCGCCTCGGCGAATCCGCGTCTCGGGGAGGCGCTCGAGGCGGCTGGCTTCCTCGAGCGCGATGGCGAGACCTGGCGCGTCCGGGGCTGCGAGCGCTACCTGCGAATCTCCGAGGCGCGGCGGAAGGGGGCCGCAGCCACGAACGCGAAGAGGGCGCTCCAGCGCCAGTCGAGCGACGCTGGAGCGACGCTGGAGCGACGGTCGAGCGACGCTCTACACCGAGTCACCGATCCACCGACTCACCGATCTAAGATCAAAGACTCGTCGGCTGCCGCCGACGCACTCGCCGCGGCTGGAAGCCGGGGCCCCACGCGGGTGCCGGGTGAGGCGGGGGCCGATCCCCCCCCTCCCTCGGAAGCCGCCTCCCCGGCGCCCGTTCTCCCGACCGAGCAGCTTGCCGCTGCCGTCGACGGCTACCGGGCCGAGGCGCTCGCTGAGGTCAAAGCCGTCGCCGAGGCCCTCCCGGCTCTCGTCCCCGAGGAGGCGCCCAGGCCGAAGCGCGACGAGCCGGCCGAGGTCGTGGCGCTCTGGAACGCACGGGCATCGGAGTCGCTGCCGCGAGTCGAGCGGCTGACGGCATCTCGACGCAAGGCGATCGCGGCGGCTCTTCGCGAGGTCCCGCTGGATCGCTGGGGGGAAATCCTGGACCGGCTCAACGGCTGGCGCTTCGCGGCCGGCGAGAACGATCGCGGATGGAAGGCGAGCCTGGACTGGCTCCTTGCTCGCGACAAGAACGGCGCCTGGAACTACCTGGCGCTTCTCGAGGGCGCAAAGGGCGCCAGGCCGAAAGGCGACCCCCGCAAGGGCATCCAGCGCGTCGAGGACCAGGGCTGGGATCAGTACCCCATCGAGGCAGGAGGCAAACCGTGACCGAGGAGGAGCTGAAGGCGTCGCTGCCGGAGCACCTGCGCCGCTGCGGCGTCCCGCGCGACGTGATCCAGGGGCTCGCCGAGCCGTTCGAGACGAGGGCGATGGCGGCGTACCGCGAGTGGCGCGCGACCAACGAGCTCGCGCTCGTGCTGATCGGCGCGCCGGGCTGCGGCAAAAGCTACGCGGCGGCGATGCTCCTCGCCGAGAACAAGAACTGCTTCCGCGTTTATCTGCACGCGCCCGGCGACCTGCCGCCCGACTGGCGCTGGAGCGGCGGTTTCTTTTGCGGCGTCAGGCAGGACCTCGGCGGACCAAAGGCATCGTGGGAGCACCTCGTGGCGATCCGGACGCGCGCCACCGAGACGAGCGCGCTCGTTCTGGACGATGCCGGCACTGAGAAGGGCGACGGCGAGGACGTGCTGTTCGCGGTCTTGGCCGACCGCTACGCGGCCCAGCGGAGAACGGTCATCACGTCGAACCTGAACGAGGCGAACTTCCGGGCGCGGTACGGGGGCCGACTGCTGTCGCGCATCTTGGGGTCGGGTCGAATCGCGAACGTCAACGGGCCGGATTTGCGGATGGCGCGGCCGCGCCCCGAGGCGTCCGGCTCGTCGGACGGACAGGCAGCAGAGCCGTGAACGCAGCACGAACCAGGGAGGCACGCATGGCGAAGTCGAAGCAGCGGACCAACGAGGAGGCGCCCGAGACGATCGAAGGGCTCGTCCATAAGCTTTGCTCGGACCCGGACTGCCGGGCCACCTTCACGACGGCCCCGAGCGAGAGCACGCTCAACGGCCTCTGCCACGACTGCGCCCGCGTCGAGGCCAAGGCGCCCCGGCCGAAGCGGCGCCAGGTCGAGCTCCCCGGCATCGAGAAGCCGCGCATCGCGGCGATCGAGCGCGCCGCGGACGAATACCGCGAGGCCCGTCACGCGCAGAAGCTCGCCGCGGATCACGCGGCCGCGACGAAGGACCGCCTCATCGAGCAGATGCGCCGGAACGGCCAGACGAGCTACCGCGACGACACGAGCGATCCGCCCGTCGTGATCACGCTCGAGGCGCGCGACTCGGTCAAGATCGTCGAGGTGCGTCCGGAGCCGAAGACGGGCCTCGAGCGGGCGATCGAGCGCACCTCGGCGATCGGCTCGCCGGGCTCGGACGGGGACGCCGCGTGAGCCTCACGCTGACGATCCCGCTTCGGACGAAGACGGGGCTGAACAGCCGGGAGCACCCGCTCGCCCGCAAGCGGCGCGTCCAGCAGGAGCGCGCGATGACGGCGCTCATGCTGCGCGGGCACCTCCGACCTGACGGCGGCTTCCCGGTCGTGGTCGAGCTGACGCGGATCTCGCCACGGCTCGCGGACGGCGACAATGCGATCGGCGGCTGCAAGGCGGTCCGCGACGAGATCGCCGCGTGGCTCGGCGTCGACGACGGGGACACGACGCTCGTCGCGTGGCGCTACCGGCAGGAGCGCGGGCCATTCGGCGTGCGCGTGAGGGTCCACGAGAAATCCCGGCTCGAGGAGCGGATCGTGCCGGCAGCCGAGGAGGAAAAACCATGAGGGCGATCCTGATTGGGGCCGTGCTGCTGCTATCCTGCGGCGGCGAGAGCAGTCAGTCGGACGGCGGGAGCGGAATCATGATCTGCTGCGATTACGATGGCTCGCAGGTTTGCGGGTTCGAGGTGACGTGCAACTAGGGGGGGGCATGCCCGGATCCGGTGATTGGCTCGCGGCGAATGGATTCCGCTGCATCGCACTCAGGGCGTCGATGAGCAGGAGCCAGTGCGTCGCTCGCCAACGCCGGCCCAGGGTCGTCGAGGCGATATGGGGCGCCCTGGTCACCCGCCGTGGGTCTCCGCAGGATCTCTACTGCTCCTCGGGTGAGTGCGAGCAGGGGCGGACGATCCTGGTAGAGCTCCATGCGAGCGGCGCGGCCGTCGTCGAAAAGTGCGTCGTCTGCGGTCGGCGGCAGCGGCGCCCCGGGAAGAAGCGGTGCAGGAAGTGCCTCGCCGATGGTCGGCGATGGATGGCCGCGAGCAGAGCGCGCCGACTGGGGTAGGATGGGATCGTGGCCAAGGCGAAGGCAAATCCTCAGCGCAGGGGAAAGAGGGGGCCGAAGCCCGGGTCCCACGTGAGCCCCGCCACCGAGTTCAAGGCCGGCCTGTCCGGCAATCCGGGCGGTATGACCAAGGAGGTCGCGGCGGCCCGCGACCGAGCGCGCGCCATCGCCGCGAGGGCGGCCCCGCGCATCATGCGCGCGGTGCTCAAGCTCGCGGAGGCTGCGGGCAAGGACGACGGCGTGCGGCTGGCGGCGGCGCGGGAGATCCTCGACCGCGCTCTCGGAAGGGCATCCCAGCCAATCGACGCCCGCGTCACGGACGAGCATCGCTGGCTGATCAGGCTCCCGCCGCTGGAGCCCGATGCCTGAGTGGGCGCCAAATCCCGGCCCGCAGGCGCGCTTTCTCGCGTGCGGCGCTTTCGAGGTCCTCTACGGCGGCGCGGCCGGCGGCGGCAAATCCGACGCGCTCGTGATTGCCCCGCTGCGGTTCGTCGAGCATCCGCGGTTCTCGGCGCTCCTTCTCCGGAGATCGTTCCCGGAGCTCGAGCGGACCCTCGTCAAGCGCAGCCGCGAGATCTATCCGACGGCTGGTGCGGTCTACAGCGAGGCACGCCACGTCTGGCGGTTTCCCTCCGGCGCCGAGATCGCATTCGGATACCTCGACGGCGAGCGGGACGTCCGGCAGTACCAGGGCGCCGAGTTTCAGTTCCTCGGATTCGACGAGCTGACGCATTTCTCGGACGCGGAATACCGCTACCTGCTCTCGCGCGTCCGAGGGCCGGCTGAGCTTCCGAAGCTGGTTCGCGCGGCGACGAACCCAGGCGGCCCGGGGCACGAGTGGGTGCAGCGGCGGTGGGCGCCATGGCTTGCGGGTCCAGAGTACGACGGCCCGCGCGCGGAGCCCGGCGAGGTCCTGCGGGTCCTGCCAGAGGATGATGGCGAGCGCATTGTCCCACGCGGCATCGAGGGCTCGTTCTCGCGGACGTTTATCGCGGCCCGAGTGGACGACAATCCCAAGGGGGATCCGACCTACAAGGCGCGGCTCTCGCTCCTGGACGCGGTGACGCGCGCGCAGCTCCGGGACGGAAACTGGCTCATCCGGCCAGCGGCTGGCCTCTACTTCAAGCGCTCATGGTGGCGATTCGTCGATGCGGCGCCGACGGGCAGATCGCGCGTCGTCTCGCGCTGGGACCTCGCGGCGACGGAGGAACTCCTCGCCGAGACGGGGCGGCCGAGAAACGATCCCGACTGGACAGTGCGCGTGCGGATGTCGCGCGACGCCGACGGCCGGATCTTCGTCGAGGACGTGTTCCGGCTGCGCGCATCGCCCGGCGAGGTCGAGCGGGCGATCGTCGCGACGGCCGAGGCGGACGGAGAGTCGGTGCCGGTGCGCATCCCCCAGGACCCGGGCGCGGCCGGAAAGTTCGCGGCCGAGCACATCATCGGGCGCCTCGACCGCTTCGACGTGCGCGCGGAGCCCGAGACCGGCGACAAGGTCCAGCGCGCAGCGCCGTTCTCGGCCCAGGCCGAAGCGGGCAACGTCGTTCTCGTGCGCGGGCGGTGGAACGAAGAATTCGTCTCCGAGCTGGAGGCGTTCCCGACCAAGGGCGTCCACGACGACCAGGTTGACGCCGCGTCGGGCGCGTACGCTTTCCTCGTCAGACCCGAGGCGTACCTTTCCTACTGACATGGCCCGCAAACCCAACCTCCGGTGCGCGTGCGGCGCGTACCGCCTCATCGACGAAACGCACGAGATCGCCCACGGGCGGCCGCCCGCGAAGCACACGGCGACAGCCTGCGAGTCGGATCCGCACCTGGAGCGCGAGCGAGCGAAGTCCTCGGGCCTAGACGCGCCAGGCGGACGCCGTTAGGTTCGGGCGCGTGACCTGCGCGATCGAGAACTGCGGCGCCAAGGCGATCCGTTTCGTGCTCGATCCTCGCGAGACGGAGCGCGGGTCCTGGCGCTGCCCGAAGCACGAAGCGCCGAAGGCCGGCGAGAGAATCTCCGACGGCGCTCCGCTCTCGGTGCGGAAGTTCCTCGGCGAGCGCGGACGGCTCTGGTAATGGGCCGCATCGCTGACGCATGGGCTGCGCTGACCGGCAAGTCCGCGCCCGGCGAGGTCTTCGGAGATCCGAAGACGCTGGGTGCGCTCCACGGGCTTCTCGCGGGCGCGACGCCGTTCGGAGTTCCGCCTCGCCGCGGCGAGCGGGAGCTGATGGTCGCGCAGAAGCGCCATCCAGTTCTCCATTCGATCACGCGCAGGATCGGCTACGACCTCGGGGCGACGAATTGGAAGCTGTACGTCGCCCGCGGCGCGGCCGGCCCGGAGAAGCGCTGGTCGATGCGCGACGGGACGGCGAAATCGCGCCTGCGCGAGCGGACGAAAGCGAGCGGCGCGCTCCGGGACGACGTCCAAGAGCTCACGAACCACCCGTTGCTCGATCTGCTGCATCGCTGGAATCCGATCATGACCGGGTACGCGGGGCTCAGCCTTCTCCAGACCTACCTCGACCTGAAGGGCGAGGCGTTCATCGGCATCGAGCGCAACCGCGCCGGGATGCCGGTTCAGCTCTGGCCCATTCCGGGCTACTGGGTCTTCCGGACGCCGTATTTCGGTTCGCCCGCGTTCCACTGCAACTTCGGGACGTGGGTCGCGGACGTGCCAGAGACGGACGTGCTCTGGCCGAAGCACCTCGACCCGGAGAATCCCTACTGGCGCGGCAGCGGGACCGCGGAGGCCCTCGGCGACGAGCTCGAGATCGACGAGTACGCGGCCAAGGTCGAGAAGGAGTTCTTCTACAACCAAGCGATCCCGGCCGGAATCGCGAGCATCGAGGGCCTCGGCAAGTCGCAGCTCGACCGCGTGCGCGAGGACTTCGCGCAGGGCCACGTCGGGATCTGGAACGCGATGCGGCTCTTCTGGACGGGCTCGAAGATCGACTTCAAGCAGCTCTCGCCGAAGTTCGCGGACTCGGAAGTCCTTGAGCTGCGCAAGGATCAGCGCGACAAGATCGTCCAGACCTATGGTGTTCCGCCGGAGATCCTCGGCATCGCGGAGCACAGCAACAGGGCAACCTCGGCCGCGGCAAAGGTGATCTACGTCGAGCGCGTTCTCGCGCCGCGCCTGGAGTTCCTCCGCAACTTTCTCCAAGAGCGCCTTGTGCCGGAGTTCGACGACCGCTTGGTCATCGACTACGTGGATCCGACGCCGGACGATCAGGCGTTCAAGCTCCAAGCAGCGATGGGTGCGCCATGGGCGCTCTCGCAGAACGAATGGCGCGAGCTACAGGGACTGCCGCCGCTCGACGGCAAGGACGCCGTGTTTCTCCCGCTGCCGTCCGCTGCCGCCCCCGCGACTTCGCCGATCAAGGCGCTGCGCCCAGGCCGCGGCGGAGATCCGGCCTGGGCGCTCGCGCTGCCGATCGAGCGCGCCGTCGGCGGCGACGAGGATGCGCCCGTCGGCAAGGGCGATATCGAAGGACTCGTCAAGGCCGCAGACGCCGCCATGCTCAGCGCTCCGACGGAGCGCGTGACCGAGGAGCAGATCCGCGCCTGGATTCGCAAGCAGGCCGAGGATCTCGGAGTCGAGCTTGACTTCGAACTCGTGAATCCAAAGGTCGGAGCGTTCCTTCGCGAGCAATCGTCGACGCGCATCAAGGGCCTCATCAATGAGACGACGCGATCCGCGCTCCGGGAGACGCTCGGCGAGGGAGTCGACTCCGGCGAGGGCATCCGCGAGCTCAAGAAGCGAATCCGCTCCGTGTTCGAGGACGCGCAGGGCTACCGCGCTGCGAACATCGCGAGGACCGAGACGACCCGCGCCGCCGGATGGGCGAACCGAACGGCCTACGAGGCCAGCGGCGTCGTCAGCGAGCACGAATGGATCGCGACCCGCGACTCGAGGACACGCGACGATCACGCGGAAATGGACGGCCAGCGCGTCGACCTCGGCGATTCGTTCACGTCGCCGAACGGCGAGACGGCCGCCTACCCCGGCGACTTCGGCGACCCCGCCGAGGATTGCAACTGCCGATGCACGACGGCGCCGGTCGTCGGGGAGCCGAAGGCCGGCCGCGCGCCAGTGCGCAAGGCCATCGACCGAGACGCCGCGTGGAAGGCCTTCGACTCGTCGATTCGGCCGTGGGAGGAGGCGACGCGCGCCGCGTTCCGCGCGGGATTCGCGAAGCAGCGCGCGGCGGTTCTCGACGCGCTCGACGGGCTGAAATGACGACGGCGCCAGCGAATCCGATCGCGCTGCACGACGCGCTCCGGACCACAGAGGAGCAGCTCCGCCGCATGTCGACCGGCGAGCAGTGGGGTCGCGTGACGATCGTGGTCGAGCGAGGCCAGATCAGGCTGATCGAGATCTCGCGGACCGTGCGTGGCGAGGAGCAGTTGCGCCACGCGGCAGCCGGCAGTTAGGTTGGGAACCAACGCGGCCACGGAACAGCCGGGCCTCTGACGCGCAGCATGGAGGATTCAGGGTCGTGACCATCGCAGCAAAGCCCATCCGCAAGACGCAGCCAGGCGCGCCGCAGTTCGTCGGCCGCGCGGCGGCGTTCAAGCAGATCGGCGGCGACGGCGACAGGACGTTCCAATTCCTCGCGTCGGACGATAGCATCGATCGCGTCGGCGACACGATCGATCCGGCGGGCTGGGACTGCGAGGCGTTCAAGCAGAACCCGGTCGTCCTCTACGCGCACGATCAGCAGTCGATTCCCGTCGGCCAGGTCACGAAGATCTGGGCCGACGAGAAGGGTCTCCACGCGCAGATCCGGGTCGACGACATCACCGACCTCGACAAGACCGTGTTCGCGAAGTTGAAGGCCGGCACCCTCCGAGCGGTGTCGGTCGGGTTTCGCCCGATCGAATGGGAGTGGGCGGACCGCAAGGACGAGGCGACCGGCGAGTCGTCGCTCGGAATCGACTACAAGAGGCAGGAACTCCTCGAGCTGACCATTTGCCCGGTGCCCGCGAACGCGAGCGCCCTGGCCGAAGAGAGGACGAAGAGCATGGCGACCGGAAAGAGCGACGGCGGCGAGATGGCGGACCACGTCAAGACCCTCGGGGAGCACGTCAAGGCATTCGGAGAGCACCTCGAGAAGCTCAAGAGCGTCATCGGCGCCGACGCGGTCGATGACGGCGACGCGAAGGGCTTCGAGGCGCGCGTGACCAAGTCGCTCGCGGCCGTCGGACTCACGGGCTCGACGCTCGCCTCGGCCGTCAAGGCCGCGGTCGCCGAGCACGTCATGCACCCCGAGGTCGCGAAGTGCGTGAAGAGCGCGCACGTCCAGCTCTCCAAGGCGATCGCGCTCCACAACGCAGGGCAGGGGGCAATCGCTGGCGGCGAGCCGGACGAGGGCGCCGATGAGGGCGGGGACGGCGACGAGGACGACAAGAAGGCGCTCGCGCTCGTCGAGGCGAACCAGAAGCGGATCAACGAGCTGATGGCCCAGGCCACCGGCCGGATCAGCTGACCTCTGAAGCACGGCACTGAACCCGGGCCGATCGGCCCGCGCAACGACGAGGAGACGACGATGGGCGCGATGGCCAAGGCAGTGACGGAACTCGCAAAGAACCAGGCGGCGCAGATCGCCGCTCTCGAGGCCACGCTGAAGCAGTCGGCCTCCTCGCCGTTCGGCGCGCTCCGTTTCTCCGGCGGCGAGCCGGCGGCCCACAAGGCGGAGAAGGGACTCGGGTTCGCCCGAGCCGTCCGCGCGCTCGCCTACGCGGAGCTCAACCACCTCGACCCGATGGCCGCGGCGGACACGCTCGATCAGAAGTCCGGCGTCAAGTACGGCGACAAGATCAAGGCCACTGTCAAGGCCCTCGGCGAGTCGACCGTGGCCGCGGGCGGCGTCTTCGCGCCCGACGAGTTCTCCGCCGACTTCATCGAACTCCTGCGCCCCGAACTCGCGCTGATCAGGGCGGGCATCCGGCGCATCCCGATGAGCCGCCAGACCCTGACCCGCGGGCGGCAGGCGCTCGCCACGTCGCTGACCTGGATGAGTGAGAACGCGCCGATCGCCTACAGCCAGCCGGGATTCGACAGCCCCCAGCTCTCGCTCAAGAAGGCGGCGATCCTCGTCGCTCTTTCGAACGACCTGATCCGCGATGAGGCCGTCAGCTCCGACGTGATCGTCCGCGACGACCTGGTCAAGGTTGGGATGCTCGGGCTCGATCTGGCCGGCATCCGCGGCAGCGGCGCGCAGGGCTCGCCCAAGGGCATCCGCAACTGGATCCCCGCCGGCAACGTGACCGGCTCGTCCGCCGGGTCCGGCACGCCGACGCTCCAGAACGCGGCCTACGATTTCGAGGTGAAGCTGACCGGCCTCCTGAACGGCCTGAACGTCCCGCAGACCAAGCGGGTGGCGCTGCTCCATCCCCGGACCGTCTCCGGTCTGAAGCAGCTCAAGGATGGCATCGGCGGATTCCCGATCGCGCGTGAGATCAACGAGCACAAGACGATCTTCGGCGTCCCGTTCCAGCAGACGACGCAGATCCCGATCAACCTCAGCGGCGGCGGCTCTGGCGGCTCAGCCGAGAGCGAGATCTACGTCGGCGAGGCGACCGAGGTCGAGATGGGCGAGGGCATCCAGCCGACCGTCGAGGTCAGCCGCGAGGCCGCGTACCTCGACGGCTCCGGGACGATGCAGAGCGCCTTCGCGAACGACCAGACCCTGATGCGCTTGATCATCCGCGACGACTTCATCCTCCGCCACGATTTCGCGTGGGCCGTCGTCAACGGCTGCACCTACGGCGCCTAAGCCGGCGCCGTAAACAACTGACCGGCGGGGCGCGCGCCCCGCACAAGGAGAGACACCCATGATCGTCCCCGTCACCGACATCGGATCGGCCCTCGAGCCGAAGATCGGCATCTCGCCGCAGAGCCTGAGCGGCACGGCCGTCGTCAACGGGACCGGCATCGACCGGCTCGGCGGCGACGCTGGCGCGCCGTACGAGAGCGCCGACCTCGAGGTCCAGACGGGGACCAGCACCGGCGCGCCGACCTCCTACGCGCACGCCTTCACGCTCCAGGATTCGGCCGACAACGCGACGTTCGCGAACTTCGACGACACGATCAACGGGAACAGCCCGCCGACGGTCTCGATGACGGCCGACGGGACGATCAAGCGGGTCAAGGTCTGCCTCAAGGGCGCGCGGCAGTACGTCCGCGTCGTCGCGACGCCGGCCTTCACGGGCGGAGCGTCGCCGACGACCCCGGTCTGCGCGACGCTCGTCCTCGGCGGCGCGGCGGTCATCCCGACCCCGTAAGTGACTGACGCATCCAACCTACCGGACACCGGAGGCACCCCATGAAGACCGTTCAGTTCCTCACCCCCTACGGAGCGCACGCCGCAGGCGAGTTCGCCAACTTCTCCGACACGGAGGCCGAGTTCATTTTCGGCGCGAACTCGCGCAGGCAGAAGCTCGGAGCGCCCGCGGTCAACCTGCGGATGCTCGTCCCCGTCCTGCGCAAGGACGACAAGGGGCGCACCGCCGAGCAGCTGCTCGGGAAGTCCTACGCGGCCGGCGCGAAGAAGGGCCAGGCGATCTGCGTCAGCGAGAAGCGTGCGCAGGAGCTGATCCGGTCGAAGATGGCCGTCGAACTCGTCATGGCGACCGTCATCGAGCCTTTCAAGGACGCGCTCGGGCACGATCGGCAGATGGGCTCCTTCGCCTGCACTGCCGCGGAGCTCGCCGATTACCGCTCCCGCGGCGTCGCGGATGAGTTCGTCGCGCCGTTCGAGGCGCACCTGCGGGAGAAGCAGCCCGTCGAGGAGTAGCCGCTCATGGCGGTCCAGCTCGCGCCGAACGCACTGGTCGATGTCGCGACGGTACTCGGCGAGCTCGGGCTCGGCTCTGACCCGACCGGATCCCCGATCACGCGGCTCACGAACGTTGCCTCGGCGCGCATCGAGAGTTACCTCCAGCGCTCGCTCGTCTTCGCGCAGCGGACGGAGCAGTACGGCGTCGCAGGCGGCCCGCGCCCTGGCCGCATCCAGGTCAAGGCGCACCCGATCTACCCTCCGGCGCAGGCGTCCGTCCTCGGCGTCACGCTCGACCTTGACCCCGGCAGCTACGACGGCTCGACCGTCACGCTGACGCCAGGCGAGGACTGGTGGCTGGAGGACGCGACCCGAGGTTGGATCTTTCGGCAGTCGCGCTGGCCGTCGACCGCGCTACGACGGCCGGACATCGTCCAGGACTGGGACCCCGACAACGTCGAGCTGACGACCCAGATCTCCTACCTGGCCGGATTCCTGACCGACGTCCAAATCGGAGCCGCTGGCGCGTGGCCCGGCGCGGCCAAGACCGTCGCGGCCGGCCTCCTCATCTCGCCAGCCGCGCAACCGGACCAGGTCTGGTGCTGCACGGTGGCTGGGACAACCGGCGCGGCGGAGCCGTCATGGCCGGCGTCGCCGTCCGCGCAGTTCGCGACGCAGGCCGACGGTTCGACCGTCGTCTGGTCGTTCTTCGGATGGAGCTCTTCGGTTGCGACGGCACCACAGGCGCGGACGCTGCCGTGGGAGATCGAGCAGGCGGCCATCGATGCCGTCGTCTCCTGGTATCGCCGCCGCGGGCAGGCGCTCGAGGCGACGGCGGAGAAGTTCGGGGATGCATCTCAGACCTACGGAACTCGGCTCGCGCTGCCGACGACCGCCCTCGAGCTGCTTGCCCCGTTCCGCGAGATCGCGATCGGCTGATGGACGTATCCGGCTGGCTCTCACAGCAGGTCACCGTCGCGCGGCTCGCCGGCATCACGGGCACCGGCGCGGAGACGTTCGGCGCGCAGGCGTCCGTCGCCGCGCGAATCGAGCCCAGCGTGCGCCTCGTCCGCCGCGCGAAGGACGGCGCAGAGGCCGTCTCGAGCTGCGTCGTCTACCTCGCCTCGGCGGTTGGAATCGAAGACGCGATCTGGCTGCCTGGCGATTCGCCGTCGGATCCGACGGTCGCGAAGCAGCCGATCCGCGTCGACGAGGCCTACGATCGGATCGGGAACGTCGTCTACTGGAAAGCGACACTCTGATGAGCGTCGAGGTCAAGGGCGCGGAAGAGCTGCGCGAGAGGCTAAGACGGCTCGCGATCACGCACAAGGACGCGGCGATCGCAGCGCTCCATCAGGAGGGCCTCGCGCTCCAGGCCGCCGCCGTGCGGCTGACGCCAGTCGATACCGGGCGGCTTCGAGCGAGCGCGTACACGCAGCCGCCGGAGGAGGTCGGCGGAGACGTGAAGATCCGCGTCGGCTTCGGCGCCGAGTACGCGCTGCCTGTCCATGAGATGACCGAGAATCATCACACGACCGGGCAGGCGAAGTTTCTCTCCCAGCCGCTCCACGATCGCTCGGCCGACTTCCGAGAGCGGATGATCAAGCGCATCAAGGCGAATCTCGCTGGAGGCGGCGAATAGTGGCCGCCCCAGCGACCGAGCAGGATGTCTGCGCGTATCTCCAGGCGCAGAGCCTCGGGTGGGCGACGCCGCTGAACTTCAACGGCGCCGGAGCAATCAACCTCTTTGCCTCGCTGGTGCTCCCGTCGAGCCAGGACGGCAACGAGGGCGGCGTGCCGGCGCAGGCGGTCTTCGTCGCGGCGACCGGCGGTCCGGCCCCAATCCCATACCTCGGCCGCGCTGGCTCCTATTACCAGCCGACCATCCAGGCGCGAATCCGGTCGAACCCCGGCGACCAGGCCGGAGGGCTCGCGCTCGCGCGCCTGGTCCGAGACGCGCTCCACGAGGCCGTGATCTCGGGCTACGTCGGCGCGCTGCTCGAGCAGCCGGAGCCGCTCCCGCTCGGAGCAGACGGCCGCAACTGCTACGGCTGGTCCGTCAACGTTCGCCTGCTTCGAGCCGGGTAGATTCGCGTCCAGCGTCCGGTTAGGTTGGGAGCGAACGAAGCAATGGAGGCGCCGTGCCCAATCCTTCTGCCGCATACCTCGACCTCGTCAGCGTGGCGCCCGACAGCTCCGGCTCCGCGGGGACCTACGCTCAGCTGAACGGTCTGAACTCGTTCGACTTCGACGACAAGGAGGACACCGTCGACTCGACCTACTTCGCAGGGGCCGGCGCCCACGCGAAGTTCGCGACCCTTGCCGACTCGAGCTGGACGCTCCAGGGCCACTTCATCCCCGGGACCGGCCCAACCGTCTTCTCGGCCGATCCCGCGCAGAACTCGCTGATCGCGGCCTGCCAGCCCGGGACGGCGGACCGCTACGTCTGGATCCAATCGCTCTTCGGAGGCACCGGAACCCACGGCCCCGCGGTCAAGGCGCTCGTCAAGAGCTTCAAGATCACCGGCAAGGTGGCCGGCGTCCTGGAGTTCAACTGCTCGCTCGAGGGGAGCGGCGTCGTCAGCTGGTCCTAGGCGATGGCCGGACCGGCGGCGGCATACGGCGCCTCGCTCTACGTCAGCGGGACGTCGACCGCAGACGCGGGAGAGGCGTGCTCCGCGATCGGCGGAAGCGGCGCGAATCAGATCTACCAGGTCACGTCGACCGCGAAGCGCGCGTGGGATCCGACCGTCGCGATCGTCGTGAAGGATGGCACGACGACGCTTCCGGCCAGCGACTACGTCTTCGACTACACCTCGGGCGTGATTCAGTTCGTCGCCTACACGCCGGTCGGCGCGATCACGGTGACCGGCAACTACCTGCCGCTCTATGCGCTCGCAACCGCCTCGGAGTTCGAGCTCGATCTTAAGACGGACAGCGTCGACGTGTCGGTGTTCGGCGTGGGCGCGCACCAGAAGCAGCCGACGCTCTCGGACGCCGACGGTACCCTCTCGGTCTTCGATCCCGGGGACACGGTCCTCGACGGCGGCACGCTCACGCTCGAGTCGATCCTCTCTGGCGGAAAGATGCTTCTGCTTCAGATCGGATTCGGCGCCGGCCTCAACTCGTTCCGCGCGTTCGTCGTCCTGGACGGCCTGAAGGACTCGGCGAAGGTCGCGGACGTGATCAAGGATCAGGTTGCGTGGAAGCTCGCCGACCAGGCGGCCGTAATCCCCTGGTCCTTTCAGCCGTAGGAGGACCCACAGTGGCCCCAGAAGCGAAGACGATCCGCGAGAAGCTCCGAGCCTCGACGCTCGGACGCAGCACGCGCAAGACGCGCATCATCTCGATCGATGGACCCGACGGCCCGCTCGAGGTGGAGGTCAGGTCGCCGTCCATCGCCGCGCGTCAGCGAGCGCAGGACGCCGGCCGCATCGAAGTCTCGGCCGAGAACAACGTCCCCAAGGTCACGATGGGCGCGGTCAATCACTACTCGATCGAGCTGATGATCGAGTGCGTCTACGTCCCGAGCACCGGCCAGAAGCTCTTCGAGCCGGCGGACCGCGAGGCTCTCCTCGACGAGTCGATGTCCGGGTGGCTCGCCGAGCTGTCGAATGCCATGCTCGCGGCCCACAAGGAGATGGCCGACGAGGCCCCAAAAGGCTCCGGCTCGACGGATTCCGCCAGCAGCTCTGCCTCGTCGGCGAGCGTCTAGGTCGGGCCCCAGAGGAACTCGGGCACCTCGACGAGGTAGACGTGGTTGAGTTCGCGGAGTGGATCCGCATGGTGGCCGAGGCAGAGGAGAAGGCGGCGGCGGACGCTCGGCGGCGAAGCTCGAAGGGTCGGAGGTAGACGATGGAGCTCGGCGCGCTCGAAGTCGTCCTCGGCCTCCAGGCAAGCGAGTTCATCTCCGGGATGAGCAACGCCGAGAAGGCCGTTTCGGCCTTCGCCGTCGGCATCGCCGATCTCGCCAAGGACGCGATCGAGGCGGCGTCCGAGGCGCAGAACGCCGCCTCCCAGGTCGCCGGGATCTTCGGCTCGCTCGCCCCAGAGGTGGTCGACTTCGCCGAGAAGCTCGGCCACGCATCCGGACGCGCGACATCCGACGTTGAGCAGATGGTCTCGTCCTTCGGCGCCATGGTCGCGCCGATGGTCAAGAACCGCGAGGCGGCCGTGACCATGTCGGAGGGCCTCTCCGAGATGGCGATCAACATGGCGAAGGCGTTCCACGTCGACTCGGCGACGGCAGTTTCGGCGCTCCGCAGCGCGCTCGCCGGATCGGCCCGCGGGGCGCGGCAGTTCGGGATCGACCTCTCGCAGGCCGCGGTGCAGGCGCAGATGCTCAGGGATCACATCGGCGGGACGGCCGCTGAGATGTCCTCGGCGCAGCGCACCCTCGTCATGTACCAGCTCGTCATGGGGCAGAGCGCGGACATGGCGAAGCGAGCCGCCGCCGCGAACGGCGACTTCAGCGAGCAACTCAAGCAGATTGACGCAGCCGGAAAGGAACTCTCGGAGTCCTTTGGCGGCGACCTCCTGCCGGCCGCGTCGGCGGTCGCGTCGGCCATGCGGACGGTCGCGGAGTTCCTCTCGGGGCTTCCGGGCCCGGCTAGGCACGCGATCGAGGCCATCGCCGGCCTGACCGTCGCGGTCGGCGTCCTCTCGGCGGCCGGCGCCCTGCTCGAGACGGAATTCGCGGCGGCGATGGGTGCGGTCGCGACCTCTTTCGGCGCCGCGACGGTTGCGGCTGCACCGTTCCTCGCCGTCGGAGCCGCCGTCGTCGCGCTCGCAGGCGCGATCTATTACGCCTGGGAGCGCGACCTCGGTGGCGTCCGCGAGAAACTCAAGGAGGTCGCGCTGTTCTTCTCGCAGGCGTGGACGGAGGCCGTCGCGAAGGTGAAGAAGATCGCATCGACGCTCTGGGATGGGCTTAAGAGCGGCTCGGCGATCTTCCGGGATGTTTGGTTCGCGATCGTCGAGGGCGTCATGGATGCCCTCGGCAAGATGTTCGCCTGGATCGGCGAGAAGCTTCACCAGGGATGGGCGACCAACGTCTCGACTTCGATCGGCGAGGCCAAGAGCGCCACGGACAACGTGCGCCAGGGACTCACGAGCGACCACCTAGGGCAGATCGCCAGCTCCGTCGGCTCGGCGGTCGCCGGGGCCGTCGCGACCGTCGGAGCCGGCTTGGCCACCGCGGGGCATGCGATCGCGACCGCTGGCGGCGCTTCGCTCGCCGGAGTCAAGGACATGCTCTCCCCGGTCGCTGCGGCCCTTTCCGGTCACGGCGACCCAAACAAGGAGCTTGCGCCAAAGATCTCTGCGGCTCTCACCTCCGCCCTCGCCCACGCTGGCCCCAAGACGCAGACGATCGCGCAGGCGACTGGAGAGAGCACGCGCCTCGGCGGCGGCAGCGAGGGATTGAGCGCGTCCCAGGTCGCCGGCAGAGAGCAGATCCTCCTCTGGGCTGCCGCGGACAAGACCTCCGAGGGCATCGCGGCCGTGATGGGGACCCTTCCTCAGCACCTCGCCGACGCGGCGAGCGCCTATGACTGGAGCGGGCTCGCCTCCGATCTCGCCGGCTCGCTGACCGGAGCGATGGGCAAGCTCGGCTCGACGATCAACTCTGCGCTCCAGGGACTCGCTCAGGGCGGCCCGATGGGGATGATCGTCAACACGGTCGCGTCCGTACTCGAGCAGAGCGTCGGGTTCCAGCAGGCGATGGCGGTGCTGACGACCATCTTCCAGGAGATCGCGAACGTCGCGGGCCAGCTCTTCCAGGGGATCCTTCCGCTCCTCGGGACCGTCCAGAATCTCTTGCAGCCGATCCTCGAGGCGCTCGTCCCGGTGATCGCCGCAGTTGCGCCGCTGTTCGAGGCGCTCGGCGGATTTCTTCAGTTGCTCATGCCGATCTTCAACGCGGTCGGGAAGGTGCTCGAGGCGCTCGCCCCGTCGCTGAAGCTGATCTTCCAGATCCTGAGCGAGGTCCTGACGCCGATCTTCGAGGCGCTTGCGCCGATCTTCCAGCTCATCGGGAACATCCTGACGGCGTTCGCTCCGATTCTGAAGCTGATCGCGATCCCGCTCCAGATGATCGCGCAGATGTTCACCGCGCTTCAGCCCGTCTTCCAGCTCCTCGCCGATGTCATGCAGGGGATCGCGCTCGTGATCGGCTACATCGTCCTTGCGCTCGCCGCGGCGTGGGACGGCATGGTGACGGCGGTCCAAGGGGCCATCAATGGCATCATCGACGCGGTCAACGTGATCATCGCTGTCCTCGACAAGCTGGGAGCGAGGATCAAGCAGATGGGGACCGTCGACTTCAGCGGGGCGATCGTCAACCTTTCGACCCTCCAGCAAGCGCTCTCTCAGCTCACCGGAAACACGTACGACGGCACCGACGCGCTCGGAGCCATGACCGCCCAGGTTGACCAGGCCACGGCTTCGCTCGCGAATCTCCCGCAGGGATACAAGGTCGCGCTCGCGGAGTTCCAGAACATGAACACGCAGGGAGGCCAGGGGAACGGCATCAGTGGCAACGGCGGCGTGGTCGGAGCCGAGGCGATCCTGAAGAGCGGCAAGGTTCCCATGCTCGCGACCGGCGGAATCGTCTCCGCGCCGACGCTCGCGATCATCGGCGAAGCAGGGCCGGAGGCGGTCGTCCCGCTGAGTGGCTCGCGCATGTCGAGCGATGCGATCTCCGCGCTTCCAGGCGGAGGCGCTGAGTCCGGGCAGCCGATCACGATCAACGCAACGATCGTCACGAACGAGCCAGACGTGCTCTGGCAGAAGCTCCAGGCCCTGATCAAGACCCACTCGATGGCTCGCTATGGACGCCCGATGCCAGGCGTTCCCCGCTTCGCGCTCCCTGGGTTCGCGCGATGAGTTTTCTCACGCTGAACGGAATTGCGTGGCCCGTCTCAGTCGAGGGACTGAAGGCCTCGATCATCGAGATCGGATACAAGGGCCGCTCGATCTCCGGCTCGATGATCGGGACGAGGCGCGCGATCAAGCGGCAGTGGAAGGGCAAGACGCCGCCGCTATCGCCGACGGACGCGGCGGCATTCAAGGCGATGCTGATCGGCCAGGGGCAGCACTGGAGCTTCGATGCGGCGACCGCGACGCAGGCGGTCTACAGCGACAAGGGATATCTGCTGAGCGGTACGATTCCGACGCAGCCGAATCCACCGCCGCCGAAGTTCGGAGCGAACTCGATCCAGATCGGGAGCGCCGCGACGCTCTCGACCTATTTCTTCGACCTCGCAGGGAACTTCGCGTCCATCCTCAGCTACGTCGTCTGGTTTTGGAACGGAACTGCGTGGGATGGCTACGCCGGCTCGCTGATCAATGGCGGCTCAACAGTCACCTACAAGAACGGAGCGCTTCTCGGCTCGCCACCGGGTTTCCTGGCGTACTTCGGAGGCGGGGGCGCCGGCTATTTCGGGATCGGCGGATACAGCGCGGCCGGCGTCGCTCAGGCGTCAAGCTTCGACGACCTCGTGGTGCTGCCGTACCTGGCGCGTCCCGCGGATCTGGCGGCGTGGTCGACCGAGACGGTTCCGTTTTCGGCTCTTCCTGCGCTGACGCCGGGCGGGGATCTCATGGAGGCTCCGACGCCGGCGGCCGTCTACGGGTCGGTCGGAGACGTGCAGGAACTCTCCTTCAGCGACGGGATCTCCTTCTACGACAACGGCCAGGTTGTTGGCTTCACGCTCGACGAGGTCTAGATGCGCGCCTTGACCGCAGCGCAGAGCGCCGCTCTTGCGGCTCCGCGATATCAGGCGATAATCCGCGTCCTCTGCGACAACGGCACCGGAGCGATGGTGGACCTCTCGACCCTCGTCGGCGCCAACTGGATCAAGACGGTCAAATGGTCCGAGACGATGGACGATCGGTGCGGGAAGTTCACGATCACGCTGATGCGAGAGCGGTACTCGCAGAGCCTCGCGCCGATGGTGCAGAATTCGCAGCTGAACACCCTGACGGGCTCCTACCTCCCTGCGCTCGCGGTCGGACGCAAAATCGAGATCGACACGGCCGTCATCGCGCTCGACGCAGCCGTCCAATCGACTGACTGGGTCATCTCGTTCCAGGGCGCGATCGACACGATCGATCCTGGGAAGGTCGACTTCGAGATCGAGATCGACGGGCGCGACCTCGGAGGCGCAGTCGCGGATCGAGTCGCGGAGGCGACGATCGTCTGCAACGCCGGGGCGAATCTCGAGCTCGAAACGTCGATGCAGGATGACGTGGTCAACGGCTGCTACACGCCGCCTGGCGGCACGCTCGATGCGACGGCCCCGACGCTGTTTACGCCGACCTCTCCGAGCTGGGTCCTTTCGACGCAGTACGGGGTCAACGTTGGCGAGGGCTGTCTCGACAAGCTCTCGCAGCTCGCGGAGCAGATCGGCTGGGATGTTCGCTTCCTGTGGGACAACGGAACGGGCGCGTTTCGGCTCACGCTCTGGCAGCCGCCACGAACCGCTCCCGCGGTCAATGAGTCGTTCGAGCCTGGGCAGATCTGGGGAGTCCAGCAGCTCGAGAGCGATCGCTCGTGGGTCCGCAACGTCGTCTCCGTCATGTACGGGCAGACCTCGCCTCCGGGCGGCGTCGTAGGTGGCGGCGCGTATCTCGATCCGTTCTCGCCCATCGTCGTCACGAGTCCCACATCGATCACCAAGTACGGCCGTCGTTTCTGTCAGATCGGGCTCGCTGCCACCTCGAACATCCTCGATTCGACACACGCGACGGACCTCGCAAACGCGGTCCTCTCCGATCTGGAGGATCCGCTCCTCGTCGCGCAGGTTCAAATGCCGTTCCGCCCCGAGGTGATGCTCGGCGACTACTACACGTTCAACGCCCCGACGCCATGGTGGGACCAAGCGCAGTCGCTCGGCGTCACCGGGATCGCCCACGAGTTCGACCTCCCGGCGGACAAGGGCGACCAGGCGAAGACGCAGACGATCCTGACCGTCCGAGGCTACCCGGGCGGCTCGGTCGGCGATTGGCACCAGGCGATGGCCGGTCCGGGAATTGGGCCTCCCGTCAAGACGAACACGCCGGCAACGCCCGCCATCGCGGGCGTCGTGTCGAACATCCGCGGCATCGAGGTGACGCAGCAGGCTCCGAACCTGAATGAAACCGACTGGTACGAGAGCCAACTCCACGTCTCGCTGACCTCGGGGTTCGTGCCGAATTCCACGCCATTCGTGAGCGGCGGAACGCTTGTCGACCGTGGTCGCCGGGTGACGCTCCGCGCTTTCGGGCTCGCAGCCGGGACGACCTACTACGCCGTCGTCGTCGTCGTCGACCGGCAGGGAAACCAGACGGCGAGCGCGCAGCAGGCGATCACGACGGCGACGATACAGCCAAGCGACCTTGGCGCCATTTTCGCCGAAGCGTTCGAGGCCTACGCGCCGTCCGCGCTTGGCGCGACGGGTCATACGGTGCCAGTCATCTACAGATCGACAGAGTTCAATGGCGGCGCATCGGCTGGATACAGCACCGTAACCGGGACGTTCACGGCTCCGTCGGCCGCCAGATACCTCTTTCGGGCAAGCCTGCACTTCACGGCGCTCGATTCGACCTCGACGGCGACGCTCCAGCTCTACCTCCAGAGGTACAGCTTCGGCGGATCGCTGATCGAGGTCAAACAGGGGATCATCGCCGCCGGAGAGCTCGCTCCGACCAGCCCGACGACGAAGGCGCTCTTCGCGTCGGTCGAGTCATCGCTCAAAATGAACGCAGGGGACCACGTCGAGGTCGGCGCCTACTGGCAGGGGAGCAACCTCGACAGCGTGACACCGGACGCCACCTACTCGCGATTCTCTGGCGAGTTCCTTGGGCCGTCCTGATCCCTGGATCGGTTAGGTTGGGTCCAGCGCTCTGAAGGGAGTCGAAATGAGGAAGCTCGCAATCCTTGCCGTTGCCATCGCATCGCTGGCGCAGGCGCAGAGCTACTACGGCCAATGCAACGGCGCACCTGGCACCGCTGACCCGCACACGGCGGTCACGGCGAACGTCGGGGTAGCGATCCCGGTCCCGGTCGGCTGCATCACGCTCACCTGCTCGGTCGACATCAATGGGTTCCTTGGCAGCGGGAGCCCGTCCGCGAACGCGGACCTGCTCAAGGCGGGGACGCACTGGAGCTGGTACCAGCCGACCGCGACCAACGCGCAGGTGATGCCGGCCGCGACGGGCACCTGTGACCTGAGCGCGATCGTACCGTGACCCTCGCGCTCGCACTTCTGCTTGGCCAGGTCCTCCAGCCTGGCCAAGGGCCGCATGCTCCCGGGGTGAGGCCGCCCGCGCCGGTGGCGTTCACCTACTACGCCCAGTCGACGACGGCCACGCGGTACTCGTGCTCGCTGACCACCAATGCGACGGCGAACGACTCGCTGACGCTGCGCGTCTGGCCGGGCGGCACGGCGGGGAGCGGGACGGTGGTGGCGTGGGGGGCGCAGCTCGAAGCGCTGCCGTACATGTCGAGCTACACCGGCGAGGTGTTGGGTACGCCTCTCACGCGATCGGGCGACAGCGTGACCTGGACAACCACCACGGGCCTCAATCCGCGCTCCGGGTGCGTCGCAGAAACGGTAACGCCGTCGTGGACCGGGGTGCTGCCGGGAGCCGGCGTCGAGCACCTCATCTACCCGGACGACAACGATCGCCTGCTCTACGGCGTCGCCACTACCTCGGCGATCAACGCCTATGATGGTGCTAGGGCGGCAACAATCAACGCGAATTTTGTCGCCGGCTCGCCTCGGAAATACATCTCGTCTTGGGATGCGGCGCTCGGTACGATCTCCGTGCAAGACGTGACGGACGGAACCAGCGCCACGTCCTCGACGGGATTCACGGGCTACACGAATTTGAACAGTCCGATGTTCTACGGCGGCGCTCGCACGTGGCTCTCGGACATCATCCTGGGTCGGACGCCAGGTGCCTGTCAGTGAAGCCCCTCGCGCACGTCCTCGCGCTCGTGGCCTGGTTCGTCGCCCACGGCCTCGTCACGCGCGCCAAGCCCACGACCGGGACCGGCGAGTGCGTCTCGATCCCGGACGGCGGCTCACCCGATGGCGGCGCGATCCGATTCGAGGGTTGGCGCATGGACCCGGCCGACGGCGGCACCGTGCGCCGCTACTACGTCGGCGAGGTCCAGCTCCTCGCGGGCGTCGACGGCGGCGAGGTCCAGCTCCTCGCGGGCGTCGACGGCGGCGAGGATGCGCGCCACTGGCACCGAGTTCATGCGAGCTTCCGTCGCCACGTCGCGACCGTCAAGCACCCGGAGTGCTGGCTCTGGATCACGCGCGCCGAGGAGCCAGACAGCCCGAGCGATTGCCGGTGCGGCCCCGACTGCTTTGCGCCCTCGGGCGTGAAGCTCGGCCTTCACGCGACGACCTACCAGCGCGGCGCGTGGCGGCCGCCGCCAGACGGCGGCGTCTGCGTCCCGACCGCCTGCGCGGTCCTCGCGGGCGACCATGACCCGGAGCCGTCGACGTGCCGCTGACGCCGCCCGCATCCCCGAGCCGCGACCTCTGGCGCGCGCTCCCCGCCGAGGTCCGATGGATCGCCATCGGCATCGGCATCGCCGTCGCGGGGGGCGCGTACCTCGGCCGGAGAATAGATGCGGCCGTCGAACCGGTGGCGTCGGATGTCAGGGTGATCCGAGACAAGGTCCAGGGGATGGACCTCCGATTGACAACCGTCGAGGACCGCGTGCGCGAGACGGGGTCGCCGTGACCTGGATCCGAGCTCGAGATCGCTCGCGAGGCCCACCGCGCTGGCGCGGGAAGCGCCGCTTCTTCGGCAAGCGGTCGACCCAGCAACGCACGATGGCTGAGAAGATCAGCGGCTGCTGTCGCGCGCAGATCTCGTGGGACATGGGCTACGCGATCTGCGGGGCCTGTTTCCGATCCCTCCGGTCGCAGCGCCGCGTCGGTCCGGCGGTCGCGCGGCTCGGACCGTTCTCGACGATCCTGGACGTGGCATCATGATCCTCGCCCCACAGTGCCAGGCATGTCGCGCGCCGTCCTGGCAGCTCGCCGTCTGCCCGGGCTGCCAGCGCCGCGTCTGCGTCGTCTGCCGGACGTTCGTCCGCGTGGTCGCTGGGGCCCAGCGGTCGGCGGTGCAGGCGCAGTGCTCCGCTTGCTCGGCCGGGGCGGCGACGGTGCAGGTCCAGCCGCTGGCGCGCGAGTGCGGGGACGTGCGATGAGACGCATCCAGTTCGAGATCGCGGCGCACGTCCTTCGGGCCATCGACGACGCCGGGCGCGTCGAGCTCTTGACGACCGACTGCTACGCGGGCAACGGTGACGCGATCAACGATCCGACCTGCTGCGGTATCAAGGAGCACGGGCCGCTCCCGTGCGGACTCTACGAGATCGGCGCGCCCGTCGACCGTCCTGAGAGCGTCGGCCGATTCGCGCTCCCGCTGACGCCGAGGCCCGGGACCGACATGCTCGGCCGAGGCGGCTTCTTCGTCCACGGCGACAACCCGGCGGAGAACTTCACCGCCTCCGACGGCTGCATCGTCGCGCCACCCGCTGTCCGAGAGCGAGTCGCGCAGTTCGATGTCCTCGAAGTCATCGCCTGAACCAAGGAGAATCACATGTTTCCGATCCTGCTGCTGACGCTCGCCTCCCTTTCCGTCCCCCTCCTCCTCATCACGGCGGTCTCCCACGGCGCGGAGACCTGGCCCGAGTGGCGCCGCCGCTGGAGATCCCGCCACGGGCACGGGTCGTTCGGGTTCGTCGCCGCGCCGCTCCTCGCCGCAATCTCGCTGGGGGCCATCCTCGCGGCCGCGCACATCTGGATCCCGCTCGCGATCGTGATCCTGAGCAGCCTCGTCACCGGGCTGACCACCTACCCGCAGGCCTCCGGCGTCGTCGGCATCATCCGGCGCGTCATCTCGCTGCTCTCGCTCGTCCAGCACTACGACAGCCCGGGCTCGCTGAAGATCCCGCTCGTCCTCCCGGCCGCGCCCGCCGTCCTCGGGTCCGCCGTGAAGCCCGTCGCGCCAAAGGGCTTCGCCGCCAGCGAGGCCCTCTGGATCGTCGCCGCGCCGCTCCTGATCCCGCTGGGCATCTCGCTCCTGGCCGTCGTCCTGATCGCCGATGCCGCCAGGAAGGTGTGGCGGACCCACGAGGATGGCCCGCGCTGGCCCGAGCGCGGCTTCGCCTGGATCATCATCCTGATCGTCGTCGGCGCGGTCGCCCTCCTCGGCGGCGGAGCCGCGGCGGTCCTGACCGGTCACGCGGACGGCGGCCTCGGTCAGCAGGTGGTCGACTGCGCCGAGAGGGCCATCGCGGCCGAGGCCACGAGCGCGGCCCCGCAGGTCGCCGCCATTCTCGGGGGCTCCGCGGTCGACTGGCAGCAGCAGCTCCTCGCCCTCGAGGCGGCCGTCGGGGATGGGGTCCTCTGCGACGTCGAGGCGATCGTCAAGGCCGTCGAGGGCCGCTCGCCAGACGGCGGCATGGGCGCGCTCGCGCCGCACGATGCGGTGGTCCTCGCGCGCGGACAGGCGTTCCTGCTCGCGATGGCGCCGAAGCATCCCGTCCTCCGGTGATCGTCTCCCTCGTCCTGCAGACCTCGCTCGTCTCCGCCGCCGACGTCGCCATCATGGCGGCGGCCATCGCGCGCCAGGTCGCGGAGGACCTCGCGCCTGCGTGGGGGATCTCCCCCGTGCCGGTCCGATGCTGCGGGCTCGCGGACGCGCCGGCCGACGCCTGGATCGTGCGGCTCGTCGACGAGGCCGGGAGCGACGACCTCGGGTGGCACGCGGAGGCCGGCTCGCTGCCGTTCGGCGTCGTCGGGGTCGCGCCGATCCTCCAGGGCGGCGGCGGTGCGCTCCTGGGCGCCGGCCCGGACGCGCCGAGCGTCTCCCGCGTCGTCTCGCACGAGGTGCTCGAGCTGCTCGTCGACCCGGACGCCGACGCCTGGGAGCCGGGGCCGCCGGGTAGCCGGTACGCGCTCGAGGTCTGCGATCCGGTGCAGGCCTCGAGCTACCTTCTCGACGGCTGCGAGGTGAGCGACTTCGTAGGGCCGGCCTGGTTCGACTGCCAGGAATCGCGGACGCCCGGCGGTCTGTCGCTCGGTCCGCTCGAGCTGGCGCCGGGGGGCTACGTGATCGCCAGCTCGCAGGATGGCTCGACGACGGACGTCTTCGGCTCGCGGCGCCCCCCGGACTGGCGGCTCGGTGGGCACCGGCACGCGCGGCGGCACGCTACAGGTCGAGCCACATCTCCAGCGCGAGCCTGACCGTCGCCGAGAGGCTGAGGCCGGCCGCATCCGCGCGCGTCCGCAGGCGCTCGACGAGGCCTCGTCGACACCGGACGACGATCTGCTGCCCGTCCCCGGGCGGCCGGATTGGCTCGTCCAGCGAGCGCCCGCGCCGCTGGCGCTGGTAGTGGGCCTGGCAGAGGCCGCGGGCGATGGCGCCCCTGTCACAGGCTGGGGCGGTGCAGGTGGTCGGCATCGTCGCCATCCTGTTCTCCTCATCTCCCCGCCGGCCGATCCGGCGGGACCTACATGGTGCCCGGGCGGCGGTCAGGCCGGCCCGGGCTGGGGGCCTACCACCGCGCGAGCGAGGCAAGCTCCTCGGCGTGCAGCACTACGTCCACTGCGGCCCGCACCTGGGCGCGGGTCAGCGGCTGGACGATCCGGAGGAGTGGGTAGACCCGACTGCCGTCATAGCGAGTCCATCCCCGCTCGGAGCCCCCGTCAGGGGCTCCGAGCGAGGGGCGAGCGGGGGCTCGCCGCCTCGTGGTGCTAGAGCAGGCGGCTGAGGCCGACGCCGCCGTCAGCGATGCTGCGGAGCACCTCCGCGCGCGGCCCCGTCGCCGACTCGGCGAGGACGGCCGCCGCCGCCCGAGCGCAGAGGTCGGCGCAGTGGGCCGAGGGCGCGGGACAGCAGTCCTCGTGGCCCGGGGTGCCACACGGCGTCCGCTGGGCGAGGCGCTCGACCTCGCTGTAGATGGACTGCCGCTCCACGTCGCCCATCGCCTCGATTGCCTCGATTGCCGTCGTCATCGTCGTCGTCTCCGGGTTCCGAGCGGGCTCCGTGTCCGCCTGAGGAGAGTATATACAGGCGCCATGCGGCTGTCAAGTCTCTCGCGAGGCGGTCCGGTCGATTCCTGGAATCTGCAATGGTTGCAAGCGGTTAGCTATCGACCGCAGGAGCCCATCCTCGAGCCGCAGAGGCTCTCGACCCAGGCGCGGAGGAAGCGCGGATTCGCGCCGTCATTCATCGATCTGCTCCTCGACCGTCCCGCGGCCCAGGTGCAACGGTGCCGCCCGGGCGCCCCTCTGGCGATGGCGCCGCTGCCGGTCGGCAGCGAGCCGACGCCGATGGGCAGCGAGGCACCTACGGCACCTCGGCGAGCGGAGTCCGACCTCCCTCCGGCCTCGGCAATCGACGCACGGCGATCGCCGGCGATCGTACCGCTCCCGGCGCATCGCGAGATACGCGAGGCGCTCGGGCCCGGAGAGCTGCCGCTGCCAGTCGCAGCTCCGCCTGGACCGACAGGCGCCCTGCGAGCAGACGCTCGCGTCGCAGCGGCGGAGCGTGGCCCCGCAGTAGCGGCACGCCGGGAGCGGACGCCCAGCGCGGTAGGCCATGCGGCGCAGCAGCAGGTCTTCAGCGTCGTCCGGTCGCCTAGAGACCCGCAGGCCGAGCGAGATCGACTCGGAGAGTGAGATGGGAGCCCCGGAGCCGCCAAAGACCTCCGCGAGGTGGTCGGCGAGATCGGTGAAGCTCACGGCTCTCCCTCGGGCCGCCGGAGCCGCTTCGCGTGGTCGCGGCGGGGCTCGGGTCGGCGATTCGCCGCGCAGCGCGGGCAGAGGTCGCGCCCGCGGCCCACGCCGAGTGGGATCGTGTCACACGGCATCGGGGACCTCGTCCCGCTGGCTCGCGTGCTGCGGCCCCCAGTTCGGCGCGACGCAGCAGCAGCCGACGGCGCCTCCCTCGACGACGGGATGGGCAACGGCCGTCTCGGACGCGCCGGTCGCGTAGCCGGGAACCCAGCCGGTCACCCTCGACGTGACCGAGTAGACCTCCTGGTCGCAGCAGGGGCAGACGCCCACCGGCACGACTCCGATCGTGACGGCCCGGTAGCGGTCAGGGTCGCGCGCGAGTTCCGCGCGCATCGCGTCGGCGAGCGCGCCGCGGCCGAGGATGACGGGGAGCGCCGGCTTGCTCATCGGGCCCTCCGATGCGTCGCCGCGTTCGGGCACGTCGCGAAGTGGCTCCGGTAGAGGGCCGGCTCGGTCCCCGGCGCGACGACGATCGCCCTGTCGAGGCCGTGGCGGTCCTCGACGCGCAGGTTGCCCTCCGGGTGCGGCTCTGGGTCGACCGGGATGTTTCGGCTCCGCTCCGTGAGGGCCCAACGGATTCGCGCGCCGCAGCTCCGGCACTTGCCGAGGTCAGGCATCGCCCACCTCCCCGTCCCCTGCCACCTCGACGATCACCTTGCGCCCCTCGGCGATCTGTTCCTCGACGGTCCCGCGGCCCAGGTTCGGCCTGCGCGCAGCCGGGGCGGCAGCCGCCTCCGCGC
>VFSW01001827.1_pt1 | contig 32218 bp, 27 predicted proteins | sample 5358111 | NCBI WGS metagenome assembly VFSW01 (sample SAMN11554181, study PRJNA540505) | mine drainage metagenome | isolation source: sediment from site ElyBrook_90M | place: USA: Ely Copper Mine, Vershire, VT | collected 2017
CAGACCCCACCTCGCGATGACGCCCTTGCGCTTCGCTATCACTTCTCCCCATCTCGATGTGAAGAGGACTTACACCTCCAAGCTGTCATTCATGCACGGCGTGCAACGCAAGATGGCGGAGCCGTTAAGCTCCGCCGTCTCTTAAACAGTTCGCTGCTATATTGGGCAGCTATTGGTTAGCGGTGTTCACCGCCACCACCATGTCCACCACCGGCATGTCCCCCACCGGCATGTCCCCCACCGGCATGTCGGCCTTCACCGCCGTGAGATTCGCTACCACCATGGGAAGCCGATCCATGACCTTGGCTGGATCGTCCGCCGCCACCGCGGTAACCTTCGTGGCCGGCACGGTAACCGCCACCGCCGTGATAGCGTCCGCCGCCTGCCTCGCGGAAGCGATGCTCGCCCCAGCCGTGACCATAGCCCCAGTTGGCCCATGGGCCTACACCGAGGAAGATGCCGTTATAGAAATACCCAGGCCCGTAGAATCCCATAGGCGCACAGCCATAGGGCGAGTAATCGTAGTAGCCGTAAGAGCAAACCGGTTGAAGGCCCAGGTTGATTTCTATTTGCGCGTTGGCGGCTGGCGCCATGGCCAGGCCCGCGAGCAATGCTGTTGCACCGAGTAGAGTTCTGAGTTCGCGCATATGTGACCCCCTTTAAGGTGTCTGCGGTTCCTTGTGTTGCGTGGGATGCTGTGTGCAGCCGTAAAGATTAGCCCGGCTTGAACAGCCACCATAAGGGGCTTAGTACATTCTTTGATTCCCCTTGCTTTTCCGGAATCTATCTTCAACCTGCCCTTACACACCTCACTCTAGGCGCGAGCATCACCCCCGTCTGAGCAATAGGAACCATGCAATTTGCCGGATCTTGGTTGGTACCGCTCTGAAATAGTGCAAGCCAGTTCGGCGGTAGGGATCCTGTGCAAGGGTAGCTGCAAGTATCGGGTAAGCTTTAAGTAATAAACTGCGGCATGATCGTTACATTTTCTAGTCAAGAGCCGCTTTTTCATGAATTGCTTTCGAAAGCTTGACTTCATTAATATAACGTCCGTATCCCGGTTCATAGGTTGCTGCTCAATGTGGTCCTGCTCGATCAGTTGCCAGAGGGCTACAGCGAGAAGCCGGCAATTGTTTTGCCATGAACCCGGCGGATTATAAGGTCCTGCTAACACCACCTGAATGTGGAGTCAGTGATAAAACGCCCGAATCATTACCAATATTTCACTTGCGACAAAGGCCATAAGGAATAATGCAGCGCTGAGGCCTGCCAACGGCTTGCTCGACCTGTCATCGATGCGCATAGACGTCGACGAGTCTAATCCATCCGACTCCCTTGCGATCAGGCGCGTTCCACGCATCAATACGAAGCACCCGGCAGTGGACGCCAACACAATACTCAAAGGTGATCCGAATTTAAGAATGCGGCCTACCAGGAAGTTCATCATGGCATGACTCTATCCAGGTCAAGTTGGGATGAATGTACCATATTGACCTATGCAAAAAGTCCGGGAAGGTCAACTTATGTCGAGTGGCTAAATGGCGGCGTCAGTGTTGAAGGGGCGCCGGCTTCATGGGTAAGTGACCGTTTGTTCTGGTATCACCGCCGCCGTTTTGGTATAGGTGCCTGAAAGTATAGTGCGGTTCCGGCGCGAGAAACGCTGGTCAGTTTTGCTCAGCACCGTTATCAGGCTCTATGGCGTCCTTGCTGCAAGTAATAACGATGGGAAGGCTAAGTTAGATCGAAATTTCCGAAGCTGAAGTCAGGCCTATACGCGGTGTTCTCTATTGCGCAGACCGCTTCCGACAAGCTGCATCAACCTAATCCCAGTCGATCGAATGGGCGCTTCAGGTGCAAGAGCCTGTTCGCGGCGAGGTGGTTGAGATGGATGACCCGCGGTACAAGGTCACGGCGATTGATACGGAAGACGCCCGCTGCAAACGCCTGCTGAATGGCATGGGAATTGAAGTGGACGATTACCGTTACAAAAACTGCGCTATAGCGTGTCGATAGAGATGGATGACCCTCGGTGCAAGAGCTCGGCGGCCGAGATGGACGATCCCCGCTGTAGAAACTTTTCCAGGGGACGCTAAGTGAAATCTTAAGGCAGGCCAGCGATGCACAGCAATTGTCTTGGCCCGCATGGCACACTCAAACCGCCGGTAGAGCCGGGGATGCAACGGATAAATGAGACAGGTTCGTTATCGGGTGGATTCAATTCTGATCATGAATGCGATTTTCTCTTTTTCACATTGAGGGTCTGAAGAGAGCATATTTATACAGACCTCCCTACTTCTCGCTTGCTATTTTTACAGAATCAAACTGTACGGGCAGTCCGCGTTTACCTGGCAATGCCGTGCTCGCTGGACACTGTGCCACCGCAGTTGGACGAGAGGTTACAAATGCGCAAATACAGGACTGGATTCGTGTGCTTTCTGGTGGCTTTACTGGTCGCCTTTGTGGCCGGTTGCGGTCAAGAAACAGTAATAGTTCCCAGCGTAGTGTCTGTAACTCCGGCTCGTGGAACTGCGGATATGCTTATCAATACGACCGTCACCGCGACCTTCAGCCAGGCGATGAGCGCAGCATCGATTAACACCGCAACCTTCACGGTTGCCGTCCCAGGCGGCGCTGCCGTGGCGGGAGCCGTCACGTATTCCGGCACCGTTGCGACGTTTATGCCAGGCGCCTTTCTGGCATACGGAACCATCTACACGGCTACGATTACTACAGGAGCGACGAACCCCGGCGGCACTCATCTGATTACCAACTACGCGTGGACCTTTACCACGATTGCCGCACCGCCGCCGCTTACCCCAGCGCCGACGGTCATTTCAACACTGCCTTTAACTTCCCCAGAGAACGTGGCTGTGCCTCTGAATCAGGTTGTCAGCGCCACGTTCAGTGAGCCGATGAGCGCTGCCACGATCGCCGGGACGACAAACTTTTCGCTTGTGGAACAGGGCAGCACCACTCCTGTGGCCGGCCAGCTTGAATACGCATCGAGTGGAAATTCGCTGGTGTTCGAGCCGGCAGTGCCCCTCTTGGTCAGCACAACGTATATCGCCACGATCATGACTGAGGTGGAGAGCCGGGCTGGCGTTGCAATGGCCAGCATCTATAGCTGGATCTTTGAGACTGGCGCAACTGCGGATACCACGCAGCCGGGGCTTGTTAAGACAATCTCCGCAAACCTGGATACAAACGTGCCCCTGAATCAGGCAATCAGCGCGACCTTCACCGAGGCGATGAATCCATTGACCCTCAACACGGCAACCTTCCTGCTTTATCAGGGTTCGTCGCTCAGCGGAACTCCGATTCCGGCAACGATCACCTATGATCCGATCAACTATATTGCCACGCTCACTCCCACGACCTTGCTGACGGCCAACACCGAATACACCGTAACAGTGACCACCGGAGCCAAAGATGTGAACGGCAATCCGCTGCTGGTGAACATCGGGCCGCCGCCGAATCCCTGGACATTTACCACCGGAACGGGAGTGCTTACGCCGCCCATCGTCCTGGGGCCGACTATCTCGGTATTTGGCGCGCTGGGCGGTGGAGCCGGCGTAACCAACCAGGGAATCCACACGGTGATCAACAACGGAGGGATCGCGACGACGGGCGCTTCAACGCTGATAACCGGATTCCACGACACTTCTCTTCCGATCGTTGGCGCGGTGTGGCCATGCAACTATACAGAAACGACACTGAACTCGGGTCAGGTAAACGGGATCATTGATACCGCACCGCCACCTCCTACGATCAACTGCCCCAATGAGGGCACCGCGCATACCATGGCTGTCGCTACCGAAGCCGCGCTTGAAGCTCAAACCGCTTACATCACGCTTCAAGGTCTTCCCTCCACCGGCACTCTGGCGGCGGAACTGGGCGGTTTGACCATTTACCCTGGCATATACGCAAACGCCAGCTCAGTTGGCATAACAAACGGGAATCTTACTCTCGACGCACAGGGCAATCCCAATGCGACCTGGGTCTTCCAGATCGGCTCATCTCTGACCGTAGGCACACCGACATCGTCCAGGAGTGTCATCCTGATTAACGGCGCTCAGGCCGGCAATGTCTACTGGGCAGTTGGAGGCCTTCCGGGCGCGGTCATCAATTACGGCGGCGGCGGGACGATGGTCGGAACCATCATCTCTCAACCGGGAATCACGGTTTCAAGTCCCGGCCAGTCCACGTCTGCGACGGTAACGACAATCAACGGCAGAGTGCTGGCTTTGAATGCGTCGACCACGATGGTGAACACCGTCATCAATGTGCCATAAGGTCTGACTGAGACCGTCCAAAGGTGCGGTCTCAGCCGGCTTCCGACAATGCTTGGTTCGGTAAGTTCTGTTTACGTACAGTCAACCCGCTGCTGGTGTTTCGCTGATCGCGAAATGCAGTTCAGGAGGCGACAATGAGATTGAGCAAAAGGACCATTGCGATCGCGGTATTTGGCGCGCTACTAGTACCTGCGTTGATGGCTCGCGCGCAGGATTCTAGAGGCACAAACAACGGCACGCCCAAGGCGGATCTGTTTGTGGGTTATTCGTATCTGCGCGCCGCACCTGCGCCGTCCGACGGAAATCGGCTGGTGTGGCTCAATGGCGGCAGCACATCCATTGCCTATAACTTCACTCGCCACCTGGGTCTGGTTGGCGATTTTGGCGGCTTTCGTGACTCGCAACTCCTGCTCAAAGGTACAGGCGCGACGCCAGACTCAAGCGGGTCAGTCTACAGTTTCCTCGTTGGTCCACGGTATTCCTTCCGGAACTACGAGAGGTTCACGCCATTCGTTCAGACTCTGTTTGGAGGCATTCATGCCAGCGATGTGACACTCTCCTCGGGTTGCCTGGGCGCAGGTTGCACGCCCCTCCCAGCAGAGACCTCGTTTGCCTGGACAGCCGGCGGCGGATTGGACTTCAATCTGCGCCGTCATCTTGCTATCCGCATCATTCAAGCCGAATACCTGATGACCAGGTTCCAGGATTATTCCACCGGATCAAGTTTTTCGCAGAATGATATGCGCCTATCTTCCGGAATCGTTTTCAGCTTCGGCGGACATGCCACGCCACCGCTGCAGGTGACCCTTTCGTGCGCCGCCAACCCCGCTTTCGTCTTCCCCGGCGACCCGGTCATTGTGACGGCGACGGCCGGCGGCCTGGATCCAAAGCTGAATGTGGTTTACAGCTTGACGGGGTCCGGGGTAACGGCACAGGGCACGACGGCCACGGTGGCCACCGCAACGCTTGCGCCGGGTCCAAACACAGTGAATTGCGGTGTGAAGGAAGGCAAACCGGGCAAGGAAGGCATCCAGCCATGGGAATCTGCCGCTGCCACGGCAGACTTCACGGTAAAGGCGTTTGAACCGCCGACAATCAATTGCTCGGCCAGCCCCAACGAGATCAAACCGGGCGAGACGAGTACAGTGACGGCCAGCGGCATAAGCTCACAGAATCGTCCGTTGACTTACAGCTACTCGGCTCCGTCCGGGACCATCAGCGGCACAGGCGCCACAGCTACCTACTTTTCGACGGGCGCTCCGTCGGGCGTAGTTGTTATCAACTGCAACGTGACGGACGACAAGAGCCAGACGGCAACCGCGAACGTCAGCGTGACGATTGCGGCTCCGTATGTGGCACCCGTCGAATCTCCGGAGATAAAGCAACTCGAGACACGCCTCGCGCTGCATAGTATATTTTTCCAGACAGATGAGCCCAGGATCGAACATCCCAATGGCGGGCTGGTAGGCAGCCAGGAGGCAACTCTGACCACCCTCGCGACGGACTTCAAGAGGTACCTGGAATTGAGACCGGATGCTCACCTGACTTTGACCGGACACGCGGATGCGCGCGGATCAGTCGAATACAATCAGGCGCTTTCCGTACGCCGTGTCGCGACCACAAAACAGTTCCTTGTTGCACATGGTGTGCCTGAAACCAAGATTGAAACGCTCGGCCTCGGCAAGGAGGAAGACCTCACTGCGGCCAAAGTGGAGGATGCGGTCAAACAGAATCCTGAGCTGAGCGACGCGGAGCGGGAGAAGCTTCTCCACGAGCTGCCCAAGGTTATCTTAGCTAAGAACCGCCGTGTGGACATCACCTTGAGCACAACTGGCCAACAATCTGTGCAACGGTATCCGTTCAACGCTTCCGACGCCTTGATTCTTCTCGACGAGCGGAATTTGGCAGAACGCAAGAAAGCCGCGGCACACAAGAAGTAGTTGCATCACCCGCTGGCATTCTCCGTACATCGGTCGTTCTGTTGCTGTCACATTGAGACGAGAACGGAGTCTCGATTTGCCATGGTGTTGCGCATCGTTTCCGCTCTTCTTCGCGAGAACTTCCTTCAGCCGTTCGAGTCGGGAGCGCAGTGCCTCAGAGATGCGAATGGAAATGACCGGCTGCTGAGGCCATGAAGACTTTTCTGCCACGGGCCTTCCTTTCTCGGATCTACCGTCCGAAATTGCGGCACAACGGTTCTGCGCTAAGTTAAGAAGGAATAGTCGCATGAATACTGGGGATTTTCGACTTTCTGCAACGTCGTGCAACTTGATGCAGAAAGGCAAATAACGCCGTGTTAAGGCGTGGGTCCTGGGTTCGATCCCCAGCGAGCTCACCATTCCTTCCGGCCGCCGATCCGTCGAATATCCATTCTGTCGCTTACTGCGGCGCACTGCTTTACCATGAGCGAAAACTTTAAAAAACAGAGCGCACTCATCGCTCGCGCTTCGGATTGCTCCGTGCTTCATCTCGTATGGCAATATCATCCCAAAAGCCTTTGTCCGGTGCGAAGCCGCTGCGCCGGATTCTCGATTTCGACGCCCGCTTTTGATTGAAAACTACAAAGGCGGGGCAGGGGGGCAAGTCCGATATAATTCGAGGGGGACTTCCCTCCTCGTCTTCCTCGATGAGGGCTTTGATGCCGGGGGGAGATACACATGCCGGCTTGTACGGGGTGAACCCGAAAATGGAGACTGATGATGCGAATGAAGTGGATGCTGAGTACCGGAATTTTGATTGGCATGGCCGTACTGAGTGGCGCAGCGGCACAGGCTCAGGATAGCTCGTCAACGCAAGGGCAGAATAGCGCTCCAGCACAAGAGCAGGATAATGCTCCAGCGCAGGCGCAGAACAAGCCAGAGACGCGGAGCGTGACCGATGTGGGGCTGAGTTTTTACAAGACCTTTACCAGCGCCAGCAGCGGCAACGGTACGAAGCAGAATCCGTCAAACTCCGCCGGCGGCCTCCTCGAAGTGCGCCACATCGCCAATCCGTGGGTCGGCTACGAATTCACCTATTCATTCAACCCCTACGATCAGTCGTTATCCCAGGACGCCAGCACCTGCGGGAACAACTGCTATAACCAGCCACCAGTAAAGGTCACGGGGAAAGCCAGCGAAATTTCCCTGGATTGGGTGGTTTCACGCAAAATTCGGAATTTCAGACCGTTTGCTGTGGGCGGCCTGGGCTTTTTCATTACCTCGCCCGGCTACACCTTGTATAGCAACAACACCGTTGTCAGGCCGACTTATGTCATTGGCGGCGGTACGGATTGGGACGTGCTTCCGCATCTTGGTCTTCGTTTTCAGTTTCGCGACAACTTCTTCAACGCTCCCAACATTTATATGATCTATCCGGCGACCGGCGTCATGACCCATTCTGCGGAGCCGATGGTCGGGGCGTATTACCGGTTCTGAGTCTGCGATTGCCCTGGATAGGTCAGAGGCTCGCTGACTGAGGGCAGGGTGAGGCGTCTACTGCGCCGTCTGGGCCATGGGCAGAGTGAAGTGGAAGGCAGCGCCGTGGCCCAATTCACTTTCTACCCAGACGCGACCTCCGTGGGCCTGCACGATGTGCTTGACGATAGCCAGCCCGCGGCCGGTGCCGCCCGACTCGCGGGAGCGAGCTTTGTCGATGCGGTAGAAGCGCTCGAAGATGCGGTCGAGGTGCGCGGAACTGATGCCGGGACCGAAGTCGCGGACGCTGAATTCGACGGCAGCAGCAGTTTCAGGAGCGACGCCGGATTCAACGAGCCGCGCGCCGACGAGAATCCGCTTGCCGGTTTTGCCGTATTTCAACGCGTTTTCGATGAGGTTGCCAAAAACCTGATTCATGGCGTCGGGATCGACCAGGACCAGCGCATCGGGCGCGCCGGCCGATTCCAGCTTGACGCCGGAGTCGACCACCAGGCCGCCCAGCGAGTCGATCGCGTCGCGCACCAGCGCACTGGCCCGCACCGGCTGCCGGGCCAGCTTGTAGTCGGGGCTCTCGACGCTGGCCAGGGCAAGCAGATCCTCGGTCAGGCGGTTCATGCGCGTGGCGTTCTTGAGTATGATGCCCAGAAACTCGAGCGTGGTTTCGGCGTTGGGACGCGGTTCCTCGACCAGCGTTTCCACATATCCCTGGATGGAAGTCAGTGGCGTGCGCAGTTCGTGGCTGACGTTGGCGATGAAGTCGCGGCGGGATTTTTCCGCGGCCTCGATGCGGGTGACGTCGTGCAGCACGGCCAGCGCGCCGCCCGAAGGCAAAGGCGCGGCATTGATCTCATAGACGCGGCCTGGCGTGAGGGAACTGGTGCGGCCGGAGCGCACCGCGCGTTCGTCCAGCGCCGCGCGCACGCAGGCCAGAAGCTCCGGATCGCGCAGAGCATGCACCAGTGGCCTGCCCGCGCGGATCTCTGTACCGGCGATGTTTTGCAGGACCGCGTTGGACCAGCGAACCAACCCCTCAGCAGTGACGGCGACCACCGCCTCCTGCATCGAATCGAGCATCGCGGCCAGCTCCTGGCGGCGGCTCTCGATTTCGGCAAAGCTTTCACCCAGCCGCTCCGCGGTTTGGTTCAGCGCGGTCTCCATGGTGGAGATTTCGTCCTGCCCGGCGGAGACCGTGAGTCTGGCGCTCAGATCGCCCTGGGCGATGCGCCGGGCAAAGGCGACCACGCGATCCAGCCGCGCGGAGATGCCGATCGCGGCCCATGCGGCGATGGGAATGGCCAGGGCCAGCGCGACCAACCCGGACCACAATGCCTCGCGCCCCAACAGCGGCCAGAGGTCGCCGGCCGCGTGGCTCAGCTTGTTGGCAGTGACCAGGCGGCTGAAGACCAGCTCCATCACTACGGTGTGGAAGACCAGCAGGAGGATGAAAAGGCCGAGCAGTTTGGTGAAGACTTTGCGGGTCAAAAGGGCCTACTCGTTCTTGGGAAGCTCGAAGCGGTAGCCGGCGCCGCGCACCGTCTTCAGGTAGCGCGGGTTTTCCGGATCGACTTCGATCTTCTCGCGGATGCGGCGTACATAAACGTCGACGGAACGCGGGGTGACGAAGCGGGCATCGCCCCAGACGGCGTCCAGCAGATGGTCTCGGCTGTAGACCCGTCCGGGGTGGCGCGCCAGATAGTCCAGCAGCCGGAACTCGGTGGCCGTGGTGGTGGTCAGCTCGCCGCGCACCTTCAACTGCATGGCGTTGGCGTCGATGATGACCTCTTCAAAGGTGATGACCGAGGGCGTGGTGGGACGTTCAAAGCGGCGCAGGACAGCCTTCACCCGCGCCACCAGCTCGCGCGTGGCGAAGGGCTTGGTGATGTAGTCGTCGGCGCCCATCTCCAAGCCCAGCACACGGTCGTTTTCTCCGGCGCGGGCGGTGAGAAAGATAATCGGCACGGTGGAGAGCGCCGGGTGGAGGCGCAGACGGCGGCAAACATCCAGCCCATCGCCGCCGGGCACCATGATGTCCAGCAGGAACAGCGACGGAGCCTGGCGCTCGGCGTCGGGAATCAGGTTGGTGGGGGTGTGAAACAGGCGCGCCGCAAATCCGGCTGCCTCCAGATGATGCTGCACCAGCCGCGCGATATCGGCGTCGTCTTCCAATACAAAAATGGTTTGGCTCAACCGGTCTGCCCTCGCCCGGCGGCCGTTGAACTGCAAATGCGGAGGCCGCACGGAACCATTAACAGATTACTGCAATCGGGCAAAGAGATTGCAAACGTTGTGTGAATTTGCGCGGGAAGCCGGCTTTAAAGTGCGCTGTTGACCAGGCTGAAGAGCAAAATAATCAACACGGTGGAGCTGATCAGCACATACAAGCGGCTTCTCTGCCGGGCAAAGCCAACCACGCAGAACACGACGCGCAAGACAGGCGTGGCGATGAGCATGATCAAGCCAAGCTGGATGATGCTCTGTGGAGACAGCCGGACTGCGCCGCGGACGATGCCGGAGAGGGTGCAAAGCGAGGCGTTTCCAGCGTGGAAGTACGCGTAATTCGGAATCGCCAGCCACGGATGCCGGAGAGAAAGCAAACCGCCCGCGATCACCACCAGGGCGGAAAGAGTGACACCGAAGCGCAGCATCCCGGCAACGGAGATATCCAGTTCCTGGTCGGTGGGCCTGCCCATCAGATCCTCCCTGTCATGCCGTTATAGATCATCTCGAAACCGAGCGCGGCGATCACCAGGGCAAAGAGAACCTTGAGCGTGGCCACGCGTGCCCGGATGAGAAAGTGCGTGCCGATCAGCGAGCCGGTAAGAACTCCCAGCATGACCGGCATGGCGATGCCGGGGTCAATGTAGCCGTGGCTCAGGTAAATGCCAGCGCTCGCCGCCGCCGTAACGCCGATCATGAAGTTGCTGGTGGTCGTGGAAACTTTGAAGGGTAGCTTCATGACCTGATCCATGGCCAATACCTTGACGGCTCCGGAGCCGATGCCGAGCAAGCCTGACAGCGTTCCGGCGCCAAACATCACCCCGAAGCCGAGCGGAACCCGCTCTGCACTGTACTGCGTGGGGCCGTTCGGACCGGGGTAGGTTCCAAGCAGTTCCAGTTTGACAGCCAGGGGATTGGGCGGCGCGCCTGGCTCCGGATCCAACCTCTTGGAAAAGGAAGCAACGGCGGAGTAAAGCAATACCAGGCCGAAGACGATCGCGATCCAGTGGGTGGACAGCCTGGCCGTGAGAAATGCGCCGAAGATGGCGCCCAGCGTGGTCGCAACTTCAAGGAACATGCCGATGCGGATATTGGAAAGCCCTTCGCGCACGTAGGCGACCGCCGCGCCCGACGAGGTGGCGATGACGGAGACAAGCGAAGCTCCCATTGCATAGCGAATATCAACGCCAAACAGAAGCGTCAGTACCGGAATGACAACAACGCCTCCTCCCAGGCCCGTCAAAGCGCCCAGCATACCCGCCACAATGGACAGCAGAAAGATCTGAGACGTGAACGCAATGGCAGTCATGCGGTTGGCGTATTCCTTTGCCTAAAGCGGGGGCTGAGATCCAGAATGCCGAAAGCGCCGGCCTGGAAAGCCATGAGCGCCCAAAGCGGTTGTCCGATTCGCGTGATCTTGGCGCGCTGAGCGGGCGGTTTCCTGCTGGAAAAAGCCGGTCAGCGATCATGTTTTTCCTTATTCTAACAGGCGAACCGCGCCAGGGGCCGCGATTTGCACCTTCGCGGCACTCCGGCAGGTTGCAGCGTATCATCGGCTGAAACAGAAATCTCGGACCCTGGCGATGCAGCGCAAGCGCACGTAAACGGCGATCCAGTGGCCTTCCTCGTCGCGCAAAGACGACGCCGGCAATGCAGCAGTCTCCGCAGCGACGGCGTCGCGGAGCGTTTCCAGGAGTTCGCCGAGTACGCCGCGCCGAAAGGTGCGCAGCCAGCCTTCCATGCCGTTTTCTGGGAGTGGCGTGGGGCGGGCAATGAGAGCGATGCGCTCCACGCAGTCTCCCTTCCCAGTGTGAAGAATGAGACGCTTCGCGGTAATGCCTCAGATCGACTGGACCGGCACGAGAGTCAGATCGTCCACCAGTCCCACTTCCTTCTGCACAAACGGCTCGCCGTAGCGCACCCCGGCCAGCAGACCGTAGTGGCGGGCCTCGGCGAAGGTGCGCTCGCGAATCTCTTCTTCGGGAACAAAGAGTCCGCCGCCGCGGGGCTGGTTGGCGTATTGCGAACGGTAGGCCATCAGCGCGGCGTGGCGCTGTTCGATGAAGGGCGTAATGTCCACGATGAAGCTGGGGCGCACGTCGGCGTAGAGGCTGGCGTAGACAATCTTGAACGGCCGATGGGGCAGCACCTGCGGTGCGGTCAGCGGCGCATTCTGAGCGGGAGTCGCTGGATGCGGATTTAGCGGCGCATTCGTCAAGCCGGAGAGGAAGCAGGCCTGGTAGCCGAGCTGGGCGACGACGGCGTGATCCGGGTGGCGCGCCTGCCAGTATGGAAGAATCACCACACGGGGGCGGACGAGCCGCAGAACGTGCACGATCTTGAGGCGGTTTTCCAGCGTGTTTTCGACGGCGCCGTCGGGCAGGTCGATCGCCTGCCGCCAGCCGACGCCCAGCAGGCGCGCGGCTTCTGCGGCTTCGCGGGCGCGGTCTTTCGCGCTGCCGCGGGTGCCGGCCTCGCCTTGCGTCAGGTCCAGAATGGCGGTGCGCAGACCGCGGGCGGCCATGCGCAGCAGGGTTCCGCCACAGGTCTGTTCCACATCGTCGCGATGGGCGGCGATGGCCAGCACGTCGGCGGTGGAAACTCCAGTCTCTGCGGCGGTCATTTTAGTAGACGGTGTTGTCGGCGTCGGTTGTGGCGTCCATGTAGGTCACGTCATAGGCGGTGCCGGTCACGGTGACGTATTGATTGTCCATCGACGAGCCGTCCACGGTGGAGTAGATGTACACCTGCCCGCCTTCGGCGGTGTAGACCTTGTGCAGGCCGGTGACGGCGGCAATGCCGGTGGCGTCGCCGATATAAGGCAGCACGGTGACGGCTTTGGTGGAAGTGTTGACCATGGTCAGGCAGCCGAAGGGCTCGCCGTTGTTGGCGCGTTCGCCGTTGGTGCACTGAATCATGCCGATCCACAGGGTGTTGTCGTCGCCGAGCACCATGCGGCTGGCGGTGCCGGGCGTGCCGTCGCTGATGGAGACCGGGGCCGGGGCGGTCATGGCCGTAGCCGACCCGGTGGGCAGCGTGACCGTCGTCAGATAGCCGCCCCAATAGCCGTCGGGCATCTTCTGCTGGCCGACAACGTACATGGTGGAGCCATCCACAAGCGCGTTGCTGGCGCCGCCGGGCGTGTCCAGAGTGCTGCTATTGAGAGCGCTTTGCGTGGGCAGCACTCCCGACGCCTGGCCGAGCTGAAAGAGCATCGGCGCAACCGGAAACGGGGTGACGGATGCCGTGGTTCCTCCGCACTCGGGGCCACAGTTAAGCACGTAGGCGGTGCTGCCGTCGGCGGAGAAGACCGCCTTCATCGGCCGGTCGAAGGTGAGTGGCACGATGTGCGCGGGCGTACTCGAAGGATCCAGTGCCTGGAAGAGGCACCATGTGGGTGTGACCTGCGGCTCGCAGTCTTCGGCGCCAAAGGGCCAGGTGCTGGGCCCGCCCGATGCGGCGGTTGTCTCTCCCGCCGTGAGCGCGCGCGGGTAGTACACATAATTTGAATTATGCACGAAGGCCAGGGCTATTGAGCCGCCGGGATTCACACTGACCCGGTAGATGCCGGGAAGGCTGAGGGGGTAGGTGCCGCCGGTGGTCCGATTTACCACGGTCAGCACATGGTCCTGCTGGCTGGCGGCGAAGATATAGGCCTGACTGCGCGTGATGAATATGCTGGAAGCGGGCAGATTGGCGCCGGTCGAGCCGGATTTGGCGGTCTCGGAGGTGTAATTGACCAGACTGTAGCTGCCGCCGGTGCCGGTGCTATAGACTGCTCCGAATTCCTCTTCAGGCAGATTCTGAATAGTGGTGGGCAATGCGCCGGAAAACCCGGAGATCACGAAGGCCGGACCCACATTTGCGCTGTTGTATTTGTAGCGAATGTCATAATAGGCATCCACGAATTGCAGGGAGCCGGCGTTCAGGGAGCCGGGATTCTGGATCGCGATCATCACGCGATTGGCCAGCCCGCTGGGAGGCAGCGCTCGTCCCGCGAAATAGGTGGTGGTGCCACAACCCGCCAGCGCAACTGCGAACCCCAGGGCTGCGGCGGCGCTCATCCAAAGACTTCTCTTATTCAAAATCCATTACCTCGACGAAAGACGCGGAACGTACCGCGCAGGATGCCCGCAGCCAAGGCCGCGGCGTGGACAGATAGACAAAAGTTGCCTGTGGAATGGCCGGAAAAAAGACCGGCCTGAAGCTGATGCAGTCCAAGGTTATGCCTCCCGAAGTATAACAAAGCAGCCCTGCCTGCTGACGCGCACCGCCCGCATGGCTTAGGATGACAGCAGAATGCCGAAATTCTCCGACATCTTCGCTTCCCGACCTGTGCTCGCCGACGGCGCCATGGGCACGGCTCTCTACGCCCGCGGCGTCTTCATCAACCGTTGCTATGACGAGTTGAACCTTTCCGAGCCGGGACTGATCTTGTCGATTCACGAGGAGTACCTGCAAGCCGGCGCGGAGATTCTGGAGACCAATACCTTTGGCGCCAACCGCTTCCGGCTGGCCCGCCATGGGTTGGCCGGTAAAGTGGCAGAGATCAACACGGAAGGTGTGCGGTTGGCACGCAAGGCCGTGGAGCACCTCAAGGACAAGCAGGCCGGAGAGGCCTGGGTGGCCGGGGCGGTCGGCCCGCTCGGCGTTCGCCTGGAGCCCTTGGGTAAGACCGGTCTGGACGAGGCCCGCGCGGCCTTTGCCGAGCAGATTCGCGCGCTGACCGATGCCGGCGTGGATATGCTGAGCATTGAAACCATGCCCGCGCTGAACGAGGCGCGCGAGGCTCTGGCCGCTGCCCGCGAGCTCGCCCCCGCACTGCCGGTGCTGGTGATGGTCGCCGTGGCCGCCGCGGGCAACTGCCTGGACGGCGCAACGGCGGCGCAGGCCGCGGCGCTTTTGACCGAGTGGGGCGCCGGGGCCCTTGGCGTGAACTGCTCTACTGGCCCCACTACTGTGCTGTCGGCCATCGAGGCCATGCGTACGGCCACCACTCTGCCCCTGGCGGCCATGCCCAATGCCGGCTTGCCGCGGGCCGTCGAGGGCCGCAACATCTACCTCTGCTCGCCGGAGTACATGGCCAGCTTTGCGCGCAAGGCCATTGCCGCCGGGGTGCAGATGGTGGGCGGCTGCTGCGGCACCACGCCCAATCACATTCGCGCCATGCGCTCGGCGATGCGCGCCATTGATGCCCAGGCCCGTGTGGAGGTGGCCGGAACCGCTCCCGCCCTGACACTGGAGACGCCGCCGGCTCCGCTGGGCGCGCGCTCCCGCATCGGGTCGCTGCTGGAGCAGGGAAGTTTTATCAGCCTGGTGGAGATTGTGCCGCCCAAGGGCATCGACTGCTCGAAAGAAATCGAGGGCGCGCATCAACTGGCTGGGTTGGGCATTCACGCCATCAACGTTCCCGATTCGCCGCGCGCCTCGGCGCGCATGAGCGCGCAGAGCCTGTGCATCCAGATTCAGCAACACACCGGCATCGAGACGATTCTGCATTACACCTGCCGCGACCGCAACATTCTCAGCATTCAGTCCGACCTGCTGGGGGCTTCGTCCATCGGTCTGCACAATATTCTGTGCCTGACCGGCGACCCGCCCAAGCTGGGCAACTATCCCGACGCCACTTCTGTCTTTGACGTAGACTCCATCGGTCTGGTCAACATCGTCCGCCGGCTGAATCACGGCCTGGATGTCGGGGCCAACGCCATCGGAGCCAGCACCAACTTCACCATCGGCGTGGCCGCCAACCCCGGCGTGCCGGACATCGAGCAGGAACTGCGCCGCTTCTTCTACAAGGTCGAGGCCGGAGCTGAGTACGTCATCACCCAGCCGGTCTTCGACCTGCGCCTGCTGGAGAGCTTCATCGAACGCATCGAGAGCCATCGCATTCCGGTCATCGCCGGCATCTGGCCGCTGACCAGCCTGCGCAACGCCGAGTTCATGAAAAACGATCTGCGCGTCTCCATGCCCGAGGAAATCATGCTGCGCATGGCCCAGGCCGACACCCCGGACGCCGGCCGCCAGGAGGGCATCCTGATCGCCCAGGAGATGCTGGAGGCTGTCCGTCCGTTTGTACAGGGGGTGCAGGTCAGCGCTCCCTTCGGCCGCTATGACATTGCCGCCGAGGTGATCGCCAGCGTGCTGCCAAAATCTGTTACGGAGTAAACGCCATGCCGTCGTTTGAAGATTCGCTGAAGAAGCTGGAAACCATCGTCGAGCAACTGGAAAAGGGCGAGCTGGCCCTGGAGGAATCGCTTCAGCTCTTCGAACAGGGCGTCGGCCTGTCGGCTGCCTGCAAGGCAGAGTTGGACGCCGCAGAAGGCAAGGTGCAGATGCTGGTCAAGCAGCGCGACGGCTCGCTCAAGCCGGAGCCTTTTCCGGCTGAAAAGCCCTTCTGAAGCGTAGGCTGGCATCTATTCCGCAACCGGCATTCCACCAAGATTCCTCTCCGGCGGTACGCGGTTCTTGTCTTTCTGAAGATTTTCCAATCCAGTTCAGTGGCTGATGGTGGGTTGAATGCCTCATTTCGAGACATTGCCCGTGCCTGGCGTCGTCGTCGCGCTCTTTGGCGGCGGCGCTCCATTCCGCGGAAAGGAGCGCTGTTGCGCCAGACCCGGTTGATTCGCCCGCTCTATTCCCAGCCCTTTCGCTGCATCGGTCCCGACTGCGAGGATACCTGCTGTGCGGGCTGGACGGTGAACATCGATCAGGCTGCGCTGGAAAGATTCCAGCAGCTTCCCTCCAGCCCGCTGCGTACGCTGATTGACGCCAGCATTGCGCCCCGGCCGGAGATCGAGGGCGAAACCGCCCCAGGCGCTTGTGCGCAGATCCAGTTGACCCCCACCGGCCAGTGCGCGCTGCTCTCCAGTGAACGGCTCTGCAGAATTCATGCCGAAGCCGGCGAGAGCTATCTCCCGCATCTCTGCGCCACCTATCCGCGCAAGGTGTTCGGGATCGATGGCCAGGAGGAAAAATCGCTTTCGCTGTCCTGCCCGGAGGCCGCCCGGCTGGTTCTCCTGGACCCCAATCTTCTGGACGAATCAGTCTGTCGCGCCCAGCAGATTGCCTGGGACGATGCCGCCCCCGGAGCCTCGGCGCCGCGCATCTGGTTCTGGCCGATCCGCGAATTCGCGCTTCGCCTGGTTCGCAATCGCGCCTACCCGCTCTGGCAGCGCCTGTTTCTGCTGGGCTCTTTCTGTCGCCGTCTGGACGCCATCTGCCACGGCACGCTGGACCGTACCGTTCCCGTCCTACTGCGCGAGTTTTCCCTGGCCGCAGCCGATGGCACGCTGCGCGCGGCGATGGAAACCATCCCCGCTGATTTGCCTTTACAACTGGAAATGCTGATGGAGTTGGTCCGGTTGCGCGTGGACCATGCCTACTTGAACACCCGTCTGCGCGAAACCCTGCGCGCCTTTATCGAGGGCATCGCCATGGAGAATGGAGCGGCGAGGGAAGAACATGTCGCTCGCTACGCCTTCGCCTACCAGCACTATTACGCGCCGTTCTTTCTCCGCCACCAGCATATCCTGGAAAACTACCTGATCAACGCCATCTTCGGAGGGTTGTTCCCCTTTGGCCGGAAGCTGTTCGACAAGCAGGTTCAGCAGGAGCCGGCCCAGGAGTTTGCTTTGCTTGCCATGCACTTCACGCTGGTCAAGGGCCTGTTGATCGGGGTGGCCGGCTGCCATCGGGAGGCATTCTCCGCCGATCATGTGGTGCAGACGATTCAAACCGTCTCCCGCCACTTCGACCATAGTCCGCGGTTTCTCCTTGAGGCGCATAAGCTGCTGACCGCCAGAAGGCTTGACAATGCGCAAGTGCTGGCGATGATGCTGCGGAACTAGAAATGCAAGAAATGCAAGATGGCGCCCGAGTCCATGTGAATTCTCCAATCAGCGTGGCTCCCCATTGGTTCACAGGATGCTCCCTTTCGGTTGCCTCCATCGGCGGACGCGACGGACGCGCTGTCCTCTCAATTTTTTGTCATCAGGAGCACCGCTTGCCTCTAACCCCTCCGATTCGCCTAGCGTACGCTGAGAACTTCCGCTGCATCGGTTCGTCCTGCGAGGACACCTGTTGCCAGGGTTGGACTGTACCCGTTGACCAGGCGGCCTACGAAAAGTATCAGAACCTTCCCGCCGGTCCGCTGCGCACGCTGATCGACGCCGGCATTCTGGTGAATATCCAGCCGGCGGAGGGAGCCGGTCCGGCCAGCTTCGCCCGTATTCAGATGGATGGCGCCAACCAGTGCCCGATGTTCAGCAGAGACCGCCTCTGCCGTATCCACGCCGAGCTGGGCGAGGAGTTTCTCTCGCACGCCTGCGCAGTCTATCCGCGTATTGCACATTCGATTGCGGGGGTAGCGGAGACGGCGCTGGCGCTCTCCTGCCCGGAGGCGGCGCGGCTGGTGCTGCTGGATACGAACCTGCTCCGTCCGATTCTTGGGACCGCCGACTTTCTGGATGGGGCGCTGGGGAACGCGGACCTGGAAAACCGGCAATCTGCCGCGCCGGAGCAGCCGATGTCGCTTCTGGGCTGGTTCTGGCCCATCCGGCGGGCGGTCTTGTCGCTGCTGCGGAATCGCGCCTATCCGCTTTGGCAAAGGCTGTTTCTGCTCAGCGTCTTTTGCCGTCGGCTGGACTCGATTGCCAGCGGCGAACTTCAGCGCGGCGTACCGGAGTTTCTGAACGATTTTGCGGCCTCGGTTGCCGCTGGCGCCTTGCGACCGGCCATGGCGGCGCTGCCGCTGGACCGCGCCGCGCAGTTGGACGTAGTACTGCGGCTGGCCGGGCTGTTGCTGCACCGCTCCAACGTCCGGCCGCGTTTTGTGGAGTGTGTGCAGGCTTTTGCGGCGGGCCTCGGCAGCGGCCCCGGTGCTACGCTGGAAAGCCTTACCGAGCAATCCGCCGTGGCCCACGACCGCTACTTTGCCCCGTTCTTCGACCGCCATCCGCACATTCTGGAAAATTACCTGGCCAATACCATTCTGCGCTGCCGGTTTCCCTTCGGACGGGAGGCCGCAGAAGCCAGGGGGCCGCTCTCGATGAGCCGGGAGTTTGCGTCGCTGACGGTCCAGTTTGCGTTGACCAAGGGATTCCTGATCGGCGTGGCCGGCTATCATCGCGAGGCGTTTTCCGCCGCTCACGTCATCCACACGGTGCAGGCTACCAGCAAGCACTTCGAGCATCACCCGGAGTTTCTCTCGCTGGCCTATGAACTGCTGGTGGAAAGCCGCATGGACGGCGCGCGGGGGCTGGCCATCCTGCTGCGGAACGCCGAGCCGAATCCCTACCAGGCAACGTCACCGGCGATTCCGGCTCCCGCGCCGCGGATTGGAATCCGCGCAGCTTCCTAGGGTCTGGTCCCTGGTCCCTTCCTCTTCGCCAGCCGCGCCACGATGGCCAGCTCGCGCAGCACCTGCGGGAGCGGCCGTGCCGGCGTGCCCCACAGCACGGTTCCCGGCTTGAGTCCGTCGTTGGTGACGGTCTTGCCGCTGAGCACGCCGGCCTGACCGCCGAGAATCACGCCGGGGCCGACGTGCGCGTGGTCGCCGATGCCCACCTGGCCGGCGATCACCGCGCCGTTGCCCACCGTGCAGGAGCCGCTGATGCCCACTCCGCAGACCATAATCACGTCTTCGCCGATGCGGCAGTTGTGGCCGACGTGGACCAGGTTGTCGATCTTCGTTCCTCGCCCGATGCGCGTTTCGGCGAGCGCGCCGCGGTCGATCGTCGAGTTGGCGCCGATCTCCACGTCGTCTTCGATGACCAGCGTGCCTTGCTGCGGGAATTGCGTGTAGGCTCCGGTTGAGTTGTCGCGCACATAACCGAAGCCGTCGGCGCCGAGCACTGCGCCGGCGTGGACGACGACGCGGTCGCCGAGCGTGGTTCCGGGATAAAGAACGGCGCGGGGATGAATGCGGCAGTGGTTGCCGATGGAAACTCCGTCGCCGATAACAGCGCTGGCCTCGATGCGTGTTCCTGGGCCGATGCGGGCTCCTGCGCCGATCACCGCGCAGGGACCAATGCTCACGCCTTCGCCGAGCTTCACTTTCGCGTCAACGACCGCTGTAGGATGCACTCCACTGGAGAGTAAAACGGGCTTGAGCAGCAGGGCCGCCCGCGCGAACCAGAGGCGTGGCTGGGGATGCTCGACAACGCACTTGTTCGGTGGAAACGCGTCTGCGAGTCCAGCGCGCAGCACAACTACGCCAGCGTTGCTGGAGAGGGCCTTGGCGGCCGAAGCCGCATCTTCGGCAAACAGCAGGTCTGTTGCGTTTGCGGCGAATACGGAGCTCACGCCTTCGACTGCCCGCGTTGGGCTTCCCGCGACGATTTTGCCGCCGAGGGCTTCCATCAGTTCGGCCAGCTTCATGCATTTACCTCAAGGGCTGAAGCCCACATTCATTTGCCATAGTTTATGTACGGGCTGAAGCCCGTACCCTCCAGACGCAAGCCATTGACATTCGATCCATCGGCTTTGGATACATTCTCCTGGCTGGATCAAGGGTACAGCCCCGGCTCACCCACCGGCCTTGTCTTCCAGCGGCGGTGAATCCACAGCCACTGGTCAGGATAGCGGCGGATCCAGCTCTCGATGGCGCTGGTGCATTGCTGGGTAGCGGCCAGAATGTCGGCCTCCGCGTTGCCGGTGTGCGCAAAGGCCAACTCCGGGCCGAAGTGGAGCACGTACTTTTTTTCTTCCGGCTCCCAGAGCATGAACCCCGGCAGGACGGCCGCGCCGGTTTTGAGAGCCACGCGCGCCAGGCCCGAAGCGGTGCAGGCCTTGCGTCCGAAGAAGTCCACGAAAACTCCCTGTGGCGGGGTCATGTTGGTGTCCATCAAAATGCCCACCGTCTGGCCGGCGTGCATGGCGGTCAGCAGGCCGCGGGCGAAGTCGTCCTTGTGCAGAACGCGGTTGCCGTGCAGGCAGCGGATGCGGTTGACGAACGCGTCGAGCCGCCGGTTGTCGAGCCGCCGGATGACCATGCCCATGGGATGGCCCATCAGTGAGTGGTAAAAGCTGGAGAGCTCCCATGCGCCCAGGTGGCCGGTGACAATCAGCACGCCTTTCCCGCGCGCCTGGGCGGCCAGGTAATGGTCCAGGCCCTCGGCGCGCATCCAGTCGCGGGGTTTTTACGGGGTTTTGGGGGTGATGGGGCAGAACTCGGCCCACAGCCAGCCGACGTGGCGGAATACGCCGCGCAGCTCCGCTCTTATTTGTTGGCGCGGCAGATCCGGAAACGCGATCTCCAAGTTGCGTTCCCCCACGCGGCGCAGGCGGCCAAGCAGGTGGAACAAGGCCCAGGTCAGGGCATCCGCCAGGGCGCGCGCCACTCCGCGCGGCATCCACCCCAGGGGGTAGGCCACGGCCAGCACCAGCCAGAATTCGAGGTTCTTTCGCATCGTCGAAGGCAAAGATCAAGTGTAGACCCCGGAGCCGATCCTCCACTGCGGAGCAAAGAGAACTCGTCCCCTAGTCGCCCTTTTTGCCGAACCCAAAGATCTTTTGCAATACGTTGCGGCGATCTTCGGGATGGTCGCAGGTTTCCGTGGGTGCGGTTCCGGCCAGGAAGGCTGCTTCGTAATCTTCCGGACAGGCGGTGTCGGCGAGCAGGTTGGTGACCTTGTCGAGGCTCACAACCTCCACGCCGTCCGGCGGGGTGAACTCGTGGGTGTCGGAGTACTGCGGCAACTGAACAGCCTTCTTCATGAAGGCTGCCCAGATGGGCGCGGCGGCGTGGGCGCCTTCAAGCTTGATGTCGCTGTAATCGTCGTTGCCGACCCAGACAATGCACAGCAGGTTGCTGGTGTATCCGGCGAACCATGCGTCGTGGCTGGTGCCGGTTTTGCCCGCTGCGGGAGCGAAGAATCCCATGCCTCGCACGCCGGCTCCGGTGCCGTCGCCCTGCAGTACGGCCTCCATCAGACTGGTGGTGAGAAAGGCCGCGCGCGTGTCCAGCACCTGCTTGGATGTGGGCGAATAGTCACTGATCACGTCGCCCGTGGGGGTACGGATGCTGGCCAGCATCCAGGGATCGATGCGCAGGCCGTTGTTGGCGAAGACGGTGTAAGCGCCGGCCATTTCAAGCGGCGTGGCGTCATAGGAGCCAATCGCCATCGCTGGCGTTCCGCGCGCGCTGGTAATGCCTGCATCGCGGGCCAGCGCGGCCACGGTGTCGAAGCCTATCATGCTGGCCAGGCCAATGGTTGCGTTGTTGTCTGAGCGCATCAAGGCGTAGCGCGCTGTGATCTCGCCGTAATACTCGCCTTCATAGTTGCGAGGGGTGTACTGGTATTGGGTTCCTCCGCCGTAGGTGGTTTGCGCGTCATTGAGCATGGTCACCGGCGAAAACAGCTTGGTCTGGCCCGGCAGCAGCGTGCCCTCGACGGTCGTATTGAAGGCCGCGGCGTACACGAAGGGTTTGAAGATGGAGCCGGTGGGCCGCGCGGCGACCGCGTGATTCAACTGCGAGGTCCCGTAGTTGCGCCCGCCCACCAGGGCCAGCACCTGGCCAGTGTGGGGATTGAGCGCGATCAGCGCCACCTGCGGATACTCATACGGAATGCCGCGTTTCTTGTCCCGCGCATGCAGCCGGTCTACCTGTTCATCGATCTCGTGCATGGTGGACTCGACCGCATCGGAGGCCACGCGCTGCAGGCTGGGATCGAGCGAGGTGTAGATGCGCAGCCCCTCGCGGTTGAAGTCGCGATCACCGAGCTTCTGCGTCAGTTGCTCATGCACCAGATCGACGAAGTAGGGAGCCTCGCTGGCGTCGATGTTCTGCGTGGTCAGGTGCAGCGGTTCGGCTTTGGACTGTTCCGCCTGCTCCTTGGTGATGGCGCCGGTTTCCACCATCGAGTCCAGAACCAGGTTGCGCCGGTCGATGGTGCGGTCGGGATGGTGAAAGGGATTGAAGTAGTTGGGCCGCTGAATCATGCCTGCCAGCATGGCGCACTCGGCCAGATCAAGCTGCCCCACATCCTTGCCGAAGTAGGCCTGGGAGGCCTCGCCGAAGCCGTCGACAGAGAAGCTGCCGCGCTGGCCCATGTTGATTTCGTTGGCGTACATCTCGAAGATCTTCTGTTTGGAGAAGCGGTGTTCCAACTGAAAGGTGATGACCACCTCGATCAGTTTGCGCTTGAAGTGCTTCTCGGGAGAGAGAAAAAATCCGCGCGCCAACTGCATGGTCAGCGTGGAACCGCCTTGTTCCTTGTGGCCGCTGCTCAGGTCACGCAGCCCAGCCTCGATAATCCGTCCGTAATTGACGCCGTCGTGCTCGAAGAAGCGGCGATCCTCGATGGCCAGCACCGCCTGAACAAGATTGTGCGGAATCTCGTTGTAGGCAAGCAGGCGGCGTTTGCTGCGGTTGGCGTCCTCGCTCAGGTCGGTAATCATCAGCGGCTCCAGCTCATAGCTGGCCAACGGCTGGCCGCGGTCGTCGTTGATGGATTGCACCAGGCCGCTACTGACGCGGATGATGGCGCTGTCCTCGGTGTGATAGGACTGCGGACCGGGCCGCACGGTGATGCTCTGCCCTCTCTGTGAGTAGGTGCCCAGTTGCGAGGTTTGCGCGGCGCCGTCGGTCGAGTAGCCAGCCTCGCGCAGCTCGTCGGCTATCAGCGCAATGGAGAGCTTTTGCCCAGGGCGCACCTCGCGCGGCGCGGCGAAGATTTTGGCCGTATCGGCAAAGATAGGCTGCTTCAGGCGGTCGTCCACAACATGCTGGTACTTGATGTAGTAATAGCCGAAGAGAACGAAGAAACCGAGCACACAGGCTGCAAATCCAGCAAGCCCGACGCGCAGCAGCAGCGATGCCCAAGGGTGCTTTCCCGTGGGCCTGGGAATCCGGATCTTCAATGCCATCGCTGCTCCTTAAACTTCAGCTTCTAGCTGCTAGCTTCTGGCCGTTGGCTCGTTAGTGCCGGGATTAACCTCGATGGAAAGCAAAAATACTGCTTACACGCGAGAAAAATCCGAGAGCTATGAGCCGGCAGCTAGAAGCTGCTTTACCACGTCCTGTAGCGCAACATCCGCGCTGCTTGAGGTTGATCGGGTTACCAGTTCCACAAGGCCTTCGGCGGTCTTCTTGCCCACGTTGATGCGATAAGGAATGCCGACCAGATCCGCGTCCTTGAATTTGACGCCGGCGCGCTCGTCTCGGTCATCAAGCAATACATCGAAACCCGCGGCTTCCAGCTCGCGGGCCAGTTTCTCTCCAGTCTCTGCCAGCAGCGGGTCGGTCATGTTGGTCACCGTCACCACCACGGTGAAAGGGGCGATCGAGGCCGGCAGCCAGAAGCCGTTCTTGTCGTTCGACTGCTCGATGGCCGCGGTCAGAATGCGCTCGATGCCGATGCCATAGCTGCCCATGATCGGTGTAACTTCCTTGCCGTTGGGGTCCAGCACCTTGGCGCCCATCGACTCGGTGTACTTGTAGCCCAGCTTGAAGATGTGGCCGATCTCGACCGCCTTGCCGACGACGAGCTTGCCGTTGCAACCATCTTTGGGACAGCCTTCGCCTTCATTCACCGTGCGAATGTCGGCCATCAGCGTCCAGGAAAAATCGCGGCCGGGCGTGACGTTGCGCAGGTGGTAGTCGAGCTTGTTGGCTCCACAGACCAGATTCTTGCGGCCTTCGAGGGACGAGTCGGCGACGACGGTTAGGCCGTCAGCCAGCGGCTTGGCAACCGGCTGGATGCCCACGGGGCCGAGAAAGCCCGCCGGAGCGTGGAAGAATTGCTCCAGTTCTTCGGGCTGCATCGAGCGCAGTTCCGCGCCGCCGACGACTCCGAGCAGCTTGGTTTCGTTGACTTGATGATCGCCGCGCAGGAAGGCCGCCACGCCGTGCCAACTGTCGGCCGCGCCCGCCGTGCCGCGCTTCAGCGCCATGTAAGCCACGCACTTGATGTCGCTCGACTCAGCCATTTTCAAAAAGGCGGCCACGTCGGCAATCGCGCCCATCCCCGGCGTGTTCACTGGCTCTGGGCTACCGTCTCCTGTCGGCGCCATTTCGACGACCTGCTCCAGCCGCGAGGTCGCCTTCTCCGTATTGGCCGCGTAGCCGCAGACCGGGCAGCTCGCAATTAAATCCTCGCCGGCGTCGGTGTAACACATGAACTCCTGCGATTGCGAGCCGCCCATCGAGCCCGAATCCGCCTCGACGGCGACAAACTTCAGCCCGCAGCGCGAAAAAATCTTCCGATAGGTCGAGTCGTGCAGCTCGAAGCTCTTGTCCAAGCCGGCCGGGGTCAGATCGAAGGAATAAGAATCCTTCATGGTGAACTGGCGGACGCGGAGCAGGCCGGATTTGGGCCGGGGCTCGTCGCGGAACTTGGCCTGAATCTGGTACCAGATCTGTGGTAACTGTTTGTAGCTGCGCAGCTCGTTGCGGGCGATCGAGGTCATGATCTCCTCGTGGGTCATGCCCAGGCAGAGTTCCGCGCCTTTGCGGTCCTTCAGGCGGAACATGTTGTCGCCCATGCCCGTCCAGCGGCCGCTCGCCTCCCAGATTTCGCGCGGATGGATGGCCGGCAGATAAAACTCCTGCGCGATCTGGTCCATCTCTTCGCGCACAATGGCGATGATCTTGTTGATCGACCGCTGGCCGAGGAAGAGGTAGTTGTAGATGCCCGCGCCGAGCTGGCGAATGTAGCCGGAGCGGATGAGGAAGCGATGGCTAGCGACTTCGGCGTCCGCCGGGGCCTCGCGAAGAGTGGGAATGAAAAGTTTTGACCAACGGTGCATAGAGAGGATTGCGCGCTTTCCCGCCGGCAAGCCGGCGCACGACATTTTGACGCTGCCCTTCATTCTAAATGTTTCCCGCGCGGCACAAGAGGTTTGTGCTTTCCCAGGCGCCTGCGATGCGGCAGGCGCTCGCTCTCTGCCCGGAACAGGTCAAAACTCTTGACCGGAGCAATCGAGCCGGAGCACAAACGTCTTGTGAGCGAACAGCGAGCAGTTGGCCCCACCGCATGTGGCTAGCGGATATAATGCGGGGATGGGTTCTTGCGTCCGTCAGGCGGGTCGACCGGCATGAAACGATTTCTGCGCCTGCTGCGCTACGGTCTGCCTTACTGGCTGCAAATGCTGCCGGGGGTTCTGCTGCTGGCCCTGGTGGGCGCGCTGGATACTTTTCGCGTTCTTCTCTTGCAACCCATCTTCGACCAGGTTCTGCGGCCGGATGCACCCGAAGGCCCCATCCTGCTAGGTCTCCCCAAGAGTCAGTGGCATTTCGACCTGCGGCTTCTGGTTCCTTCTTTTCTGCACATGCACAACGCCTGGAATGTGGTGGCTTTTGCGCTGGTGCTCTCGACGCTGGCCAAGGGAATCTGTGACTACACGGGCACGTATCTGGTAAATTATGCCGGCTTCGGCACGATTACCGACTTGCGCAACCACCTTTACGAAGCCACAATGCGGCGCTCGTCAAGTTTCTTTCACAAGTACGCCACGGGAACGATTCTCTCCACGCTCATCAATGACGTGGACCGCGTGCAGGTTGCGGTCAGCTCGGTGATCAGCGAGTTTCTGCAGCAGTTCTTCACCTTCGTTGTGGGCCTGGTCTTCGTCATCAAACTGGGCGGAGAGCTCAGTTGGGCTCTGCTGCTGTTCATTCCCGTTGTGATCACATCTTCGCGCAGGATCGGCCGCGAGGTCCGCACCCGCACCCGCACCGGGCAGGACAAACTGGCAGAGATTCAAAACATCCTGCATGAGACGGTGACCGGAAACCGCATCGTCAAAGCCTTCAACACCGAGGTGTGGGAGATTCTGCGCTTCAAGAAGGCGGCCCGGCGGCTGTTCCGCGCCAACTTGCGCAGTGTCCGGATTCAGTCCATCAGCTCGCCTTTGATGGACTCGATCGGCGCACTGGCCATCGCCATGTTCCTGTTTATCGGACGCAATGAGATTCTCCACGGGCGCATGACCATGGGCCTTTTCGGCGCCTTCATCATCTTGCTCTTCAAGCTTTACGATCCGGTGCGCAAGTTCGCTTACTTCTACAACAGCTTTCAGCAGGCGATGGGCGCATCCGGATCGATCTTCACCTTCTTCGATACTGTGGATGACGTGCAGGAGAAGCCACATGCCGCTGTATTGAAGGGCTTCAAAGCCGACGTCCGCTTCGACAATGTGGGCTTCTCCTACAGCACCGAAGAGGGTGAGCACCAGATTCTGCACAACGTCGATCTGGATCTGTGCGCGGGCGAAGTGGTGGCGCTGGTTGGCCCCAGCGGTGCGGGCAAATCCACGCTGGCCAACCTGATTCCGCGCTTCTTCGACGTAACCTCCGGACGCATCCTCATCGACGGCCACGACCTGCGCGACCTTACGCTCGGTTCGCTGCGCCGTCACGTGGCGCAGGTGACGCAGGAGACGATTCTCTTCAACGACACGGTGCGCAATAACATCGCCTATGGCCAGCCGGAGGTTCACGCTGACCTGGTGGAGCAGGCGGCGCGCAACGCCCTGGCGCATGAGTTCATCCTGCGCATGCCGCAAGGCTACGAAACGGTGATCGGCGAAAAAGGCTTCCGGCTCTCCGGCGGCGAGCGGCAGCGGTTGGCCATTGCCCGCGCTATTCTGAAGAACGCTCCCATACTGATTCTCGATGAGGCCACTTCGTCGCTGGACGCCGAGAGCGAGTCGCTGGTGCAGGCCGCGCTGGCCAACCTGATGCAGAATCGCACCGTGCTGGTGATTGCGCACCGGCTGGGAACCATTCGCCGCGCCAATAGAATTGCCGTTTTGGAAGATGGGCGCATTACGAGGATAGGCCCGCATGAGGAGTTGCTGACCACCTCGCCCACCTATCAGCGGCTTTATCAACTGCAATTCATGGACGTGCCGGAAGAGCAGATGAGGGACTAAGAGATCGGGAACAAGGAAAGAAAAATGCCGATTTATTCGATGACCGGGTTTGCACGCGCTACGGTGCGCGTCAGCGATACACTCAGCTACACGCTGAGCGTCAAGAGCGTGAACCACCGCTTTCTGGACGTGCAGTTGCGCCTGCCCTCGGGGCTGGACGCGTTGGAGATGGAGCTGCGCAAGGCGCTCAAGGACAACCTGATCCGCGGCCACGTGGATCTGACTCTCTCCATTGATCGCAGCAGCCAGCAAACCTCCGGCTACAACCGCGAGCTGGTGACGGGCTATCTGACCGCCTTTGCCGCGGCGCGCGAGGAGCATGTGCTGGATGGGCAGCCCGACCTGAATGCCATTCTGCGCCTGCCCGGAGTCTTGCAGAACGACAATCGGGGGAATGGCGATGAGGATACAGCCGAACTCAGCGAAAGCGTGCGTCGTGAGATCGGGCCGCTGCTGGACCAGTTGAAGACCATGCGGGCGCGGGAAGGCGAGGCGCTGGGGGCGATTTTGAACGGCACACTGGACCGCCTGGCCGAGGCGACGGAAGGCGTTTCGGCGCTCCGGCCCGAGGTTGAAGAGAGGTACCAGGCCCGGCTCGCCGAGCGGCTGCTGGCGGCGACCGGCGCGGAGTTCAACCGGCAAAGGCTGCTGGAGGAGGTGGCCGTGCTGGTGGAGAGGAGCGACATCGCCGAAGAGCTGGAGCGCATGACCACGCACATTGGCCACTTCCGCGAGCTGCTGACGGCGGGCGGGGAAGCGGGCAAGAAGCTCGATTTTCTGTTGCAGGAGATGAACCGCGAGGCCAACACCATGCTCTCGAAGACCGGCGGCGTGGGCGGGAAGGGAACCCGCATCACCGAACTTGGCCTGGCCATGAAAGCGGAGATCGAAAAGGCCCGCGAACAGATTCAGAACGTGGAATAAATCCGTGGAGAGTTGCTTTGAACGGATGGGCTAATGCCCGCTCCCTTCAGACCGATGAGATCAGGGTAGGTTTCAAAAGGACGGCACCGTGGCAGGAATTCTCTTCATCATTTCGGCGCCCTCTGGTTCGGGCAAGAGCACGCTGGTAAACGAGGTGCGCAAGCAGTTGACGGGCATCGAGTTCTCGGTGTCCTGGACCACGCGGGCGCCGCGCGGCTCTGAGCAGCATGGGCGCGAGTACAACTTTACCACCAGGCCGGAGTTTGAGCGAATGCTGGCCGAGGGGCAATTCCTGGAGCACGCCGAGGTCTTCGGCAACTACTACGGCACGGCGCGCTCCTCTCTGGAAGCGGCTCGTCGCGAGGGCCACGACCTGGTGCTGGACATTGACGTGCAGGGCGCGGAACAGGTGCGGGCCAAAATGCCCGAGGCAGTCAGCATCTTCGTCTTGCCGCCCAATCCCAAGGTTCTGCGAACCCGGTTGCGCAATCGCAGTCGCGCCGAGGGGGTGGAAGACGAGGTGGAAGTCTTCCGCCGCCTGAGCGAGGCCAGCCGGGAGATTGAGAATTATCGCCAATACGGCTATATTCTGGTCAACGACATTTTGGACCGGGCGGTGGCGCAACTGGAAGCTGTTGTGCTGGCCGAGCGCTTCTTTCGCAACGACGAGCAGATCGCCTATCGTTCCCGCCGGGTGTTGGAGGTGGCCGCGGCCTGCCTGCAAATCAATTCTCAGGAGCGGTTAAAACCCGTGCTGGAAGCCTTCGGGATCGGCAAGCCCCTGGACCAGCAGCAGTTCAACTTTGAGGAGGACTCCGATGACGATTGAAACTGGCTTCGACTAGAACTACCGCAAGGTTTTGGTGGCCGCCCGCCGCGCCCGCCAGTTGCAGAGCGGCTCCCACGCTCTGGTATCCAGCCAGTCCACCAAGCCCTGCCGCATCGCCCAGGACGAGATTACGGCCGGCAAGATAGCCTACGTGAAAACGGAAGCGCCGGTGGTCAAGCCGCTGATCGATGGCCCCGCGATTCCGATTTTACTGAGCTGAGAGCCGGACTTCGCCCGCAAAACCGGCTACAATCGAGCCATGAGAGTCATCGTTGCTGTCTCGGGCGGCATTGCGGCATACAAGGCGGCGGAGTTGGTGCGCGCCCTGCAGCGCCAAGCTCTCGAAGTTCGTGTGGTGATGACCGAGGCGGCCTGCAAGTTCGTCCAGCCGCTCACCTTTGCCGCGCTTACCGGCCACAAGGTCGTGACCAGCCTGTGGGACGACGGCGGAGCCACCGAAAACTCCAATGGGCAGAACGGCATCGAGCACATCGGCGAGGCGCAATGGGCCGATGCGCTGGTGGTCGCCCCGGCCACGGCCAACATCCTGGCCAAGTTCGCTCATGGCATTGCCGACGATTTTCTGACTACGATGTACCTGGCCACGCCGGCGCAGGTCATTGTGGCCCCCGCCATGAATGTGAATATGTGGGAGCATCCGGCCACCCAGGCCAACCTGGAAATTCTGCGCCAGCGCGGTGTTCGTATCATCGAGCCAGGCACGGGCGAGCTGGCCTGCGGCATGGTGGGCGCGGGGCGCATGGCCGAACCGGAAATTATTGCCGAGGCCGTTCTGGGCGCTCTGGGCCGCCGCCACGACCTGGCTGGTGAAATCGTGCTGGTCACCGCCGGAGGCACGCGCGAGGCCCTCGATCCGGTCCGCTTTCTGGGCAACCGTTCCAGCGGCAAGATGGGCTATGCGCTGGCTGAGGCGGCGCAAAGCCGCGGCGCCAGAGTCATTCTGGTCAGCGGGCCCTCCGGCCTTCATCCTCCGGCGCATTGCGAGCTGATTTCGGTCACCACGGCGGAGCAGATGCGCGCGGCCGTGCTGGGGCGCATGGGCGAGGCCACGCTGCTCATCAAGGCTGCCGCCGTGGCCGACTACCGCCCGGTCAATGTCTCCGAGCAGAAGCTGAAGCGCAGCGGACCGCTCACCCTGGAACTGACTCCCACCGAGGATATTCTGGCCGAAGTCGTCCGCCAGCGCCGAGCAGGCCAACTGATTGTGGGGTTTGCCGCCGAGACGGAAAACCGCATGGAAAATGGCCGCGCCAAGCTGCTGCGCAAGGGCGCCGACGCCATCGTGGTCAACGATGTGAGCGGCGAGGACACGGGCTTCGAGGTGGATTCCAACGCGGCTACCTTCCTCACTCTTACGCACGCCATCGAGCTGCCCCGGATGCCCAAGCGCTCACTGGCCGACCGCATTCTGGACGAGATTCTGACCCTGCGCAGGCCGCGCTCGATGGTGGTGGAACTGGACCAGGGGGATAGCCAGAAGCATCGCCAGGATCGCGTGCTGAACGAGGCGATTCCGCCTGCCGCCGACCGCCGGCAACTGATTGTGGAGTAAGGACCGTTGGCGCAACAGCTAGATCCCGCAACCCGCGAAGCCCTGCTCACCCGCGTCCGCTTTTACCGCGATCTCGGCCTCACCGATTTCTACCGCCGCCCGGTGGACCCTGGGCTGCTGGCTGTGCTTCCCGCACTGCCGGATGAGCCGACCGTCGCCGCCAGCCAGAATCCAGGCGCGTACGGTCTCGGCGCTACAGCCGAGGTCACGCCTTCGCCGCTCATCTCATCTCCGGAGGACCAGCCAATTCCGCCTCGCAAGCCAATACCATCTCCACCGCTGGTGGCCGCCGCTGTTCCAGTAGGCGACCGCGCCGCCGCTCTTCAGCAGCTCCGCGACGAGATTGGCGAGTGTACTCGCTGTGCGCTGCACCAGGGGCGCAACCAACTTGTCTTCGGCGACGGCGACCCGAATGCCCGCCTGATGTTTGTCGGCGAGGGGCCTGGCGCGGACGAGGACGCGCAGGGGCTTCCTTTCGTGGGCAAGGCCGGCCAGTTGCTCAACAACATGATCGCCGCCATGGGACTGAAGCGCGAAGAGGTCTACATTGCCAACGTGGTCAAGTGCCGCCCGCCGGGCAATCGCGTTCCCGAGCAGGAAGAAGGCGCCACCTGCACGCCGTTTCTCTTCCGTCAGATCGACGTGATTCGCCCGCAGGTGCTGGTGGCTTTGGGCGCGACAGCGGCCACCTGGCTGCTGGGCGCGCGGCAGCCGCTGGCCGGCCTGCGCGGTCGCGTCCATGCGTACCGCGGCGCGCAGCTTATCGTCACCTATCACCCGGCCTACCTGCTGCGCGATCCGCGCCAGAAGAAGGAAGCCTGGGCCGACCTGCAAATCGCCATGCGGGAGTTGGGGCTGAAGCCGCCGAGCAAAGGGTGAATCCCGGCGATTTGCTGGAAAATGCAGTCTGCGAAAAACAAATTTCTATCGCGCGGGGTCGTAGTTCAGGTTCTGGCCTAGCCAGCGTTCGACCTCTGCCACGCTCATCCCCTTGCGTTCGCTGTAGTCGGCAACCTGATCGCGGCCGATCTTGCCGAGCGAGAAATCGGGGGACTCGGGATGGGCGATGTAAAGCCCGCTGACGCTT
>VFSW01001828.1_pt1 | contig 32217 bp, 27 predicted proteins | sample 5358111 | NCBI WGS metagenome assembly VFSW01 (sample SAMN11554181, study PRJNA540505) | mine drainage metagenome | isolation source: sediment from site ElyBrook_90M | place: USA: Ely Copper Mine, Vershire, VT | collected 2017
TGCAGGTTGAAACCAAACGCCTGTCCGATACAGCGATACGGTTCCTGGAAAACCTTGAATGGCGCGGCAACGTGCGTCAACTGGAAAACATCTGTCACTGGCTCACGGTCATGGCACCTGGGGTCAATGTGGAGATTGGAGATCTGCCAGCAGAGTTGAAAGGGGTTTCAGAAGCACCGGCGCCCATGCATTGGAAAACGGCCCTGGAACTGGAGGTATCCCAGGCTCTGGCCCGCGGCGAACGCGGCATTCTGGATCGGTTGAGTCAGGATTTCGAGCGCGCACTGATCATTCAGGCACTGGCTCACACGGGAGGCCGTCGCATTGAAGCAGCACAACTTTTGGGCTGGGGTCGCAATACGTTGACCCGCAAAATTCAGGAACTGGGCCTTAACGAACCTGAAAACTCGGCAAACACCGGGGCGTGATCTGAAGGTCGTTCCAGCGCACGCGGCGTCTTATCGATTGCACAGGCCGTACACAACGCGGCCTGACAGTCGCTGGCCAGGATATGGTCAATACGCAGTCCCATGCCACGCTTGAACGCATTGACGCGGTAATGCCACCAACTGTAGGACTGCTCCGCCTGTTCAAAAAGACGAAAAGTATCCTTTAGCCCCAGTTGCAACAACCGCCCGAATGCTGCACGCTCGGCATCACTGCACAGCACTTGTCCCTTCCAGGCCACTGGATCGTAAACATCCCGATCCTCAGGGGCGATATTGTAGTCTCCCGCAACGATCAGCCTGGGGTAGCGACTTAACGCTTCTTCAAGATAATCCCGAAACGCTGTAAACCAGCGCAGCTTGTAATTGTATTTGTCCGAAGTAATCGATTCACCATTCGGGCAATACACTGATATGACCCGAATCTCGTCAAATGTGGCCGCAATTACGCGCTGCTGCGGGTCATCAAATCCCGGAATTCCGATCAGTGGATCGCTTCCTGGCTTCTGACTGAGCAAGGCCACGCCGTTGTAGGCCTTCTGGCCCGCAATCAGGGCGTGATAGCCCACCGCAGTGAACGCCCCAAGGGGGAAGTTGGCCTCTTCACACTTCAGTTCCTGCAAACACAATACCGCGGGCTGATGATTGTTTATCCAGTCCAGCACATGGTTCAGGCGAACCTTGATGGAGTTGACATTCCAGGTGGCGATTTTCATGGGGATCCAGAAGTCATCCTTAGATACCGACTCAGCGTTTTTTCGGGCTACGGCATGGCTCAATATGGGCGGCCCCGTACTGTCCATGCCAATGATACAGCCAGCAGGCTGCTGTTACGGCAATGTTCTGGAATATGCGATAATTGGCCCCATGGCTTCCGTCAATCTTACGAACCATTTCCTCATCGCCATGCCGGCGCTGCAGGATTCCAATTTTTCCGGGACCCTGACCTATATCTGCCGCCATGATGATAACGGTGCCATGGGACTGGTCGTCAATCGTCCCACCAATCTGACGCTGGAAAACCTGTTCAACCAGATTGACATCCCGCTTTCCCAGGAGGATCTGGGCGCTCTGCCAGTCTATTTCGGTGGCCCGGTCCAGACTGACCGCGGTTTCGTGTTGCACTCCCCGGTGGGGCATTGGCGCTCCACACTGAGCGTCAACGACGAGATTGGGCTGACCACCTCCCGGGATATCCTGGAAGAGGTATCTCGGGGGCAGCCACCCCAAGGTATGCTGATCTCCTTGGGCTATGCGGGCTGGGAAGCAGGACAACTGGAAAACGAAATCAAGCTCAACAGCTGGTTGACGGTTGAAGCCCGTCAGGATGTGATTTTCAACCTTCCGGCAGAAGCACGCTTTTCGGCTGCCTTGGGCATTTTGGGGATAGACCGCACTTATTTATCTGATGAAGCAGGGCATGCCTGAGGCCGAAGGAAACATTCTTGCCTTTGACTATGGACAGAAGCGTACTGGCGTTGCCATTGGCGAACTCGGCAGCAAAATCTGCCATCCCTTGACCACTATCGAAGCAGTTACACCGGACGCACGCTGGCAGGCAGTGGATAAACTGCTCAAGGAATGGGCTCCTGTAGGACTGGTTGTCGGGCTGCCGCTCGACGCAGAGGGCAACGAACAGAAATCTACACGCCGCTGTAGGAACTTTGCCACCGAATTAGAGTCCAGGACGGGATTGCCCACGGTGCTGGTGGACGAGCGTTACACCTCCCTTGAAGCTGATCAGTCCCTGCGGGAGCTGGGGTACACCTATCACCAACGTGCCATGGCGGAACATGCTGAAGCAGCAGCGCTTATATTGCGGAGTTACCTGGAGTCTCAACCTACATGATCGGCAATCCGCAACTCAGCCCCGAAGGCACACTCAAGCACCTGCTCACGATCGAAGGCCTGCCTTCTTCCGTGTTGTTTCATATCCTGGACACTGCAGTAACTTTTGAAAATGTTGCACAACAGGAGGTCAAGAAGGTTCCTCATCTGCAAGGCAAATCGGTATTCAACCTGTTTTTTGAGGCTTCCACCCGAACCCGCACCACTTTTGAGATTGCTGCCAAACGCCTGTCAGCCGATGTCATCAACCTCAATGTCAGTGCTTCCAGCCAAAGTAAGGGCGAAACCCTGCTGGATACGGTGGACAACCTGTCGGCCATGCAGGCAGACATGTTTGTGGTGCGCCATGCGGAAAGCGGGGCGGCCCATTTGATCGCCAACCATGTGGCCCCGGGCATTCATGTCATCAATGCAGGCGACGGATGCCATGCACACCCCACTCAGGCGCTGTTGGACATGTACACCATCCGGCATTTCAAACACCGCTTTGAAAATCTCAAAGTTGCCATCGTGGGTGATGTGCTGCATTCCCGTGTGGCTCGCTCGCAAATCCATGCGCTCACCACGCTACACGTGCCCGAAGTTCGCGTGGTCGGTCCCAAAACCCTGATGCCGCGCGACGTGGAGCATCTGGGTGTGCGCGTCTTCCACGACATGACGCAAGGCCTCAAGGATGTCGATGTGGTCATCATGTTGAGATTACAGAATGAACGGATGAATGGTGCCTTGTTGCCCAGCCGTGATGAATACTTCAAATATTATGGCCTGACGCCTGGAAAGCTGTCCCGTGCCAAACAGGACGCCATTGTCATGCATCCCGGCCCGATGAATCGGGGAGTGGAAATCGATTCCGAAGTCGCCGATGGGATCCAGTCTGTCATTTTGAAACAAGTCACTTTCGGCATCGCAGTACGCATGGCAGTCATGTCCATCCTGGCCAGCAACTGAAACGGGAAATTTTCATGAAAATCCAGATCAGTAACGGACGCGTCATCAACCCGGCCACAGGCACCGATGAGGTACAGGACGTTTTCATTGCCGCCGGAAAAATTGTCGGCCTGGGTCAGGGGCCCTCAAGTTTTGGCCCCAATCGCGTCATCGATGCCCGCGGCAAAATCGTCATTCCCGGTCTGGTGGACTTGGCAGCACGCCTGCGTGAACCAGGGTTCGAGTATCTGGCGAAGCTGGAGAGTGAAATGTTTGCGGCCACCGTTGGGGGTGTGACAAGCCTGTCCTGCCCGCCCGATACTGACCCTCCACTGGACGAGCCCGGTTTGGTGGAAATGCTCAAGCACCGCGCCAAAGGGCGCAACCAGACCAATGTCTATCCGCTGGGGGCACTCACCCAACAATTACAAGGCACACGCCTGACGGAAATGGGCGAACTGCGTGACGCGGGCTGCGTCGCATTCTCACAAGCCAACGCACCATTGGTGGACACACAAGTGCTGGCGCGCGCGCTGGATTACGCCAGCACCTTTGGGTTCGCTGTCTGGCTGCAGCCCCAGGATCCCTACCTGGGACGAGGTGGCGTAGCCCACGATGGTGAAGTGGCAATGCGTCTTGGCCTTCCTCCCATTCCGGCTTGCGCCGAGAGTATCGCCATTTCCACTATCCTGCATCTGGTGCGCCATACCGGCGCCCGTGTGCATCTGTGCCGCCTGTCCAGCGCAGCTGGGGTGGAACTGGTACGAGCTGCCAAAGTGGAAGGGCTTCCCATCACTTGTGACGTGTCCATCAATCATCTGCATCTGTCCGAGCATGACATCGGCTTTTTCGACTCCCATTGTCATTTGATCCCCCCCCTGCGCAGCTTGCGGGATCGCGATGCGCTGCGTGCGGGTCTTGCTGATAGTACGGTAGATGCCCTGGTGTCAGACCACTCGCCCGTGGATGATGATGTCAAACAATTGCCTTTTGAAGCCTCCGAAGCCGGTGCCACCGGGCTGGAGTTATTGCTGCCGCTGACGCTCAAGTGGGCTCAGCAAGACAATATCCCGCTGCCGCGAGCATTGTCCCGGGTTACCGCTGACCCAGCACGCATCCTGGGTGTGTCCGGAGGCCAGATTGGTCTTGGCAGCAATGCAGACTTGTGCCTATTTAATCCGGATCATGAATGGGTGGTCACTCCGCAAAGCCTGAAAAGCCAGGGCAAGAACACGCCATTCATCAACCTGCCTCTGCTAGGAAAAGTTTCTCACACCATTGTGGGCGGTTTTCTGATTTACGAAGACGCTCGCGCCTGAGGTTCCATGCCATGAATCCCTTACTCGATTTTTCGGGGCTGCCGCGCTTCGCCGAAATTCAACCCATCCATGTGGGGCCCGCCGTAGATGCGCTGATAACTGAAAATACGGCACTCTTGTCGCACATCCTGATACAAACCGCCGCTCCCACCTGGGAGCATTTCGTCGCCCCCCTGGAAGATGCCAACGAACGCCTATCGCGCGCCTGGGGCCAGGTGGCTCACCTCAATGCCGTCGTCAACACACCGGAACTCCGTGATGCCTACAACGCCAACCTTCCAAAAATTACCCAGTACTGGGCCACTCTGGCCCAGAACGAGGCACTTTTTGCTGGATACAAAGCCCTGCGGGCTTCTTCAGAATTTGATACGTTAAGCCCCGCGCGCCAGAAAATCATCGAAAACGAATTGCGTGATTTTCGCTTGGGCGGCGCTGAATTGTCCCCGGCAGATAAAGCCCGCTTTCTGGAAATCCAGGAAAGTCTCGCGGCCACAGGCGCACAGTTCGAGCAGAACTTGCTGGACACTACCAACGCTTTTGGACACTTTGTGGAAGATTCTGCCTCCCTGCGCGGGTTGCCTGAAGACGTCCTCCAAACAGCCCGTGAAGCAGCTCAGCAGGAGCACCATACCGGCTGGAAGTTGACCCTGCACGCACCATGTTACGGACCCATAATGCAGTACGCCGAATCAAGTACGCTCCGCCAACATTTTTACTACAGCTACGCAACCCGTGCGTCAGAATTTGGCAAACCGGAGTGGGACAACACGCCACTGATCCGCACGCTCCTGCAGTTGCGCACTGAAGAAGCCAGGTTGCTGGGTTTCAAGAGTTTTGCCGATTTATCCCTCGAGCCCAAAATGGCTGAATCACCACAGGCGGTGCTGGACTTTCTCAGGGACCTCGCAACCCGGGCCAAGCCTTATGCCGAACGCGATTGGGCAGAGCTTAGAGCCTTTGCCCGTCAAGAACTGGGCATGGAAAAGCCGGAACCCTGGGACGTCGCATTTGTCTCCGAAAAACTCCGGATAAAGAGATATGCGTTCTCCGATCTGGAAGTCAAACAGTATTTCCCGGAAGATCAGGTGCTGCAGGGATTGTTCCGGGTAATCCAGAAATTGTACGGATTGACGGTCCAACGGGCCGAGGCTCCGACCTGGCATGACAACGCTCATTTCTATGATCTGCGCGACTGCACAGGAGCGCTGGTGGGTCAATTTTATCTGGACCTCTACGCACGCAATGGCAAGCGTGGTGGCGCCTGGATGGATGATGCCATTACGCGACGACGACGCGGCAAAGCCATCCAGACCCCTGTGGCTTATCTCACCTGCAACTTTTCTGCCCCCGTGGGGGGCAAAACGGCCACCTTCACTCACGATGAAGTCATTACCCTATTTCACGAATTTGGCCATGGCTTGCATCACTTGCTCACTCAGGTGGAAGACTTGCCGGTGTCCGGGATCAATGGCGTGGAATGGGATGCAGTAGAGTTGCCCAGCCAGTTCATGGAAAATTTCTGTTGGGAGTGGGAAGTGCTCTCCGGCATGACACGCCATGTAAATTCCGGCGAGCCGTTACCTCGCGCATTATTTGATCGCATGCTGGCCGCCAGACATTTTCAAAGCGGCATGCAAACGGTCCGCCAAATCGAATTCGCCCTGTTTGACATGCAGTTACACACGGGCTTCCCCCAGGAAGACAACCCTCTTGAACTTCTGGAACGCATTCGCGACGAAGTGGCTGTACTGCGCCCACCTGCCTGGCATCGTTTTCCAAACAGCTTTGCACATATCTTTGCCGGGGGGTATGCCGCTGGCTATTACAGCTACAAATGGGCCGAAGTGCTGTCCTCCGACGCCTACGCCCTGTTCGAGGAAAATGGCACATTCGACACAGCGACCGGCGAGCGTTTTCGACGCGAAATCCTGGCCGTGGGTGGCAGCAGACCGGCACTGGATTCCTTTGTGGCATTTCGAGGGCGCAAACCCAACATTGATGCGCTGCTCCGGCATAGCGGAATGGGTGAATGATTTATTTGATGCTGATTGCTTCCCCCGCCCGGACAAAATTGAAAGAGCGCGTGATACTGACCAGATCAGCTTGGGCGCGCATCTCTTCGGTAAATGGTTGAAACGGTGCTGCCATCTGGACGATGCGGCGCGCCGCATCGTCCAGGTTGAGCCTGCCCGAAGATTGGCGAACCTCAATCGATGCGAGGCTACCATCCTTAAGAATCGTGGCCGTCACGCGCACGGTGCCATACAGTGGAAGACCATTCACGGGGGGCGGATAATTGACCGTTCCCACCTGTTCCACTTTCTGTCGATAAGCTTCTTCGTAGGGGCCAAACACGTTGTCCCGGGTTTGAGGCGACAAAACCCGCAGCCGTAGCCCGGCAAACGGATCGACTACTTCGTTTTGAGCCATTTGCATACTTCTTGAGCGCAAGTCGCCAGTCATCGGCATTTCGCTGGAATGGAGCGGGATTGCAGGAGATGGCCCTTTTGAAATGAGGGGCTTTTGCGTCTGCTTCTTGTCAGACCCTGCCGGAGATACTGTGGGTTTCGCGGTGCGATGCGATTTTACGTGGCGAGGTTCCGGTTTCACCTCGGGGGAATCAACGATGACTGGCGCTACAGAGACAGAACCCAATTCGACGAATAGGGTCTGTGATGGGTCCATCGCAGCAGGTCTCTTTAAATGAATCTTTGACAACAATAAGCCATGCACCAGCATCGAAACCACCAAGGCCAGCGCGAGCTGTCGATGATGGACAGTCATCATGGCACTGATACCTCGACCAATGGCTCCAGAATGGCTTTGAGGTGGCTGACCAGCGTCATTTCCCACAAATTGATGCGTTCCACGCTCACGCGCACAGCCGTTCCCGGTAATGCCTCTGCCGCTCCATGCACCTTGACCACCAGCGGTAGTCCCGCAAGGCGGGCCATTCCCTCGCGTAACATGACAGCTTCTCTCTCCACAACGTTTTCCTGCTGCAGCCAGCGCAGGCTCCAATAACGTTCCATGCTGCGCTGAAATTCGTTGTAGGCCTCATAAGCCACTTCAAACTGACGGGCAATGGCGGACAATGTCTCGTCATTCACTGCAAAAGCGAGTGGTTGGCCGGAGAGCAGGCTAATCAATTGCCATTGGTTGATGAGATCCACATAGCGCCTCAATGGTGAACTGGACCAGGCATATTGTGCGACCCCCAACCCCTGATGGGGAGCCGGATTCACCGACAGGCTGGTCTTGCCATTGACCTGGGTACGAAATAGCCCTGGTACAGCCGCATCCACCAGTGTCTTCCCCCATGCTGTATTGACCTCGATCATCAGTTCAGCCACCAACGTATCCAACGGTGAGCCCCGCGGACGTTGGGTAATGGCAACCCGATCGCCCTCCACTACAAAATTGAAATCCAGATAATGCTGGGCAGGACGCTCTTTCGCACCGCGACACACTGCCAAATATTGTGCCAATTGCCACAATACGCGCAAGGGCTGGTGAAAGGGATGGGTGCCGCTTGTCGCTTCAGGATCGAATTGAGCTTCCAGATCATGGATGCGAAGGTTACGCGCCACACTGACGCGCTCGATGCGGGATTCACGTGCCACCACTTCAAAATCTACCTTGCGCACCGTCAAAATCAACGACAGCACCGGATTGTCGCGCCCTTCCGCCAGAGTATGGGCACGAATCACACTGTCAGGCAGCATGGGAATCTTGTCGCCTGGCATATATACGGTGGACAGTCGCCCGCGCGCCACCTGGTCCAACTCGGAACCAGGCCCAAACCCCAGCCCGGGTGCCGCAATATGAATACCCACCTTCCAATGCTCGCCATCTTGCTCGCTGACGCTAAAGGCATCGTCGATTTCTGTGGTGAAAGCATCGTCGATACTGAAGGCTTGCACTTCGGATAGAGGCCAGTGGGCATGATCATGGATCAGTGGGTAGACCGTATCAGAAGACAGCGGGCCGAAATATTCGTAATGAAACTTCCCTTCATGCCAACTCCGGCTATCCTTCAATGAGCCACAATGTTCCAGCACTTGCGGAATCGTCAGATGCATCACCGCGCTGGCTGCCTCCAACGTTTTATAGGCCAGCGTATTCTTGTCAGGACGATAGAGCAGGGCAGTGAGGTCTCCTGCAAGCCAATCGGGCAATTGACCCGCCTGGATGTCCCTGATGGCCTGCTGCTTCTGCGTCTCCTGCTGACGCTTCCTTTCCAGCCCGGCCAGCGCCGCACGCAGATTTGCTTCAGGCGCCGGACGATATCGACCTCGACCTTTTTTGTAAAAGTACACCGGGGCAAAGTGTAGCCGCATCAACACCGCAGCCTGCTCCACGGGTACAGGGTCGTGGCCTACGTATTCTCGCGCCAGATCATCAAACCCAACTTCCTCATTAGGCACGCAGCAGGCCCACAGAAATTCCTCATCGATTTCATCGGCCATTTTCTGGGCCAAATGCATCAACTCGGTAGCGGAGGGCTGGGCAAAACGAATCAGCACGGCATTCGCCTTGATTTTGCTACGTTTACCGTGCGGCGCTTCAACCTGCAAGCTACCCTCATTGTCTGTCAGGACGGATGCCGCCTTCAGTTCGCCGTCTTCTTCGTAAAACACGTTCATCGCAAAGTCATTCCCCAGACAACCGTTTCAGGATTTTGTCATGGATCCCGCCAAATCCACCGTTGCTCATCACCAGAATCTGATCCCCACGCCGCGATTCCATCACGATGGCTTCAATCAGGCGATCAAGATTATCATCAGTGACTACCCGCTCACCAAGGGGTTTCAAGGCCCCGGCCACATCCCATCCTGGTTGTGCGGAATAACAAAATATCCGATCGGCACCTCGCAGGCTGTCTGCCAGACTGTCTGCCCAAACGCCAAGTTTCATGGTGTTGGACCGTGGTTCAATCACGGCCAGGATGCGAGTTGCAGCACCCACTTTATTGCGCAACCCATTCAAGGTCGTTTGGATTGCCGTGGGATGGTGGGCAAAGTCATCATAGACCGTCACTCCCTTCACACACCCACGTACTTCCATGCGACGCCTGACCCCGGAGAAACGGCTGAGCGCTTCCAGGCCTCGTGCAACGGGAATCCCGGCAAAGCGGGCCGCCAGCAATGCAGCCAGCGCATTCTGGCGATTATGTTCCCCCAGCAGAGGCCAGGAGGTTATCGCACCCACCAGATTTCCGGCCTGGGTGATGGAGAGCGTTCCCGTAGCATCCGCCAAGCCGGTCTGCCATCCCTCGGGAGTGCCGAAGGTTTCCACCGGTGTCCAGCAACCCTGCGCCAACACGGACGCCAGGTTGCTATCCTGTCCGTTGACCACCAGCAACCCATTGCGCGGTACAGTGCGCACGAGATGATGAAACTGGGTCTCGATAGCGGCTACGTCAGGAAAAATATCTGCGTGATCGAATTCCAGGTTGTTGAGTATGGACACTGTGGGATGGTAGTGCACAAACTTGGAGCGCTTATCGAAAAACGCCGTATCGTATTCGTCAGCCTCGATCACAAACCAGGGCAATGGAGCGCTCCCCACCATTTGGGGTCTGTCCCCAAGTCGCGCAGAAATTCCAAAGTTGCCCGGAACCCCTCCAATCAGGAAACCAGGGTGCAAGCCTGCGTCTTCCAGGATCCAGGCTGCCAGGGAAGCTGTCGTCGTTTTTCCGTGGGTACCTGCCACGGCCAACACGCGGTAATGACACAGAATGTTGTCTGCCAGCCATTGCGGCCCGGAGGTGTATGGTAACTTACGGTCCAGAATGGCTTCCATCAAGGCGTTGCCACGCGACACCACATTACCGATCACAAACAGGTCGGGATTGAGCGTGAGTTGGTTTTCGTTAAACCCCTCAACCAGCTCAATTCCCTGATCTTTCAGTTGGGTGCTCATCGGTGGGTAAACCTGGACATCGCATCCTGTCACGCGATGCCCCGCCGCCTGTGCCAGTACCGCAACGCCGCCCATGAAGGTGCCGCAGATACCAAGAATATGAATATGCATTGGGGTTTTGACGACCTTGCTACTGCCTGGGAGCGGGCTCATAACCAAGAATGGATGCCAGCCAGCGTTCAACGTCCTGCAGGCTCATGCTCTTGCGGCGTGCATAATCTTCCATTTGATCAAGCGCCACTTTTCCCACGGCAAAATATGCGCTTTGCGGATGCGCAAAATAAAATCCGCTGACTGCCGCTGTAGGCCACATGGCGTAGCTTTCCGTCAAACGAATCCCTGCGTGATGTTCTGCCTGTAACAGTTCAAACAACGCCCCTTTCTCCGTGTGGTCCGGACAAGCCGGATAACCGGGTGCCGGCCGAATGCCTCGATAGCGTTCGGCAATCATGCCTTCACAATCCAGATTTTCATCCGGAGCATAACCCCAGAATTCCCGTCGTACACGGGCATGCAACCATTCGGCAAACGCTTCAGCCAGGCGGTCTGCGAGAGCCTTGAGCAAAATGGCACTATAGTCATCATGCAGCGCTTCAAATTCAGCCAACTTGGTTTCTATACCGATCCCGGCAGTCACTGCAAAAGCACCAATATAGTCCGGCACGCCTGAGGCTTCAGGAGCCACGAAATCCGCCAGGCATGCATTATGGCGATCGGCCGGTTTTTCATTCTGTTGCCGCAGATGATGCAACACCAGGCGGACAGAAGTACGCGATTCGTCCGAATAGACCGCGATGTCATCTCCCTCATGAATGGTTGCAGCCGGGAAAAATCCAACCACTCCTTGGGCCGTCAACCAGCCTTCGTCCACAATCTGGCGCAACATGGCTTGAGCGTCAGCAAACAGGTTGCGTGCAGCCTCCCCAACGACATCGTCCTGAAGAATTTTGGGGTAGCGTCCACTCAACTCCCAGGTCTGGAAAAACGGGGTCCAATCGATGAATGGCACCAGGTCGGCCAGCGGTACATCACGCAGCGGTTTTACCCCGAAAATCGTGGGGCGGGGTGGCGTGTAGGCCAGCCAGTCGGTTTTTAAACCCCGCTTCCGCGCCGTCGCAATATCCAGCAACTTGCCGGTTCCCTTCTTACCTTCATGCTGCGCCCGTACCCTTTTCAGGTCTGCTTTGAGATCACGTACATAGGTCTCGCGTAATTCCGGACTGAGCAGTTGGGAACACACTCCCACAGCGCGCGACGCATCGGGCACATAAGCCGTGGCCCCACGATAATGTGGCTCGATCTTGACCGCCGTATGCACGCGAGAGGTCGTGGCTCCGCCAATCAGGAGCGGCACAGAAAATGATTGTCGCTGCATTTCACGCGCCACATGGGCCATTTCTTCGAGCGAAGGTGTGATCAGCCCCGACAACCCGATGATATCGACTTTTTCTTCACGAGCGACTTGCAATATTTTTTCACAAGGGACCATCACGCCCAGATTAACCACTTCAAAATTGTTGCACTGGAGCACCACCGCCACGATGTTTTTGCCAATATCGTGAACGTCACCCTTGACCGTAGCCAGGAGGATCTTGCCTTTCGTCTTCGAGACGCCTAATTTGTCCTTTTCCGCCTCGATATAGGGCACCAGATGCGCGACAGCCTGTTTCATCACACGTGCTGACTTGACCACTTGGGGCAAAAACATCTTGCCTTCACCAAACAGGTCGCCCACCACATTCATGCCATCCATCAGGGGCCCTTCAATGACATGGATGGGGTGCTTACTCTCCAACCTGGCAGCTTCCGCGTCCTCCACAATGTAGGTGGATATGCCTTTGACCAGTGCGTGGGTGAGGCGCTCATGCACCGGGGCCATGCGCCAGGACAAATCTTCAACCTGGCTGCGCGCAGCCCCCCCTTTGACCTGATCGGCAAAAGCCACCATTCGTTCTGCCGCATCGGGTCGACGATTGAGGATGATGTCTTCCACATGTTCCAGAAGATCCTGGCGGATTTCCGCATAAACTCCCAATTGCCCTGCATTGACGATGCCCATTGTCATGCCGGCACGAATGGCGTGATACAGAAATGCCGTATGAATGGCTTCGCGCACGGCCTCATTGCCGCGGAACGAAAAACTGACATTGGAAACTCCGCCACTCACTTTTGCATGAGGCAGGGTTTGCCGGATGATTCGGACAGCCTCTATAAAATCGTGCGCATAATTGCTGTGCTCTTCAATTCCTGTGGCAATGGCAAAAATGTTGGGATCAAAAATAATATCTTCTGCTGGATAGCCCAATTGTTCTGTCAATAAATGATAGGAACGCGTGCAGATTTCCACTTTGCGTGCCAAAGTATCCGCCTGGCCCTGTTCATCAAAGGCCATCACGATCACCGCTGCACCGTAGCGCCGAGCCAGCCGGGCACGTTGAATAAATTCCGCCTCTCCTTCCTTAAGGCTGATGGAATTGACAATGGGCTTGCCCTGTATGCACTTCAGACCCGTTTCCAGCACTGCCCAGTCAGAAGAATCAATCATGATGGGAACACGGGAAATGTCCGGTTCCGAAGCCACCAGATTGAGAAAGCGCTTCATAGCAGCCTTCGAATCCAGCATGGCTTCGTCCATGTTGATGTCGATAATTTGGGCGCCGTTTTCCACCTGCTTGCGCGCTACCGATAGCGCTTCACCATAGTCACCAGCCAGGATCAAACGGGAAAAAACCTTGGAACCCGTCACATTGGTCCGTTCGCCCACATTGACGAACAACGAATCTTCACCGATGTTGAACGGCTCCAGCCCGGACAAACGCGTCATGGGTGGAATTTCCGGAACCGGCCGAGGGGGCAAATCTTTAATCGCTTCGGCAATCGCCTTGATGTGCGCTGGCGTGGTGCCGCAGCAGCCTCCTACAATATTGAGAAATCCGGATTCGGCAAATTCCTTCAGCAGGGCAGCGGTCTCCGCCGGTCCTTCGTCATAACCTGATTCCGCCAGCGGATTAGGTAGGCCCGCATTGGGATGGGCGCTGACAAATGTATCTGCGATGCGCGCCAGTTCCTCGATATAGGGGCGCATCAACGCTGCCCCCAGCGCGCAGTTGAGTCCGATGGACAGGGGCCGAATGTGGCGTAACGAGTTCCAGAAGGCTTCAGTGGTCTGTCCGGTCAGCGTACGCCCACTCTGGTCCGTAATGGTCCCGGAGATCATCACGGGCAGTTGCAGACCGTGCGCCTCAAAATATTCGTCGATGGCAAACAACGCTGCTTTGGCATTGAGTGTGTCAAAAACTGTCTCAACCAGCAGGATGTCCACCCCACCCAGAACCAAACCGTCGATGGCTTCACGATAAGACACAACCAGGGTGTCAAAGTCGATGTTGCGAAAGCCGGGGTCATTGACGTCCGGAGAAATGGACGCAGTTCGGGTGGTCGGTCCCAGCACTCCCGCCACGAATCGCGGCTTGTTCGGTGTCTTGCGTGTGGTCTCATCCGCCACCTCCCGTGCCAGCTGGGCTGCGGTACGATTGATCTCACTCACCCAGTGAGCCATGTGATAGTCAGCCATGGACACTGAAGTTGCGTTGAACGTATTGGTTTCAATGATGTCGGCGCCTGCTTCAAGATAGGCCTGATGAATGGCACGTATGATCTTTGGCTGGGTCAGTACCAGCAGATCATTATTACCCTTGAGATCGTGGGGAAAATCATAAAAACGTTCACCACGATAATCCGCTTCACTGAGTTTATAGCTCTGGATCATGGTGCCCATGGCACCATCCAGCATCAGGATGCGCTGCTGCAGAAGGGAACGAAGCAAAGGCGTGGTATCAGACATAGGGGAAATATGCTACCACGAGGCTGGGGCCGGGCCTGGCATTGACCCCCAAATTGAGATAAAAAAAGGGGCGTCCAAAGACGCCCCAAGCCCTTGAGGGTGGAGTGTGAGTTATTCGATGCGTTCTCCGTGCAGAGCGAGGTCGAGCCCTTCCCTTTCCTCTTCTTCGGTAACGCGCAGTCCGATGACCATATCGATGACTTTCAATATGATGAAGGACATAACGAATCCATATACCAGGGTCACCGAGACACCCAGGGCCTGTGTTGCAAGGCTGCCATCGGCACCGCTGATCTCCTTGACGTTGAATACTCCTGTAAGTAGCGCACCCACGATACCGCCGATGCAGTGAACACCAAAGGCGTCCAGAGAATCATCGTAGCCCAGCATCTTCTTGATGCTGGTGGAAGCCCAGAAACAAAGCACTCCGGCAGCAACACCGATCACCAGGGCGCCCCCGGGGGCCACAAAACCTGAAGCCGGTGTGATAGCAACCAACCCTGCGACAGCACCCGAAGCGATTCCCAGCACGCTGGGCTTGCCTTTAATAATCCACTCAGCAAACATCCAGGCCAACGCAGCAGCCGCAGTGGCAATTTGAGTGACCGTCATGGCCATCCCGGCACGACCATCGGCGGCAACGGCAGATCCGGCGTTAAACCCGAACCAGCCGACCCACAACATGGAAGCACCGACCAAGGTCAACACCAGGTTATGCGGTGCCATGGGCTCCTTGCCATAACCCACACGCTTGCCCATGACCAGGGCCGCTGCCAGACCTGCAATCCCGGCATTGATGTGAACCACGGTACCACCGGCAAAGTCCAGTACACCTCTGGCTGCCAGCCAGCCGCCCGGTTCCCACACCCAGTGCGCGATGGGGGAATACACCACCAGTGACCAGATTCCCATAAACCACAGCATGGCCGAAAATTTCATGCGCTCTGCGAAGGCTCCGGCAATCAAGGCGGGTGTGATGATGGCAAACGTCATCTGGAACATCATGTATACCGACTCTGGAATGTTGGTCGCAGCATGATGCACCATGACCTTCTTGGCTTCGTTCTGATACAGCATGCCATTCAGCATGAATCGACTCAGGCCACCCAGCCATCCTGAACCTGGCATGAAGGCGAGGCTGTATCCCAAAACCATCCAGACTATCGTCACCAGACAACAGATCGCAAAACTCTGCATCAGGGTTGCCAGCACATTCTTTTTGCGAACCATCCCGCCATAAAACAAAGCCAATCCAGGGATTGTCATGAGCAGCACTAGAGCAGTAGAACTTAGCATCCAGGCCGTGTCTCCCGAGTTGATCTTGTCCGTACCAATCAGTTCGGGTTTGGTTGGCGCAGCATCTGCCGCTGGAGCTGCGGCAGGTGCAGCGGCAGCCGGCGCACTGGCTGCCGCCGCCGGCTCGTCGGCTAACGCATGTCCTGAACCGATCGACAAGGCCAAAACCAACATCACGGCCTTCAGGGTGTTATAAAGTGTCTTCATGGTGTTCCCCTCACAGTGCGTCCGCACCGGTTTCACCGGTCCGGATACGCACAACTTGTTCAAGTTCATAGACGAAAATCTTCCCATCGCCGATCTTGCCAGTGTTTGCCGACTTCTCGATGGCTTCGATGACACGATCCAACATATCGGTTTTGACCGCAGCCTCCAGCTTTACCTTGGGCAGAAAATCCACAACATACTCTGCGCCCCGGTAGAGCTCGGTGTGCCCCTTTTGCCTGCCAAAGCCTTTCACTTCAGTGACAGTGATGCCTTGTACGCCAATAGCGCTTAGGGCCTCCCGCACTTCGTCAAGCTTGAACGGCTTGATGATTGCAGTAACGAGCTTCATATTGCCTCCTGATTAAATGATCGAAGCGTCTTAGAACTTGTAAATTCCCTGCACACCCGCTGTGACCATCGAGGTTTGGGGAATCATGCTGGAATCGAGGAAAACCCCTTTGTCCGCGTGGTCTGCACGCACTTCACCGCGCAGTTCAAAGTTCTTGACCGGGGCATACCCCAAGGTCAATGTCATTTCCTTCAGGGTATTGGCCCCGGGAGGAGTCCCTGTAGTGGCAACAGCAATGCCGGAGTTATCCTTAAGTTCTTCGGCACGTAGCGATATGCGATACCGCTCGCTCATCTGGTAGTTCAGGTAAGCAGCCAGTCCCCAGTAGGTTTCCGTTCCCAGGCCAAAAACATTTTCCTGGGACACATGGTCACCATTCAGGATAAAGGTCGTGGTATCCGTGAGGTTGCTGGTAAAGACCGCATCCACCAACGTGCGTGTCCCGTTTACGCCACCAGGCACCGCAGTTGCCACCATGGAAGTCGTGGTGGGGAGCATGGATTCCGCACCGCTATAGACGCTGATTGCCAGCGAAGTATCTTTGGTGAACGCAGTGGTCAATCCAAGTTCTGCGGTCTTGGAAGTGTTCATGTCATTGACCTGGTCCCAACCGTTATTCAGCCCAAGAATCAAATTGGTGCTGTCGCTAAGTGCTGCTGTTGCCCTAAAGCCGGTGTGGGTAAAAGGGATCTTGCCAAACAGAATGGATCGGGTAATGTTGGTATCGGCCGAACTGTCGATGACTTCCGCGCCGGCCAGCGTGGTAAATTTACCGCCGATAAAGGTCCAACTCCCCGATGCATATTGGGCGTAGGCCTGGGTCACATCGAAGTTGCCGCCAGATCCGGCCGTCATCCCCGAGGTCGCACAAGCGCCATAAGAGCAGAAAATACCCGCGTCACTTCCCGCCGTCAGGTTTAGAAGGCCCCCAAAACCTTCCTTGGGAGTACTGGAAATCGTGAGACCGGCCTGGTGCAGGCCAAATGAATTTTTGTTTGTATCGAATACCTGGACGCTGGAATTCGGCGTTTGGCTGTGGCTGATATAACTTGCATCCAGATAGCCTTTTACATCGATTGCCGAATTACCAAGAATTTCTCCCAGAGTAGGACCCTTGGGTTTGGCATCAGTCGGCGCCGGGGTGGCGCTGGCATCCGCCACGGTGATGGCGGACTCTTCGGCTCTGACACTTGCAGAAACCATCACGGCCAGAGCAACTGCCGCGCTGATGGCACTACGATGATGTCGTTTCATTTGCTATTCTCCCTCACAAGGTTGATCAAGACTTTTCAATTCCAATGGCGTTACAGGTTTTTCAATAGGGTCACGCACCTTGGACTGAAAGCATGAGCCGTGCCAATCTTAAGTTATGGGTTAATTGCAGCTTGGATGGGCGTATTCGAGCCAGGTCAGGAGTAAAAATCAGGATTTGTGCACTTTTTTAGTGCATATTTGATTGGTTTTGGCTTTCAATAGTGCAATACTGAAACAGTTTTTAACAGGACAGAGGGTCATGAAAACCCAAGCATTCATCGATGACGTATCTCAACGGCTCACCGAATTGCTCGCCAAAACGCCGGCGGCAGACTTTGAAAAAAATGCCCGTGCCTTGCTGATGAGCCTGTTTGCCAAAGTGAATCTGGTCACGCGGGAAGAATTTGATGCGCAAATGAAAGTGCTGGCCCGAACCCGGGAAAAGCTGGCTGAACTGGAAGCGCGCGTCGCCGACCGGGAAAATCCGAAACGCTAGCCCGCCAACTTTTTGAAGCAAACGACCACTTTTAACCCAAACCCTTTGGATCCTGGGTGGAATGTCACTTCTGCCGCATGCAACCGGGCGATTTCACGCACGATGGCCAAACCCAATCCGCAACCTTCCGGTTGGTCTGAGGGGAGGCGGTGAAAGGGGATGCCCAGCTTTTCCAGTTCTGTCTCCGGAACGCCGGGACCGTTATCTTCGACGCTAAGCAATACCTTATGTTCAGCGGACTGCAGGCTAACGGTTACCTTGCCGCCGGCGGGGGTGTAGCGTATGGCATTGTCCAGCAGATTTGCCAATAACTCCCGCAGCATCAACGGGCTCGCCCATACGCGACCCGGACACAACTCAAACCCCAAATCCACTCCTTTGCGCGCTGCCAGGGTTACAAAATCCGCGGAGACTTCCTGAAACAGGCGCTGAAGGTCGACCGCAGTCACTTCGATCATGCTCTGCTCGGTGTGCTCCAATCTGGCCAGAGATAAGAGCTGGTTGGCCAGGTGGGTGGTCCGCTGGGTCGTCGCCAAGAGTTCGCGGAGTAATTTTTTGTCATCTTCAGGGGGAGTTTCCAGCGCAACTTCAATTTGGCTGCTCAACGATGCGAGCGGGGTACGCAACTGGTGTGCTGCATCTGCAATAAAACGGCGGTGACTGGCAAAAGAAGCTGCGAGGTTTTCGAGAAGCTCATTGATTCCGTGAACTATGGGAAATAGTTCTGCGGGCGCATTGGCTTCTTTAATGGGTCTGAGGTCGGCAGATGAACGGCTGATAATTTCATTACGCAGAAGCATTACTGGCGATAATGCAAACCTGACGCCAAAGAGAATTACCGCAATGGACACCAGCGCGAGGACGACCTCCGGCAAAAGAATGCTTGCAAAAATACCATCGGTCAGGCGGTTACGACCGTGTAATGTTTGAGCCACGGCGATGTAATAGACATTGGCCCCGGTTTTTCCACGAAAAAAGACTGCCCGATTTTCTTCGCCGTTCAGGATGACATCCCGAAACAGGTGGTTGCCTTCTACAGGAAGAACGCTGAGATGCAACAGCTCAGAATTACCCGAAAACACCTTCCCTTCATCATCCCAGGCAGCATAAGTGACGCGATCATCATTGTTCTCTTGCAGCATTTGCTGTGCTGCAGGGGGCAAATTGATCATCATTTTGCCCTGATGGATCTCAATCTGTTTGGACAGATCAAGCGCATTATCCAATAGGCCCAGATCGTAAACATTCATCGCAGCCCGAAGAGAAAATACGTAAGCCAACATCGAACCGATGAGTAGAATGAGTATTACCGGCCCCAGCAGCCACTTGAGGAGCATCCGATAAAGGCTAGAGCGGTGATTCATCGATTTTCTCAAGCATGTATCCCAAACCCCGAACCGTGCGAATAATGGTTCCCGAACCTTCAATCTTGCTACGCAAGCGATGCACATAAGCTTCTATGGCATTCTCACTCAGCTCCTGACCCAGCCCGGTGATCGCTTGAATCAACTGTTCTTTCGACACGATTCGCCTGGTATGCGAGGCCAAATATTCCAACACAGCCCATTCTCTGCCAGATAACTCAAGCGCCTGGCCCATCACAAACGCTCTCTTACCCACGGTATCCAATTCCAGGTTGCCAATACTAAACAGCGAACTGCCTGTGCCAAAGCTGCGCCGTATCAGGGCACGCAAACGGGCTTGCAATTCTGCCATGGCAATCGGTTTCACAACGTAATCATCGGCGCCGAGATCCAGGCCCTGAACCCGGTCCTCCACCGCATCACGGGCAGTGAGTATCAGTACTGGCAATGACAGGTTGCGCTGACGCAAGTGCCTGACAATATCGTACCCGTCCCGATCAGGTAACCCCAGATCGAGTACGATCGCATCAAAATTCTCCCCAGCCAGCAGATGTAACGCCTCCGTAACGGTCACCGCAATATCCACAGCAAAACCGGCATGGGTCATAGATGCTGACATGGCCTTCCCAAGCGTCCTGTCATCTTCGACTATAAGTATCCGCATCGTTGTCAGTTCCATGTCAGAAAATATGGGCAGAATCCGCCAGCGAGCTAAATCCGGGTTTTACCGCCCATTATGGATACATCTTTGTGAACCATGTTGAAAAAAAGTATCTCACCGCGAACAGAACCCTATGGGTTTCTGTCGCGCTGCTGGCCGGATCAATGCTGGCCGGCTGTGCTGCCGGGCCTGATTTCAAGCGGCCGGCAGCTCCTGCCGCGGACGGTTACATCCCTCATCAAACAGTCGACCAGACAGCATCTGTGTCCCTGTCAACAAGTGACAAACAACATTTCGATGTGCGCCAGGATATTCCATTTGACTGGTGGACGTTATTTCAATCTCCCCAGATCAATTCATTGATCGAAAAGGCCTTTAAGGCCAACCCCACGATTGAAGCCGCCCAGGCCGCATTGCGTCAAGCCCAACAAAACACCATCGCCCAGCAGGGTTTCTTTTACCCAACGTTCGGCATGGAATACTTACCTACTCGCAACAAGCTGGCCGGCAATCTGGGCGGCAATTCACCAGGAGTCCAGGGAAACGGTTCAATCATACAAACCTACTCAAATCCATCTGGCCCGGCGCCTTATAACGGCCCCGTCTATTACAACTTTCATACTGCCCAGGTAACGCTTTCTTATGCCCCTGATGTTTTTGGCGGTAACCGAAGACAAGTGGAATCTCTTGAGGCCCAGACTGAAGCTCAGAAATTACAGCTGGAAGCCACCTATATCACGCTTGCATCCAATGTTGTTGCTGCCGCATTGCAGGAAGCTTCTTTACGTGCGCAGATCGCGTCTATCGAAAAAATTATTGAAGACAATCAAAAAATGCTTGAAATCCTCCGAAATCAATTCAAATTCGGATACGCAACAGGCATTGACGTGTCCGATCAGGAGCTGGCCCTGGCACAGGTTGAGCAGACCCTGGTACCGCTAAGGCAACAGCTGGAGCAGACCCGTGATCTGATTCATGTCCTGGCAGGACGCCTTCCAAACGAGGATGTCCCCGAAACCTTTGAGCTTGCCTCACTGCAATTGCCACAGGAGTTGCCCCTGAGTATTCCTTCCAAACTGGTCGAGCAACGTCCGGACGTCCGGGCCGCCGAAGAGCAATTACATGCCGCAAATGCACAAGTCGGGGTAGCCATTGCGAATCGTTTCCCGCAATTCTCCATTACCGGCATGATCGGCGGCGTTGCTTCAGTTCCGAGCCAGATGTTTCAAGAGGGAGGGGGATTCTTCAATCTGATCGGGGACATCGCAGTCCCAATTTTTGATGGTGGTACGTTACGAGCCAGGGAGCAGGGATCCAGAGAGGCGCTGGCGCAAGCAGCGGCCCAGTATAAAAGCACGGTTCTCACAGCCTTCCAGAATGTGGCGGATACCCTGCACGCCATTCAATCGGACGCCGATGCCCTCAATATAGCCCGTAAATCCGAGCAAGCTGCAAAAAACATTCTGGATATTACGCGCAAACAATACGAGGTAGGGCACATCAATTATCAAATGCTGTTGGCAGCAGATCAGACATATCAGCAATCAATGATCACGCTGATACAAATCCAAACAAATCGCTTCGGGGATACAGCGGCGTTGTACCAGGCTCTGGGAGGGGGATGGTGGCATCGCACCGACAACGTCCAGGCCGGGGCGGCGCAGGGAGGACAGGCACAATGAAAACACCTGAACGAAAATCAATTTTGTTATCCGCACTTGCCGTGCTTGCCTTGACTGGGTTGTACTGGGGCTGGCCAACACATGCTGTTTCAGGCAATGACGCCGGAGTTGCTTCCCCAGAAATGATAAAGCAGGCCACGAGCGTTTCTGCCACTGACAGGCACATCGACCTGTCTGACGCTCAAGTCAAATTGATCAAAGTGGTATTCGTCGACGAGCATAATTTCGTCCTGACGCGAAATGCAGTAGGAAACATCGCCTTTAATGACGATAAATCAGTCCAGGTATTTTCGACGTATCCAGGAAAAATTACCGAGATACTTACAGATGTGGGCCGCGACGTCAAAAAGGGACAGCCTCTTTATGCCGTAGACAGTCCGGATCTTCTTCAAGCCGAGTCCACATTGATTTCTGCTGCGGGTGTCCGTGAGTTGACGACACATGCTCTGGAGCGTGCACAACAACTGGTTGGGGTACAGGGAATCTCCCAAAAGGACCTGCAGCAGGCGGTCTCTGATCAACAAAGTGCGGAAGGCGCCTACAAGGCTGCCAGGGATGCAGTGCGCATCTTCGGAAAAACGGAAGCCCAGATCGACGCCCTCATTGCCACCCGTCATGTTGATGCCACACTCCTGGTTCATAGCCCGATCAGTGGCAGGGTGGTTGCCAGAAATGCTGCGCCTGGTGCCCTGACACAACCAGGCGCTGCGCCAGCGCCTTTTACGGTAGCAGACATTTCGGTGATGTGGATGTTGGCCAACGTACCCGAAAGCGATGTTCCAGTACTCCGTTTAGGCCAAGCCGTAGAGGTCAAGTTGATGGCTTATCCTGACCGGGTATTTCAGGGAAAAATTACCAATATCGGCGCTGCCGTTGATACAAACACGCATCGTGTTCTGGTGCGGTCCGAGATTCAAGACACAAAGCACGAGTTGCGCTCGGGGATGCTTGCCAATTTTGTGATCCAGGCTGGCGAAGCAAGCCGCTCACCTGCCGTACTTTATGACGGGGTCGTTCGAGAAGGGGATGGGACCATGACGGTATGGTCGACGACAGATCGTCACCGGTTTTTCAAGCGCACAGTCACCATCGGACTGCAACAAGATGGCCTTTATCAAATTTTGACCGGAGTGATGCCAGGAGAAATGGTGGCTTCTGAGGGGGCAATATTTTTGAGTCATGCCTACGAAACCGAGACCCGTTGAAGAATGCTCAAAAATATCCTGGCGTTCGCACTGAGTCGACGTCCAATCATCCTGATCATGCTACTGGCCTTCGTCGGTGCCGGCTCGTTTGCCTATTACAAGCTCAATGTCGAAGCCTATCCAAATCCGGCGCCGGTCATTTTGGAGATAACAGCCCAGGCGCCTGGTGTTTCTGCCGAAGAAATGGAGCGTTATTACACGACACCAATGGAAGTTGGCCTGGCAGCGACGCCGGGCGTTGAAATCATCCGTTCAACCTCATTTACGGGGCTTTCGTTTCTGCGTGTCACGTTCAATTATGGCATCGACTATTACTTTGCCTACACCCAGGCGGCACTGAGCTTACAGCAGAACGTTAATCTTCCCAATAATGTGACCCCCCAAATTCAGGCATCAAGCCTGGTGGGTGAAGTGTACCGCTATCAAATTGTGGGGCCGGCCGACTTCGGGCTTACCAATCTTCGTACGGTTCAGGACTGGATCGTGCAACGCCGTTTGCTTACCGTGCCAGGTGTGGTTCAGGTGAACACTTGGGGAGGCACGACCAAAGAATTTGAAGTTGAAGCAGACCTTCACAAGCTCGAAGCCTATAAAGTCACCATACCCCAATTGCTGGCAGCTATCGGAAATTCCAATATTAATGTGGGTGGCCGTTCCATCAACTTTGGTCAACAGTCCGTAAATATCCGGGGTGTCGGCCTGATTGACAGTGGCGGCACCCTGGATCTAACCAAAGGTTACAAAGTCGACGATATCGAAAATATCGTTCTTAGCGAGACAAAGGGAGTCCCTGTACGCGTAAAGGATGTTGCCGGGGTATATGTTGGTCATGTTCCGAGGCTTGGCCAGGCCGGGCGAGACAATGACAACGACGTGGTGGCAGCCATCGTCGTCATGAACAGAACCATGCAAACCAATGAGGTCGTGGCCCGTATCAAGGCCGAGGTTGAAAAAATTAACAGCGACGGGACCTTACCTGCCGGCGTCAAGCTTGTACCGTTCTACGACCGCACCTCATTGGTTTCATTGACCACTCACACCGTGGTCCACAATTTGATCTTTGGTTGCCTGTTGGTCTTTCTCATCCAATGGATATTTTTGGGTGATTTGCGCAGTGCCATCATTGTCAGTGCAAACATCCCCTTTGCTCTGTTCTTCAGCATCATCATGCTGGTACTTGCAGGAGAATCTGCCAATCTTCTGTCGTTGGGTGCCGTTGATTTCGGCATTATTGTGGACTCAGCAGTCATACTGGTAGAAAATATTTTTCGAAACCTTCAGAAAAAAGCTGATACACGCACCGAAATTCTGCATGATCAGGCGCAAAGTGGTTATCGCCAGCTCCTTATGAGCCATGGGTGGACAAACCGCTTGCGTTTGATTTTTATCAGCGCCATACAGGTGGATCGCGCCATTCTTTTTTCAACCGCCATTACGGTCGCGGCGTTTATCCCGCTTTTCACCATGCAGGGTGTTGAAGGTCAGATTTTTGGGCCTATGGCAAGAACGTATGGTTACGCTCTGGCTGGCGCCTTACTGGCTACTTTCACTGTCACGCCGGTTCTTGCTTCATTGCTGTTGCCTAAAATCATCAACGAGAAAGAAACACTTATCGTTCAAAAGCTGCGCGCCTTCTATGGTCCTATACTGCGTTGGGCATTGGCACATGTGCGCGCCACAGTCTTGATTGGGGTGTTGTTCCTGGGCCTGGCCGTCGTGTTGTTTTTCCGGATTGGTTCTGAATTTCTTCCGACCCTGGAAGAGGGAAATTTATGGATACGGGCCACATTGCCCCCCACCATTTCCCTGGAAGCCGGCATGCCTGTGGTCAACAGAATGCGCCAGATTCTAATTAGCCATCCTGAGGTCATCACGGCAGTCTCCCAGCACGGGCGGCCAGACAACGGTAGCGATGCTGCCGGGTTTTACAATGCCGAATTTTTTGTCCCGCTGAAGCCCTATGACGAATGGCCTAAGGGAATGACCAAGAAGCACCTGATTGACCAGCTGCAGCAGGAATTCTCCAAAGAATATACCGGTATCGAGCTAAATTTCTCGCAGTATATCCAGGACAATGTGGAGGAAGGCTTATCAGGAATCAAGGGAGCGAACTCGGTAAAAATTATTGGCCCGGATCTTGCCGTCCTGGAAAAACTGGCCGATCAGGTCCAGGGTGAAATGTCAAAAATCAAGGGCGTTGCTGATTTGGGCGTCTTCAGGGTCATGGGGCAGCCCAACCTGAACGTGACGATTGATCGTACCAAGGCTGCAAGGTACGGGCTTAACACAGGAGACGTCAACGCTGTCGTGCAGGCAGCGCTGGGTGGGACCCAAGCCACCACAATCTACGAAGGGGATCGTCAGTTTGCCCTGACCGTTCGTCTTTCACCTGAGTACCGAAAAGATATCGAATCGGTTGGGCGTATCAATGTGGGATACCAGACTCCTGCAGGAGAAACTGCCTATATTCCTTTGAGTGAATTGGCCACCATTTCACTCGACACGGGAGCTTCGTATATTTACCACGAAAAAAATCAGCGCTTCATCCCTGTCAAATTCAGCGTTCGGGGCCGCGATCTGGGAAGCACGGTTACTGAAGCACAGGAGCGTATCGCCAGAAAGGTCGTGTTGCCAGAGGGGTATAGGATGGTCTGGGCCGGAGAGTTTGAGGAATTGCAGCTGGCCAAAAAACGCCTCGAATTCATTTTGCCTGTTGCCATCGCCATCATCGTCGTTTTACTGTACACCCTGTTCAGCTCAATGCGCGACAGCCTGCTTGCCCTGGCTGCCATTCCATTCTCCATCGCAGGTGGCATCATTGCCCTTTACGTTACCGGGATGCATCTCAGCGTCTCCGCTGCCATAGGTTTTGTATCGCTTTTTGGAGTGTCGGTCATGAACGGCATCCTGGTGATCACTTATTACAATCACCTCGTTGTCGAAGGCATGCAACCTTTGGAGGCCATGTTCAATGCCGCTGAACAACGCATGAGACCGATGCTCATGACAGCACTCTCAGCCTGTATTGGACTACTGCCGGCCGCCTTGTCCACGGGTATCGGCAGTCAGGTACAGCGACCGCTCGCAACGGTCGTCGTGGGAGGGATGCTGCTGGGACCAATCATGCTTTTGGTGGTGGCCCCGGCACTTCAGATGATGTTTCTAAGTAAAAAAATTCGGGGCAATGTCGCATCTGAAGCCGAGTCATGAAGCACTTCCGGTTGATGGTCGATGCGATCCATCTCATGCTTCGGAATTATGGATTTGGCAACTCCGATCCAGTTCGATGAGCTGCGTCAGCAATTCAGAATGTGCTTGTATGTGAAAAATATAGCGCGGCACATTGCGATCTGTGGACTGTGACATGAAGGGCTCACCCCAAAAACTCAGCAGGGCCTCAGCGGCTCCTTGCGACTGAGTGTCGGCCAATATGAATGATAAATTTTTTTGAAGGGAGCACCAACGTGGTTCCTTCACCTTGCTTGCGGCTATGCTGTTGGCAATTTTCGGCAGAATCTGTGCCTGCCACGTTCCTTGCTGGCCGGCGTCAAGTACGAATTGAACGCCAGTCACCAAAGGGTTCTCGATCAGAGGGCGCAGTAATGCATCGAAAAGTGGCTGGGTTCGGTACATCGACAAGCAAACGTTAAACAGGGTCGCCTCGCCACACATGTTGCGTGCGAACTGCTCGTTTGCAGTCCGGAGTTGACGCGGACCAATCAGCAAGATATCCGGGACTGCCAGTGACGAGTTGATCGTTGTCACAATTTTCTGAATGTGTTCCACCTGCTCAGCGGTATGGTCATTGTTTCTTGTGTGACGCATGAAATTGATAAACAGGAGCGCCATCAGGGTGAGCACGATAGGCAGGATGATTTGCTCATCTATTACATGTAGAAAATGCAGCACAATACCCACTACAGCGGCCAGAATCCCTGCGATGGCATCCCACTCGTAGTTAAGCAAGCGGTTTTTCTTCATATGGTCCCCAGGTTTTTGTAGAAGTTAATGATCCGCTCCATTTTCAGATAATAACGATGTGCGTGCGTCCGGTCCTTACCCCCACTTCAGCCATGATGTGCTGTGTGGGTATCAACCTGCAGGTGGTGATTTATAAATTTTATCCCGGGAGATTACTGGCCGATTTCAGCGTCCTCTGTCGAGTTAAAAGTGTCACTCCCCTGCCCATTCTTGTGCGCTGTTCTCTGCCTCCAGTTAACGGAATAACGCGCTGTTTTCCTGGATGACAACCGCCTCGTTATGTTCTTCGTCCTTTGCGCCATAGACGAGCGTAACCATGTCCTTGGCTAACTCCTGCTTTAAGATCTGGATTTGCTCGCTATTGGCTTTGAGTTCAGCGAGATATCGTTTCTTGAACTCTTCCCACCTGCCCGGGTCGTGACCGAACCATTTCCGGAGTGTCGTGCTGGGGGCAATGTCTTTGAGCCACAGATCAACGCATGCTTTTTTCTTTGTTAAGCCGCGCGGCCAGAGCCTGTCCACAAGAATACGCCGGCCATCATGCTTGTCCGGCTGCTCATATACCCTTTTAATCCTGATTTTCATGATTTACTCTTGAACCGTCGTCAGTATCCTGAAAACTCTCCCGTACGAATATTGTCATTATCGACCCCCGCTACGCCCGGTATTTTTCGCATCGTATTTACCATCGCTGCTGGACCGTCGATAGGGTAGATGGGACGCGTAAGATCTTCGATGCATTTCAGGAGCATTGCTTAGACTGATAAATCCAGTTTCCCCATGCCACTCGCGGCTGGACTTTTCCATCTGCGTCATCGTATCGACAAAGTTACAGTTTGGACTTGACCCGTGAAACCCCATCCAGATTGAAATGCGGCAGGCCGTTGGCCAGAGGGACTTGCACTAGCGGCGCAGTAACGCCAATCAGGGCTCCGCTGTAGACCACTGCAAATGCCATGACACCTTCCGGTAACCCGTCTTCCCTGATCATTCCTATTGTTCAGGGAATCGGCACTGCCGGGTGGTAGAACAATGGCGTAAAACCGGCCTTAGAGCATACCGAGGTTCAACATGGCCGCCTCGCTCATGCGATCGCGGGTCCAAGGTGGCTCCCAGACCAGCTCCACCTTGGCGCTGCTAATACCGGGGACTTCCATGACCCGCTGCTCCACCTCTCCCGGAAACGTCTGTGCCACTGGACAACCTGGCGCAGTCAGCGTCATTTGAATATCCACATGGGCAGATTCCGGATCGATGGAAATGCCATAGATCAAGCCCAGATCATAAATGTTGACTGGGATTTCCGGATCAAAAATGGTCTTGAGCACGGCAATCACGGATTCTTCCAACACTTCCCGAGCACTGGGGGCCTCTGTCTCATCTGCAGGGGTCGGCTCGGATTTTCCCAGCCATTCATACACTGACATGATCACTCCGTGGACACTGGATCCGATTCATTTTTAAGTGCGGCATTCAGGGTATGCCACGCCAAAGAAGCACATTTGACCCTTGCAGGAAATTCGCTTACGCCTGCCAGTACCGCAAGCTTGCCCAGATCAACCGTCGTTTTTTCTCCCATGACCATATGGTGAAAACCTTCAAACAGCACTGTCGCTTCGGCTTCCGTTTTGCCTTTCAGAGCTTCAGTCATGAGTGAAGCCGAAGCAGTCGAAATGGCGCAACCGGATCCTTCAAAACGCACGTCTTGAATCACTCCGTCCTGCACTTGCAGATTAAGCGTCAGTCGGTCTCCACAAAGCGGATTGAATCCGTCAGCGTGGCGATTGGCGCCGACAAGCGGGCCAAAATTTCTTGGGTGCCGGTTGTGATCAAAGATCACTTCCTGATAGAGATCGCGCAGATCACTCATTTCAAAAACAGCTCCTCAACCCGACGCAGGGCGCCAAACAGCGCATCCACCTCCTCTGCCGTGTTGTACAGGGCAAACGAAGCCCTTGCCGTTGCCGGCACACCATAATGATCCATGACCGGCATGGCACAGTGATGCCCCGTTCGAATGGCCACGCCCTCGCTATCCAGAATGGTGCCAATGTCATGGGGGTGAACGCCTTTCAGTACAAAGGAAAGGATGCTGGCTTTGCCTGGAACGGTTCCAATGATTTTTAGACCCTCGAATCCTTCAGCCTGCTGCGTGGCATAGGTTAACAACCGGTCTTCATGGGCTGCGATCGCTTTCAGTCCCACGGAAAGGACAAAATCGATGGCTGCACCCAATCCCACAACGCCCGCAATGTGGGGTGTCCCGGCTTCAAATTTGTAGGGCAACTGGTTGTACGTGGTTTTCCGGAAAGTGACTTGGGAAATCATGTCGCCGCCTCCCTGGTAAGGAGGCATTTTTTCAAGCAGGGACCGCTTCCCGTACAACACACCGATTCCGGTTGGGCCGTACAATTTATGTCCTGAAAATACATAGAAATCACAATCCAGGGCTGTCACGTCTACTGCCATATGCGGCACGGCTTGGGCACCATCCAGCAATACCACTGCGCCGACCTGATGCGCGAGACGAATGATTTCAGCGACCGGATTGACCGTCCCCAGCGCATTGGAGACTTGGGTAATGCCCACCAATTTGGTGCGCGGGTTAATCAATGACGCTACCGCGCCTGCAACCAGGGCGCCCCGTTCGTCAATAGGAATCACTTTCAGCACAGCGCCCGTCGCTTCGCACAACATCTGCCAGGGCACAATGTTGGCATGGTGTTCCATTTCGCTGACCAGGATTTCGTCACCTGGTTTGAGCTGGGAGCGCCCCCAGCTGTGTGCCACCAGATTGATCGCCTCGGTAGCCCCTCGGGTAAAGATGATTTCTTCACGTTGGCGGGCATTCAAAAAGTCCCGTACCTTGTCGCGCGCGCCTTCGAAAGCGTCAGTCGCTTCCTGGCTAAGCGTATGAACACCCCGATGAATATTGGCATTCATGACTTCGTAATAATGACACTCCGCTTCAATGACCGAACGCGGTTTTTGACTGGTCGCAGCGTTATCCAGATAGATCAGCGGACGGCCATGAACTTCCCGCTTCAGAATGGGGAACTCGTTGCGCAAAGCCTGCACATCAAACATGGGCCGTACTCCGCAGCAGGGACTCCAGAGCGCTGCGCAACACAGGATGTTCAATTCCGGTCACGATATCCAAGGCAAATGCCTCAATCAGCAGGGTTCGTGCGTACTCGGAAGAGAGGCCACGGGAGCGCAAATAAAACCATTGCTCTTCATCCAGCTGTCCTACTGTGGCACCGTGGCTACATTTGACATCATCAGCAAAAATTTCCAGTTGCGGCTTGGTGTCCACTTCGGCCTGGTCTGAAAGCAACAAGTTGTGGTTGGTCTGTTGAGATATCGTATGCTGAGCATCGGGCGCAACCCGAATCTTGCCGTTGAACACCGCGCGCCCCGACTCGTTCAGCACCCCTTTGAAGCATTCATCGCTGGAACAATCCGGGCTATCGTGGCGAATGGTGGTGTGAAAATCCTGAAGTTCACGCCCCGCCACGCGGTACAACCCTCTCATGGACACTGCGGCACCCGGTTCCACCAGAGCAGATTCGATATCGTTGCGTCCCAGTGCGCCAGAAAGCGCAAAGGAATGCGAATCAAATCGGCTTTCGCGTTTTTGCAAGGCCTGTAACGCGGCGATGTGATAGGAGCGAGGCCCCTCCTGTTGAATTTTGACATGCGTGATTTTTGCCCCCTGTTCCAGGGTCACTCCCGTGACCTCATTGATCAGGTAGGGCTCATCTGTCATGCCAAGATACTGTTCAACCACGGCAAAGGTGCTTCCTGCAGCCGCTTCATAGGCATTGACCAGATGCATGGCATGCTGTCCTTTGGTCGCTACATACATGATCAACAGCGGCTCATCCAGATGAACGCCGGCATCTGCGGCCACCCAGGCACCTTCCGTCATAAAGGCTGCATTCAGTGCAGCAAAAGGCGTGCGTCGCTGCACCTGTTCCAGCAGCCCTTGGAGTCTGATGCTGTCCTGTGCAGATTGATCAGAAATTGCGCCCATCCGGAGTCCGGATGGCAACCCCTCTACACTGGAAAGCTTGGGTTGGTACACACCGTCGACAAAAACCAGACGATGGTTCGCGTCGGGCAGCACTGATTTTTCCTTCAGCAGGGCCCACGCCATGGCCTCTGGAACGACCGGAGTGCAAGACAACGCCAGTTTCTCCAGAACAGCAACACTGGTGTATTTCCATTCCTCATGGCGCGTAGAGGGAAATCCCTGCTCGGCAAAACGCGACCATCCCGATTGTCGCCAGGCATGCCATGGGGCAGAATCCCGCCAGGGCAGTAATGGCCCTACGCGCTCAAATTCTGATTGATAGTGCTGAATGGCCGCACTCATGATTTAGGCTGCACCTCTGCTACGCCCATGCCTTCATCACCGACCCAGGCATACCCTTGCTTTTCCAGTTCATGGGCCAGCTCCGGGCCTCCGGAACGAACGATTTTGCCGCCCACCAGGACATGCACGAAGTCGGGTTTGATATAGTCCAGCAAGCGCTGGTAATGGGTCACTAAAATCATGGCGCGATCTTCGGCACGTAGACTGTTAACACCATTCGCAACGATCTTGAGTGCATCAATATCCAGCCCTGAATCGGTTTCGTCCAGAATGGCAAGTTTGGGCTCCAGCACCGCCATCTGTAGGATTTCGTTGCGTTTTTTCTCGCCACCAGAAAACCCTTCATTGACGGAACGGTAGAGCATGGATTCGTTCATTTCCATCAACTTCATCTTGTCCTTGACCAGCGCCAGAAAATCCAGCGCATCCAACTCAGGCAAACCACGATGCTTGCGCTGCGCGTTGAGCGCTGCTTTCAGCAAATACACATTGCCGACGCCAGGAATCTCGACCGGATATTGAAACGCCAGAAAAACGCCTTGCCGTGCACGCTCTTCAACGGCCAGCGCCAGCAGGTCTTTCCCCTGATAGAGAACAGATCCTGAAGTGACCGTCGCATTTTCACGGCCGGCCAGCACATTCGATAAAGTACTTTTTCCGGACCCATTGGGCCCCATGATGGCGTGGATTTCACCCGCCTTTATTTCGAGATTAATACCATTGAGGATGGGTTTGTCCCCAACCGACGCATGAAGATCCTTGATAATGAGCATGATAAATTCCTGATATACGACTTTAACCGACGCTGCCTTCCAGACTGACGCCAAGAAGCTTTTGGGCTTCCACGGCAAACTCCATGGGCAATTCCTTGAACACTTCCTTGCAGAACCCGTTAACAATCATTGAAACAGCATCTTCGGCAGACAGTCCGCGCTGACGACAGAAAAACAGCTGATCCTCTCCGATACGCGAGGTGGACGCTTCATGTTCCACCTTGGCAGACGCATTCTTGACTTCGATATATGGAAAAGTGTG
>VFSW01001829.1_pt1 | contig 32207 bp, 25 predicted proteins | sample 5358111 | NCBI WGS metagenome assembly VFSW01 (sample SAMN11554181, study PRJNA540505) | mine drainage metagenome | isolation source: sediment from site ElyBrook_90M | place: USA: Ely Copper Mine, Vershire, VT | collected 2017
AGCAGTTGCATGCTGGCCGCCATACGAGTTGGATCACTGGTATAGCGCTGCCATTTACACCCTCCTCATGATCGTCCAATCTCGTTTCAGTAGTTAGGCTGCGCCGAACGCGCGAGGGTTGCGTTGCGAAACGGCTTCCACATATCCATCACCGCCAGACGAACGCCCCGGCTCTTCTTGTCTCCCAGCCAGTCATAGAACTGCGCCATGCTCGCCTCCGAGCGGTCCTCGCCGCCGAACCAGATCGGGCGACGGCGAATCAGGTCGCTCACCACGATGCAATACCCGATATCGAGGGCACGGCTACTCGGCTTGCAAACCACCATAGCAGCGTGTGAGGGGCCGCATCGGCGTCGGTCATCGTCAGCCGTTCCGCGCCCCTCCCAGTGCATAGTATTTGATCTTGCGGTAGACCGTTGCGCGGCTGACCCCCAGTGCAGTCGCAGTGGCCGAAATGTTTCCGCCATGGCGCTCTAACGCTACCTGCACCGCCTGTGCCTCCATTGAAAGCAAAGTGCCGACTTGAGTTGGTCCCGCTGTATCCGTCGCACCTGCTGCACGGTGCTCAATCATTTCCATGAAAAAATCGTCGGTCAGATGCTGCAGATCGATTTGCCGCACGTCGCCGAGCAGCGCCACCGCTGTAGACACCACATTGCACAACTGGCGGATGTTGCCGGGCCACGGATGATTGAGAAACGCCTCCATCGCCTCGTCGGATACCGATATTGCACTTCTCCCTTCCGATTTCATGGCTACGATACGGTTTACGATTTCGCGCAAATTCTTGCGTTGGCGCAAAGGCGGCAGAACCAGCCGCATACCGTTCAGCCGGTAGTAGAGATCTTCGCGAAATCGACCCTGTGCAATCAGTTCCTTGAGGTTCATATGAGTGGCGCAGATCACTCCAATGTCGACCGGGATGACCTTGCCACTGCCAATGGGAGCAATCTCTCTTTCCTGCAGGACACGCAACAGCCGCGCTTGCAGTGCCAATGGCATATCGCCAATTTCGTCGAGAAAGAGCGTGCCATTGTCCGAAAGTTGCACTTTACCCACCGATCCACCGCGTTTTGCTCCGGTAAAAGCGCCATCGCCGTAACCGAAAAGCTCGGATTCGATCAGCGTGTCGGGGATCGAGGCGCAGTTGATCGCGACGAACGGTCCTCCTGCCCGCGGCGATCCAGCATGCAGCGTTCTGGCAAGAGCCTCCTTTCCGCTGCCCGTTTCCCCTTCCAGCACAACCGGGATATTCGCAGAAAAAGTCAGCTGCGCCTTCTCGAGCAGTGCGTGCAATGAGGTATCGCCAAGGCTAATTTCGGCAAGGCATAAAGCGATTCCGCGACGTACGCCCGCGGCGGTAGTTGAGATTGAAGAACGTCCCGGCAGATCGCTCTTGTGACGCCCCTTGGGAGATATAGCGGGGCGTGAGCCGGCATAAACGCGCACGCCGTTTTTCATATTGAGCAACAGCGGTGCCCGGTCGGTGACCGAGAAGTGGTTCTGAAACCGGTCAAAGCTGTAATCGAACAGAGACGAGAAATCGTATTGATGAAAGTGGTCCCGGCCAATTGTGAGCAGCATCAGGGCAGTGCGGTTTGCCGCCATCAACGCGCCATCGTGAGAGAAAACCGCGATCGCTTCCCACAGCGTACCCAGGAATTCCGGGCGGGTATGAAACCGGACGACGGCTTGCATGCCCAATTGGGCCATGATCAACCGGTTCTCGATTGACTGCGCGGACATTCCTGCCAGAGCATGAATGTGAGCGTGGCGCACTAATTTTCCTCCCGAGATGTCGAGCACGCCAACCAGCTTGCCGAACGGATCGAACACGGGCGAAGCGGAGCAGGAAAAAGGTTCATTTTGGTCCAAGTAATGCTCCTGGCCGAACACTGTCACCGCTTTTTGTTCGGCTATCACGGTACCGATGGCATTGGTACCCATGCGCTCCTCCATCCAGCACATCCCCGGCCGCCCACCCCGGCGCGTCAACGGGTCATCCAACGAGGTAGATGACAAAACAGTGGCCTTGGCATCCGTAAGAATAACGACGCTACGGGTTTGGGCGATTTGCTGATATAGATTCTCGAGTTCTGGCTGGGCAACCTCGAGCAAGAGGCTGCTACATTCCCTGAGCTCGCGCAGTTCGCGCGCGGTTATGAGTGAAAGATCCGCTGGTGTGGACGGGCTTAGCCCGAGGGTGGCGCAGCGCTTCCAGGAACGTTCGATCGCATCGTCCACCGCACCTCGGGGTACGGCGTCGCCTCGAAAAAAATGGCTTCGGGCCAGCGCGATGCGCGCGTCAGTGTCCACGGACAAGTCGATGCTCGTCGTGTTCATAACCTCGTCTCCTCACTTGCGTCGATCTCAAATGGATCGTTTCGATACAGCACGGTGTTACGTTCCAAGACACTGGTCTTTCGGTGCAACCCATCTCTGCGCGCCGGATTGCCGGCTACGGATGACAAATTCTAAATGGTTTTCAGGCCGTTATCATCGCGCGCTCAACGGCGGCGTGCTTGTGGCACGGTGTTTGCAAACACACCTGAGGTCGAATGGATTGTCGACGGCGGTCTGATTGCTGGAGGTCAATGCGTTTAACTAGTTTGCGCGTTTCGTAACGCGGGTGCAAGAGGAGAGGAAAGACGGCGTCAAATAGACTGGCCAAACAAAACGTAATGATAATGATTGCATCGATTGCCACTCCCGCGCTTCATCCTTCATCGAACTGTGACGGGTTCCTGGCAAGTTTCGGATTGTGCCGAGTATCAAAGGCTAATTGGCTGCATAACGGACGGGAGCAAACGCAATGACGGGCAATGAAGCGGCAAAAGTACAACGGGCGGCGCTGGATCTAAATTCGCAGATGTATGTCGGCGGCCATTGGGTAGGGGCAGCCGATGGCGGAACCCTGGACGTGATCAACCCAGCTACGGAGAAGCTGCTGGTGAAAGTGGCGGCGGCAAAACCAGAAGATGTCGATGCCGCGGTGCGCGCGGCTCGCTTTCAGTTCGAGGAGGGCGATTGGTCGAAGATGACCGGAGCTGAGCGCGGCCGGCTGATATATCGACTGGCCGAACTGATAGAACGGGACAAGGACCATCTGGCAATGCTGGAGACCCTGAATATCGGGCGTCCGCTGATGGAACCGACAATACTCGATCTGCCGATGGCAATCGACACGGTGCGCTATTTCGCAGGCTGGGCAGACAAGATCGAGGGGCGCACGATTCCAACGCCGGGCTACTTCGGTATGCCGACGCTCTCATATACGGTGCGCGAACCCATGGGGGTGGTTGGTGCCATCACGCCCTGGAATACCCCGCTGATGATCGCGTGCTGGAAGCTGGCTCCGGCTCTCGCGGCGGGCTGCACCGTTGTCATCAAACCCTCCGAGGAAGCGCCGTTGACCACGCTTCACCTGGCGAGGCTAATCGAAGAAGCTGGATTCCCGCCGGGTGTGGTGAACGTTATTCCCGGGCTCGGCGAAGTGGCCGGCGCGGCACTGGCACGCCACCCCGGGGTGGACAAGATCAGTTTCACCGGCAGTCCGGAGGTCGGTCAGGCGGTGATGCGCGCGGCCGCTGCAGGTTTCAAGCGCGTCGCGCTGGAGCTGGGGGGAAAATCGCCGCAGATCGTTCTGGCCGATGCGAACCTGGAGGCAGCGATCGGCGGGGCGGCGCTCGGGCTGTTTTTCAATCAAGGACAGGTGTGTGCCGCCGGCACGCGCGTCCTCGTGCACCGATCGTGCTACGAGCAGGTACTCGAAGGTCTGACCCGCGCGGCTGACGCGATCAAGCTGGGCGACCCGCTCGACCCGCAGACCAACATGGGGTCCCTGATCAGCATGAAGCAGCTCGAACGGGTTTCCGGCTACGTTGATGCTGGCCTGAAGGAGGGGGCAAAGCTCGTCGCCGGCGGCCCGCGCCACGACCCGCCGGGCGACATTTTTAGACCAACCAATTTTTCCCAGGCGAGCAATTACAATCGCATTGCGCAGGAAGAGATTTTAGGTACCCTCGGTGGAGTTATGGCGTTCGACGATCCCGCCGAAGCCGTCAAATTGGCGAACGGCACTCGTTACGGCCTTGCCGCGACGATCTGGACGCGCGACGTGAGCAGCGCGCATAAGATGGCTTCCAAAATCCGTGCCGGTGCGGTGTCGATCAACGGTTGGGCGACCATCGACGCGCGCCTGCCCTGGGGCGGGGTCAAGACGAGTGGAATCGGGCGTGAGCTGGGCTGGAACGGAATCGAGGCGGTGACAGAAGAAAAGGTCGTCACGGTCGTGCTGTGACGGGCATTGAGTACCGGATATTGTTTTGGGTCGTATCCCTCTGGCGGTAGTCGGACGATGGATACGTGGGTTGGCTCCGGGAATAGCCCTCGGGGACTTTTGATCGAAAAGGGGTGCAGATGAACAAATTCGGATTAGCGGTTGTAGCAATATTGGCGGCGTTGTCGCAAGCATCCGTTGCCCAGGACGCCACCCGGCTCGGGCGCGACCTGACGCCCGCCGGTGGCGAGCGCGCCGGCAATAAGGACGGCAGCATTCCTGCATGGGAGGGAGCGCCGCCCACTGAAGGCTGGGTCTACGGCAAATTGCGGTTCGATTCCTGGAAGTACCGCGCCGACAAACCTTTGTTCTCGATCGACGCCTCCAACGTCGACAAGTATGCCGACAAGCTGTCGCCGGGCCAGATAGCCACCATCAAGCAGGTCAAAGGCTACCGCATGGAGGTCTATCCGAGTCACCGCGACTGCGGCGTGCCGGATTTTGTCGCCGAGAACACGAAGAAAAACGTCGGCACGGCCAAACTGGGAGCAGACGGCTGGACCCTGAAGGAAGCCACCGTGCCCGGATTTCCGTTTCCGTTCCCGGCCAACGGAACCGAGGCGATGTGGAATATGAAGATGCGCTATCACGGTATCGGCATCGACTGGCCGCACGTGATCACCGCCGTGTCGCCCCGCCCGGGCAGTTCCGATTGGATCAAGGCCGTATCCAATCAGACGATGTATTTCCCCTGGGGCGCCAAAGGCTCACGCAGTCTGAGCAAACTGCCGCCGGTCGAGTACTACACCTATTTCGCCTATGACTCGCCCACTGCGCTGGAGGGCCAGGCGCTGTCCATTACCGTGTTCCTCAATCGGCCCAGCACCGAGACCTTCTATTACTTTCCCGGGCAGCGGCGCGTCAGGCGTATGCCGTTGTACGCCTACGATTCGCCGCAGATAGGCTTCGAGAATCAATACACGCTCGACGAGCCACTCGTATTCAACGGCACACTTGATCGCTTCAACTGGAAACTAGTAGGCAAGAAGGAGATGTACATCCCATACAACTCGTTCGGCACCTTCAATTACAAGGCCAAGTTCGAGGATATCGCTCACAGGAATTCACTGAGCACGGCAAGCCGGCACTACGAACTGCACCGGGTCTGGGTGATCGAGGCAACCGTGAAACCCGGGATGCGCCACGTTGCGCCCAAGCGCACCTACTATCTCGACGAAGACAGCTGGAACGTGGTTGCGGCGGAGGATTACGACGGCCAGGGCAAACTGTTCAAGTACCGGGAAGGCTATTTGATCCCGGTGTACGAGACCGGCACCTGCGACGTGACGGCGTTCGCACAGTACAACCTTCCGGAAGGGCGCTACGTGTTCGACATGCACCCGGTGGGCGGAAAAAAGGACATGCGTTGGTTGACCGTGCCCACCGGCACGCGCTTCGAGCCAAGTTTCTACACTGCCGACAACCTGCGCGCGCTGAGCGGACAGTGATTGCGCCAGACAACTCAGAAGGGGAGACGAAATGATGAGACAGCAGATGATGAGCAAGCTGTTGGTCGGCGCGGTTGCAGCGGCATGCGCGGGTCCGGCGGTGGCATTCACATTCGATACGGGGACCGTCCGCGGAAGCTTCAACTCCTCGATCAGCCTGGGAGTAGGCGTGCGCGCAAAATCGCCGCCTTGCGACACGGTGATCGGCACGACGTTCCAGGGCTCATCGCCGGCGACGGGGGCGGGCGCCCCGGGCGGCTGCCTGGATGCGGCTTCTCTTTACAACGACCAGGGCAACCTCAACTACAAGAAAGGGGACGCCTTTACCACCTACCTGAAAGGCACGCACGAATTGTTTCTCAAGATGCCCGACAACTGGAATTTCTTCGGCCGGGTGAATTGGGTGAAGGACATGTCGGCAACGCATGCCACGGGCGACATGAGCGGTGCGGGCGTCGGCCAGTCCTTCCCGGGGGATTCCAAGAGCCAATTGGATTTCAAGGCGCGCCTGCTCGATCTCTGGGTCAGCAAGCAGTTCGACCTGAAGGGGAACCAGGCCCGCATACGTGTCGGAAATCAGGTCATCAGCTGGGGCGAGAGCCTGTTTCTGCCCGGCGGCATCAATCAGACCAACGCGATCGACATCATGCGGCTATCGCAACCCGGGACCCAACTGAAGGAGGTCTTCCTGCCGGCGCCGATCGCCAGCTTTGCCACGGGGCTAGGCAAAGGGTTCAACATAGAAGCCTACGTCCAGGCCCGATGGAACAAGAACTACTTCCCACCCCTGGGCAGTTACTGGTCGACCGCGACTATCGGAAACGGCGCAGACGCCTATGGCGCGTTCGGGGCGGCGACGGCGCATGAGGCGAGGAATGGCGGGCAGTACGGCGTGGCATTGCGCTACCAGCCGGAGACAATCCAGGCCAATTTCGGCCTCTATGCCATGCGCTACCACGACAAGGCACCGGTGATCGGCTACGCCAATCCCATCGCCGGGACGGGCGCCCAGTTCTCCTATCTGGAGGACCGGACACTGTTTGGCATCAGCACCAACTTCCCGCTGGGCAACTGGGCCATCGGCTCGGAGTTGTCGTATCGCCCGAAGGATGCTGTGGCCCTGCAGACCCTGGCTACCAACAATGTGGACAGCGGCTACTGCCTTGTCGGCGGCAATTGCTTCGTCGACCAGAAGAAATATCAGCTGCACGTCACCGCACTGCTGAGCATGACCCCCGGCGATTACGGCGGCATTCTTAAGCTGCTCGGCGGGGCGGATACGGCGACCTTGCTCGCCGAGGCGGCCATGGTGCGTTATCCGGATCTGCAGAGCAGCTACCAAGGAGTTCCGGTGGCCGCGGGCTACTGGGGATGGGGATTCCAGACCGCGAGCGATACCGGCTTCACCAGCGGGCCAATGCCGACGGGCGATAAATCGTCGTGGGGGTACAACTTCGACTACAGCTGGACCTACGACGGCAAACTGATCCCGGGCTGGCAGGTGACGCCCGAGGTCTACTACTTCCAGGCAGTCAAGGGTAGAACCCCGAACGCCATGGCGCTGTTCATGCAAGGCGCGAAGTCCGCGAACTTCATCGTCACTTTCACGCAAAATCCAGCACGCTGGATTCTTGGCGTCAACTACGCCAAGTTCTGGGGCGGATCGAGTGTTTTCGATCAGCCGCTGGAGGGCCGCGATTTCTACGGAGCCTATGTCACACGCAACTTCTGAACGTGCCAGCGCGCGCACACGCCGCGACGTGTCCGCGCGCTGGCAGAATCGGCAATTCACCGAAATCCGGGCAGACGGCTCCACACAGGCTTTATGAAAAACGACACACGCTCCGGTGACCCCGATTCCGGTGACTCGGTCCACTTCCTCGGAAAAGCCATCGGCAGACTCGAGAATTTACTCTTTCGCATCCGTAAGCCCATCCTGGCGTTGTTCCTGGTGTTCACGGCGGTGATGGGCTTTTATGCGCTGCAACTAAAAATGAGCGCCGGCTTCGAGAAGCAGATGCCGATCGGTCACCCGTACATCAAGACGTACCTGAAATACCGCGACGATGTGTTCGGCGCCAACCGCCTCAACATTGTGGTCAAGGCGCGCCACGGCACCATCTGGACCAAGGCGGCGCTGACCCGACTCTACGATGTGACGCAGGCGGTGACGTTCCTGCCCAACGTGTCGCGCCTCGGTGTGCAGTCCCTGTGGACGCCGAACAGCTACGTCAATGAAATCACCGAGGACGGATTCCGCGCGGATCCCCTCATCCCGGGGACAGTCACCCCCGAGCATCTCACACCCGAGATCATTGCGAACATTCAGCGCGCCACCAGCGAGGGCGGATTCGACGGTACCCTGGTCGGGCGCGACCAGACCAGCGCCATGATTACCGCGGAACTGAACGAGTTCGATGCCAAGGGGACGAAGATCGACTACGTCGCCTACAACCGTATTCTCGAACAGAAGATCCGCAAATTCGAGGATCCCGATTTCCAGATTCAAATTACCGGGTTCGCGAAGCAGATAGGCGACATCGCGGACGGCGCCGAGAGCGTGCAAAAGTTCTGCGCTTTGGCTTTGTTGCTTACTGCGCTCGCGGTCTACTGGTATTGCCATTCGATCCGCCTGACGCTGTTGGCCGTGTCCTGCTCCCTGGCTTCGCTCGTATGGCAGTTCGGCACCCTCAGATTGCTGGGCTATGGCCTGGACCCGCTGGCGGTGCTGGTGCCGTTCCTCATTTTCGCAATCGGCGTCTCGCACGGCATCCAGCAAATCAATTATATCGTGCGCGAGATCTCGCACGGCCGCAGCACCGAGCAGGCGGCGCGCGCGAGCTTCACCGGCTTGCTGATTCCCGGCACGCTGGCGCTGGTCACCGCGTTCGTGTCCTTCGCCACGCTGGTTCTTATCCCCATCCCCATGGTGCGAGAATTGTCCATCACGGCGTCGATCGGTGTCGGCTACAAGATTGTGACCAACCTGGTGATGCTGCCGCTCGCTGCGTCGTTGATGCGCTTCACCAAGGAATTTGCCGATAAGGCCATGCTCAAGCGCGAGCAGCGGGCGCAATGGCTGCGCGTGCTGGCGCGCGTAGCCGAGCCGCGCAACGCGGCCATCGTGCTGGTCGTGATCGGCGCGGTATTCGCGGTATCGGTGTGGCAAAGCCGCGACCGGGTGATCGGCACGCTGGAACCGGGCGCGCCCGAACTGCGCCCGGACTCGCGCTTCAATCTGGATGCCGTGGCGATCGCCGCCAACTACGATACCGGTTTGGACTGGCTCACCGTGCTGTTCGAGGCCCCTCCCGGCTCGTGTGGGAATGTCGCCATCGGCATCTATCAGGACCGGTTCGTCACGCAGATGCGGCACGTACCCGGCGTGTTGTCGGTGAGTTCCTACTCGGATCTGCTGCGTTCGTACAACGAAGGCTACAACGAGGGCAATCCGAAGATGTACGTGGTTCCCATCGATCCCGAGAATTACGCCGCGCTCTCGGTCGAGATCGGACGCATCCACGGCTACATGAGGAAGGACTGCAGCATGGTGGCCGCCAACCTGTTTCTCACCGACCACAAGGCGACGACGATCAACAGGGTGATCGCCGCAGTCAAGCGGTTTCGCGCTGCCGACAAGCTGACCGGCGTGAATGTGCGACTCGCCGCGGGCAACGCCGGGGTGCTCGCGGCGGTCGATGAGGAAATCGCGAAAAGCGAGTTGCCGATGATGCTCTACGTGTATGCCGCCATTCTCGTGCTGGTGTTCCTGGTCTATCGTGATTTCCGCGCCATGATCGCCTGCTGCCTGCCCCTGACGGTGGGTACGTTTATCGGCTACTGGTTCATGAAGGAGCTCAAGATCGGCCTCACTGTGGCGACCCTGCCGGTCATGGTGCTGGCCGTCGGCATCGGCGTCGACTATGCGTTCTACATATACAACCGCCTGCAGTTCCATTTGGCCAAGGGCCAGCCCATCGTCAAGGCGCTCGAACACGCGATCCTGGAGGTAGGCATGGCAACGATCTTTACCGCCGTTACGCTGGCCGTGGGCGTGGCCACCTGGGCCTTTTCAGAGCTGAAGTTCCAGGCCGACATGGGCAAGCTGCTCGCCTTCATGTTCATTGTCAACATGGTCATGGCCATGACGGCCCTGCCTGCCTTGGCGGTGTGGCTGGAGCGGTTGTTCCCGCGTCGCGGTCCGGTGCGTGGATTCGGCATCCTGGAGCACTGATGGATTTCGCGAAGCGAGGTCTCTTACAAGGCGCGCGCGCCGCTCTGCTCGCAGCGATACTGGGGTGTTGCGCGGCAAGCACAGCCGCAGCCCAGCTTGCACCGCTCGAACAGACGCCCGCGCCTAGACACGCCTACGCGTCGAGCGAAATGATTCTGGCCGCCACGCGCGCGGGTCAGCGGCTGGTCGCGGTGGGCGACCACGGCGTGGTGCTTTTATCCGACGATAATGGCAGGAATTATCGCCAGGCCCGGGCAGTGCCGACCAGCGCGACGCTGACCGCGGTGTCGTTCAGCGACGCGCGCAACGGCTGGGTGGTCGGGCACTGGGGCGTGATCCTGCACACCACCGACGGTGGCGAAACATGGGCCCTGCAGCGCAGCGATACGAGCGTCGACCAGCCGCTGTTCTCCGTCTATTTCACCGACGCCGAACACGGCGTGGCGGCAGGGTTGTGGTCCTTGTTGCTGACTACTGCGGACGGCGGCCATGTCTGGAAACCGGTCGTACTGAAGCCGCCGCCCGGCGGCAAGAGGGCGGATCGAAACCTGTTCGACATTTTCGCCGACCATAAAGGTTCGTTGTTCATCTCTGCGGAAAGGGGCAACGTGCTTCGCTCCGACGACAACGGTGCCAGCTGGTCTTATCTGAATACCGGCTACCGGGGATCGTTCTGGACTGGCTGCGCATTGCGCGATGGGACCCTGCTCGTCGCGGGTTTGCGCGGGACGGTGTACCGCAGCGCCGACGACGGCCGCACGTGGAACGCTGTACCCAGCGGTACAGAGAGTTCAATTACCGACATCATCGAAAACGGCGGGCAGGTGGTCGCCGTCGGCCTGGACGGAATCGAGCTGCGTAGCCGCGACGACGGTCTTACTTTTGGCCTCACCCAGCGTGACGACCGCCTTGCCCTGACGGCGGTGGTTGCCGCTGCCGACGGAAAATTCCGCGTGTTTTCCAAAGCCGGGGTAGTGAGTCCGTGAAAGGATAGCCATGAGCGAGCGGCATCCCGCGGCGCTAAAAAAGACCCTAGGCTATTGGGATCTGGTCGCCTACGGACTCGCCTACATCGCGCCGATCGCGCCATTGTCGACCATCGGCTTTGTCTGGAATGAATCCGGCGGCTTGGTGGTGCTGGCCTACCTGCTCGGTGCGGCGTGCATGTATTTCACGGCGCGCAGTTACGCCACCATGTGCGAAGCAGTGCCCAATGCAGGCTCGGTATATGCCTTTGCCAGGATGGGACTTGGCCGCTATGCCGGCTTCATGGCGGGCTGGATGATCCTGCTGGATTACTTGCTGATCCCGGCGCTGCTCTATGTGTTGGCCTCGATTGCCATGGGCACCTTGATGCCCCAAGTGGGACGATGGGTGTGGATCGTGCTGACGATGGGAACCACCTTGGCTTTCAACTGGTTCGGCATGCGCGTTACGACTCGTGTCAATTTCGCTTTTCTGGCGCTTCAGCTGCTGATGCTGGTGGCGTTTCTCGCGCTGGCGCTTGCCGCGCTGCTCGGCGGCAAGGGCGACGGCGCGTTGACGCTACGCCCGGTGTTCGATGCGGCATCTTTCAATGCGGGTAAGATTTTCAGCGCGACATCGATCTGTGTACTGTCGTTCCTGGGTTTCGACGCGATCTCGACGCTGGCCGAGGAAACAAAGGACAGCAGTGGTGCGACCGTGGGCCGGGCAATCATGGGCACGCTTGGAGTTGCAACGCTCATTTTCGTCGTCCAAACCTGGATCATCGGGGATCTGCTGCCCGGCATGCATATCCAGGATCTCGCGGCGGCGCCGTTCGAACTCGCGCACTGGGCCGTGGGCGCTGGGTTTGCCGCTTTCATGGCATGGGTAATCGCATTGGTAAACGGATTTTCCAATCCTGTGCCGATGCAGGCCGGAGTGGCCCGGGTTCTGTTTGCCATGGGACGAGACCGGCAGTTGCCGTCGGTTTTGGGTCGGGTGCATCCGAAATTCGGGACGCCCTACGTCAGTATGCTGGCCTCCTCGGCACTGTCCTTGGTAATCGCGCTGGCGATGCGCGACAACGTGGACGAACTCGCATCTATCGTTAATTTTGGAGCGCTGACCGGTTTTGCCCTGCTGCATCTGTCTGTTCTAAATCACTTTGCTGTGAAAATGCATTCGCGCCGATTTTTCGTGCATTGGACCGTGCCGCTCGTTGGCTTAGCGGTAGTCTTGGCGGTGCTCTCCGGTATGAGCAGGTTTGCCCTGGACGTGGGCATGACTTGGATGGCCGCGGGTGCGGTCTATGGTTTCGTACTGCGGACCCGGAATCGCGACGAGATTCGCGCGGTGATCTAGCCCCTATGAAATTCGTGACCGAACCCAGGAATCGCCCCTTAATGTGCTGCGTGATAATCGCGCGCAAGCTGGGTGTATGAGCGACGCGCACTATCCGGCACTGGCCCTGTATGTCGGCGGACAGTGGTTGTCGCGGACATCCGGCGGGGAAATCCCGGTAATCAATCCTGCCGACGAGACCGAACTCGGGACGCTTCCCCTGGCTGGGATGGACGAGTTGGACGCGGCACTCGAGGCGGTGGAACTGGGCTTCAAAATCTGGAGAAGAACGAGTGCCTACGAGCGGCAGAAAATAATCTCGTGCGCGACCAGATTGTTGCGCGAACGCGCAGCGCACATTGCAGCGGTCCTCACCCTCGAACAAGGCAAGCCTTATGCCCAGGCCGTGCGCGAAGTCGTGCTGGGCGCCGAGATCATCGATTTTCTCGCCGAGGAGGGCAAGCGCCTCTATGGCCGAACGGTTCCGCCGCGCACGCCGAATGTGCTGTCCCAGTTGGTTGCGCGTCACCCGGTGGGACCCGTGGCCGCATTTACACCATGGAATTTTCCGGCGAACCTGCCGTCGCGCAAACTCGGCGGCGCGCTTGCGGCGGGCTGTAGCGTGATTATCAAACCCGCAGAAGAGACACCGGCGACCTGTATGGAATTCGTGCGTGCCTTCCATGACGCCGGATTGCCGCCGGGCGTGGTCAATATGGTGTGTGGAAAGCCGGAGGAGGTATCCGCCCGCCTCATTGCCTCTCCTGTCGTCAGAAAGGTATCCTTCACCGGTTCGGTGCGTGTCGGACGTCTGCTGGGAGAACTGGCGGCTAAGGGCATCAAACGCTATACGGCCGAGCTCGGCGGTCACGCGCCCGTGATCGTATGCCGGGATGTGGACGCCGGGTGGGCGGCGAAGGCGTCGGCGGAGGCGAAGTTCCGCAACAGCGGACAGGTATGCACATCGCCGACGCGCTTCTACGTGCATCGCTCAAACTTCAAGCTGTTTTGCTCTGCCTTCGTGGCCGAGGCAGAGGCGATTCGCGTCGGACCCGGATTACAGGAAGGCGTTGTCATGGGGCCGCTGGCCAACGCGCGGCGCCTTGACGACATGCAGCGATTTGTGGACGACGCTGTGGAACGCGGCGGCAAGCTGCTTTGCGGCGGGTACCGCGTCGGAAACACCGGCTATTTCTATGCGCCGACCGTTCTTGCCGAATTGCCGGCGGACGCCCGGGTACTGCACGAGGAGCCCTTTGGGCCGATTGCCATATTGCAATCTTTCGATACGCTGGATGAGGCGATCGACGCCGCAAACGGCCTGCCCTACGGCTTGGCAGCGTACGGCTTCACCCATGATATTGCCACCGCGCACCGCCTGGGAGAGGAGTTGGAGGCGGGCATGGTCGGCATCAACCATTTCGGCGTGTCACAACCCGAGACCCCATTCGGCGGCTGGAAAGACAGCGGCTTCGGCCAGGAGAGCGGCCTGGAGGGGCTGCTCGGCTACACCGACGTGAAGTTGTTTTCCATTGCCGCGTGAAATGAACGGAGATCGTGTGACCAAGGCCCATTGCGTGCTGGTGATCGGCACCTGCGACACCAAAGCCGACGAGCTTCGCTTCCTGCGCCAGTGCCTTCACGACGGCGGTGGCGCAGCGCTGATCATGGATGTCGGCGTGCTGGGGAAACCCGCGTTCACGCCGGACGTGAGCAATTCTGACGTCGCCGCCGCAGCCGGTTGCACTTTGAGCGAGATCGCAGCCCGGGGCGACGAGAATCTGGCGATGACCAAAATGGCAGAGGGGGCGGCGCGCCTGTCGGCGCGTTTGCACGCGGCCGGCCGGATACAGGGCGTGATGATTCTCGGCGGCACCATGGGTACCGATCTGGCGCTGGACGTTACCGCAGCGTTGCCGCTCGGGGCGCCGAAACTGATCGTGTCTACCGTCGCCTTCTCCCACCTCATTCCACCCGAACGCATCGCGCCGGATCTGATGATGGTTCTGTGGGCGGGCGGCCTGTACGGCCTGAACGCTATTTGCGAACCGGTTCTGCGGCAGGCCGCCGGCGCCATCCTGGGCGCCTGCCGCTCGGCCGTCGCGAAGGGACCTGCGCGTTCGCTGATAGGCATGACCTCACTGGGCAGGAGTTGCCTGAATTACATGATTCGTCTCAAGCCCGCGCTGGAAGCGCGCGGTTACGAGGTCGCCGTGTTTCATACGACCGGCATGGGCGGACGCGCCTTCGAAGCCGTGGCAGCAGAACGCCGGTTTGCGGCGGTAATGGACTTCAGCCTGCAGGAAGTGAGCAATCAGGTGCACGGTTCGGTGGTCAGTTCCGGCGCCGATCGGCTGACGGCTGCGGGGCAGGCCGGCATCCCGCAGCTCGTGGCTCCGGGCGCGGTGGACATGATCGACGTTCCCGCGTGGCAGCCCATGCCGGAACGCTACCGGGGTCGGCCATATCACGCGCACAATCGCCTGATCGGTTCGGTGGCCGCGACGGTCGCGGAGCGTCGCAAAACGGCGCGACAAATCGCCGACAGGCTGGCCGGGGCGAAGGGGCCGACCACGCTGATTCTGCCGAGACAAGGTATTCAGGAGTGGGACCGCCCCGGCGAGGCGCTGCATGACGACGAGGGCCTCGCGGCGCTCGTCGAAGAACTGCGCGCTTCGGTTAGACCACCAGTCAGCTTGGTCGAGCTAAGCGCGCACATCAACGACCCTGAATTCGCCGAAGCCGCGTTGCATATTTTCGACACATGGGTGCGCGACGGCCTTGTTCCGGCCGCTGTCGGATCCACGCAAGGCCTAACGTAATGTACTCGGTGCCTACAGGTCTATTGCTCGATTTCGGCAGCGTCATCACCTACTCGCTGTTCGAAAAACACCGCGAAACCGAAGTATCCCTCGGGCTTCCGTCCGGCAGCCTGACTTGGCTCGGCCCGCTCGAGCCGCAGAGCGACGCGCTATGGCAGTCGATGCAACGCGACGAAATCAGCGAACGGGACTATTGGGCCTTTCGCGCGGCTGAGCTCGGCAGGGCCTGCGGTGAGGACGGCTGGGACATGTTCGCGCTGTTGCGGCGAATTCGGCATACCGAGCCAGACGCTGCGGTGCGACCGCAGATGCTGGAGTTGGTGCGCCGTGCCGCACGCCACGGTATCCGCGTCGGCGTCCTCTCCAACGAGCTGGAATTGTTCAACGGCAAACACTTCAAGGAACGTCTCGCGGTCATGCGGGAAATCGCGGTCATTGTCGACGGCAGCCACAGCAATATATTGAAGCCGCGCCCGGAGGCTTATGCGGCGGCGGTCGCAGCGATGGATCTTCCCGCGGCGCGGCTGCTGTTTGTCGACGACCAGATGCGCAATGTCGTCGGAGCCCACCAGTTCGGCCTGCAGACGCAACTGTTCGATCTGCGCGATCCGGCCGGCTCCTGCCGCGCAGTGCTAACCCGGCTCGGCCTCGATCCTGCCGCAATCCCCTGACCGCATTTCCCGTTCAAGAGGCAATTTCACATGTCATTCGATTCCGAGTTTCTCAAGGCCAACAATGCGCGTTACCTGTGGCATCCGATGGCGTTTCCGAAGGCGATGCAGGATTCGCCTCCGGACATCATTGTCAAGGGCGAGGGCGTATGGATCTGGGACGTGGACGGCCACAAAATGGTCGATGGCGTGGGCGGCCTATGGAGCGCGAATCTGGGTTTCAGCCGCAAGGAGATCCGCGACGCCGTAGTCGCGCAGCTGGACGAACTGCCATTCTATAACGTCTTTCGCGGCACCACCCACGCTCGCGCCATAGAGTTGTCCGAGCGTCTGGTCAGGATGATGCAACCCGAGGGCATCGAGGCGGTCTTTTTTTCCAACGGCGGATCGGACGCCGTGGAAAGCGCCCTCAAGATCGCCCGGCAGTACTGGAAGGTCAAGGGTCAGGGCGATCGCACCAAGTACATCGCGTTGAAGCAGGGTTACCACGGCGTGCATTTCGGCGGCATGTCCATCAACGGCAATACCAATTTTCGGCGCCCCTATGAGCCCTTGCTGCCCGGATGTTTCCACGTGGATACGCCATGGCTCTATCGCAATCCCTACACTGATGACCCAGTCAAACTTGGCGAAATATGCGCCCAGTTGCTGGAACGGGAGATCCAGTTTCAGGGGCCCGACACGGTCGCGGCCTTCATCGCCGAACCGGTGCAGGGTGCCGGTGGCGTGATCGTTCCGCCTGAGAACTACTGGCCGTTGGTGCGCAAGGTGTGCGACAAGTACGGCGTTCTGCTCATCGCCGACGAGGTGGTGACCGGTTTCGGCCGTACCGGACAGATGTTCGGCACGCGCCTGTGGGGTGTGCAAGCGGATCTTATGTGTCTGGCGAAAGGAATCTCATCAGGATATGTACCCCTAGGGGCGACGGCCATCAGCGGCAAGGTGGTGCAGGCCTTCGCCGGCGCCGACCCAGCCGTCGGCAATTTGTCCCACGGCTATACGTACAGCGCGCACCCGGTCGCGGCGGCGGCGGCGTTGGCGACGCTCGACATCCTCGAGGCGGAAGACATTCCTGGCAACGCGGCGAAGCAGGGGGAGCGGCTGCTGGGAGCTTTGGTTGGCTTCGAACGCAAATTCCGGACCGTGGGCGACGTGCGCGGAATGGGCTTGATGGTGTGCCTGGAGATGGTCGCCGACAAGAAATCAAAATCGGCGTTTCCGCGCGGCGCCGATGCGCCCGCCCGGGTGGCCAGGGCCGCCTATCGGCGCGGCGCCATGGTGCGTTACTCGGGCGGCAATATCATTCTTTCCCCGGCGCTGACGATTCAGGCCGCGGAGATCGATCTCATCGTCGAGGCACTCGACGGCGCTTTTGAGGAACTTGAAGCCGGGCTGTAACGGGCACCCGCCCCTGATGTGGAAACGAACGACTCTTGGAGCAAGAAATGCATATTGGCGTACCGAAGGAAATCAAGAATCACGAATACCGTGTCGGCATGACTCCGGCGGGCGTGCGCGAGGCAGTGGCGCACGGCCACCGCGTATCGATTCAGCGCGGGGCCGGCGCGGCGATCGGATTCAGCGACGAGCAATACGCGGATGCGGGCGCGCGTATCTCCGCGACGGCGGCCGAGGTGTTCGCTGACGCGGAACTGATCGTCAAGGTGAAGGAGCCTCAGCCGGAGGAATGCGCCATGCTGCGCAAAGGCCAGATACTGTTTACCTACCTTCATCTGGCACCCGATCCGCAGCAGGCGGAACTGCTGATCAGGTCCGGTTGCACCGCCATCGCTTATGAGACCGTGACCGACGCGCGCGGGCGGCTGCCGCTGCTGACTCCCATGAGCGAGGTCGCCGGACGACTCGCGCCGCAGATGGGGGCATTCGCACTGACCAAAGCGTTGGGTGGCGCGGGCGTGCTGCTGGGCGGGGTTCCCGGAGTCCTGCCTGCGCGCGTCACGGTAATTGGCGGCGGGGTCGTCGGCGAGAACGCAGCCAAAGTCGCCCTGGGCATGGGTGCGGAGGTGATGCTCATCGACAGCGACAAACCGCGCCTGCAGGAACTCGACCGAGTGTACGGTCCGCGGCTGAAGACGCTGCATGCGAGCGCCGATGCGATCGAACAGGCTGTCGCCGATTCGGACATGGTGATCGGCGCCGTGCTCGTTCCGGGCGCTACGGCGCCCAAGCTTGTGTCGCGCGCCATGCTCAAGCGCATGAGAATGGGATCGGCGCTGGTGGACGTATCCATCGATCAGGGGGGCTGCTTTGAAACCAGCCGGCCGACGACCCACACCGATCCAACCTACGTTGTTGATGGCATTGTCCATTACTGCGTGGCAAACATGCCGGGGGCAGTCGCGCGCACCGCGACGCTGGCGCTGACCGCCGTCACCCTGCCGTTTGCGCTGACGCTGGCCGACGAAGGCTGGCGACGCGCATGCAGCGCGGATTCCCACCTTGCCGACGGCCTGAATGTGCATGAGGGCCGCATCGCGCACCGCGCGGTAGCCGAGTCCCTCGGACTCAGCTTTACGCCGCTCGCGACGCTGCTTCAATAGGCGCGGGAGAGTTGGCGTGTCTCATGTCGCCCTGCCTGCGCACAATGACGCGGAGAAAGAAGCGGATATTCGCGCCGTAACGTATCCGATACTGGTTGCTAACAACTTGAGGATTGCCGAAATGATACTGAGAGTTCATCGCCGGGCGCGCGAGCTTGGCTGGAACGTGCTTCGAGCCTCGATGCCAAGTGTGTTCGTCGCAATGGTCGCAATGACTAGCGCTGCGGCATGGGCAGGTGTGTCGCCGACGAAATTGATGGCGGAGAAATGCGGCGCCTGCCATCGGCAGAAAGGAAAGACCTTCGATCGCATAACGGATATGCGCAAGAGCCCGGAGGGTTGGGACATGACCCTCGCGCGCATGGGCATCTGGCACAAGGTCGATATTTCGCGTGGTGATCGCAAGGTTCTGGTCAAGTATCTGGCGGACACGCAGGGCCTGGCGCCCGAAGAAAGCGCGCCTTACCGCTTCCTCATCGAGAGAAGACCGAATGTCCAGGATGTCGTGCCGACGGAGAAGCTGGGCCAGATTTGCACCGGGTGCCATAGTTTCGGGCGGGTGGCGCTGCAGCGGCGTGACGTCGGCGAGTGGCGCAAGCTCGTGCAGACTCACGTCGGGGAGATGCCGAGCGTCGAATACGCGGGGCAGGCCCGGACCGTGAGTTGGCTGGACCTCGCCATGGGTGAGGTTGCGCCAAAGTTGGCTAAACTATACCCCTTCCGTACCAAGGCCTGGACGAAATGGCAACGGGCCAAGCACGTCGCTCCGAGCGGCACCTGGCGCGTGTTTGGCAACCGCCCCGGCTGGGGCGGGTACTCCGGCTACATGTTCGTCCGCGCTCTGGGTGCGGATCTCTACGCAGTGAAGTACGAATTGCTGTACGACAGCGGAAATCGCGTTTCGGGCGAGGGGAAGGCCGACGTCTATACGGGTTATGAGTGGCGCGGCACGTCCACACTCGGGAATCAGCGTATCCATTCCGTCTTCGCCATGAGCGAGGATGGCCGGGAACTATCCGGACGTTGGTTCCTGCGCGATGCCGACGAGGTGGGCGCGAGGCTCGAAGCGGTGCGCATGGATGCCGCATCGCAGGGCGAGATTCTTGCGGTGTCGCCGGCGTTCATCAAGGCTGGCGAGACTACCACCGTGCGCGTATCAGGCGTGAAGCTCGGCGGGACCTACGACCTCGGGCCGGGTGTAAAAATCGACAAGGTGGTGCGCGTTTCCGCGGACGAGGTGGACCTCGTCGCGACAGTGGCGCAAGGCGCGGCGATCGGCTGGCGCAAACTCAAACAGAGACAAAGCGGCCACGATGCCAAGGTCGCGGTATACCGCCAGATCGATTCGCTCCGCGTCGAACCAGCGTACGCCATCGCGCGGCTCGGAGGAGGAGGGGGCGCCAATCCTCCGGTATCGGCCCAATTCGAGGCCATTGCCTACATCAATGGTCCGGACGGCAAGCCGGGTACAGGCGACGATATTCGGCTCGGTCGGGTCAACGCGCAATGGAGTGTCGAAAACTACAGCGAGAGAGCCAAGGCCGCGAATGATGTGAAGTTTGCCGGCGTCATGCAGCCCGACGGGCAATTCATTCCCGCTCAGGCAGGTCCTAATCCAGCCCGGGTCAACCACGGAAACAACATCGGCAATCTGTCTGTCGTGGCGACGATGGCGGACGGCCAGCGCCTGATCAAATCCAGTGGCCATCTCATCGTTACGGTGCAGAGCTGGAAGAGGCCGCCGCTGCGCTGAAGGAGACCGGAATGGGAACATTGCAGGTACAAAGACATAACTACCGGACGGCGGGACCGCCGGGCCGGCGCGTCCTGCTGCACGTGCCGACGACCTCGGTGTTCGAGCTCGATCGTGTGTCACGCGATCTCCTGGCCTTCTTCGAGCAGCGCGAAGCGATCAGTGCGCACGACGTAAGGGCCCGGTTCGACGGCGGTTTCGCACCAGGCGAAGTCTGCGACGCCCTGGACGATTTCCTAGCGCTGGGCGTTGTCGCGCCGGACAGGAAATTCTACGATCCCGTGCCGCTTCCGGTGAAGAACGCGCCGATCAATACGCTGGTATTGACCCTGACCACCGGCTGCAATCTGGGGTGCTCGTATTGCTACCGCGAGGACCTCGATACGCCCAAAGCGGCACGGGTGATGGAGCATGAGACAGCGCTCGCAGCGATCGACCTGCTGTTTCGCCAGGCAGCCGACCGACAGCGTGTCGGCATCGTGTTCTTCGGCGGTGAACCGCTGATGCGCTTCGCGTCGCTGCGGGAATTGACATCGTATGCTGAGCGCAAGGCCGGTGAGGCCGGAAAACAGGTCGTATTTTCCTTGACCACAAACGCGACCTTGCTCACCGGCGAAATGATCGACTACTTCGGCGCGCATCGTTTCGGCATTGCGGTGAGCATCGACGGCGGCGAACTTGAACACGATCGCCGCCGCATCACCATCGGCGGCAAGGGGACATACAAGCTGGTGGCAGCGAATGTCAAGCGCCTGCTCGAGGCCCGTTTGCCGCGCCCGGTCGCCGCGCGCGTCACCCTGACGCGCGGTTGCACTGATGTCACGCGGACCTATCGGCACCTGCACGACGAACTGGGGTTTGCCGAAGTCGGTTTCGCGCCCGTCACCGCGGGCAGCGATTCGCCCATGGTTCTCGATGCTGCGCAGATGCGCCTAGTCCTCGACGGAATGAAGGAACTGGGGCGGGATTACGTGCTGGAAGCGAAGCGGGGCCGGCAGCATGGTTTTTCCAACATGAACCATATGATGCTGGACCTGTGGCGGGGAACGCGCAAGACGCTGCCCTGTGGTGCGGGGCTGGGGCTGCTTGCGGCGGGCACGGACGGCACCTTGGCGCTGTGCCACCGTTTTACCGGAACGGATTTCGGCGCGTTCGGAGATGTAATAAACGGGGTTGACATAAAAAAGCTTGGACAATTCATCGGCGCGGCACAGACAGCGCACGTGGCCTGCGGCGAATGTCCCGCACGCGAAGTCTGTGCCGGAGGCTGCTATCACGAAGCCTATGTGCGTTCGGGCGACCCTTTGGCGCCGACTATCGCGCATTGCGAATTCGTGCGCGAATGGCTGCAATTCGGCCTCGAGTGCTTTGGCGCGATCTCCGCCGTCAATCCGGATTTTTTCAACACCAGGAACATGGAACAGAGGAGTCAACGATGAAACGGCTAATACCCTTGAACGAAAAGGCCCGCAGTCTGGCCGCAGGAACCGCGGGACAGACGGACGGCGAGGCGCGCCTGATGGGCAACATCGTCGGCTGCACCACGGTGTTCGATCCGGGTTGGGAAGTCGATGCTACCGGTGGTTTGTCTGGTCTGTGCCAGCCGATGGAATCGGATCTCTACGGGTGCACCGACCCGTGCTGGTGGCCGGCGCAAGTGGGCGACTCGATGAACATGGATCCGGAATGGACAGACGGCAAGAATTCGGCCCTGCGCGACTGGCGCCAACTGCAAACCCTTTTCCCGGAGGATTAGAGCCCATGAAATATTGGCTTGGATTGCTCCTCGCGTGTTGCACGCTGACGGCTACGGCCAAGGACTTTCTCATCGTCGCGTCGCGGCCGAACGACCTGCATGTGATCGATCTCGCGGCGCGCAAGGTTGTCCACAGCTATCGCATCCCGGGGCACGGCATCGCATCCACGATCACCGTGGCGCAAGGCGGAAAAGTGGCCTATGTCCTGACCGACCGCAACGAAAGCATCTCCGGCATCGATCTGGATAGCGGGAAACAGGTGTTTCGTGCCGACATGTCGTATGCGAACGTGCGCGTGAAATCGTTGCTGTCGATGGCGGTGAGCGCGGACGGAAAACACTTGTACGTCTATGAAATCCCGACCCGGTTGAAGGCGGACGAATACGAAGCGATGGATACCCGCATCGCCGTCTATGACACGGACGACGGTGTCGGTGCCAAGCCGCGGCGCGTGTTTCCGGCGCCACGGCGCATCAGCTTGCTCGCGCCCACATCCCGCGGCAGGCTGATGGCGCTGGGGTGGGATGTGTACCTGTTCAATACCGCCACCGGAGCGATCGACAAGACCTTGCCGCTACGCAACTGGAAGCGCAAGGGATTTGGCGAACCGGATATTCTCGATTTCTGGCCACAATATGAACAGGCGCACATGGTGTCGACGCCCTATTATGTGGCCCGCACCGGCGTCGATCCGAAATCACCCGACGCGGTCAAACTCGGCATACTGACATTCGATCTCGATTCGGAATCGATGGCGGTGACCGAAGTCGGCAACGCCGACGCCGGATTATTTTCCTCGGTCGTCAATCCGGCGAACAAGAGCGAGGTTTTCGCTGTGATGAACTACCTCTACAAAATCAACCTCGCAGCCGGGAAGGTCGTGCAGCGCGTCCGTCTGAATCGCACCTACTACGCCATCAACATTTCCTCCGACGGAAAGGAACTGTATCTCGGCGGCGCATCGAGTTTCGTCTCGGTCTACGACGCCGCAACCCTGCAAAAGAAGGCCGAATTCCCAATTCCGGGAGGAAGCGATCAGGGCGCTTCCTCGTTGCGGGTGATCCGGCGCTAGCGGGGCAGAAATGGCGATTGCGGCTTTTCGGCCCCTGGAGCGAGCGCAGCTTCGTATCCTGGCTCTGGCTTGGCCGGTGTTGATTGGGAACCGGGGGCGGGTGCTGCGCATTGTGGCGCTGTCCTGGAGCGCCAGCCTGCTGGCCATGCTCCAGCCCTACCTGTCCAAGGTGCTGGTCGACGCGGGCGCTTTGGCAGGCAATATGCGCGTGCTGGTGGGGTCGTGCGCATTCATGCTGCTCGCGCCCTTGATCGGTGTGTTCATGGAGTCATTCAACCGTTTCGATCATATCGAACTGTCCTCGCAAGTGCTGTTCCGCCTGCGCGAACAGGTGTTCTGTCACCTGCAGTCCCTGTCTCCCGCCTACTACGCGCGCGTGCGCCTGGGCGAAATATTTTCGCGTTTCGACGGCGATCTGGCCGAGGTACAGCGCTTTGTCGTCGATTCCCCGCTGGCGGTGACCGGCGGGCTGTTCAATCTGGCCGCGCTTACGCTGCTGATGTGCTCCTTGAGCACGCCGCTGGCCCTGCTCGTCCTGGCCATCATTCCGCTGCAGGTCACGGCCGCCTGGGCAAAGCGACGCGACATAGAAAACGCGGCGCGCCAGGTCCGGGTACGCTCGGCGGCGCTGTCGAGCTATTTTCTCGATTCCCTGCGCGCGGTGAAGTTCATTCAGGCGACGAATACGCAAAGCACACGCATGGACGGGCTGCGCGAGCATCATCGCGAGTACTACCTTTCGCTGCGCGCTTCGCAACAGGCGGGTTTCGTTCTGAGTGTGCTGCAGCGACTTGCCGGAACGCTGGGGATGGCCATTGTCGTCGGGACCGCAGGCTGGTTGCTCATGCACCACAGGATCAGCGTAGGCGTTCTGGTGGCCTTCGTCGGCTATGCAGCGCGCGCTGGCGGACCGGCGAACACATTGCTGGGCGCTTTTTCAGGATGGCAGAGAGCGCGCGTCAGCCTCTCGCGTGTCGCCGAACTGCTTCAGAGCCCGCCGGTGCGCGATGCACAGGCGATGATGCGGCCCATGCCCGTGATTTGCCGCGGTGAGCTTGAATTCCGCGCGGTCAGCTATCGGCACGAATCGGATGTCTGCGTGCTGCGCGAGGCATCCTTCCGCGCCGCCGCCGGCAGCAAGACGGTGCTGCTCGGGGTTTCAGGCGGAGGGAAGTCGACGGTAGCCGATCTGATCTTGGGCCACTACATGCCGCAATCGGGCGCGATCCTTCTCGATGGAGTCGACATCGGTCAGGTCGGTCTTGCGCAGCTGCGGCGGCGTGTTGCGGTGGTCGATCAGGAGCCGGTATTTTTTCCAGGAACGGTTGCAGACAACCTGCGCTACGTGTGCCCAGAAGCTGGTGACGCGGAAATCCGGGTGGCGATGACGCAGGCCGGACTCGACCTTGCGCGCGTTGCTCCTGAGCGCCAACTCGGCGCATCGAGCTATGCCTTGTCGCGCGGGGAGCGCATGCGACTCGCGCTGGCGCGTGCAATCCTGCAGAACCCCGCCGTGCTGATACTGGACGAAACCACCAGCGCGGTCGATCGCGTGCTGGCGCTGTCGATCATGGACTGCGTCGATCGGATCTTCGCGGGCAAGACCCGCATCGTAATTACCCATGATCCCTTGCTCGCCGGCGAAGTCGATCAGGTATGTGTACTGCACGCCGGGCAGGTGACCACGGAACCGGCCGAGGTCGCGCATGCAGCTTAGCGTTGGCATCGTCGACAGCGGCGCTGCGCCGTCGGTCAGGCGCAAACTGCTCGCCGAGACGCGTTTTGTTGTGCGACCGGACGGGAGCATTGCTCGCACTGCGGCAGTCGATGACGCTCTTGGCCATGGCGCGGAGATAGCCAGGATAATTCTCGATCTTGCGCCGGCGGCATCCTTGGTTTGCGCCCAGGCGTTTTCGGATCGGCTCGTAGCCGACGCCGCGCTGGTCGCGCAGAGCATCCAATGGTGTCTGGAACAGCGTGTCCGCATCATCAACCTGAGCCTCGGGTTGCTTGCCGACATCGAGGCGCTACGCCATGCCTGCGGCCGTGCCACCGCCTCTGACGTGTTGCTCGTTGCCGCGTTTCCGGCGCGGGGCGATCCTGTCTATCCCGCCGCCTACCCGGAAGTGCTTGCCGTTTCGGGCGATGCACGCTGCGACGGGGCAAGCTGGTCGGTGATCGATCCAGGGCGCCTGATTGGCGCCTCCACCGCTTCCGTCGACGGGAAATCGCACGGCGGCGCGAGTTACGCCGCGGCGCGGATCAGCGGTCTCGCCGCACAGTTTTTCGGCGCATGGCCGAATGCGAATACCCGGGATTGCATGGCGTGGCTCCAATCAAACGCGACATTCCGCGGCCGCGAGCGCAGAACCGCGCCGAGAGCGGCCTGATGGTATCGGTCGAAATCGGTATGGCGGTGGTTGATTCGCGCCGGCTGGCGGCGCTGAGTGCGCTGTCCGTGCTCAAAGTGACCGATATCGCCGATCTGCTCGGAGACGACGCGGCGCCCGCAATGTTGCCCGCGGAGGCAACCGCAAGCCACCTCTATTTCGGCAGCGAATTCTGCGAGCATCTCTTTCCGGACGAAGAGGCGTTGGAGCGCGCGGCGGAGGTCTCCGGGAAACTCGGCTTGACGCTGGTTCTCGCGACGCCGGTGGCCAACGACGCGCTGGTGGCAAGGATAGGCGAGGCGGTGGCAGCGCTGCCGGTGAATGCTGAAATTCTGGTCAATGACTGGGGCGTAGCGAGCTTTCTGCGGGCGGCTTATCCGCAGCGACGCCTTGTCGCCGGGCGGCAATTGGCGAAAATGATCAAGGACCCGCGCGTGCCCTCTGCGGCGTGGATGAAACCCTACTCAAACAGCTACGCGACGCCGGGACACCGGCGCGTGCTGCAGCGCCTGGGCATCGGGCGCATCGAGCTCGACGTGCCGCCATTCGCCACGCCCGGCGTGTATGCGGTCAAAGACCTCGCGCTCAGCGTTTGGGCCCCCTATGCCTACGTGGCCAAGGGGCGCATCTGCAAAATCGGGGCGTTGCGACAGGAACGCGCGGAGAAATTCGCCCCGGGACGCACGTGCCATCACGAATGCCTGGGCATGTTCGAACTCGAGGCAAATGCCTCGCCTTCCGGCATCGCATCCTACGCCCACGGCAACAGCCTTTTCTACCGGCACGATGAGGCCATGACGGCGGTTGTGCACAACGCCGTGAACTCGGGCGATGTCACGCGCGTGGTGTTTTGCGGCGTTTGAGATGAAGATCACCGCACCGATCAGCCGCATCGACGAAATCGAACCTTTGGCGGCAGCCGGGGCGGACGAGCTTTACTGCGGGGTGGTACCTAAAGAGTGGGTTGCGCAGTTCAATACCGGCGGCGTCAATCGTCGCTACTTCGGCAACCTGGGCGCGCTTGACGAGTTGCAGGATGCCGTCAATATTGCGCATCGCAGCGGGGCCAAGCTGTTTCTGGTGCTGAACGCACAGCACTACGGTGGCGAGCACCAGCTTGCGCTGGTGGAATTGGCAAGCCGGTTCCGCGATTTCGGGGGCGATGCGGTCATCGTCGCGGATGTCGCGCTGATAGTCGAGTTGCGGGAACGCGTGGCGGACATGGCCATCCACGTAAGCTCGGTTGCCACTTGCCGCAACAGCGCCGGCGTCGCCTTCTATCGCGACATGGGCGCCAGCCGTGTGATTCTCCCGCGCGACGTCACGCTCGATGAGATCGGCGCGATCGTGAGCAGCGCCGGTGAGGTCGAGGTGGAGGCGTTCGTGCTCAACGACGGCTGCGTGTTCGAGGAGGGGGCCTGCCACTCGATCCACCTGCCTGCCAAACAGGGCGGCCCGATTTGCATCGACAACCGGCCCTTCGTCTACCGCGACGCGAAAGGCGGAATGATCTCCGCGAGAACCGCGCGCATGCTGCGCGAGAACGACGCGGACTACAAGCGCTGGCTATGGTATCGCTTCGGCTGCGGATTTTCGACCACTTCGGAAGGTTACCCGTTCGGCCCCTGTGGTCTTTGTGCGATTTCGCGTCTGCAAGATGCAGGCGTCACCTCGATTAAAATCGCGGGCCGTGAGGGCGCTACCGGGCGCAAGCTGAAGAGCGTCGAAATGGTGCACGCGGTGGTGGACCGGGTTCACGGCGGCAGATCGCAACAGGAAGTGGCAGAGTTTGCCGTGGGTATCCGTAAGACTAAAGAGCATTGCCGTGCGGGGTTCATGTGCTACTACCCGGAGGTGTGCTGGAAGGCGGAAGGCGCAGAGCAGAGGCGGGCGGTTGAATCTGCATTGCAACGGTAGCTGGCGGACAGGCAGGGATCAGCCAGGGGGATTGCGGTGATAATTTAGATGGCCAAAGGTATCGATTGACTGCGTTTGATCCTCTGCGCGTCGCCATTGCAAACGATGGCCTGCAAAGCGACGTGCGCGGACCAATACGTGAACGACCGCCTGTAGTCGATCCGGATCGCCCTTCGGTTCCACTGAAGCCGCCGTGATCAGTGCGATAATGAAACTTCTTTTTCGTTCCGCTGGAGCCTACTGTGCCTGGCCTATTACCAGATGTCGACCCTGAGGGGCTGCTCGAATATTCGGTCGTGTACACCGACCGTGCGATTAACCACATGTCCGCGACGTTCCAGCGTGTCATGACAGATATTTCCGGGACACTCAAACGCGCGTACCAGACAAAGACGGCGATCGTGGTCCCCGGAAGCGGTACATTTGGCATGGAAGCGGTAGCTCGCCAATTCGCCACGGATCGCAAGTGCTTGGTAATCCGCAATGGCTGGTTCAGTTACCGCTGGACCCAGATCTTGGACATGGGGCGGATTGCCGCGCAAGGCACGGTCCTGACGGCGCGCCGCGTCGGCAACGACCGGCAGGCGCCGTTCGCGCCCGCGCCGATCGAGGAGGTCGTAAGGACTATCCGCGAGACGCGACCCGATGTGGTTTTCGCCCCCCACGTCGAGACTGGCTCGGGGATGATTCTGCCGGATGCCTACCTTCGGACCGTGGGCGATGCGGTGCACGGCGTCGGCGGCTTGTTCGTTCTTGACTGCATTGCCTCCGGCACGATCTGGGTTGATATGGTCGAGAACGGCGTGGACGTGCTAATCAGCGCGCCGCAAAAGGGCTGGAGCGGGTCGCCCTGCTGCGCGTTGGTGATGCTCGGCACGAAGGCCCGAACGCTGATCGACTCGACCACCAGCAGCAGCTTCGCCTGTGATCTGCGAAAGTGGATGCAAATCATGGAAGCCTATGAGAACGGCGGCCACGCCTACCACGCCACGATGCCCACTGACGCCTTGGCCCACTGCCGCGACGCCATGCGCGAGACGGAGCATTTCGGCTTCGACAATGCCCGCATCGCCCAGCAGGCGCTCGGAGACAGGGTGCGGGCGTTGCTTACGGAGAAGGGTTTCCGAAGTGTCGCGGCGGAGGGTTTCCAGGCCCCCGGCGTCGTGGTCAGCTATACCGACGATCCGGACATCCAGTCGGGCCGCAAATTCCACGTCGAAGGTCTGCAGATCGCCGCCGGCGTTCCCCTGCAATGCGATGAACCAGCCGATTTCCGCAGCTTCCGCATTGGTTTGTTCGGCCTCGACAAACTCCGCAACATCGATCGCACTGTGCAATCTCTCGAGGAAGCGCTACGCCGATTCTGCTGAGGATTTGGCGAATTCCGGCCGGAACACGGTCCCGCTTTACTCATTGCAGGACCTGCCGGCGCCGCAGGGTGTTAAGCGGGCCCGGCCGACGGCTGCCGCGCTCTATTCCTATATAAGGAACCCGCGAAGTCGGCGCAGGGCGCAAAAATATGCCATCGCATTATCGCGTCCATGCCAATGGGCGTCCGATTCCGAAATCTGTTAAAGGGCGCAGTCGGCCTCGCCGGACAGTTAAGTTTCTCTAAAGCGGTCCCGTCGAACAAGCCCTTCCCCGTCGCAAATAGGAAGTATTCTCTTTACACAATTACGGTGTAGACTGGACAGAGCTCTAGCAAGGGTCCATAGCCGGCGGATTGAGTCGAGGAGGGGCTGCGCGACAATTCGCCGTCTCAATACGGAGGAATTGCACCCATGACCAGCTTATCAGAACCGAGCCAATCCGCCGCGTCCGAAACCATCGAGCAGGTGATCGAGCCGCGCATCTTCGAGCGCGTCAAAGGCTTCAAGCTGCGGCGCGTACTTTCCAATGCGCCCGCTGTCGGCCCCTTCGTGCTGTTCGATCATTTCGGCCCCGTGACATTTGGCATCGGTCAGGGCCTGGATGCCGGCCCGCATCCGCATGTCGGAATGGCGACCTTGACCTATCTCTTCGAGGGCAGTCTGTTGCATCGCGACAGCATGGGCAATACGGCACCGCTGACGCCCGGCGGTGCGAACTGGATGGTGTGCGGCCGCGGCGTTGCCCATTCCGAACGCACACCGCCCGAATCGCGGAAGCAGGAATCGCGCCTCCACGGCGCCCAACTCTGGCTCGCTCTGCCCCGTGGACATGAGGAGGATGCGCCGCATTTCAAGCACCATCCGGCGAGCACACTGCCCGTTCTGGAGGGCGAAGGCCGGCGGCTGCGCGTCATTGCCGGCAGGTTCAACGGTATGCGCTCTCCCGTCGGCACTCTCTCAGACACGCTTTGCGTCCATGCCGAGCTTGCTGCTGGCGCACGACTCGCCCTCTCGGGGGAGGAACATGAGGAGCGCTCGCTGTATGTCGTTTCCGGCGATGTTACCTTGGGCGGCGAGCGACTCGCCCCCGAGCGCCTGATCCTGCTCAAGCCTGGCGTGGAGGCCGTCGTTACGGCGCACGCTCCCTCCGTTCTTCTGCTTCTGGGCGGCGAGCGGGTTGACCGTAAGCAGATGTGGTCCACCGTCGTTGCCGGTGCGGCGGAGCGCATCGAACGCGCCAAGGCGGATTGGAGCGAAGGCCGCATCCCTTCCGTCATTGGCGAGACGGATCGCGGCGCATTCCCACCCTCCATGTGACATGCCAGCGCGTCCGATGTAACGCCCCGATTAGCGTGTCCAAGCATCTATTGACGGAGGAGCGGCCATGCCGATAGTCAAAGTCACCGACCTCGCCCATGTGCGGCTGCAATCGCCCGATCTCGATCAGGCAGAGGAATACCTCACCAACTTCGGCATGATGCGCGCGGCGCGCACGCCGACCGCGTTGTACATGCGCGGCACCGATCCGCAGCACCATATCCACGTCACGCATCTGGGGGAGCCAAAATTCATCGGCTTGGCCTTCTTGGTCAAGAGCGAAGCCGATCTGAGAAGATTCGCCAAGGTTCCTGGCGCGAGCGGTGTGGAGGAAATCGATGAACCGGGCGGCGGTAAGTGCGTTCGCATCAACGATCCTCACGGCTACCAGATGGAAGTGGTCTGGGGCATGCAGCAGCTGAAGCCGCTGAAGACGCGCGAGAATGTCCTCAACTGGGGCGACAAAAAGATTCGTCGCGCCGGCGAGCTGAAGCGCTTGTCGCGCGGACCCTCGCAGGTGAAGCGCATTGCCCACGCCGTGATCATGACGCAGCAGGCGGCGGAGAAGATCAAGTGGTACCGCGAGATGTTCGGCTTCGTGCTGTCGGACGAGGTCTATGCCGGATCGAAGGACAATGTGATCTTTTCATTTAACCGCTGCGACCGCGGCGAAGCCTACGTCGATCACCATACGTTCCTCTGCATCGAGGGGCCGAAAGTCGGGCTTAATCACGTTTCGTTCGAGGTGCAGAACTTCGACGACGTCATGCTCGGCCACGAGCATTTGAAGGGGGCGAACAAGTACAGGCACGTCTGGGGCATCGGCCGGCATGTGCTCGGTAGTCAGATCTTCGACTACTGGCAGGATCCTTGGAACCGCGTGCACGAACACTGGACCGACACCGATATGCTCAATATTCACTACAAGTCGAAACGCGTTCCGGCCGAAGAAGGCTTGAACTCGCAGTGGGGCGAGCAGGTGCCGCACGAATTGACAGTGCACGCGACACCGTAGGTCGCAAAGCGGACGCGAACCTAGGCAAACCACGTCATGTTGGGCTTTTGTCAATGTGGAGATAATTTATATGTCCTCAGCAAATGTAATCTCGACATCGGAATTGTTTGACGAAGACGGCCTTATCCGCGACTTCGCGTCTTGGTCGGAATCACTTGGGGAGACGCTCGCGCAGGACACCGGTATCGGCCAGCTCACCGAAGCGCATTGGAAGATCATCCGCGCCATGCGCGAGCATTATGCGAAAGTGGGGGGTGCGCTCTCCATGCACCGGATCTGCCATGACGCGGGTATCGAGCGGCAGCAGGTGAATGTGCTCTTTGGCTACTGCCTTGTTGCCTGGCGTGTGGCCGGATTGCCAAACCCAGGGGAAGAGGCCAAGGCATACCTAAGCGGCATGTGAACTGCCGCGAACGGAGTGCATCACGCTACGCGCGCCCAGCCGTTTCGTTGCCCAAGCACGGGCTCAACTGGAGCGCCAGCCTTATCGATTTCAGCACACCGAAATTCCGAAGTCGCAGCGCATCTCTGCATGTACCTGCAAGTGGCGCGAGACCGCCTTGGGACTCGGTCCGGGACACGAAGAGGGGTTGCCGTACCGCATCCACCTGCCGCTGCCGCCGGCGGACACGCATGGCCGCCAGGACACTTTCAACTGCTGAACAAGGAAGCTAGGGCGCGAGGTATTGGCGCGTCGTTGCGCGCTCCCAGCGGCGGCAGCCGTTCAGGAAAAGATTGACGACGTCGTGTGCCCAGGCGTCCACCTCGGCGGAGGTCATGGGCACCCCGAGTCCCATGGCGCGCCGCTGCGGCAGCGCGATGACCATGTACAGGAATTGCTGCGCGGCGAACGTTGAGTTGTCCAGAGCGAGACTTCCCGCGTTCGCTTCGCGCTCGAGCACACCCGCAATGATCCGAATGGCTTCTTCGCTTGCGCCTTGCCGGGCGACAACCGCTGCCAGATCAGGGAAGCGGCTCGATTCTGCGATGATCAGTCGATGCAATGCGATTGCTGGCGGAGACAGGGCCGCGTGAAGGATAAGCTTTGCCAGACCGTGCAGGATCTCCGGGAGCGTCGCCCCGTGGAGTAACGGCACATCTGCGGGTGGGCGCAGTTGTTCGACTGTGCGATGGACTACCGCGCTGAACAACTCGGCTTTGTTGTCGAAGCGGTGATAAAACGTTCGCTTCGATATTCGGGCTCGTTGCGCGACCGCCTCGATGCTTGTGGCGC